>Ga0182012_10004817_pt1 | contig 14019 bp, 9 predicted proteins | sample 612S2SmetaG_FD_120486 | JGI IMG/M metagenome (GOLD analysis project Ga0182012, IMG submission 120486) | Permafrost microbial communities from Stordalen Mire, Sweden - 612S2S metaG | ecosystem: Environmental > Terrestrial > Soil > Wetlands > Permafrost | place: Sweden: Stordalen | collected... | reverse complement strand
TTCGGCGGTGAGTCCGGAGACGGCGATGTTGGCGGGAACGAACCAGTCTTCTTTGTTGTGGGTGGTCTTGAGTTGTTCGAGGAGGATTCCGCGTAGGTCTTTGGGGGCTTTGGGGTCGGGGGCCTGGGAGCGGGCGGTGAGCGTGAGCAGGAGGAGCGGGAGCAGGAGTTTTTTCATGGCAGACCTTCCTGGAAGGTTGGTGGTCGAGGGTTAGGGATTGCCAAGGATAGAGAAACTATAAACCGGCTTTTGGGTATGGCGCGGCCCACCCTAGAACAGAATCAGCATAGGTGTCGCCGATCAGGTATTTGTGCGGCTGGATTTTTCCTGGCAAAAAATCCAGGCTGGCATCTCTGCCGATGGGCACAGTTGTGCTGATTCTGCTCAAGTGACAAAAACAAAAGAGTCGTGAGGGTGGGGCACGCCGGAGGGTTGCTTACGAGTGGTACTTACAGCGACGAAGGTGAGCAGATCGCGACTACCTTTGCAGTTGGGCGTGGCTATGATGGCGTGCATTGGGGGTGGTGCATGACGGAGAGCCGGAGCGGAGCTGGCCACCGGGTGAAGGTTCCCATTGCAAAGGTTGCGGTTGCAACCAAGGAGTCGGAGCCTTCCGTGTTGACGCCACGTGAGGGTTCGCTGCGCGGAGGCGACGGGTTTGGGCGCTTTGCGGCGCATGCGTCGATGTGGCTGGGTTCGAAGTGGGCCTTTGCCGCTGCGGGGATGGTGATCGTGGTCTGGGGGCTTACGGGGCCTATCTTTCACTATTCGGATACTTGGCAACTGGTGATCAACACGGGGACGACGATTGTTACGTTTCTGATGGTTTTTCTCATCCAGAACACGCAGAACCGGGACGCGCTGGCGATCAATCTGAAGCTCAACGAGCTGATCCGGGCGATCGATGCGGCGCGGGATCAGATGATCAACATTGAAAGCCTGAGCGATATGGAGCTGAGTGCGATTCAGGCGAATTACGTGAAGATCAAGGATGGTTGCGGGGATTCTGGCGGGACCGAGGAACCTAAGGATGGTCCCAGCACGGATGCGGATTCCCTCAGGGGATGAAGCCCCAATGATGTTGCGCGTCTCTTGCACGGGCTGAAGGCCGTACCCTTCGTCCATCCTGAGTTGATCGAAGACTTCTAGAGCAGAATCAGCATAGGTGTCCCCGATCCGGTATTTGTGCGGTTGGGTTTTTCCTGGCAAAAAATCCAGGCTGGCATCTCTGCCGATGGGTACAGTTGTGCTGATTCTGCCCTAGTCGCAGCGCAGGGCAACCATGGGGTCGACCTGGGTGGCTCGGCGGGCTGGGAGCCATGCGGCGAGGAGGGTCATGGCGGCAATCACCATGGCCGATCCGGCGAAGGTCCAGGGGTCGTTGGGGCTGAGTTGGTAGAGGAGATCGCGGAGGATGCGCGTCGTAGCGATGGCGATGGGCAGGCCGACGGCGAGGCCGAGGGCGAGCAGGACGACGGATTCGCGGAGGACCATCCAGAGCAGAGTGCTGGATGGTGCGCCGAGGGCGAGGCGGATGCCGATTTCGTTGGTGCGGCGGAGAACGGAGTAGGAGAGCAGCCCGTAGATGCCGATGCAGGCGAGGAAGACGGCGAGCGCTCCGAAGAAGGCGGAGAGCTGAGAGATTAGGGTCGGGGTGGCGATGGAGTCGTCGACCTGGCGGGCGAGGGTGGTGACGTTGTCGACGAGGATGTTGGGATTGGTGGCGGCGACAATGCGGCGGGTTGCGGCGACGATTGGCCCGGGATCACCGGAGTAGCGGACGATGAAGTTGCCGTAGAAGCCGGGATTCTGGGCGCAGGGGAAGTAGCCTCCCATCTCAGCGTTTTCGCCGAGGGCGATGTATTTGGCGTCTTTGACGACGCCGATGACTTCGATGTCGCCGCTGTGGGCGGGGTCGTCGCCGATGCCGAAATGGTGGCCGATGGGTGATCCCGCGGGGAAAAAGCGGCGGGCCATGGTCTGGTTGATGATGGCGACCTTGGGGGAGTGGAAGGTGTCCTGCGGTGTGAAGGTGCGGCCTGCGATGAGCGGGATGCCCATGGAGGTGAAGAAGCCGTTGCCGACGTTGTTGAAGAAGACTTCTTTACCGTTACCCGATGTACGGGGGATGCCTTGGAAGAGGGTGGCATCTGTCCAGCCTCCCTGATTGAAAGTGAAAAAGGAGAAGCTGTCGGACTGGACTCCTGGGATGGCCTGGACTTGCTGCTCGATCTGCTCCTGAGTGTGGTTGGCGAGGGCTTGCTCGCTGTCGTGAGGGAGATTGGCCGCGGAGGCGTCGAGGGAGAATACGAGGACGTTGTGCTTGTCGAAGCCGGTGTCGATGCTGGTGAGCTTGACGAGGCTGTGGAGGAAAAGGCCGGCGGCGGTGAGGAGCAGGACGGAAAGCGCGATTTGGCCGACGATGAGGCCGCGGGCCATGGTGTTGCGGGTGGGCGCAGAGCCGCGGCCGTCGCGAAGTGCCGGGGTGAGCGAGCCTTGAGATTCGATTCGAGTGGCGCGCAGAGCCGGCAGAACGCCGAAAAGCACAACCGTGAATACGGTGAGCAGGAGGGTGAAGGCGAGGACGGGCAGGTCCGGCGTGAGGTCGATGGGGATTGGCGTGGGGCCGGGTGTGGCCATGTTGAGGAGCGTGGCGGAGGCGCGCCAGGCGAGGGCGACGCCGAGACTTCCGCCGGCGCCGGCGAGCAGCGCGGATTCGGTGAGGAGTTGCAAGACGATGCGAGCGCGGGAGGCTCCAAGGGCCATGCGGACGGCGACTTCGCGGGCGCGGGAGACGCCGCGAGCGAGAAGCATGTTGGCGATGTTGGCGCAGGCGATGAGCAGAACGAGGGCGACGATGGCCATCAGGATCTGCAGGGGCTGGGAGAACTGATTGCGTAAGCGGGAGAGGCCTCGGGCTGCGGAGGTGAGCGGGATATTAGCGTGTTGGACGCTGGCGAGTTCTTTCGCGGATGGGCTGGCGCCGAGAAAGTCGTTGCGGAGGATTTGCTGGAAGAGCACGTTAGTGCTGGCCTGGGCTTGCGGTGCTGTAACGCCTGGCTTGAGACGGGCGATGAGCTTGAGGGACTGAAACCACTTGTCGGTTAAGCCGTTCCAGCCGGGGGAGATTTCCTTTTCCATGGAGAGGGGGATCCAGAGGTCGGTAGATTGGCCTACGGTAACGCCGAAAAAGCCGGGCTTGGCGACGCCGATGAGGGTGTAGTCATGGCCCTGAATGTGAATGACTTTGCCGAGTGCGCTGGGGTCGCCCTGGGCATGGCGCTGGAACCAGCCATAGCTGGCTACGGCGACGGTGCCGCTGCCGGGGGCCTGGTCGTCGGCGGTGGAGATGGTGCGGCCGAGGACCGCAGGGACGCCGAGGAGGTTGAAATAGCTGCCGGAAACGAGGTCGATGTGGACTTTTTCGAGTGGGCCGTTGGCGAAAGTTCCGCGATTCTCATACTGGAGGCTGCCGACGCCGGCGATGCCGGAGAAGTCTTGAGTCTTGGCGGCGAATTCGTTGAGTTCAAACAGGGAGAAGAGGCGCGTGGAACCTTCGGGCAGGGAGCGGGTGCTGCCAGCGGCTCTGCCGTCGCCAAAAAGAACGAGCTGCTCGGGATGCTGGACGGGGAGTGGGCGGAGCAGGATGGCGTTGAAGAGGGTGAAGATGGCGGTGTTGGCGCCGATGCCGAGGGTCAGCGATAACAGGGCGATGAGGGTGAAGCCGGGGGATTTGCGAAGGCCGCGGAGGGCGAGTTTCGCGTCCTGAAGGATGTTGTCGAGGGTGGATTCCCAGCGCGAGGACCAGACTCGGTGCTTGACGGAATCACGGCTGCCGATTTCGGCGCGGGCGGCACGGCGGGCGGCTTGCTGGCTCATTCCGGCCTGTTGCTTATGCTGGACGGAGGCTTGCTCGTAGGTTTCCAGCTCCTCTTCGAGTTCGCGATCGACGCGGGGCTTTTGGAAGAGGGATTTGAGGCCGGATTTGAGGTTTCGTATGGTGTTCATGTTGGCTCCGTGAAGGTTTCGGGAGGTTCGGTCGAGGAATTTGTTCCTCCCACCCTAGCCCAAAAGCGGGGCCAGGATGGGGCACCCAGATTTTCTTCGTTCGGCGAACCCACATCTCAATGGCGAGATGTGGGGCACCCGGATTTGTTATTTCTGCGGTTACTCGCAGCGCAGGGCTTGCATTGGGTCGATTCTGGTGGCTCGTCTTGCTGGGAGCCAGGCGGCGATCAGGGTCATGGCCGAGACCATGCCGATGGCCGAAGCGATGGTGGTTGGGTCGGTGGCGTGGATGCCGAAGAGCTGGGTTTGCAGGAAGCTCGCGGCGATGCGGGTGCAGGCGAAGGTGAGCGGCAGGCCGAGGGCGAGTCCGATGAGGAGCAGGAGCAGGGATTCGCGGAGAACGAGCCAGAGGACGGATTGGGTCTGTGCGCCGAGGGCCAGGCGAATGCCGATTTCGTTTTGGCGGCGAATGACCGAGTAGCTGATGACTCCGTAAAGGCCGATGGCGGCGAGAAGCAGGGCGAGCGAGGCGAAGATGGCGGTGAGTGAGGAGATGAGCTGGTCCTGGGTCATCATGTGGTCGACCTGCTCGTGGATGGTCTGGATGTGGAGGATGGGCAGGTTGGGGTCGATGGCTGCGATTGCGCTGCGCAGGTCGGCGATGGAGTTGGCGGGGTTGGCGGTGGTGCGCAGTTCAATGACGCTGGCGGTGCGGTCTTCGGCGGTCATTTGCGTGAGCGGGAAGTAGACCATGGGGAAGGGCTTGGTGTCGCGCGGGTCGCCGAAACGGGTGTCGCGGGCGACGCCGACAATTTGCCAGTCTCCAGCCAATGTGTCGATGTGGGCGTGGAGGATTTTGCCGAGCGGATCGGTTTTTGAGAAGTAGCGTTTGGCGAGGGTCTGGTTGATCACGACGACTTTGGGGCTGGTGGCGGAGTCGGCTGGGGAGATGGCGCGGCCGGCGACGATGGCGACGCCGTTGGTTTCAAAATAGTGGCCGGAGACGCGGTTGAGGATGGAGGTCATATCCTCTTTGGGCGCGGGCGCATAGGTGGGATAGGTGACGGCCGACATCCAGTTGCCGTTGCTGATGGGCGGGGTTTCGGAGATGGAGGCGGAGCGGACGCCGGGGAGGGATTCGAGGCGGTCGAGGATGGTCTGATAGAGGGCGCCCATGCGGTCGGGGGTGTAGCCGCCGAGGGCGGGGTTGAAGTCGACGAGGAGCAGGTTGGAGCGCTCGAAGCCGAAGTCCTGATCCTCGAGGTTGTTCAAGGAGCGCAGGAAGAGGCCGGCGCCGACGAGCAGCAGCAGGGCGACCATGACCTGGGCGGTGACCAGCAGCCTGGGAACGAGGCGCGCGGTAGGACTGGCGGATGCGCCGCGGGAGCTGGAGTTCAGAGATTGAGTGTGGCCGGTCTGGTTGACCGCGCGGGTGCTGGCGCGGGCGGAGGAAATCGCGGGTCCGAGGCCGAAGAGCAGGCCGGTGACGAGCGAAACTCCGAGGGTGAAGAGAAGGACCGCGCTATCGGGATTGGGGCTGAGCGTGCTGTATTCGGCGCCGTTGGTGACGAGGGCAATGAGGGCGCGGGTGGCGGCGAAGGCCAGGGCGAGGCCGAGCGCGCCGCCGAGGAGCGAGAGCAGGAGGGTTTCAACGAGGCTCATGCGGACGATGCGGAGGCGGCTGGAGCCGAGCGCGAGGCGCGTCGAGATTTCGCGCTGGCGGCTGGTGCCGCGCGCCAGGAGGAAGTTGGCGAGATTGGCGCAGGCGATGAGCAGGACTAGGACGACGACGATCATGAGGACGTTGAGGGCGTCTCCGTAGCGGGTGCCGAGGTAGGAGACACCGTGGGCGCCGGGCAGGAGCTTCATGGTCTCGCCATGGGCGATCTCCTGCTGGCGCTGGGCGGTGATGTTGGGGCCTTCGCCGGCGCGGATGTAGTCGCGCTGTTGCTGGTCGAACCAGAGTTGGTCTTGTTTCAGGCCATTTGTACCCGCGGCCATCGACGCCTCGCTGCGGCGGGCGAACATGTGCAGGAAGAGCACGGAGCGGGGTTCGAGAAATGGCGGCTGCTCGAGGATGACCGACTCCATGGTGATGGGGACGTAGAGGTCGGGGGGATGGATGTCCGGCTTGATGCCGAGGAAGCCGGGGCGCATGACGCCGATGACGCGGAAGGGGCTGGAGTTGATGGAGATGGACTTGCCGAGTATGGCTGGGTCTTCGGAGAGCTGCTGCTGCCAGTAGTGGTAGCTGAGGACGGCTACGGGGGTCGAGCCGGGATTTTGGACTTCATCGGGCAGGAAGGTGCGGCCGAGCAGCGGGGTTGCGCCGAGGACGGAGAAGTAGTTGTCGGAGACCATGCTGGCGGCTAGCTGCAGGGCTTGGGTTGATGAGCCGGCGTCGGAGCTTCTTACGCTGACCAGCGGGGCGAAGCTGGAGTAGGCGGCTGCTCCGGCGAATGGGCCGGGCTTCGATTCGAGCTGGCGGGCGAAGTCCCAGGTGACTTCGTCGTTGAAACCGAGGTCGACGCCGCCGTTGATGCCTCCGCCGACGGATGGGCCGAAGGTGACGAGCTGCTCGGGGTGCTGGACGGGCAGGCTGCGGAGCAGGATCTGGTGGATGAGGGTGAAGATGGCGGTGTTGGCACCGATGCCGAGGGCGAGTGAGAGGACGGCGATTAGGGTGAAGCCGGGGGATTTGGCGAGGGCGCGAAGGGTGAGTTTTACGTCCTGGAGGAGATTGTCGAAGGTGGATTCCCAGCGCGAGGACCAGACCTGGTGCTTGACGGCGTTGCGGCTGCCGATTTCAGCGCGGGCGGCGCGGCGGGCGGCTTGCGGAGCCATGCCGGAGCGCTGCTTGTGCTGGGCGGAGGCTTGCTCGTAGGTTTCCAGCTCTTCTTCGAGATCGCGGTCTACGCGGGGCTTTTGGAAGAGGGATTTCAGGCCGGCGATGAGGTTGGAGATCGGGTTCATGGTGGCTCCGTGCAGGTTGAGGTCGCGGTATTTGTTCGTCCCACCCTAGCGGCAAAGGCACCGCCAGGATGGGGCACCCACATTTGTTATTCCCACATGGGTGGGGTTTGATCCTGTCAGGCTTCCAGGATTCTGGCGATGGCGGCTTGTTGGCGCTGCCACTGGGCGGTTTCCTGGGTGAGGGCTTTCTGGCCGTGGGGCGTTAGCTGGTAGTACTTGGCGCGGCGGTTGTTTTCGGTGGCGCGCCACTCGGAGCGGACGTGGCCAGCGCGCTCCATGCGGCTTAGGGCGGGGAGCAGGGAGCCGGGGTTGACGCGGAAGACGCCGTTGGAGATCTGCTCGATGCGCAGGGCGACGCCGTAGCCGTGATTAGGCTCGAGGGCGAGGGTCTTGAGGATGAGCATTTCGAGAGTGCCCTGGACCAAATCATCGGGCTTGGGGGGAATTGCGGACATTGCGGTGTACTCCTCTTGATGAACTAGAGGAGACTACGGTTCCTCTTGATTGTCAAGAGGAAAGTTTTCGACTTAACGATAAAGGCAGTGCTGATGGATGTATGCGAGGACGGGCGGGGGGATTTGGTCGAGAACGGAGTTGCTTTCGATGGCTTTGCGTAGGGCTGTGGCGCTGATTTCGTAGTGGAGGTCGGGCAGGAGGGTTAGTTGGGACTGGGCGCCGGCAGGGTTGATGAGTTTGTAAAGGCTGGAATGGGTGGGTTCGATGGCGATGGTGGGCGGCATGAGGGTTTGCAGTTCGGCCAGGGATTCGTTGGGGCGGGCGGCGACGATGAGTTGGGCGACGAAGGGAATCTCGGCGGCGCGATGCCAGTGATGGAAGGTGCGGAGGGAGTCGGCGCCGAGGAGGAGGAATAGCTCGGTGTTCGGAGGGTGGGATTGGCGGAGCTGTTGGAGGGTTTCAAAGGTGTAGTTGGGGGTGGTCTGGCCGGGTCTTGGGGCGTCGAGCAGGGAGAGTGCGAAGCGGGGTTCGCTGGCGATGGCGAGCTGGACCATGGCGGCGCGGTCTTCGAAGCTGGCGCAGGAGCCGCGGGGTTTCAGGGGCTGAAGGCCGACCGGGGCGAAGAGGACCTGGTCGAGCGCGAGGGCCTGTTGGGCGGCGCGGGCGATGGCCAGGTGGCCGAGGTGGGGAGGGTCGAAGCTGCCTCCGAAGAAGGCGATGCGCATGGGGATATGGTAGCGAATGGGGCCGGCGGATTGGCATTCCCTCAGGGGCTAAAGCCTCGTTGTCTATTGCGGAGCTTGCGTACGGGCTGAAGCCCGTACCCTTCGGAGCGGAGAAACGCCTTCTAGAAGGGGCATTGGGAACTGGCGATGGTTGGGTTGCGTTATGGGGCGTGGGTTAGTCTTACTGTGAACTGGAAAAGAGGCGGCGATGAAGCGGAATGCGGGCGTGATGGTGTGGATGGGCGTTTTGGCGGTTGGTATGGGAGTTGCGCAAACCCCGGCAGCAGCGCCGGCTAAGGACGCTGGAGCTGCAACAGCGACTCCGTCGGCGAGTGCGGTCCAGACGGAAGCCGTGCCGGCGCTTTGGAAGGTGAAGGGGGCGCACGGGACGGTGTATCTGTTTGGCTCGGTGCATGTGATGAAGCCCAATGTGCACTGGGAGACAGAAAAGATCAAGGGCGCGCTGACGGGAAGCGACACGGTATATCTCGAGATTGCCGGACTCGATGAAGACTCGATCAAAGCGGCGCAGCCGGAGATCATGGCGCTGGGCGTGGACCAGGCGCATCCGCTTTCTACGAAGATTACGAAGGAAGATGTGGGTTTGCTGGATGAGGCCGTAAAGTCGATGGGCATGCCGGGCGAGGCGGCGATGGAGCCTCTGCAGCCGTGGCTGGCGTATCTGACGATCTCGGTGGTGCCGATGGTGAAGGCGGGGTACGATCCAAATTCCGGAATCGACAAACTGCTGGAGGCGGAGGCGAAGGGCGCGAGCAAGCCGGTGAAAGGGTTTGAGACCATCAGCGAGCAGATGCACTACTTCTCCGACATGGCGCAGCCGCTGCAGGTGGAACTGCTGCACCAGGCGCTGGTGGATATGCCGAAGAGCGTGGCGGACACGGACACGATGGTGGCGGACTGGACCAAGGGTGACGTGGAGGGGATCGGCAAAATTGAGAACGATGAGATGAAGACGAAGACCCCGGAGCTGTATGCGAAGCTGCTGGTGGAGCGGAACAAGCATTTCGCAGAAACACTCACGGGAGTGCTGAAAGATCCTGCGACCGGGACGGTGTTTGTGGCGATCGGTGCGGCGCATCTGGCGGGCCCGGACAGCGTGCAGAAGATGCTGGAGGCGAAGGGGTATTCGGCGGAGCGGGTGGAGTAGGTATAGAGCTAGTGTGAAGTGTGTAGTGTGAAGTGTGAGAAGCAAGTGCGATTAAGTAAGGGAGATTGATTGATGCGGTATTTTTTGTTGGTTTTGGCTTTGGCTGGGGTGGTGGATTCGTATCTGGCACTGCGGGTGCATTACTCGACGGGGCCTGAGATTTGCTCGATCAATGAGCAGTGGGATTGCGGGATTGTGAACCACTCGCCGTTTGCTCTTCTGGGTGGTATTCCGGTGGTGGATAAGGTGCCGGGGCTGGAGAAGGTGCCGGTGGCTGCACTTGGCATTGCTGGGTATGCAGTGATCGGTTTGCTGGCGTTTCTAAGGCGCAAGCGGCTGGTGTTGGTGGCTGCGTTGGCGGGGTTGGGGTTTGCGCTGTATCTGACCCATGTTGAGAAAGATATTTTGATGGTGTATTGCATTTATTGTGTGATTTCGCTGGGGATTATTTCTCTGACTACATTAAGTACGGCGGGGTGGTTGGTGGTTGGGCGGAGGAGTTAGGGAGCAGGGATTAGCAAAGCTATATAGAGCATCGATAAAGCGGGCCTTCAGCCCTTGGTTCTCTCATATGGCACCTAAACCCCGGCCGATGGCCGGGGCTGGTATAACGCCGCGCCTCTGGCGCTGTTTTGGTGAGTCCTTCATAACTTTAAGGCAATTTGAAAAAGCCTCATTCTGGCTAACTAAAAACCTTTGGTGTGGAGATAGAAGACTACGGCTGAGAAGAGGATGCAGTAGATACCGAAGAGGTACCAGCGGCCGCTTTCGAGCCAGTTGCTGAGCCAGGTGAGGGCGAGCAGGCCGGCGAAGAAGCTGAAGATCATTCCCAGCAGGCTGGAGACTACGGAGCCGTGCAGGTCGATCGGCGTGCCGGCGGCTTTGGCTGCGTGGGCTGCTTTGAGCAGGCGCAGGGCTTCGACGCCGACGACGGCTGGGGTGAGGACGACGGCCATGGCGAAGCTGAAGCGCTCGGCGCGTTCCTTGTCCGCTCCGGCCAACATGCCGGCGGAGATGGTGGTGCCGGAGCGGGAGAAGCCGCGGAAGGGCAGCGCGAGGCCCTGGGTCAGGCCCATCCATGTGGATTGCGCGAAGCTGACGGTGCCGAGGCCGATATAGCGGTTGATGGCCCGGCCGGGGATGAAGCGGGCCTGCTGGCGACGCTCGTAGAGGCCGGCGATGAGGATGAAGACGCCGGCGGCGAAGAGCGCTGGGGCGATCAGGTCGAGGCGGCCGAAGAGGTCTTCGATTTCGGCTTTGGGATGGCCTTTGAAGATGGTCAATTCGATGACTTTTTTGATGGCTTCGCCAAGGATGCCGGTGAGTAGGGTGGCCCAGACGACGAGGATGGCGAAGTTCTTGAAGGCCTCAGCGGAGGAGAAGTAGGCCTGCTTCCAGGTGCGCCAGAAGTAGACGATGACGGCGAACATGGTGCCGGTGTGGAGCATGACGAGCAGAAGGGTCATCTGGGGCGAAGACGGGTCGAGGCCGAGGAGTTTTTCGGCGACTACGACGTGGGCGGAGCTGGAGACGGGGAGCAGTTCGGCGAGGCCTTGAATGATAGCCAGAAGAATGACTTTGAGAATGGGCATGTTGTCAGTTTATGCGGTGGTAGGGATTGGTCAAGGAAATGAGGATCACTTTGGGGAAGGGAATTCGGAAAGAAGTTGGAGGCTGGGCCAGCCAAACGACAGTTCCGAGAGATTTGCGCCGCCGATTTCGATGGTTTGTCGAGTGACCTGGACGGCTCCGAGGTGCTGGTAGAAGCCGACGGCTGGGTTGGCCTCAAGGACCCAGACGAGCATGGATTGGAATCCCTGGGAGTGGAGGGTGCTGGCCAGTTGGTGGACCAGTGCTCGGCCGGCTCCGAGGCGCTGGTGGGATTGGAGAAGATAGAGAGCGTAGAGTTCGCCATCGTAGTCTTCGATTGGCTTGCGGATGGGGCCGCCGGCGAGGAAGCCGAAGACGCCGGTATCGAATTCGGCAACGAAGATGGGGATGTCTGCGGCTTCGAGGCGCTCCTGCCAGCGCTGACGGCTATCTTCTTCCCGGAGCGCGGCGATGCCGGCGTCTGGAACGATGCCGGGGTAGGTGGTTTTCCAGCTCGCGATGTGGACGTGGGCGATCGCTGCGGCGTCTGCAGGCGTGGCTGGGCGGATGCGAAAGGGCATGGAAACACGGTAACACTGCCATTGCGAGTTATTTGTGGACTCGGGGTTGGCTTCCGGCCTAGAATGGGCGCACTTTTCTAAATTGGTATAGCTTCTCTTCAACTGCTGCAATTTGCAACGCTCCTCAGGTTTTCTTCAGGTCTGCTTCGGTGAGGATGGGATTGGGTCTGCGCTGGTGCGGACTTGTTTCTTGTCTGGGCGGGGGTGTGCTTGCGCGGACTTTGGTGGGGGAGTGCCGTTGGCGCAGTGGGGTTATGCCTATTGGCGGGCTTGTGGACGCGTGCGGACGCGACGGGATTTGCGTCGGCGAATCAGGATTCAGGCGCAATTGAGGAAAAGGCTATCTCAGGGGCTAAAGCCCCCGAAGATTCTGCGCGATTATCGCCGGGGATGAATCCCCGGCCTACCCGGTTGCGGGGAACTGGGGCTTCGAGTTCGGACCCTCCGCGAGTGCGGGCGGCGCGGCGGTTTCTGGCGCGGCGGGGGTTGGGGCGTCGGTTCCCGCCCAGGTCTCAGAATCGAGACCTGGGACACCCGCACCCGCTGGAGAAGCAGGTCCTTCGCTTTGCTCAGGATGACAAAGCTTCGATGGTGCAACCTGCTGCTTCGACAGTACCTTCCTGGACTTCGGTGGGGCCGGTGGGGGTGAATTCGCTTGAGTTTGGGTTGGTGACGGGGCGGGTTTCGGCGATCGCTTTGGACCCTTCGGACGCTTCGGGGAACCATGTGTTTGTGGGGACTGCGGGGGGTGGTTTGTGGAAGAGCCAGAATGCTGCGGCGGGGACGACCTCCGCCGTACAGTTTTTGCCGTTGACGGACAGTTTGCCGGCTCTGAGCGGGGCGGTGCAGGCCGGGGTCAGCGTGGGAGCGGTGACGGTGCAGCCAGGCGCGACGGGGGTGGTGCTGGCGGGGTTGGGCGATCCGAATGATGCGCTGGATTCTTACTACGGGGCCGGGCTGCTGCGGTCTGCCGACGGCGGCCAGACATGGACGCTGATCACGCACACGATGGATCTGGAAGACCAGTTGGGATTGCAGGATTTCTCGTTTATTGGCGAGGGTTTTGCGGGGTTTGCGTGGAGCACGGCGAACACGCAACTGGTGGTGGCGGCGGTGAGCCAGGCGTATGAGGGGACGCTGGTGAATGCGGGGCAGAACAACGCCAGTATGGAGGGGCTGTATTGGTCGAATGATGGCGGGGCGACTTGGCATCTGGGGCGGATTACGGACTTGAATGGGCAGGACGTACAGGGTCCGGAGGATGGGTTGGCGCAGCCGGATGGGAATGCGGCGACGGCGGTGGTCTGGAATCCGGTGCGGCAGGTGTTTGTGGCGGCGGTGCGGTACCACGGGTACTACCAGTCGACGGATGGGATGAACTGGACGCAGATGCCGAATCAGCCGGGGACGGGGCTGACACCGGGGAACTGTCCGACGGAACCGGGGTCTGTGGGTGTGGAGGGTTGCCCGATTTTTCGCGGGAGTCTGGCGGTGAATCCGCAGACCGGGGACACGTTTGCATGGTCGGTGGATGCTTTTAACCAGGATCAGGGGATCTGGTGGGACCAGTGCGGGATTTCAGGCGGGGTTTGCGCGAATTCTGTGATCACGTTCGGAGGGCAGTTGCAGACGGCGGCGTTGGAGACGGCGGATGGGAACGGTCCGGCGACGATTGAGAATGGCGACTACAACCTGACGCTTGCGGCGGTGCCATCGGCACTGGGGCAGGGACAGGATACGTTGATTTTCGCCGGAGACAACGATCTTTGGAAGTGCAGCCTGGCGAATAGCTGCCAGTGGCGGAATACGACCAATTCGACAACGTGTATGAGCGCGCAGGTGGGCGAGTATCAGCATGGGTTTTCGTGGGATACCGGCAACCCGTCGCTGCTGTATGTGGGCACGGACAGCGGGCTTTGGCGGTCGATAGATCTGGTCGGAGAGACGGGATCGCCGTGCGCCGCGACGGACGCTTCGCACTGGCAGAATCTGAATGCAAGCCTGGGTTCGCTGGCCGAGGTGGATTCGCTGGCGGAGGCGGCTTCCTCCTCTTCTACGCTCCTGACTGGGCTGGGGGCGAATGGGGTGGCGGGGATTGTGGCTGCTCCGGCGAAGCCCGGGGATTGGAATGAAGTGCTGGGCGGGGAAGGCGGCCCGGTGGCGATCGACCCGACGGTTCCAACGAACAACTGGTATGCGAATAACGCGGCGGGAGTTTCGATTTTGAATTGCGACTCGACGACGCTCTGCACAGCGGCGGGATTTGGAACGATTCCGGCGATTGGCGAGGCGCAGGTGAAGGAGGACGGGCTTTCGATGCCGTATCCAGCAGAGTTCAGGCTGGATTTACTGCAGCCGACGGAGATGGTGATTGGAACGTGCCGGGTGTGGCGGGGCCCGGCGAACGGAGTGGGATGGACGGCGGCGAATGCGATTTCCCCGATTCTGGATGGGACAAATGCTTCGGTTTGCGACGGAAATTCGCTGATTCGGTCGATGGCGGTGCAGACGGTGGCGG
>Ga0182012_10004814_pt1 | contig 14022 bp, 15 predicted proteins | sample 612S2SmetaG_FD_120486 | JGI IMG/M metagenome (GOLD analysis project Ga0182012, IMG submission 120486) | Permafrost microbial communities from Stordalen Mire, Sweden - 612S2S metaG | ecosystem: Environmental > Terrestrial > Soil > Wetlands > Permafrost | place: Sweden: Stordalen | collected... | reverse complement strand
TCTTTTGCCCGTGGACTGCGTTGGCTCGGCCCTTGCAGCCCGCTGCGGGGATGCGCGGGCCTCGCCGCCTTGTCCACAGGCAAAATCCCTTGCCGCAGAACCCCTTTCAATTTTCAGACAGGCTCTGAGCCGGACCAGGTTGGTCCGTGACTGCCCACCGCTACCGGAAAAACTGCCCAGGGCCAAAATCTTGCCGTCTGGCTGCCAGGCGATGGACGAGGCATAGTGGTTGGCGCCCGCGTTAAAATTAGTGTCCAGGCTGCCGTCACCATTAAACCGGTATAATCCGCTGGTGTTCCCGGCCAGAATCTGTCCATTCGACAGCACTTGGAGGCAGGTGGTACCGCCATCGGTATTACCAAAGACCGTGCCGGCGTTAAAATTGGTATCCAAGGTCCCGTCAACATTCAGCCGCGCGAGCGAATAGCAGGTTATTCCGTTGATATCATCAAAATAGCCGCCGACCAGGATTTGCCCGTTGGTTTGCAGCGCCAGGCAGTTAATTTCGCCAAAGTCCTCGCGGCCAGACTCATAGGTAATATTGGCATTAAAACGATCATCCACGGAACCGTCCGCATTCAGAAGGACCAAATTAGTGTGTGAGTTGTTGGCAGAGCTGATGAATTAGGCATAACATCCGCCGACTAAAATTTGACCGCCGGGCAGAGGAATCACCGGATGGATGGTTCGCGCAGCGTCCTCGTTGTCCACGTCGGTGGTGACATACAAGGAATCCAGCGTTTGAGAATGCGCCGGACCAAGCCACATCCCGTTAACCAGCAGCAGAATCGCCATCCCCAAAAGCACCCGCTGAATCATTTTTGTCATGAGACACTTCTTAAAAAAGGCCGGCTTATCTAAATTACAAATGACTTTAGTGCGATGCATGGTAAAGTCAATCATTTGCGCCGAAAACTGTGGGGCCAGAGGCGCGGGACGTGGGGCGCTCCAGCGTGGAAGCATTGGATGGGGGCTTCCAGCCGGCTGCCGCCCGGCGCCGCAGACAATCATTGCCGCCCCCACCCGGCTTTTGCCATGGTGCCGGGCAATGCCGACGCTGAATTGGATTGGGAAAGAGGCCGTGGTGAACCATCATCATCAGGTCCTGTTTCGCCTGCTCAAGGACGTGCCGGAACTGGCGGCGGGCGATCCCGGCAGCGGCAATCCCCCTACGAAATCAAATTGTCATGAAAGCGATGATGGAAGCCCAGGAACTGGCGCGGTGTAACAACGAAGCTGAAGCGGTGTGGCGCTGTTACGCACACAAGCGGGAGTTGCGGCGTTTGGTTGGTTCGCGCACCCCCCTGCCGGAGCATGTTTTGGATTATCTCGATTGGCAGGAAGCGGAGCTGGAAAGTCGGGAGTTACGCAACATCGGATTTAATTACCCCAACCAGAATGACAATGAAAGCAAAGCCGCCCATTGAAACTTTAATATTAACCATCCGGGATCAGCGGGTAATTCTCGCGCCCGATCTGGCCGATGTGCATGGCGTGGAGACGCGCGTCCTCAATCAGGCGGTCAAGCGCAACCCGGAACGTTTTCCCGGGGACTTTATTTTCAACTCACCGCCGCGGAGTTTTTGGCGCTTAAAAAGGCCGGCAAGGTGGCCAGCGACGGCCGGGTGGCTCTAAGATCACAAATTGTGATCTTAGAGCCCGGGCGCCATGCGAAATACCCTCCCCACGCCCTGACCGAGCACGGTGCGATCATGGCGGCGACGGTGTTGAACAGCCCCGAAGCCGTGGCCATGAGTGTGTTTGTGGTGCGGGCCTTCATGCAGATGCGCGAACAGTTGGCGGCCAACGCGGTTGCACGCCGGGACCTGGAAGAGCCTCAATGCCAAGCTCCATCGCTGGCGGAAAATCAATGAATTCCCCGAAGGCAGGTCCAGACTGATTCTAGTTTGACCCCTATTCTACGTCTCGGCAGAAAAATCAGGCATCTCAGATTGCTGCCCTGTTCATCGCGGGGTCTCAGAAGGTTCAGGATGCCTTCAGGCCTCAAAGTGAATCCATAATCTCCTTCACCTTTTTGTCATAATCGTCTTTATTGATCAAGCCTTGGTCGAACAGGGATTTGACCTGCTTCAGGCGTTCGGCGGCGGCGGGCTTGCCGCTGTTGTCGGCAGGTGGTGCGGGCGCCACGTCCACTTTGGCTTCGGTGGCGTTGGCCAGCGACTTGATTTCATCGGCGGACAGTGCGCGGTTGTAAATCCGCACTTCATCAATCAACCCGTCAAACGCGAGAAACTCCCCGGTGCCATAATCCGCCACGCTGTTGCCAATGCACAAATCCCAGTCGTTTCGTTTCAACGGGCCGGGTTTCGAGGGAGACCGGCTTTTTTCGACGCCATCCGTGTAGCTGCGCAGCGTTTTGCCATCGTAAGTGGCCGCGACATGATGCCACTGGTTGTCATCCAGCGCACGGTCGGCACCCATGGCGCCAGCGCTGGTTTCAAACTGGAGTTTGCCCCGCGCCGTCTTGTTGATGTCATCCCCGCCAAGATCGAAGCAATAGGTGTTGTAATCCTTGTCCATGATCCGTTTCCAAAAACCATCTCGCTCCGCCGTTTTGATCCAAGCGGACAAAGTGATATAATCTGGGTTCAAAGTGTCGCTGTTGGGGATGATGATCCGGTCGGTAAGATTGGTAATGTGGAAGCGATACGCCCCGCCAAATTTCCCCTCCGAAACCCATTTTGCGCCGAAGACGCGACCGTCATTGCCGGTGCCGCTTTTGTCGTGGATGACCCCACCATCATCTGGCTGGTCAAACGGCAGATAAAGCACGAGACCACCGGGGCCGGGCGTGCCGCCGGTCTTGCGATTGGGATGAGCCGGACCGCTGGAGTTTTTGCGGAGTTGGGGGACATGATAGGCCGCCACTTGCAAAGTTGCAGCGCTCTCCAATGCACCTTTCCGCACCAACTCGCGCACGCGGTCATTCATGCGCTCCAGGTCGGTAGCCAGCGATGTCGGCGAGAGGCCACCGGGTTGATCGAGCGAGGCAAGGATTTCGCCGGCGAACCCGGCCGATTCACGGTCGTTGCTGTTTTGAAAATCACGCAGGGCCTCGTTTAAGGCCTTGCTCCACTTGTCCTTGTCCTTGGCGGCCTGCTGTTCGGACGTCAGCGCCGGGCTGGGCGCGGGGTTCTGGCTGTGGACGGAAAAAATGGCCCCGGAGCCGCTCAGCATGGCTGCGGCAAGCATCAGGCCGACGAACATGGAGTTGGTTTTTTTCATAGTAATTTCAAGATTTTGGCTTTCCTTTGCTCGTAGGTTGACTGGTCAATTTTACCCTGGTCAAAGAGGGCTTTGAGATCCTTGAGCTGTTGTTGCAGGTTGGTTCCGGCGGCTGGCCGGACGGGAGTTGATTTTTTGCCATCGGTCGGAGAAGTGTCAGCGGACTTCACGATCAGCTTGGCAAAGTATCCGTCGTAGGTTTTGACGACATACACATGGCCAACCTGACAAGGCAGGCTGCGCATGGCATAACCACTTTCGGCCGCCGCAGTGACCGAACTGAAATCCACAGCCCCCGCGTCATAAAACCCGTTGGCATTGGCACCGCCATAAAAGCAGCGGAAGTTCAAGTCGTTGTGAATCTGATCCAAGTTCAAGTCCGATGGATACCCGCCAAACTTCGGCCGGGCAAAATTCAGGCCGCCAACGCCAATCCTCCAGGTCAACGTCCCCTGTAGCAGAGGCCCGGTCGCAAAATCGCAGGTGCCGTTGGTCTGACAAACGTAATCAAACACGATTTCCTTGACCGGATACAAGGTCAGATTGGTGTCGAGCACGTCCCCTGAGGACGTTGAAAAATTATCATTTTCACCCGCGGTTCCCTTGGCTGAAGCGTACAGCCAGAAGGCAGTCGGTGGCAGTTTGGAAAAGGAAAATTTCCCATCCGGGGAGGTCGTCACAGTTTTGGACGGGGATTGACCCCAATAGGCGAAGGGAAACCGCAGTGAAACACTCGCGCCACCGATCGGCGAGCCGTTTTCGTCATTGATGCTTCCCTGGATCGTGCTGAGATTATTGGCGGGGGTGCGGTTCATCCGGACGGCCACGTAGGTGATTTCATTGGTGGGAAGCTCCACCGGCAAATTGACCGGGTAATAGGTGAAGGCGCGCAGGGCCAGGTTCCCTTTTTCGGTGTTCCCCCTTTGCTGGGAAACATCCGGCAGCAGCGATCTGGCAATGAACCAGCCGTTGGAATAAACGGTCAACGGCACATCAAACCCCCGGGTGTAATTGATCATCACGTCATTGCCGCCGGTAATGGTTGTGCCGTCAGCGAAGGCAATGCGGCCCGCGAGGCAGACCCCGCCGCTTTTCTTGATGCTCTCCACTCGCTGATCAAGAACTTGCCGCAAATCGGCCGGGAAGTCAGCGTAACCGACCTTTTGCGCCTTGATGTTAATTTCCGCCGACAGGGGGTTCTGTGCGGAGGGGCGGAGCCACCAAATCAAACCCGCCACCACCGCCGCCAGCACAATGCCGCCGGCGCTGAGGCCAATCCATAACGCCGCCTTGGATGTTCGAACCGGCGTTCCCGGGGCGATGGCGGATGCGGGGTTCGTGGCGGACGGAACGTACCGGTGGACCGCCGTTACGTGCGCGTATGCCTTTTGGGCCGGCAACGTTCGCGCGATGATTTCATTGGCCGCCGCCGTGCCGTCCGCACCGCACACCGGGCATTTCACCGGTTGCGGCATGCGCCCGTCGACCGGTTCGGCGTCAAAGGCATATTTCTGACCACAACCGCAGATGACTTTTATCGTGATCATTTTCCAAGGGTGGTTGCTTTTGCTGCTGTTAATGATTCAAACAGCGGAGCCAGGCGACTGCAAGCTGTTTTTAGAAGCTTGAATCCTGGGCCTGCCTTGGAATGGTGAAATAGGGCAATAGGAGCAAGCTGTCATCATTCATCACGGCACAAATAATACTCAGGGTTTGATCCGATTTGGGCCGATCTTAAAGTTGCCGGCGCAATCTTAATGAAGGGCGACTTTCACTTAATCTTGGCCTGCAACGCCCAGCCCGTGATAAAGCTCGATCAGGACGTGGATGCCTGGTCCCGGAGGTTGGTGGTGGTGAATTTCAAGAAACCCGACCACGAACGTCATTTAAGGAGAATGGCGGATGTCTTGGTGAATCAGGAATTGAGCGGAGTGTTGAACTGGTTGCAGGACGGATAGCCCCAACCCAATTATTTACCCACCTTCCCCTCCCTCACCCTCGCCCATCTAGTCTTCGCCGCCAAAGCAATCATGGCCCGACCCTCAGCGCTCATCTTCCGGCGTCGCTTCACAGGTTTGGCTACGAATTTTTGGAAGGATTTAGCATCAGTTTTCCCAGCCTTAACCCCAGTCCATCCCGCCTTCAACCCAGCCTCCCATTTCGACTTTCTCGCCATGCTTAACCTATATTTCCTCTTTCCTTTAACAGGTTCGGATACTGGAGCGGATAATTGAACTGGGCCGGGTTCAGTTTCGCCAAGCAGTTCCGCCAATTCAGTGTTCAGGGTCTCAAGCTGGTCAATGATCTCGGCCGCACGTTTAAATTGGGCCGACGTTAATGATGATAAATTGCTCATGCCGGAAACGTAGCAAACTGGGTAAAGGTTGAAAACAGATAAATTTCAACCCCATAAGCCAACTCAAAACGCCTGCAAGATTTCAAAGCCAGGGATGTATATGCCGGTGAAGCGGACAGTGAATGGGGAACACATTGGTGAACTGGCGCGTGGCGACAGCGCAGCCGAGGCGGTGTGGCGCAACTTGAAGTCACAGATTGTGACTTCAAGGTCACAATCTGTGATCTTTTGCGATTTCAGCAATCAGCAGGAAACATGAAAGAGACCCATTGAATCGCTGATTCTCAACCTGCGCGACCAGAAGGTGATTTTGGACGCCAACCTGGCGGAACTTTGCGGTGTGCCGACGAAAGTTTTCAACCAAGCAGTAAAACGCGACGCCGGCCGCTTCCCTTCATAATTCATGCTGCATAACGATTTTCGCCATAAAATAAGCGTGGAAAAGCCGTTTGGCGCGGGGGTGAACTTGGGCTAGATTTGACTCATGAGCGCAACCGAACTCATCAAACAGGTGGCCGCGCTTCCCCAGCGGGAAAGGACGCGGTTCGAGGAGCTTTTCCACGCGCTGCGGGATGGCAGCCCGGCCCCCACCCCGGCGAACCGCTCAAATTGGCCCGATTTCACCGAACGCCTGCGCGGCATTTATGGCGACAAGATCGCGCCGGACTCCCAAAGCATCATTGATGAAGGACGCGGGGAACGCTGATGGACGCCTATTTTTCCTCAGCCGGCTGCCGTACGCTTGACATCATCCATGTGGCCGCCGCCCTCGTCATCGGGGCGAAGGAATTTGTCACATTCGAGGTACGACAGGGAGCCATGGCGAAACAAGCCGGCCTCACGGTCAAACCGTAGAAGCAGAGGGGTGTGGCGTTCAAGGTCACAATTCGTGACCGCATCCACACGAAATGTCCGGTATCGTCCCGGAGGCCTGCCCTGAACCTGCCGCCCAGCCGCAACGTGCGACGGCGGCGAAAAAAAGAATGACCCATCCTATGGGGGGACCCCTTTGATGCCGCCCAGCCGCAACGTGCGACCGCTGCGAAAAACCACAAAATGCACCATCCTATGGGGGACCCCTTTGATGGTTTTGATTCGACCCTGGCTGGCTGGTTTTGACCGTCAACTGACAATTCATGAAGTTGGACGCAGCACACGGCCTCGCCACAAGTGTAAAGGTGTCGGAAACCTTTACGGCAGCGAAAACGTACGCATCACATTGGAGCAGAATCAGTTACGCTTGAGATCGAGGAAAGCGCGTCGGAAAACCTTACAGAAAAGGGTTGCTTTGGCGGGATGCCTGAAAGGTCATTATCGACTATAATATGCTGTTGGCAAACAACTTATGAGACATTCCGAGTCTGGTTTGGAACTTGGAATCGAACATGCTGCAAAATATGTATGACGAAAATGTTACTTCCCGTCCTCTGTGGCTTGTTTGGCTGCACACTGTCAGCCAATGCCTTGTTTTTTATTGAGCCTCCCGTATCTTACCCCAGCATCGACACCGCCGCTTCACTCTCCTTCGGTGTTGATCTCGATTCTCCGCTAGCCGACAGGAGCTCGACCACGCCTTTCAGCGACTTCGATGGAGGAGGCACCATTGATTATACTCCTAACGTCTCAATAATGGTTACCTTCAACGACCCAAGCTCTGATGCAATTTACATCACAGCGTTGTTGGGGCTTAATGATATCGGCCCAATCCACGGAACAATCACACCCGTTGGTGGGCCTGGTCAGTTCACAATTACCTACCTTGAGAGCGACCTGCCCAATGCCGCCGTTCCCGAGGGCGGCAACACGCTCTTGCTCCTGTCACTGGCGTTTCCGGCGCTGATGATTTTGAGACGCCGGGGCGCAAGCGCGTCGGTTTAACATTATTCCCAAATTTGTCCTGCGCGGCGTTACCTCAGTGACGCCGCGTTCTTGTTTATCGGCAGGTCTCGCTCGTTCCAAATGATGTTCACTCCACCGCCGGGCCACCTGCGCCTTTCGCTTTGGCGGGGCGCGTTAGCGCCCGGTTGTGCCATGCGAAGAGCGTTAGCGATGAGCATTGGTTGCCGGGCCTTCGCGCGGGTGGGTGGTTGGATGGTAAGCGGTGCGCGGAGGGCCTTCCTGACAGAGCAACAGCAGAGGCTGCAAAGATGCGGGCGAGATATGCCCTGACGTTTATGCAGCGGCTGGTTGGAGCTTCTGTTTTTGCTGTTCGGGCCAGGCAGCCGGGGTGACCCCTTGATGACGCTCCCGCAAATCGCGGCCCGGCTGCCCGCCGGCACCTGGAAGAGCCTCAATGCCAGGCTCCATCGCTGGCGGAAAACCAATGAATTCCCGGCAGCCAGGTCCGGACCATAGTTTGACGTGGACCGCGTCGTCTTTCTCAACGACCAGGACATTCAACGTCTAAGCGAAGCTTTCCCCGCCCATGAATTTTATTTGCCGCCGAAGGAAACCATGCTCGCGGAAACGGCGCGTGAGCAGCGCGGCCATTTTAATCTGGTCCACCAGGCCTCCGGCTTCAAAGCGGATCGGCATCCCACCGGACGCGATGAATTAAATGCCCGGGCCGTTCGCGGGAAGCGCGCGGTTAAATTCGAGGGCGAAACGGTCCTGCTCGCGGCGCCGGAACATGTCATCGTCCGGAAATTGGAATATTATCACGAAGGCCGGGCGGACAAACATCTGCGCGACATCCGCGCCATGCTGGCCGTGTCTGGCGAACACCTGGACCGTTCGTCCTTGCTGGAATGGATTCAACGGCGGAACCTGGAACCCGGGTGGCGGTTGGTAGCGCAGTAAAAGCCCAGCCCGGCCTCCCGCCCCGCCGCCGGGGCGGCCCTTTCTTAACGCAAAGGCGCAAAGGGGAGGAAGGCTTTGGGCTTTGGGCAAAGGCAAAAAGGGGTGGAATTTTTCCACCGTCGAGGGGAATGATTCTGCTCCTTCCCCCCCGCCGTGTCCGCTGCGCCCGGTTGTTTTTCCTTTTGCAATCCGGCCGGCGGTGGCAACCTTCCCCGGTGGGCATTTCGCGGCGGCAATTTGAACAAATGAAGGAACGCCTGGGCGGCGCGCCTTCCCGGCGCACGGCCGGCTTGATCGCGCCCGCGCCGGGCCCGGGCGCCAAAACCCCGCCGGTCATCCTGGGGGTGGACCCATCGCTGCGGGGGACCGGCTATGGCATCATCGTTCCCGGCAAGCCCTTTCCCACGACCCTGGCGCAGGGCACGGTACACTGCCCGGCCGGTTGGGAACGCTCCCGCTGCCTGTTGAAAATTTCCGAAACCCTGCGGACGGTCATCGCGGAGCATCACCCGACGGTCGGGGTGATCGAAGGCATCTTTTTTGTGCAGAACCTCAAGACCGCGCTCATCATGGGCGAGGCCCGGGGCGCGGCCATGGCGGTGCTGGCGGAAGCCGGCCTGGACATCCATGAGATCGCCACGCGCAAGGTGAAACAGGCCATCGTTGGTTACGGCGCGGCGCAAAAATCGGCCGTGGCCGTCATGGTGCAACGCATGCTCAACCTGGCCGACCGGCCCGCGCCCGACGCGGCCGATGCGCTGGCGCTGGCGCTGACGCACGCCCGGGAATCCTCCCGTTACCAACTGACCCCGCGCAAAAAGATTTAGCATGATCACATTTCTCCAAGGCAAACTCGTGGAATCCCTCCCCACCCAGGTGGTGGTGGACGTCAACGGCGTCGGCTACGAGGTGCTGATCCCGCTGTCGTCGTTCGACAAGCTGCCGGCGCCGGGCGAGCCGGTGAAACTGCTCACCCAACTGGTCATCCGCGAGGACGCCCACCTGCTGTACGGCTTCATGACGGAGGCGGAGCGGAACATGTTCCGGCTGCTGGTCCACACGGTTTCCGGCATCGGTCCCAAGACGGCGCTGAACATCCTAAGCGGCATTTCGGTGACCGCCTTCCGCGGCGCGGTGGCGGGCGGTGACGTCAAGTCGCTCTCGCAAATTTCCGGGGTGGGCAAAAAGACCGCCGAGCGGATCGTGGTGGAACTGCGGGAGAAGGTCGGCGCCGCCGGGGCCTGGGAGGCCGCGAGCGCCAAACACGGGCTCACCGCCGAGGATCAGAAAGTCAATGACGCGGTGCTGGCGCTCATGGCGCTGGGCTTCAAACAGGCCGTGGCCCACGAGTCCATCCGCGCCGCCCAGGCCATGCTGGGGGCGCAGGCTTCGGTGGAGGATTTGGTCCGGGCCTGTCTGAAGAAAGGCGGCTGATGGACAAAAGGCATTCCCCATCCGAGAGCCGTCCGGCCCGAAGGGGCGGCGTGGTGGTGCCGCACCGGGCCGGCTGGGCGCAACGGCTGCTGGCGTGGCTGATCTACGGGCTGGTCCGCACCGTGTCCGCCACGCTGCGGTTTGAGCTGGAGGACCGCTCGGGGTTTTTCCACGGCGCGGTCCGGGACCAGATGATTTTCGCCCTCTGGCACAACCGGCTGGCGCTTTCGGCCACGTTGTACCGGCGCTACGTCCGGAGCCACACGCACGAACGGCGGATTGCCGGGATGGTGAGCGCCAGCCGCGACGGCGGGCTGCTGGCGGAGATTTTTGGGCGCTTCGGCATCGAACCGGTGCGGGGCTCCTCCAGCCGGCGGGGTCCGCAGGCCCTGCGCGAAATGGTTTCCCGCGCGGCGGACGGCTATGACCTGGCCATCACGCCGGACGGCCCGCGCGGGCCGTGTTATACGGTCCAGGACGGCGTGATCGCCACCGCCCAACTGACGGGCCTGGCCATTGTCCCGGTGGCGTACCACCTCAACTGGAAGATCCGGTTGAAAAGCTGGGACCGGTTTCAAATCCCGCTGCCGTTCGCCCGCTGCCGGGTCACGGTGGGCCGGCCCCTGCGGGTGGCGCGGGAAACCACCGCGGCGGAACGCGAAGTTTTGCGCCGCCAGTTCGAAACCGAACTGCGGGCGATTACACGCGATGACCAGCCATGATCGCCCGCGTCAGCCTTGAAATCGCCCTGCGCCGGGAGTTTGATTATTGGATTCCCCCGGAACTGGCGGACCAGGTGGAGGTCGGCAGCCGCGTGCAGGTGCCGTTTGGGGCGCGCAAAATTCCCGGCTGCGTCACCGCCCTGGCGGAGGAATCCGCGCAGGCGAAGCTCAAACCCATCCTCAAGGTCATCGGCGCGCAGTCGCTGGTCACGCCGAAAATTCTGCAACTGGCGCGTTGGATCGGGGAATACTATTGCTGCGCGCCGGAGACCGCCCTGAAATCGGTCCTGCCGGAAGCCGTGCGCAAAGAGGAGGCGGGCTGGCGGGAACGTTTGTTTGTGCGCGCGCTGCCGCTCAGCGGCGAAATGCCCAAACTGCCCCCCCGGCAACAGGAGGTCTGGAAGCTGCTGGCCGAAGGCCGGGAACTGGCGCTGACCGAACTGCTGGCCCTGGCCAAAACCACCGCGGCGACCGTGCGCAAATTGGAGGACCGGGGGTTGGTGGAGGTGGCCGCGCAGATTTCGGAGCGCGACCCCTACGCCCGCGAACACATCCTGCCTTCCCAGGCCATCACCTTGAATGCCGCCCAAGCGGCCGCGCTGGCGAAAATCACCGCCGCGATGGACCTGCCGGCCGCTGAAATTGGCCGCCAACCGGTGCAGGAGCCGCAGCCCGTTGCATCCGTTCCCCCTCACCCCGGCCCTCTCCCCGGGGATCCGCCGTCGCTGAAGCTATGGCGGACAAGGGGGGAGAATCGTCGCCAGTCGCAACGTTATCCGATGATGGCAGCGGCCAGAGGGCCCACGGTTCAAGCGGAGGGGGAATTGTTCGCAGACTCACGCCAAGGCAACGAAACCGTTGGCCGAAAGGCGCCAAATTCAGGGCCGGCGAACCTGCCGGACAAGCAAGGGCCGACGCCCGCGTCCGCCTTTTTGTTGCACGGGGTGACGGGCAGCGGGAAGACGGAGGTTTATTTGCAGGCGCTGGCGCACGCGCTGGCACAAGGCAAGGGGGCGATTGTGCTGGTGCCGGAAATCGCGCTGACGCCGCAGACGGTGGAACGCTTCAAGGCCCGGTTCAGTTCCGGCAAGGCGCAAACGCTGGTCGCGGTGTTGCACTCGCATCTGTCCGCCGGCGAGCGGCATGACGAATGGCACAAGATCCGGCAGGGCCGCGCGCGGATTGTGATCGGCGCGCGCTCGGCGATTTTCGCGCCGGTGGACCCGCTGGGCCTGGTGATTGTGGACGAAGAGCACGAGCAGAGCTACAAGCAGGAGGAAGCCCCGCGCTACCACGCGCGGGACGTGGCCATCGTGCGCGCACGGATGGAGAACGCCGTGGTGGTGCTTGGCTCGGCCACGCCCTCGCTGGAGAGTTATTACAACTGCAAAACTGGTAAATATACGCTGTTGGAACTGCCGGAGCGCGTGGACAACCAGAAAATGCCGCACGTCCGGGTGGTGGACATGCGCCAGGCGGCGCACCAAGAAAAGGGGATCCCCATTTTTTCACCACAGCTAAAAGAGGCCATCCAGCAACGGCTGGAACGGCAGGAGCAGACCATTTTGTTTCTCAACCGCAGGGGGCACTCCACCGCCCTGCAATGCCCGCAGTGCGGTTATGTGGCCGAATGCCCCAATTGCAGCGTCTCGCTCACGTACCACCGCAGCGGGCAAAACCTCTGCTGCCACATTTGCGGGCACGTCGCGCCCGTCCCCAAGGCTTGTCCCAACGAGAAGTGCCAGAACCCCGCCATCCGCTATTCCGGCACGGGCACGCAAAAGGTGGAGGAGGCCATCCGTAAATTATTCCCGCACGCGCGCTGCCACCGCATGGATGCCGACACGATGAAGCGGAAGGACGATTACCGCCGCATCCTGGGCGATTTTCGGACCGGAAAAATCGACATTTTGGTGGGGACGCAGATGATCGCCAAGGGCCTGCATTTCCCGAACGTAACGCTGGTGGGCATCATCCATGCGGATTCGGCGCTGCACCAGCCGGACTTTCGGGCCGGCGAACGCACCTTCCAACTGCTGACGCAGGTGGCCGGGCGCGCCGGGCGCGGGGACGTGGAGGGGGAGGTTTTTGTGCAGGCGTTTGCACCGTTTCATCCGGCCATCCAATATGCGCGCCGCCATGATTTCCAAGGGTTTTACGAACAGGAAATGGAGTTCCGGGAACAATTGAAATATCCACCCGCCGGCCGGGTGGCGCTGCTGACGCTCAAAGGCCGCAACGAGGACAAGGTGAAGTTTTCCGCCGACCACCTCAAACATGAGCTGGACAAGCTGGCCGGCCAAAGCGGCGGCCCGGCGCCGGGCTTCAAAGACCTGATCATCGCCGGCCCCGCCCCGGCCCCGCTGGTCAAGGCGGAGACGTACTACCGTTACCAGCTCATGCTGCGCACGCGAGCGATGAGCAAACTGAGCCTGGCCCTGGCGAAACTGGTGGCGGGGCTGACCTTGCCGGACGAGGTCACGCTGACGGTGGATGTTGATCCGGTGAACTTGTCGTAGCATCAGGCGGCCGATGGGTTCCGCACCGCGGGCGGCGGCACGCCCGGACGCCCCCCCAAAAAACGAAACTGGGAATTTGGTTATTTATGGTTATTTTTATCCGCAATTTTCGCTGTAACACATTGTATTAAAATGGTTTGCATTTGTTTTGGGCCTTGCAAGCCTGGCGGCCCCAGATTTCGAGGCCGGCGGTACGAAAAAATTGCCAACAACTCCGGGAGGCACGGATCCTGGAGCGGAAGCCGCAAAAGCGCTTGACGGCCGGTTCGGATAAGCAGTATTCATACGGTCATGAAATCCGTACTCCTCGCAGGAATGCTCCTGCTGTCCTATTCCGCCGTGGCGCTGGACGGTCAAATCGGAATTCACGACCCCTCCACCGTGATCGCATGCGACGGCAAGTATTATGTCTTTGGCACGGGGGGTGGCGGCTTGATGTCCACGGACGGCTGGAACTGGACCGGCGGGGCCGTGCGGCCCGGCGGCGGCGTGGCCCCGGATGTCATCCATCTGGGGGATCGCTTCTATGTGAGTTACGCCACGGGCGGCACGGGCGGGGGGGAACACAGCGCCGACGTTCACATGATGTGGAACAAGACCTTCGACACGAATTCGCCTGATTACAAGTGGGAGGACTGCGGCGTGGTGGCCTCGTCGGATGGCGTGGAGGACTGCAACGCCATTGATCCCGGTTTCTTTCTGGATCCCGGGACGGGCCGATTGTGGCTGACCTACGGATCCTATTTCGGCTACATCCGCCTAATTGAATTGGATCCAAAAACGGGGAAGCGGATCCACCCGGAGGAGCCGCCGCTGAACCTCGCGATCAACTGCGAGGCGTCGGACATGATTTATCACGACGGCTGGTATTATTTGCTGGCCGACCATGACAGTTGCTGCGATGGCGCAAATTCCGGCTATAACATCCGCGTTGGGCGCGCGCGGG
>Ga0182012_10004813_pt1 | contig 14023 bp, 11 predicted proteins | sample 612S2SmetaG_FD_120486 | JGI IMG/M metagenome (GOLD analysis project Ga0182012, IMG submission 120486) | Permafrost microbial communities from Stordalen Mire, Sweden - 612S2S metaG | ecosystem: Environmental > Terrestrial > Soil > Wetlands > Permafrost | place: Sweden: Stordalen | collected... | reverse complement strand
GCTGCCCGACCGTCTCCAGTTGCTCGGCGACGTGACCTCGCGTTGGCTCAAGCTGCGCCACCTGAAGAATTCCGAAAAGCGAGTCGCGCTCTTCACCTACAACTTCCCGCCGGGCCCCGGCAACGTCGGCGTGGCCTTCTTCCTCGACGTGGCGGGCTCGATTCGCTCGATCCTCGAGACGCTCAAGGGCGCCGGCTACGAGGTCGGCGAGATCGACGCGACCGACGCCGACCTTTCGAAGAAGCTGCAGGACATGTACGCCGGGCACCTGACGATCGGCGCCGTGTCGGCCGGTGAGATCCGCGACTGGGTGCACGACCTGCCGACCGCGCGCGAAGCGCTCTTCTATGAAGTGTGGGGCCAGCCGCCCTCGACGATTCCGGTCAAGGGTCTGCGCTACGGCAACGTGCTCGTGCTCTTACAAGACATGAAGGGCCTCGAAGACATGACGGCCATCCACGACAAGAAGGCGCCGCCCTCGCCCTGGCTCTTGGCCTCGTACCGCTACGCCACGCGCCGCTTCCAAGCCGACGCGATGGTGCATCTGGGCACCCACGGCCTGGTCGAGTGGAGCCGGGGCAAAGAGTGGAGCCCGGCGGCGGGCGACTATCCGGAGTTCCTGGTCGACGGCTGCCCGCACGCGTACGTGTACAACGTCATCGACCCGGTCGAAGCCTCGATCGCCCGGCGCCGTTCGTACGCGACGATTCTCTCGCACCTGTGCCCGCCGCTCAAGGCGGTCGAGTCGTCGGAGGATCTGCGCAACCTGCACCGCCTCGTGCACGACTATTACAACACGCTCTCCGACGACGTCGAAAAGCGCGGCGACCTCGAATCCGAGATCCGCGAAGTGCTCGAGCGCAGCGGTCTCAAGATCGACGAGCCGGGCGCGCAAGGCAAGGACCTCGTAGGCAAAGTGCACGACCAACTGGTCACGCTCGAAGGCGAGTTCGCGCCGACGGGCCAGCACGTTTACGGCCGCAATCTCAAGGAAGTCGACCGTCTCGACACGTTCCAGGCTTGCCTGGAATACGCCGACGTCGACTTGTACCGTTTGATCGCCAATTGCTACGGGCTCGACTACGAGCGCCTGAGCAAGGCGCCGCACGAGCGCTACGCCGACGGCTCGTTCAACCACGACATCCTCGACGAACTCCGCGAAGCCGGTCGCGCGCTCTTATCCGCCGAGGTGCTACGTCCGCCGGGCGCGGGCGTCGACACCGGCACGAAGCTGCGTCAGCAAGCAATTCTGGGCATCCTCAAGTCGCGTCCGATCGCCGGCCGCAATCTGGAAAAGAGCCCGTACGAGTTGGAAACGCTCGGCACGTTCATCGACCGCGCGCGGCAACTGTACGTCGATCTCGGCCGCGTCGGCGATGCCGAGCGCGAAGGCTTGCTGCAAACGCTCGAAGGCCGTTACGTGGAACCTTCGATGGGCGGCGAGATCATCGGCGACTGGTCGGTGCTGCCGACCGGGCGCAACATGGCCTCGACCGACGTGCGCATGCTGCCCCGCGAAGCCGCGCAGCGTAAGGCGAAGCGCACGATCGAGCAACTGCTCGAAGCGGCGGTCGCGGAGCGCGGCCGCTTGCCGCAAGCCGTCGGCATCGTGCTCTGGGGCGGCGAAGTGCTCGAGAGCGAAGGCGTCAGCATCGCGCAAGCGCTCGACCTCATGGGTTGCCGCGTCTCGAAGGACCGCTTCAACCGCGCCGAGCGCGTCGAGCTGATCTCGCTCGACGAACTGGGCCGGCCGCGCATCGACATCCTGGGCAACACCAGCGTCGTCTTCAAGAACACGTTCCCGGGCGCCGTGCGCTTGATCCAAGATGCGGCGATCCTGGCCGCGGACGCCGACGAACCGCACGAGTGGAACTACGTCAAGAAGCACACCGACGAACTGATCGCGCTGGGCTTCGACCCGCGCGTGGCCAAGTCGCGCTGCTTCGGCATGGGCGAAGACGCGTTCATGGGCAAGGTCGGCGCGATGCTCGAGAGCGGCAAGTTCGAAGACTTCAAGGACATGGGCGCCGCCTGGATGAGCGACAACTCCAACGCCTATCTGCCGGAGTTCCAGCAGATCCGCGTCGTGCCCGCGCCCGAAGTGCAAAAGTACCTGGTCGAGCGCGTCGAGGTGATCCAACAGCCGCTGGTCCAGATGACCGCCGGCCCCGTCAAGGAAGACATGTTCGCGTCGTTCACCTCGGCCTTCGGCGCGGCGAAGCGCGCGATGGGCCACACCGACACGATGATCGTGGTCAGCGATCTGACCAAACGCGACCCCAAGATCCGCAACTTCCGCAACGTGGTGGTCAACGGCGTGCTCACGCGCTTCCACTCGAAGGCCTGGCGCGACCGGATGATGGAGCACGGCTATTCCGGCGTCACCGAGTTCGGCGACGTCTTCAAGTCGATGCGTTCGACCGAGGCGGCGCTGGGCGACACGATCTCGCCCGAACTCTGGAAGCGCACCGCCGAAGTAACGCTCGACGAGTGGCAGCGCATCGCCGACGCCAACCCGCACAAGACCCGCGAACTGGGCGAGATCCTGCTCGACACCAGCCGCCGGGGCATGTGGAAAGATGAAGCCCTCGAGCAACAGATCAAGGACAAGATCAACGAACTCGACAGCGACGTCGAACTCGCGACCTACAAGAAGCAACTGGCGGGCGCCCCGGGGGATTAGCCCCCGAGCGCCTTGGCCATCTCGGTGGTCGCCGTCCAACCGTCGCGCTCGTAGAGCGGACGGCCGGCGGCGCTTGCGTGCAGCACGGCAAAGGCGATGCCGCGGCGCTTGAATTCGGCTTAGGACGCGGCCATCAGCAGAGCGAGATCTGATTCGTCACGGCCCATCGCGCGGAACATCTCGAACCGGTGGCGATAGATCAGTTCCGCATCGGAGGCGTCGAGCGCGCGGATCGCCGGCATCGTCACACTTCGCGCAACGGCTTGTTGGTCGCGTACATCCAAATCGCGATGGCGAGCGCGACGACGCCTCCGCCCGTGATCGCATGGGGCAGACCCACCGCCGCACCGATGCTGCCGAGCAGCAACGATCCGGCCGGCACGAGGCCCAGGATGACCATCGAAAATACGGAGATCGCGCGGCCGCGCATGTCTTCGGGCGAGAGCATCTGGAGCATCACGTTGGAACTGCCGGTGAAACTCAGAATCGCGAGGCCGATGAACGGCAGCACCACGAGCGAAACCCAATAGACGTGCACCAAGCCGAGCACCATCGTGCCTAGCGCCATGCCCACCGCGCTCGCGAACCAAACCGCACCGCGGCGGCGACTCCCCACGACGGCGGTGACGATCGAGCCGAGGATGGCGCCCGCGCCGCTCGCGGCGAGCATCACGCCGAGGCCGCGCGCGTCGACGTGCACCACGTGTGCCGCGTACGCCGGCAACAACTGCGAGTATGGACGGACGAACAGGCACACGACTGCCAACAACAGCACGACCGCACGCAGCACCGGATGGCCGGCGAGAAATTTGACACCCGCCACGATCGAGGCCCAAACGTTTTCGCGCTTGGTCGAGGCCGGCGGCGCGGGCTTCATGACCACCAGTGCCGCGATCACGGCGAACGTCGCGACCGCGTTGATGTAAAACGATGCCGCGACGCCAACCGAGAGGATGAGCACGCCCGCAATCGGCGGACCGATCACGCTCGGCGCGTTGAAAGCGATCGAGTTGAGCCCGATCGCGTTGCCCAAATTCTCCTTGGGCACGAGTAAGGGTACCCAACTCTGCCGCGCCGGCGCGTCGAAGGCTTGCGTCGTCGAACGCAAACCCGCGAGCACGAAGATCTCCCACAATTGCAACGCGTGAAACGTCGCGAGCAGAGCGAGCACGAGCGCGATGACGATCTGCAGCCCGTTGGTACAGAAGAGCACGCGGCGGCGCGGATAGCGGTCGGCCACCACGCCCGCGAGCGGAGAGAGCAGCACCACCGGCACCGCCGACGACGCGCCCAAGATGCCGACGTAGAGCGAGGCCAGGCGCCCGTTGGCGGCGACGTTGGCCACGATGTAGCCGAGCGTGGTGAACTGCATCCAGGTGCCGAGGTTGGAAACGATCAGGCCGAACCAGAGCAACCGGAAATCGCGGAAGCCGAACGGCGCCAAGATCGTGGAGCGCCGTTCGGGCACCGGCGGCTCGAACGCGACCGGCGGTCGAACGAGGCTCATTGTGCGCGGCGCACGGCGGCAACGATCAGGTCGACCGCGCCATCGATGCCGAAGCGCGAGGTGTCCACGATCAGGTCGTAGCCGTCCGGGCTGCCCCAGACGATGCCGAACCGTTCGCGCGCGTAGTTGCGGCGGCGCGCGTCGACGCGGTCGATCTCGGCCTTGGCACGCGCGGGCGTGAAGCCGAAACTCTCGCACAAACGCTCGATGCGCCACGCTTTCGGTGCGGTGAGGAAGACGCGCAGGAGACCGGCGCTGCCCGCCAAGAGCACGCTGCCCATGCGGCCGAGGATGACCACGTTCCCGGCGGCCGCCCGCTCGCGCACGCTCCGCTCGATCTCGCGCCGCACGTCGGCATCAAACGGGTCCAGGACCGACGCGGGCGGCGACCCGACCGCCTCCGGCGTCCCGGCCTCCAAGCCGCCGAGGACTCGCTCGGCCAGCGGCGGCTCGGCCCCCGCCCGGGCCGCCACCTCTTGCGGCGAGGTGCCCAAGCGCGCTGCCACGGCCGTCGGGAGGTCGTCGGTCAGGAGAGCGTAGCCGAGCGCCTGCGCCACGCCGTCGGAGACGGCCAGGCCCGCCGCCCCGTACTCTCGTGAAATGGTGACGATCACGAGGCGGCCCTTCGTGATGGTCATCACCGAGGCCGCCCCCGGCCCGGAGTAGCGTTGGGGAAGCACTCGGAGCCAGGGGTAGTTTCATGCTGAAGATCGCGGTTTACGGCAAGGGCGGAATCGGAAAGAGTACCTTCTCCTCGAATCTTTCCGCGGCGTTCGGCCGGCTCGGCAACAAGACGATCCAAGTGGGTTGCGATCCCAAGCACGACTCGACGTTCACCTTGACGGGATCGCTGATCCCGACCGTGGTCGAGGTGCTGACCTCCTACAAATTCAAGGCCGAAGAGATCGAACGCGACGAGATCATCTTCAAGGGCAAGTACGGCGTCGATTGCGTCGAGGCGGGCGGCCCCCCGGCCGGCGCCGGCTGCGGCGGCTACGTGGTCGGCGAGACGGTCAAGCTGCTCGAGAAGTTCGGCGTGTACAAGAGCTACGACGTGATGGTCTTCGACGTGCTCGGCGACGTGGTGTGCGGCGGCTTCTCGGCCCCGCTGCAGCACTCCGAGCAGGTCATCATCGTGGCCACCAACGACTTCGATTCGATCTTCGCGGCCAACCGCATCGCAACGGCGATCACGATCAAGCAGAAGACCGGCGGCGGCACGCTCGCGGGCATCGTGGCCAATCGCGCCAGCAACGCCGAACTGGTCGGCCCGTTCGCCGAGCGCATCGGCTCGACGTGCCTGCTCTGCATCCCCGAGAACGACGGCGTGCGCAAGTCGCGGCTGACCGCGCAAACGGTCTTCGAAATGGACGCGACGGGCGCGCTCGGCGCACCCTGGATGGATCTGGCCAAACGCATGCTGGCCGGCGTTCCGCTGACCGTGCCGACGCCGATCCCCGAGCGCGAACTCTTCTCGCAGTTGGGCGCCGACTACGTGCGGCCGGCCGACATTCCAGCCCCCGCAATGGCGGTCTAGTGCCCATAAGGGCATAAACATCGTCGAGCGGAACTCCGGGCGGACGGAGGCCCCGCATGACCCTCAGTGCAGCGCGGCGCGCGACCTTACGCGCCGCGGTCGAAACGTTTGCTCCACCCGACGCGCGGCACGAACGCGTTGCCGATTTGGCCGCGCAGGCGATCGAACGGCTTTCGCCGCGACGCTACGGGGAGTTCGCGCAACTGCTCGACGTGCTGGCGCTGCCGATGCGCGCGCCGCTGGCGCTGCGCGAACGGACGCTGTTGGCCTTCGCGGATTCGCCGCTGGCCAAACTGCGTTCGGGATTTGCCGCCCTCAAGCGCCTCTGCGTCTTTCTCGCCTACGCGGAGAGCGAACCCGGATCCGACAATCCGACCTGGGCCCGCATCGCCTACCCCGGGCCGCGCGACGACCGGTCCGCAACGCCCGACGCGCTCGCGCTTTCGTTCGCGCACGACGGCGAGGTGGTCGATGCCGACGTGGTCGTCATCGGGAGCGGCGCGGGCGGCGGCGTGGCCGCGGCGCAATTCGCACGCGCCGGTAAGCGCGTGGTGGTGCTCGAAGCGGGCCTTGCCTTCGACGCCGCGACCTATACGCAGCGCGAGACGTCGCTCGCGGAACTCTATCTCGAAGGCGGCCTCGCGTCGAGCGACGACGTCGGGGTGATCGTGCTCGCCGGGGCCACGCTCGGCGGCGGCACGGCGATCAATTGGTGCACGGCCTTGCGCCTGCCCGACGCAATTGCGGCCGAGTGGAGCTTCGAATCGGGCGTGTCCGGACTCGGCGACGAACTCGAGCCGCACTACGACGCGCTTTCGCGAGAGCTCGGCCTCGCGCCGCTCGCCGACGGCGGCCACAACCGCAACAATGCGACGATCCTCGACGGCGCGTCGGCACTCGGATTGCCCGCTGCAACGATGCCGCGCAACGCCGCCAGCGATTGCGGCGCGGGCTGCGGATACTGCGGCTTCGGCTGCGCCTACGGCAAGAAGCGCTCCACGGCCGTCGTGTATTTGCCCGAGGTCGTCGCCTCGGGCGGCGCGATCTACGCGGGCGCGCGCGCTCTGCGCATTCTGCTCGAAGGCGCGCGAGCCACGGGCGTGACCGTCGAGCAACAGACGCCGGACGGGCTCGCGCGCTTCACCGTTCGCGCCGCGACGGTCGTGTGCGCCGCAGGCACGCTGCGCACGCCGGGTCTGCTCGCGCGCAGCGGAATCGCGCATCCGTTGCTCGGCCGCCGCCTCTTTCTGCACCCCGTGATGGGCTGCTTCGCGATCTTCGACGAGCCGGTGAACGCGTTCGCCGGGCCGATGCAGAGTGCGTACTCCGATGCGTTCAATTACCGTGCGGGTAACTACGGCGCGAAGATCGAGGCGGCGCCCACGCATCCCGGGCTCGCGGCGCTGGCCCTACCCTGGCGTTCGCGCGACGCGCACGCGCGCGGCATGAACGACGCGCGCTACGGCGCGACCCTGATCGCGCTCGCGCGCGACCGCGATCCCGGCAGCGTCTCGCTCGACGCGGAAGCAACGATACGTTACGCGCTCTCGCCGTTCGACGCGGAGAACCTCAACGCGGGGCTCGCCGGACTGTTCGAGATCGCGTTCGCGGCGGGCGCGCGCAGGGTCGAAAGCCTGCACAACGATCCGGTCGCGATCGAGCGCGCCGCGTGGAACGACGCCGCGCGCGAAAAACTCGCCGCGCGACTGCGCCGGCACGGCACGCAGGCCAACCGGCAGCCGCTCTTCTCGGCGCACCAAATGGGCACGGCGCCGCTCGGCGCCGATCCGGAAACGTCGGTCGTCGATCCACTCGGCCGCGTATGGGGCTACGAGAATCTGCTGGTCGCCGACGGTTCGCTCTTCCCGCAGGCGAGCGGCGTCAACCCGATGTTGACGATCATGGCCATGTCGCGCCGGGTAGCGTCGTACCATGCCGCCTGATCCTCAAACGCCGGTTCGCGCGACCGATGTGCTGGCCAACGAGAGAACGTATCTCGCCTATTTACGGTCGGCTTTGGCGCTCGTCGGCTTCGGCTTCGTGATCGCGCGCTTCAGTCTGTTCACGCGAGAGGTCGCCGAACTGACGGGACGCAAGCTTGCGCTCAACGGTTCGGCCTCGATCGTGCTCGGTGCGGTGATGGCCCTCTGCGGTATTGCTACCGCGCTCTTTGGAGCGTGGCGCTATGCCGAGACGGCACGCGGATTGCGGAGTGGACGCATCATTTCGCTCTCGCGAGGCCCCGTGGTCGTGAGCGCAATCGCGGTCTCACTCGTCTGCGCGGCCGTCGCCATCGATTTGCTCTTGGTACGCTGAGCGCAGCCTTCCGCGACTTTGGGTAAAGGGCGGCCATGGAAAAACTCGAGACGCCGAGTACCGACCGTCCCGTCGACCGGCTCGCGCGCTGGGCTCCGCTAGCCTCCGCTGCCGACGCTTGGCAGAGCGTCGTGAAGAAGGTGCTCGAGAGCGCGGGGCCCGCCGTCGTCGATGCGTTGCACGGCACGCCCCTCGGACATCCGCTGCATCCGCTGTTGACCGACGTGCCGGTCGGAGCGTGGACCGTCACCGCCGTGTTGGACGCCTTGGAACTCGCCGGAAAAGACGATTTGGCCGCGGGCGCCGACGCGTCGCTCGCGATCGGCATCGGCGGTGCGGTTCTGGCTGCGACCGCCGGCTGGGCCGACTGGTCCGACGCCGACGGCGAAGCCAAGAGCCTCGGCCTCGCGCACGCGGGGCTCAACGCCGTCGCGCTCGGCGCGTACGCGGCAGCGTTGCTGTTGCGCCGCAACGGCAACCGCGAGACGGGTATCGCGCTGGGCATGATCGGCTACGCGTTCGTGAGCGCGGCGGGATACTTGGGCGGCGAACTGTCCTTCGGCCGGGGGGTCGGCGTCCGGCAAACCGGCGAGCCGGTGACGCCTCCGACGGATTTCGTGACCGTGCTCGATGCCGGCGAACTCGCGGAGGGTGCGATGCATCGCGTCGAGGCGCAGGGCGTGCCGGTGCTACTCTATCGCGAGGGCGAGACGATCTCCGCGCTCTCGGCGGTCTGCACGCATGCGGGCGGCCCGCTCGACGAAGGCAGCGTGAAGGACGGCTGCGTGACCTGTCCGTGGCACGGCTCGACCTTCCGTTTCAGCGACGGCGCGGCCGTGCACGGCCCGGCCGTCTTCCCCGTGTCGCGTTACGAGGCACGCATCGTCCAGGGAAAGATCCAGGTTCGCGCGCTCGCGGGTTGAGCGTGCGGCCCGTCGAAGGCGGGACGTCGCATGCCCATCATTCGCACCCACGATCTGCGTAAGGTGTTCAAGGCGCTCGACCGCACGCCGGGCGTCGCAGGCACGCTCAAGACGCTCTTCTCACGCACGTACGTGGAGCGCGTGGCCGTCGAGGGCATCAGCATGTCGCTCGAGGCCGGCGAACTGGTGGGGTACATCGGGCCCAACGGCGCGGGCAAGTCGACCACGATCAAGATGCTCACCGGCATCCTCGTGCCCTCGTCGGGCGAGATCGTGGTCGCGGGCCTCGTGCCGTACCGCGAGCGCAAGCGCAACGCGCGCAACATCGGCGTCGTCTTCGGGCAGCGCAGCCAACTCTATTGGGACCTACCGCTGATCGAGTCGTTCGAGCTGTTGCGCGCGATCTACCACGTGCCCTACGATCGCTACCGGCAGAATCTCGCGGCCTTCAGCAAACTGCTCGACCTCGACAGCTTCATGAAGACGCCCGTCCGGCAACTGTCGCTCGGTCAGCGCATGCGCGGCGACTTCGCCGCGGCCATGCTGCACGATCCGAAGATCGTGTACCTCGATGAGCCCACGATCGGGCTCGACGTGGTGGCCAAGGACGCCATTCGCACCTTCATCGCCGAGGTCAATCGCGAACGCGGCACGACCTTCATCCTGACCACCCACGACCTCGCCGACGTCGAACGGCTCTGCCGGCGCATCGTGCTCATCGATCACGGCCGCATCGTGTACGACGGCGAGATCGAGACGCTCAAAGAGCAGTACGGCACGCACCGCACGCTGATCGTCGAGTTCTCGGAAGACTGCCCCGACGTCGCCGTCGACGGCGCCGAGATCGAATCGCGTGAAGGTCCGACGGTGCGCTATCGTTTCGACCGGCGCGCGATCAGCGCCGACCAACTGATCCGGCGCGTCGCCGACGCCTATGCGATCAACGACGTTACGCTCGAGGAGCCGGAACTCGAGTCGATCATCAAGCGCATCTATCTCGAGGGCTACGCGCGGCCGAACGACGCGACGCAGGCGAGCGCGGCCGCGCGCTGATGGTCGCCTTCGCCCCGGGACGCTTCATCGAACCCTACGTCGAGTTCGCGCGTAAAGCGTTTTCGCGCGAAGCGACGTACCGCTTCGAGGTTTTGACCTCGATCGGCTCGCTCGTGCTACGCGTCTACTTGTTGCGTTCGGTCTGGACGGCGCTGTACGCACAGAACGCGGCGCCGGCCGACATCCCACTTCACTCGATGATCACCTATGCGACCGTGGCGCTCCTGATGTCGCTGATCCTCGAAGTCGACGGAACGCGTTCGATCCGCGACAAGATTCGCGAGGGCACGATCGCGACCGACTTGATGAAGCCGATCGACCTGCCGCTCTACTTCTTCTCCGAAGGCTTCGGCCAGACGATGTTCCACGCGCTGACCATCCTGCCGTCGCTGCTGCTCGCGTTGCTGCTCGTGCACATCGACGTGCCGAGTCTCGCGACGCTGGCGGTGTTCGGATCGTCGTTCGTGCTGGGCTATTTCGTCAACTTCTTTCTGAACTTCCTGATGAATTCGGTTGCCTTCTGGACGCTCGAAACGTTTGCGATCCAACTGATGGTGCGCTGGGCCTCCGACTTTTTGGGCGGTCAGATCTTGCCCTTGAGCTTCTTCCCGGGCGCCCTCGGCTGGATCGTCGAACGCTTGCCCTTCGCGGCGATCTACTCGACGCCGCTGCGCATCTACATCGGCGAGTTGCCGCAATCGGCCTGGCCGGGCGCACTTGCCGCGCAAGCGTTGTGGCTGGCGATTTTCGCGGGGCTTTCCGTCGTGGTTTGGCGCGCGGCGTCGCGCCGCGTCGTGGTTCAAGGAGGTTGAGATGGCCGACGAAGTCGACCTGATCGTCATCGGCAGCGGCCAAGGCGGCGTGCCGCTGGCGGCCGAGTTCGGCAAGGCCGGAAAGCGCGTGGTGCTCTTCGAGCGCGAGCGCCTCGGCGGCACGTGCGTCAACTTCGGCTGCACGCCCTCGAAGGCGTTTCTCGCGTCGGCCCACGCCGCGGGCCGCGCGCGGCTCGCGGGCGATCGCCTGGGCGTGCACTGCGACGTGCACGTCGACCAGCGCGCCGTCATGCAGCGCGTGCGCGCCGTGCGTGACGAGTGGCATGCGGGCGTCGGGCCCAGACTCGAGCGCGCCGGCGTCGAGGTGGTGCTCGCGGATGCCGCGTTCACGGGCGAGCGCACCGTGCGCGGCGGCGAACGCGAGGTGCGCGCCAACGTCGTGGTCATCGACACGGGCACGAGCCCCGCGATTCCCCCGATCCCGGGTCTCGACGGCGTCCCGTATCTGACGAACAAGACGTTCTTCGATCAGGAGACGCTACCCGCGCGGCTCATCGTGCTCGGCGGCGGCTACGTCGGCCTCGAACTGGGCCAGGGCGCGCAGCGCTTGGGCAGCGCGGTCACGATCGTCGAAGGCGGCGCGCGACTGATGGCGCGCGAAGAAGCCGACGCGGCCGACGTGCTGCGCACGAGCCTCGAGCGCGACGGCGTGCAACTCGAACTCGGCGCGCACGCGAGCGCGATCGCCTACGACGGCTCGACCTATCGCGTGACGCTCGCTTCGGGCGAGGTGATCGAAGGCGACGGCTTGCTGATCGCGACCGGACGCACGCCGAATACGTCCGGGCTCGGACTCGAACGCAGCGGCATCGCAACGACGCAGAGCGGCACCGTGCAGGTCGACGAGCATCTCGAATCGACGTGCGCGGGCGTCTACGCAATCGGCGAGGCTGCCGGCCAGCCTGCATTCACGCACGTTGCGTGGGAAGATTACCGGCGACTGGCCTCGACGCTGGCCGGCACGCCGCGCCGCCGCGACGACCGGGTGCTCTCGTATTCGACGTTCACCGAGCCGCAACTCGGGCGCACGGGCCGAACGGAGGCCGAGGCGCGTGCCGCGGGCATCGACGCGCGCACGGTAACGCTGCAACTCTCGGAGGTCGCGCGCGGCGTCGAATGGGATTTGGAACTCGGCTTCTTTCGCCTCGTCGTCGATAACGCGAACGGCAAGATGATCGGCGCGACGTTCGTGGGTTACGAGGCCGGCGAAATCGTGCAGGTGGTCGGCTTCGCCATCCAACTGGGCGCGACGGGGCGCCAACTCGACGACTTCGTAGCCATCCATCCGACGTTCGGCGAAGGCTTGCCCAGCCTCGCCCGACTGTTGGAGAAAGCCTGAACTTGGCGCGCTCGCTCCTCACACGCCTCGCCGTAACCGCGACGCTCGCGTGCCTGTGCGCGTGCGCATCGTCCAAACCCGCAACGCCGCACGCGGCGAAGACGCTGGTCTTTACGGGTTTGGCCGGCGAGCCCGACAACCTCAACCCGATGCTCTCGGGCAGCGCCGACCTCGATAGCTTCAGCCGCCTCTACATGTCGTATTTGGTCGATAGCGACGACCACGGACAGCTCGTCCCGGAGATCGCCGACCGCGTGCCCACGCAGGCCAACGGCGGCATCTCGGCCGACGGCAAGACGGTCGTCTATCACATCCGGCACGGCGTGCGTTGGCAAGACGGCGCGGCGCTGACCGCGCGCGATATCGTCTTCAGCCTCGAGGCGGTGCTGAACCCGGCCAACAACGTCGTAACCCGCGTCGGTTACAGTGAGGTCGCGAGCATCGCGGCGCACGGCGACGACCTCGTTACCGTACGGCTGAAAGAGCCGTTCGCTCCGTTCACAGCCTACTTCTTCGGACCGCAGGGCGGCGCCGCGTTGCTTCCGCAGCATCTGCTCGCGCGGTATCCCAACCTCAACCGCGTCACGTACAATCAGGCGCCGATCGGGGCCGGCCCGTACCGGGTGGTGAAGTGGCGTCACGCCGACTCGATCACCTTCGTCGCAAACCCGGCCTACTGGCGCGGGAAACCGTCGATCGACAAGATCGTCTACCGCATCGTGCCGGCGCCCAACACGCGCCTGCAGCAATTGCAGACGGGCGAAGTCGACGCGTACTTCGACGTGGATCCGCAACTCTTACCGCAATTGCGGGCCGTCCCCGGCGTGCACGTCGCGCTGACGCCGGTCAACGACATTCACGTGCTGCAATTCAACGTGCGCGATCCCATCCTCGCCGACGCGCAACTGCGCCGGGCCATCTCGCTCGCGATCGACCGGCCGCAACTCTTGGCCGCCGCGACGCACGGCTCCGGGGTAACGGTCGACGCCGACCAGCCACGCAACGGCTGGGCCTACGATCCGAGCGTACCGCCGCTCCGCTACGACGTCGCCGCCGCGAAACGGCTGCTCGACGCCGACGGCTGGAAAGCCGGCCCGGGCGGCATCCGCACCAAAGACGGGCATCCCCTCGATCTCACCTTGACGATTTCGCCCCAAAGCACGAACGGCTCGACGCTCGTGGCGACGATTCTGCAGGCCAACCTGCGCACGCTCGGCGTCGACGTCACGATCAAGACGGTCACGCCGACGCTCTTCGTGGCGCCCGCCGCGTCGGGCGGCTTGCTCGCCGCGGGCAAGTACCAACTCGCCTACAACGCGTGGTGGGTGATCGGCCCCGACCCCGACGATACCTGGAACTTCGGCTGCGCCGAGATTCCGCCCAACGGCTACAACTATTACTTCTGGTGCGACCATCGCGCCGACACGGCCATGTACGCCGCGCTGCGCACCTACGATCGGAAGCAACGCATCGCCGACTACGCCGTCGTGCAGCGGCGCATCGTCGACGATTTGCCCATCGTCGCGCTCTGGCAGGTGCGCATGCCCAATGCCTACCGCACGCGCCTGCACGGCGTCTCGCCGTCGCCGTTCGGCTCGATGTTCTGGAACGCGTGGACGTGGACGCTCGATTGAGTACTTACAGCGCCAATCGCGTCAGGAACGTCTCGTGGTTGTACGACGCCGAATCGCCGAACTTGACCACGATCGTGTTACTCGGTGCATCGATGTACAGCGCTTGGCCGCGCGCGCCGCTGGCGTAGACCAGCGCGGGACGCGCGGCGATCGGGCTGAGCCAGAAGCCGAGGCCGTAACGCGGATTGGGCTTCGAGC
>Ga0182012_10004811_pt1 | contig 14027 bp, 13 predicted proteins | sample 612S2SmetaG_FD_120486 | JGI IMG/M metagenome (GOLD analysis project Ga0182012, IMG submission 120486) | Permafrost microbial communities from Stordalen Mire, Sweden - 612S2S metaG | ecosystem: Environmental > Terrestrial > Soil > Wetlands > Permafrost | place: Sweden: Stordalen | collected... | reverse complement strand
CCTGTCATGAGAGAGCTCGCTGATAAGCAGCGTACTGAGGCCGATGACACAGAAAACTGCGAGAAGCTGAGCAGCTGCTTGCACCGCCGACGCGATGCCGACGGCGCGGGCGGGAACCATCCTCGCCGCGATGAACCAGTAGATGAATCCGAGGAAACTCGTGATGATTGTCGATCCGTAGAGCGAGGCCGCATTACGGACGAGTTGGCCTTCTGTCGCTGCACGCGCGACGGCAAGCGAACCTTCAAACCGACGTGCCAAGACGAAGAACGTTCCACTACGAGAGTGGACATGTCTCGTCATTTCGCGTTCACGTCTTCGACCGCCGGAATTGTAGCCTGTCGGATCTCACGAGAAAGGCGGACCAGTAAGTGATAAACCTCGTCATCATTCCTGCATTATCGAGTTCGAATAGGTTGCGACATCGCACTGCGCCACAATGAGTGACGAGTTTCGGGGTGGTTTCATTCACCCTGCAGAGTCCGCCTCCGCCGAGAAAAGCTCCTCGTAACTCGTGATGATTCGTTCAACCTGATGCTCTTCGCGCGCACGATCTGCAGCGGATGCCCCGAGTGACCTTCTAAGTTCGGGATTAAGCAGGAGGCCGATTAGTGCGTCAGCTAGATCACTCGGCGAATTTGATTTGGGGATCAATCCAGCCATTCCGAACAGTAATTCGTCGCCTCCAGCAGATGCGGGTGCCACGCACGTAATCCCGCAGGCCATTGCCTCGAGGAGGACATTCGGCATTCCTTCTCGATGTGATGGCAGGCAAAAGATATCGGCACCCATTAGGTACCCGATGACGTTGTCCTGCGGGCCAACAAAGACCACGCGTTCGCCTAAACGGTTTTCGCGGACGATAGCTTCGAGTGACTCGACGTAGCGAGCGTCTACGGTTTCAACAGGGCCACCAACAATTACAAGATGTGCATCCAGGTCGGCGTCAAGCACCTTGCGAAAAGCCCAGATCAGCAGATCAACGCCCTTTCGCTCCTGTAAGTGGCCGACAAAAAGCACAATCGAACCGCCGTTAATTTTCAAATTGTGCACAGCCGTAGCTTTTTCGACGGCCGAAGGCGGGTGGTACCACGAGGTGTCAACGGGTACAGGGATGATCGACGCTCCAAATACACCGAGATCGCTAAGTTCCTCCTTCATCCTTTGTGTCAGCACGACCTCCCCGCAGCCTTCGAGCAGTCGGCGACGGACATCTCCAATACGGCCGTTCAACATTCGAGTCGCATCGCCTCGGGTGACCCAGGTGACGACGGTCGATCGCTTTAGTCCCGCGGCGTTCGCAACTATCGCAAAGTCCGGGTCCATCATCACGCTCACGGCGTCAAGGGTCCGTCGGCGGCGCAAGAGCCAAAACCAGGCAAGAAACAGGTCGAGGGCTTTGGCGATCTGGCCTCGGCCAGGCAGCGCGATTCGACGGACTTCAATACCCTCCATCCGCTCGCTGCCTAAGCGAGTCCGAACCCGGCGAGTCAGCACGGTGACCTTCCATCCGCGCTTGGCAAACTCAAGCGCGTGGAGCCGGGTCTGAGTGGTCGTGCCGCCACGGGAGGGAAAGTAGTCGGACACCAAGATTGCGATTGTCGGAGACCGCTTGTGCTTTTCGGGCGTCGTTTGGGCCACCAGTCTTTATCAGGTCCAATCCGTGCTGTACATCAGTAACGATAGGGCCTGGATGGGATTGCGATGGGTGCGCCTGGTCGTTCCATCGGTGTAGTTCGGAGTTTGGCCGGCCAACCTCTGGGCTCGCCGATGGCGGATGTCGCAGTGAGCGGTCCTGGCTGAGCTAGTGGCATGGAAGGTTGTCCACCGGTGACGGCGGAGGCGAGCGACATTCTCGGGACCGACACTTCTGTGCCGACTCATTGCTGGCTGACCGACTCCAGTAGATTGTTGCAGTGGGAGCCAGTGTTTGCACGCGGAGACGGGCGGGAACTGCGCGGGGGCCAGCGCAGGGTTTAATGTTCCCGACATCGAGATCTCTGTGGCCCGTGCGGCCAGCGCGCGGTTGACTCACGTCGTCGCCAGCATTGGCATCAAAGTAGCTGAGTTGCGCAAGCGCAATTACGTTGGTGGTCTGGCTTCATGACCATGGCGTCGCTGGCGGTTCCCGAGTTGGGTAGAGCGAACGAAGAAACCATCCGGGGCTTGGGAAGACTTCCGGAGTTGTCGCTGGCGATGGCCGCGGGTTCGGCCATTATCGCTATCGCCTTCGCCGGAGCCCGGTACGGGCGCCCGTGGGCCGGTCACTTGTTCTGGCTGGGGCAGATAGTCATCTACTTCGCCCCCGCGGCCTTCCTGTTGCTCAGAAAGCGGACCTCCGCCATCGAGGCTGCCGGCATCGCGTTGCTCGTGTCGGTAACTACCTACCTGATCAATCAGTATTACAGCCCGGGGCAGTTCCGGTTCTCTGACGAGTTTCAACACGTTCAGACCGCTCAGTCGATTCTCGCCACGCACCACCTCTTCCACGTCAACACGATCCTCCCGCAGAGCCCGCAGTATCCGGGCCTTGAGATCATCACCACGAACATTGTTTCGCTCACCCATCTCTCTATTACGACGGCCGGCTTGATCGTCTCTGGAGCCGCCCACGTCCTCGCCGCGATGGCCCTTTACTTCCTAATTTTCGAGATAAGCCAACGGCCACGCGTCGCAGCCCTCGTCGTTGTGGTTTACGCCACTGGTTCGCACTACCAGTTCTTCGACTCGTACTTCATTTATGAGACAATCGCTATACCCTTCCTTCTCTTGTCACTGTTGGCCACTGTCAAGATGATGAAGAGTCGGGGCCGAGTAATGGTCGGCTGGGGTGCGGTCGCGGTGGTGAGCGGCGCTGTCACGGCTGTCTGTCACCACGTGACGAGTTATGCGCTGGTCGGTCTACTGCTTGCTTTCGTACTCGCACAGCCTTTCGTCCAAAGGACGGCCCGCAACAAGGGCCTCGTCGTCGTCTTTCTCGCAGTCGTCGCGATTGTCGCCGTCTGGGATCTGCGAGTAGCAACGTCAACGGTCGCATACTTCCGTCCGGTTATTGACAGCATCTTTCGTAGGCATACTGGGGCATCCAGTCCCAGTGGGGGAATCGCCCTGTTTGGGACCCCTGGACTAGGACAGCCGCCGCGAATCGACACGGTCGGCGAGTACCTCGCGTTCGTCGTTCTTATGGTGCTGACCGCGTTAGGGGCCCTGAAACCGTGGCTTTCCCGTCGCGCGGCGTTGACTGGCGCGGCGCTTGGACTCGCAATCGCATCTCTCTCGCTTTTCGTTGTACTCGCTCTTCGCGTGGTCGCCTCGAACGGCAGCGAGTTATCGAGTCGTGCTTTGACGTTCACTCTGGTACCGGTCGGCTTCGTCTGCGCGTTGGTCCTCGTCGACCGTACGGTCCGACGATCCCGATCGGCTCTCGTGGAGAATGAACGAGGTTCGATCCTTCTCGCCCTCGTTAGCACCTTGGTCGTGGTGTGCATCGCTGCCGGAGGTATCGCCGGTGGTTGGCCGACCTATTTCGCACGGCTGCCCGGACCCTACAAGGTCGATGCGTGGGAACGCTCTGTTGATCACCACAACCTCGACGCAGCACAGTGGTTCGCCAACTTGGTACCCCGCGACCAGGGCGTTGCCTCGGACTTCTCCACCGAGGCACTCATCTCGGCCCTCGGCCATCAGGCCGAGGTTCAAGGTATCGCCGGCCTCTTTCTACCGCTTCGCTACTCCATAGCGCAGGGAAGGCTAGCTCGCAGCAAGCGCGTCTCGTTCATCGCAGTCGACCGCAGGATCACCAGACAGCGACCGGCGACGGGGTATTACTTCACAGACGAACCTAAAAAAGATGCTCGGGTGGCCCCACTGCCCACTCGATCGATTACGAAGTTCGATGACATCCCGGGCGTGTCGCGAGTGTACGACGACGGGACAATCGAGATCTATGAAATTGTCGGTTCGGAGTACTACAAGTGAAGTCCCGTCGGATGCCTACGTGGGGAGACCTGTTCCTGTTGGTGGCCAGCGCGGCATGCATTGTCGCCGTTGATAAATCGTCGAACCGGGCGGTGGACGTGGTCGCCGGGCTACTGCTAGTCGTCTACCTTCCCGGCGCCGCGCTGGTCTCTGCTTTCGGAGCCGGGCGGTCGCGCGCCAGCGTGTTCGAGCGTGAGATGTGGATCATCGGTGCCAGTTTCGGTCTGAGCGTGGCCGGTGGTCTCGTGCTCAATTTAACGAGTGGTCTGACTCGTACGTACTGGCTCGTTTGGGTTGGTGGCGCTGTTGTTGTCTTCCTCTTACTTAAGTTGGTGCTGGCGCTCCTGCCAAGCCGATCCGCCAAGGAGTCGGTGTCCGACGACGCAACAATCAGCGCATCGGCGGACGTGGGAAAGAGGCGTGGATCAATCTGGGGTTTCGTACGTCAGTCCGTTCTCCTCCTCGCCGCCGCGGCGACCTGCGTGGCCGCCGTCGTGCTTTCTGTGCGTACGAATGATGCAACAACGCGCGAGTCATTCGTGCAGGCCTGGGTGTTGACTCGACCGGCCGAGGACGTGACGAGTACCCACGTCCAGTTAGGCTTGCGCAATCACTTTGGTGTGCGCCGCACATTCCTCGTTCGCGTGACCATCGGAAATGGCGCCAAGGAGGTGGTCGACGTTTTCTCGGTACCCCTCGCGAATGGTGCGTCTTGGACCAAGGTAATCAAGCGCAAATCGGGAGAAGCCGTCGAGTCCACGGTCTACGACTCCTCAAAACCGTCTGCCGTTCTCTCAAGGGTGTACCTCGCCACTCCCGTCACGTGATCCACGGGCTGGCGAACGTGGAGTCCCACTGATGGAGAGCATTGGCCGTGAAGCGCTGCGGGCGCCCGCCCGCGTGGCTGAAATTGAACTTTCCTCGCTACGCACCGCGGCCGAACTCGACGTCGAAGGGTACGAGACACTATGGTGCCTTACCCGTAACCACGGTCTGCCACTGGCCATCTCGTTCTGGGATGTGCGAGGCGATCGGACGGTCGCGCCAAGTGCAGTTGCTGATCAGCTTCCCGCCATCCACGAGATCGACACCGATGTAGACGACGATCCCCATGCCCCTGCGAGGATATCGGCCCAGGTCAACGCCGACGAGGACGTGGCAGTCACTGTGGCGATTTGCACGCACGAACGTCCCGATGACTTGCGCCGGGCACTAACCAGCCTCGCCGAACAGCACGACAAAAATTTCCGTACTCTCGTCGTTGACAATGCGCCACGGAGCAGGGCAACCGCAGGCGTCGTCGAGGAAGTCCGCCTTTCTGATTGCGACTACTTAATCGAGCCTCAGAAGGGGCTCTCTCGAGCCCGCAATACGGCTCTCGCCCACATCACGAGCGACCACGTGGCGTGGTTCGACGACGATGAAATGGCCGACCCCGACTGGATCAGTCGCCTAAAACAAGGCTTCCGCCATGCGTCGCGGCCCGCGGCCGTTTGCGGGCTGATGCTGCCAGCGGAACTCGAGACCAGAGCTCAGATTCTTTTCGAGCAGTACGGTGGTTTCAATAAGGGCCGGGGCCTTTCTCCTGAAGTGCTTACCCGAAATTCTCCATCGGTAATCAGTCCGCTGTATCCGTTGCCGGCGATTGGCTCCGGGGGAAACATGGCGTTTCGGACCGAGTCCCTTCTCGCCGCAGGTGGATTCGATTCCGACCTAGGAGCTGGCACTCGAACGCACGGCGGTGAAGAAACGAAGATGTTCTGCACGCTGCTCCGCTCGAACCAGACCATTCTTCACTGGCCCGCTGCGATCACTTGGCACGTGCATCGTCGCGAGATGGATCAACTCCGCAAACAGTTCTATGGCTACAGCGCCGGACTGTCCGCGTTCTACGCCAGCATGATTAGGTCCGACCCTACGGTCGTTTTGGACATAGTTCGGCTTATTCCACACGCACTCCGCGATCTCGGTCTCCGAGAGGGTGGTACGAGGCTCCAGCTACTTCCCGAGGACTTCCCGAAGGAACTTCTTGACGCTGGTCGCCGAGGCTTGGCAGCGGGAGCATTCAGTTACGTCGCCGAGGCGCTCCGCGACAGGTTTGGAGGATGGCGTGTTTGATCGTGCGCTATTCGACTTCCCTTACCGAGTGACTTTGAGGACGGGCGTATGAGCGACCAGAGGCGATCTCTCGGCGCTACCGGTGTGGTGACATCGGCTCTGGGTCTCGGATGCGCAACACTCTTTCACCTCTCTCGACCTGCGGAGCGGCGCGCCGTTCTCGATACGGCGTTTTGCCATGGCATCACCCATTTCGATGTGGCTCCTATGTACGGACTGGGCTTAGCAGAGCTCGAACTGGGTTCATTTCTCCAAGGTCGACGCGACGGGGTGACGGTCACCACCAAGTTTGGGATCAACACGACGCCCTTCGGTCGGGCCGCAGGCCGAATGCAAGGCCCAGCGCGGGCAGTACTTCAGCGACTCCCCCGGGTGAGCCGTGGGTTGAAATCCTCCGGTCGCAGCACGGGATCGGGGTTGGGTCGGCTCATGTACACCTCGGAGCCGTATTCCCCGGAAACAGTCCGACGAAGCCTCGACCGCAGCCTCGCACTACTCCAGACGGATTACGTCGACGTCTTTCTCGTCCACGACCCCACTAACGCACTGCTCTCTTCGAGTGGTGAACTCGCAGATCACCTGTCGTCGGAGGTTGTCAAGGGCAGAATCCGCACATGGGGTTCGGCTGCGGACGTCAACCTACCCACGGGAGAGGTGCGGGACTTCGCCGAGTCCAGTCCCGTGCTCCAGTTCCGCGACAACATCTTCGAGCGGCATGCCGTCGCGGCGAGCGAACTCAACAAAGGGATCATCACCTTTGGGGTCATGGAGGGGGCGCTCCCGTCGCTGCGCAGATACTTCGATCGGTCGGACTCCGAACGGGCGACGTGGAGCGCGCGGCTCGGTTTCGACGTGCTCGGGCCTGAAGCCCTGGCGCATCTGCTATTGCGCCAGGCCATCTACCGGAATCAGACGGGTCCGGTCCTGTTCAGCAGCACCCGGATAGATCGAGTGCGCGGTGCTGCGGCGCTGGCCGAGGGCGATCCGTCGGCGATGCGAGATGAGGCTCTCGCGGTCGACGAACTCACCGTCACCATCCGTCGCGCGGAGGAAGGGGCGGCGACGCTGTGACCATAGAGGATCTGAGCACGTCGACGGCGAGCACTTTGTTCAGCGCGGAGCTGGTGGTAATTGGGTCAGGTCCCGCGGGGATTGTCACGGCGCTCGAAGCCGCGGGGCGCGGAATCGATGTCCTGCTTATCGAGAGTGGCACGCTGCGCTTCAGTCCCAGCAACCAAGACCTCTCCGCGGCAGCGGCATGGGATCCGTCTCGTCATGCCCCCTTGCCGATCGCGGTCCGTCGTCAGATCGGGGGCACGTCGACGATCTGGGGAGGGCGCTGTGTTCCGTTCGATCCGATTGACTTCGAACCCCGGCCGTTCGTCGACGTGCCACCGTGGCCCGTCACCTATGAGGAGATGGTCACTCACTTCCAGCGCGCTTGTGACTGGCTCGTCTGCGGCCGAGCCGTGTTTACGTCCACTTTACTGCCGGGCGCGCCAGCGTCTCTCGTCCCTGGCCTCATGGATGGCACAGTCACTACTTCGACTTTGGAGCGATGGTCGCTCCCGACGGACTTTGGCTCGACATACTTCCAACAGCTAAGTACGTCCCCGCGCCTGAGGGTTCTCACGGGCGTCACGGCTACCAGGATCGTCGTGCCCCACGAGAGTGTGGCAGCCGAACGGGTGGACGCTCGTACGTCCGCAGGCGGTGAAGTTTCGCTACGTGCAAAGGTAATCGTCGTGGCGTGCGGTGGCCTCGAGAGTACGCGGCTACTCATGTCGTCGCCCGGACCCAGGGGCGGGCAGCTCGGGGCAGAGTCGGGCCACCTCGGTCGGTGGTACATGGCGCACACCGAAGGTGTCATTGCCAATCTGCACTTCACGACACCGCCCGAATCAACCGTTTTCGATTATGAGCGCGACGTGGACGGCGTCTACGTTCGTCGTCGTTTCGCGTTCACGAAGGAGTTTGAGTTAGAGCACGACCTCCCCAATATTGCCGGATGGATAGCCAATCCGGAGCTCCCGGATGCGGCGCACGGGAACGGACAATTGTCTTTTGTCTACTTGGCTCTTCGTTCACCATTCGGGCCGCTGTTTGCGCCGGACGCCCAGCGTCTGTCCCTGACAGGTGTTGATCTGCCGGGTACCCCGTACGGAAGGTCCGTCATTAGTCCCGTGCGGACACACCTGAGGAACATCGCCCGCCATCCTCTATCGACGGGTCGCTTCATGATTGGCTTTGGGGCCAAGCGACTCCTAGCCCAGGGTCGAAAGGCCCCGGGGTTCTTCGTGCACAACGATCGGAATGTCTATCCGATGCAGTATCACGGTGAGCACCTGCCGAACCAGTCCAGCCACGTTTCCCTGTGCCGCGAAATTGATCGGCTGGGTCGACCAATGCTCAATATTGACCTTCGCTTCTCGGACGCGGACGTTGACGGAGTTCTTCGGGCGCATCGGTACTGGGGCGAGTACCTTCGCTCTTCTGGCGTAGGTCGTCTCGACTTTCTTTACGACGACCTTCACGATGCCGTCGATCGACGACTAGGTGGTGGATTCCACCAGGCCGGGACGACCCGCATGTCGTTGGACCCGTCCGACGGTGTTGTGGACCAGAACCTCGCAATCCACGGCGTCGGCAACGTCTTCGTCGCCAGTAGTTCGACATTCGTTACATCAGGTCAGGCGAACTCCACGTTTATGATTGTCGCCTTTGCGCTCCGTTTGGTCGATCATTTGATCAACGCGCTTCCATCTCGCTAGAAGACAGGAGCGAGGATTGCGAATCTTGCGCAGTCGACCGCCCGAAGGTAGGCCATTCGCCTGAGATCTCTACTTGGCTCGTGACCGTCTTGGGATGTCCATTCCCGGTCCCGAGCGGGTTCTAGGCAGCATCGAGCGTGACCGAGTGCGGCAACGTCCCGTATCCGAACTCGAAGCGAAACGGTCCTACGATCTCTTGAATGTTCTCTACGACGACCGCCCTATCTATTTTGTCCTACCGTTCAATCTCGTGCTCCATGAGCGGCGCGCCAAAATTCCTTAGGAGTCGGACCACATTGACCCCATCTCCATCCAGAGTTGGCCTCTGACTCGAGGCTTGGAAGATCCGGATGAGGGTGACGTAGTCGATGTCGTATCGTTGGTCGCGGGAGTCTCAGTAGTCGTCGCGGACCCGGTGGACGATGGCGTTGAACCAAAGTCTTTGACCACCGCGGCAAAACTACTCGGGTTCGATGTGGGGCTGACGAGGCTTCCGCTGACGTCCCACAATGTTGCCTCGTAAACATTGTTAGCGGTGATCCATCCCGCCATGTCATTGATAAATGTCGGATTATCGCCGCCCGACGTCTCCGTTCCCGGATCGGAGACTGGCGCTCCCTTGTTCGAATCTCCCCATCCGATACCCCATTCGGGAAGCGTGATGGGCTTGCCTTGTTGGGCGGCAAATGAAGCGAGCCAATCGAGGCCGTAGGGCTCGGTCTCGATCGTCGTGAACTCCGCCGCTGCACCTGGGTAACTGCTCCACGAGATGTCATAGACATCAAGACCAATCAAGTCGACGTAGCTGTTGCCGGGGTAATAGTTAGCCAGGTTCCCAGCAGTCGAGATGCCACTGTTGGGATTCCACTCGAACTTAAAGTTGGCCCCGGCGACCGAACGCATGGCCGTCACGATCTGTCGCCAGTAGGCAACGAAATTATTCGCTTGGCCGCTCGCGGCCCAAGGAAACCCAGTTCCGTTGAATTCCCAGCCCAATCGAATGATCGAACTCCCCTGGTGTCCGGCCACGAGGCCCTTGGCTAAGGTCATGAAGTACTGGTTGTAGGCACCAGTGGTACCCGTCGCTAGTGAGTAGTTGCCGCTAGAGGGCAGAATTGGCACTCCCCAAATCATTGAGTAGCCACTTCCCTGAAACTGAGAGATGTACCACGAGGGATTTTCCATCTGCTGGAATGAACTACCGCCCAAGAAAGCCATGGCGTACTCGGGTCGGTTACCCATTGACTGAGCCAGAGCTTGTTCCGCAACCGGAGTTTCGCCGCCGTACACGCCAAACGTGCTCACCGTCGCGGCGCCAGCGACGGTCGGTTGTCCTGGTGAGAATTCCAGAACCACAGCGAGAAAGAAGGCTCCAATGGCGACAGACAGCGCGATCGCGCCACCTCGAACGCAAGTTGACTTCCGATTCACATTCACTTCTTCTGCCCTTTTCCCCGAGGAAGTCAAAGGCAGCAAGAGTGGATTTGAAAAAATGCCACTTCGGCAGCCTGGCTGACTCAGAGAGTCCCGTGACTTTGCGTCCCCTTCTCGCGAAGGGTTTGCCTTTTCGGTTTGTTAATCATCATCGTAGGCCCACTTGTTGGCAGCTTGAATCTCCCATTCCACTACACAGTCACAAAACTCCAACTTTGGCGACGACACGGGAGCGACGGGTAGTCGCGGTACGTCCCGCGATTGAGAACTACGCGCGGAGGATCAAGTCCGAGTGATTGCTCACCTCAGGAATGTGCGAGGTGATTGGGTCTCTAGCAGGATCCTTGCTGAGCACTATCTCCTGCCTATGACGCTGCGAGGCTCCGTGATACTCGACGCGCGGCAAATCTTGCTCCAACGGCGAAACGCTGTACTGGTCCAAAACTATTGGCAGCGACGGGACCAATGAAATAAAGATCCTGCATCGAGGACTCAAAGCGCGAAGAGAGAATTGGTGTGTTTTCGACCGTGCTAATTCGATTGCGAATGGATTTATCGAGGAACGTTATGCGATCAATGTCGACTCGATATCCAGTGGCAGCGATGATGTGATCAAAGGTAATGGGGTGCTGCTCAGGAGCATCAGGCGATAGTCGAATCTGAACGTGATCGCCGTCAATCGAAGCCTCCTCAACCGAAGCGTTGACAAGTATTGGCACCTTGCCGATGACCGCATCTCTCATGAACCAGCCCGCGGACGGACCCACATGTGTCTTAGTCACCCGTAGGCGCCGTCGCTCTGGCAGATGATGGAAGACAATTGGGGCATTGCAGCAAAACCACGAAAGCCATCCGGGCCCCATACCGGAACCGGGAGCCCTCACGCGACTGCGCAATCTACGTGGAAGGCGGAGGCGCTCGTGAAATTGAACCTCTGATCCCCGCGAGATGACGACTGGTCGAGCTCCTACTTGGTGAAGAAGCGCGGCCAGGTCGAGAGCGGAAGCTCCGGCACCGATGACGGCAACGTCTCGGTTCGCAAAGACGTCAAGATTCGAGTGTTGTGAACTATGGGTAACGAAGGCATCACCCAATCCGGAGAAGATCGGGGGTATGTACGTGAAGTCGCCGACGCCGATGGCGAGAACAAGTTTGCGTGTGGAGAAGGTCTCCTCCGAGTCGAGTGTCACGCTGAAACCTTCCGCATTCGGGACCACAGATATGACCGTCCGTCGCTCAACTTTCGGCACGATGCGTTGCTGGAAGGCAACGCCATAAGAGATGAAGCGATCAAGCGGAACTGGCAATCCCAGGTCAGCGTATGGGACACCTTCTTCCGCACAGAAGTCAGAAAGCGTGAACGAGCCAGCCGGATCGTAAAGGGACGAGGCACATCCTTCGGACTTCAGCAGCATTCCCTCAGGCATCGAGGATTGCCAGAAGCCCATAGGGATGCCAAAAATTCGGAATGGAATGTGTTGAACCCCAAGATGTGCCGCGAGCGATAAGCCGTAGGGCCCCGCACCGACGATCGTGACCTCGGTCACTCTTGTTACCGCCTTGCTATCTCACTTTGATTCCAGGGCTCGCCCAGCGGGATAATGCGCCACTTGAGCAATCGCCCTCTTTTTCCGCTGGTTCGCTTCCCCGAATTTAGTACGACTCGAGTTCTCCCTTGCTTGTCAACCTTCGCCACGTGCAAAGGGAGCCAAACCACATTTCCCCGACGTCGGCGACCATCGAAGGAATTCAACGTGCCAGGCTTTCGTTTCTGCCAAACTTTTGGTGGCAAGATTATCCGGTTCAGGAATTCCGACCAAAACGGCAACATGTTGTTTGCGCATTTTGCGGTGACCTCCATGTCAGATAGAGGGTGACGACAATCACGCGAAGATTCTTCGGCCAAGCGACGCTCGATCCCACTCAGCGCCGTTCTCTGTAGTCAACCAACTATTGCCCATGCCCAGCAACGGATTGCACGTGACGCCAGCGGTCATCTTCGTAGACGACGGACCGTGGGAGTGTTTCTTTCAGCTAGCCGCTGTGATTCGAAAGGCGAGAGTCCGGACCGTCCGGATCACAGTGGGGTCTAAGAAGTCTCGAGCAGAATGCATTCAATTTGATCGAAACGTCTCGCTTCCGTTTCCTCCAAGTGCGGAGGAGTTGGCCGGAATTCTGTCAAGCGAGTTCGTAATAGACGTTCAACCAAGCGACAGCCTGGCCGCACTGACGTACGCGGCACTAAAACTTGTCCCTCCAGCGCAACTTGTAAGTGACTGGAATGACCGGACCTCGTTGCTTGACAAATTGAGTGTCACGAAGACGCTACGCGATCGTTCCCTTTGTACCCCCGACAACTTTCTCGTTAAGGCGTTCTCGCCGGCCGAAGCTGTGGCGAGGTTGTCGTTACCAATGGTCGTAAAACGGCGAGTTGGCTCTGCCGGAACTGGCGTCAAGGTGTTCGAATCACTTGAGCTGCTCGAGGAGTTTGTGATGAACCTCCAGAATCCGGACGACTGGTTCTATGAGCGATTCATCCATGGCAGGTCCATCGTCTGCGCGAGCTACGCAGGCGATGATGGCATCGAAGTCATAACTACTTACGAGATTCTCAAACGCTTCGATCCGTTTGGACCTTCCGTTGTAGTGGAAATCCAAGACGACGCCAAACTCCGAGAGAGTGGGAAACTTCTCGTTAGCGCACTCCGCATCCGAGGGTTCCTGTGTTTTGACATCATTCGGGACTCAAATGATGTCGACTGGATTCACGATATTAATGTGCGGGTCTTCGGCACCTTTGCCCTGTGCCAACTCGCTGGCTTTGATTTCATCGGTGCGTACATTGGTGACCTCGTGGGAGGCACCGAAGTTAGAACACCTGACCTGGAACTGCCAGCGACGAGGGCGTATCTCTTCCCAAATGGCCATCGTGACGTTTTTACGTCAGGACGATTTGGAGTTGCGCCCGTGCGAACGCTCAAGTGGATTTGGAGCTTCGAAAGACTATTGGGATTGCAATATTTGCTTTGCCTTGTCCTACGAGCCTTCATCTCGTCGCTCCAGCGGAATCGACAACGTCTTAGTTTTCGATTCTCGTCAAGTTCGCGTCGCCGGTGAATGAATCTGTTTTTGGGACGTCGCTCCATCCGAAATTCAGACTCGTTCGCGATGACTGATGCCGATAAGGATTGGTCCGATCGCGACGCAATGACTAGACGATTGCGCCGGCTCTTTGAGTTCGAGGTAGTTGCAACAATGTCATGCGTCTTTAGTGTCAACTCAGCTAGGACAAGGAGGTTTGCGGACCGAGTCAGAGTTTCCATTTCGGGTGGCGTCTTGAATCATCAAGCAAGTGCAGCAGAACAGCAATGCCCTCTGAGGCGTTCATTTAATGGCCACCGAGGGTATGTTACGTTGGGTAATGCAGCGTGATAATGAAGTGAATTCTCTTGACGTCAAACTTCAATAAAGCCAGCCAACTTTCTGTTGGGCTACCAAATTGGTCATTGATGGGCCAGTTCCGCCAAGGTGGTACTGCAACTCCGTTTGATGGAGTGATGGCGTGATTAAGGGCCCTGAATCTGCTTCGGGCACGAAAATCCTGGTTTCACATTATTTCAGCCGATACAACAAGGGGGACGCTGCTCTCGCGAGCACTCTGGTTTCGGAGCTCCAGAGACAGTTTGATCACCCGGAGATCAGCATCCTGACCCTAGACAAAACACT
>Ga0182012_10004809_pt1 | contig 14030 bp, 17 predicted proteins | sample 612S2SmetaG_FD_120486 | JGI IMG/M metagenome (GOLD analysis project Ga0182012, IMG submission 120486) | Permafrost microbial communities from Stordalen Mire, Sweden - 612S2S metaG | ecosystem: Environmental > Terrestrial > Soil > Wetlands > Permafrost | place: Sweden: Stordalen | collected... | reverse complement strand
GGTTTCCAGGGATCACGCTCAGTTGTGACGCCAACTCGGCCTACCGGCTCAAGGATTCCGATCATCTGGCCAGCTTCGATGCCTTCGACTTGCTCATGGTGGAGCAGCCGCTCTGGTACGACGATTTCTATTACCACTCCATGCTGCAGAAGCGGCTGAGCACACCGATCTGCCTGGATGAGTCGATTCGCAACCGGCGGGATGCGCTGGCGGCCATCGAGATGGAGTCCTGCCGGATCATCAACATCAAGCTGGGGCGCGTGGGCGGATTTTCGGAAGCCTTGGCGGTGCACAATGCAGCGTTTGAGCGCGGTATTCCGGTCTGGTGCGGCGGTATGCTGGAGTCGGGTATCGGGCGCTCGCACAATATCGCCCTTTCGACGCTCGAGAATTACTCGTTGCCGGGAGATGTTTCGGCGTCCAGTCGATATTGGGCCGAGGACATCATCGAGCCGGAGGTAACGGTTTCGTCCAAAGGCGAAATTGTCGTCTCCGACGCTCCGGGCCGCGGATATGAAGTGCGCACCGATCTGGTCGATCGGTTGACCGTCCGCAAACAGGAGATTCGAACTGTAGCGCTGGTGGGCTGAGCGCGAACTGCTGCCGTGATTCGCCGGACAGAGCCGGCTGAGGTGTACTTCCAGGCTCACCTGGTGTTCTGATGATGTTGAAGCGTAACCCGATCAACGAGGAGATGCGGAAGGCAGCGCCGTCGCGGATTGCGTTGGGCGGGGTTGGATTGCTTGCTGCCGCTCTGTCCGGTTGTCACCCGAATACCCGTCTGGACACGCTGGTCCAGTCTGCATCCAATCCCAGCCATACATATCGGGCTACGATTATCGTGCGCCAGTATTATATCGACGGCAAATTCGATACCAGTCCTACAACCTACGTGCTGCTCGATCCTTATACGGCCAAACCGGATTACGGCAACGGCGCAGACTTCAAGGATTCTCAGATTGTCATCAAAACTTCCCAGTGCGGGCCTTTGGCGATCCAGTGGACTGACGACAGCACGCTGAAAGTGATCTGCGAGAAATGCGGAATATCTCTGGCAGCCGTGGGAGAACACCCCACTGGAATGGGCGCGGTGCGGGTGCAATATGAGGGATTCCCCGAAATGTCGTCCTGGGAAACCGCGCCGCGCCGGAATTGAGGCCGACCGCGGCGCAGACTCCGAATTACATGCCGGGGTAGGGCGGCAGTGGCTGGCCGTAACCTATAACCCCTTTGGGGTTGAGGCCGTGAAGATTCGGGCCGGGTTCGCTGTCGAGGCATGTGAAGACGAAGAGGATAATTCCGCCGACGAAGGGCACAAAGGAGATGAGTATCCACCATCCGCTGCGCCCCGTGTCGTGCAGCCTGCGCACAGTGACCGCCAGACCGGGCACAATCGTCGCCAGACAGTACAGCCACAGCGGCGTAAAGATCAGGATTGCTCCCGCAGGATTGTCGGAGCGGCCAATCAGCGCTATGGCCAGCGTGGCGACGATCATATAAGCAACGCAGATAAGGATGGTGAAGAGTGTGTACATCCAATACTCTTTGCGGCGGGCGCGTCCGTCAAACACGGCGTATTTTCTCAGGACTTCGACGTACCATTCCATGAGTGCTCTCTCCTTGGCCTTGAACCGGTCTCTTTGAATTCGCAATAACTGATCTGCTGGGGATGGCAGCCAGTCTAGCACAGGGAGCGGATGGCGCGGAGGCGAGTTCCGGTTCATCGAGATCCGGGATGGCAGCTACCGAACTCTGCCGGTCTGGTCGACCCAGCCGCCTTGCAGAAAGCGGTGCTCGACCATGCTCTCGGCCAGCAGGAACATCAGGCCCACGAGAGTCACGAACAAAGTGAACTTGATGAAGCCTGCCCAGAACGGGGTGAATGGCTTGGGATGCTTCTCATTCCAACGTGCGGGCATGGGAGCGACCTCGTTTCTGGCGGAAATTATCGAAGGGCGTGAGACTCGGCTGCGATGAATGGATTTTGACACCGGATGGAATACGATGCAATCCAAATCGGCGCGATTTGAGCAGAATTACACGACGAAAGCGCCCCGAAGAGCGCTTTCGTCAGGAATCGTTGGGGATCAGGGGCTTTGTTTAGTCCACCATGAACTCACCCGCAACGATGGGGCGGGTTCGGGGCAGCTTTCCGTTGTAGGCAGCAAAGCCCATCGCGGCAAGGGCCGCTGCATAGATGAGCAGCTTGGTCCAGTCGCCGGTGCTGCCGCGCGGGATGGTCTTCCACAAAATCAGCAGGATCGTCTGGGCGATGGTGACCGACCAGACCGTGCCGTAAAAGTATCGGCGCTCGATTCCTTCGCCCTTGGTGCTTCGGCCCACACGGGGGAGCAGCCCAGCGGCGCCGAGGATTAGAACCAGCGCGCAAACGGGCAGATATGCCAGGTGGTAAATCTGGCTCATGTACCAGCGGCCGGTCGTTGCAGCGATCAGCAAGCCCGCGAAGTTCATCAGGGCGAAGTTGATGGCGGCATTCCACGCAAAGGTGTAGCAGACGCGCCGATAGAGCGGGTTACGCTTGTCTTCGTCGAAACGCAGGATGTAGGGGCGGAATTCGCAGCCGGGAAGCTGGGCGCGATAGCCGGCAATGCCGGTTCCGGTCAGCACCAGTGCCAGCCAGATGCCGTTCGCCAGCGAGAAGCCGTGAGCAAAGAGCGAGAAGATCAGCGGGCCGGGGGCGAGGAAGAATACGGTGATCCAGAGCGGCCAATGGGCCAGCCTGTAACGGGAGGTGTTCCGTTCGCGAATCTTGCTTTCGTGGGCAAATTCCAGCTTACCGCTGTAGCGCATATATGCCGGAGTTTCGCAGAGGGGCTGGGGGCGCGTCAATCGGCTCTGCCTGCTGCCATGCCGGATCAACGCGTCCCAGTAATCGATGGCGACTAAGGAATGGCAGGCAGTTCTCCAGCGATGGTCGTCGCTGCCGCGCTGCAGGCCGGGTGTCCCCATCCGCCGGCGCTCACGCCAATGGGAAAGCCGGTGGGGTTGGTGATGTCGTACACGATGTTGTCGGGGCGCGTGGCGTCGCCGCTGACGCCGGCGGGAACGTAGTCCAGTTTCAGGGTATGACGGGTGCGCCAGGAAATGTTATGGTCGGCGCAGGAGGAGTCTCCGCTGACGCCGATAGCGCCTAGTAGATGACCTTTGGCGTCGTACAGGGCCAGGCCGCCGCCGAAAACATTGACTCCGCCGATGCGTCCGCCGATCATCGGATCGTTCCACTGGCCGTAGTTGGCCGGGTCGCCGCGATAGGCAACGCTGGTGTCGACGGGGTTGCTGGCCTGCAATCCAAAAAGGCTGCCGCCGGGCTGCACAGCGCTGTAAAGATTTGCCGTCGAAAGGGACAAACTCAGCAGACTGAAGGCGTTGGCGGTATTAGCCTTTTGCGCGGAGATCACCCGGCTGCCAGGCCATTGCGAGCCGCGATTGGTTCCGGTAAAGGCGACGGCGCAGACAACGCCGTCTCGATTCACGATGGTGCCCCACATGTCGAGGTTGAATCCGCCGTTGGTCTGGGCACGCGCGGCAGAGAGCGCGGAGAGGAGTTGGGCGTGGGAGGGTAGTCGCGCGCAGGCTGCTGCGATGTCTATGCCGGGTTCATTGCCGGGTTGCGCGGCGCTTGCCAGGGACGCGGACGCGCCGATCGCCAGAGCAAGTGCGAGAATTCTCTGATTGTGCATAGCGGTGATTTCTCCTAACGGTTCGGAAGCATGCGCACCGCTCCGCATTCGCCGCAACGCCAACCGAAAACCGCCCGAACGGTAGCACAATGCAAATGGCGGAGGCAAGGAAATTGGAGAAGAGCACGATGCATCTGCGGCAGCTGAGTTTTGGCCCCGTAAATAAGGCGTAGCGTGGCGATTCCGCGTCTAAATGCCTAGTCTCAATCAGGGGGTGAAGATGCGTTCCGGTTCAGGGATGGTGGCGGCCTTGGCGCTGGGTGTATGGATCGCCTCTTTCGGGGTAATCGCCAAGCCGCAGCGACCGGTTTGGGACGGCATCACGCCAGGCGACCGCCTGAGCGAGGAGTGGTGGGCCCAAAAGCACGAGGAAGTCCTTGACCATATCAAGGCCAATCCTGATGTGGGGATGATTCTGGTAGGCGACTCGATTACCCAGAACTACGAGAAGAGCAAGCCGCCGGATGAGAATTTCCAGCCCACCTGGCGGGAGTTTTATGCTCCGCGCAAGGCTCTGAATCTTGGCTACAGCGGGGATACAACAGAAAATGTGCTGTGGCGGCTGGATCACGGCGAGGTGGATGGTATTCACCCGGCGGCGGCAGTCGTGCTGATCGGCACCAACAACACCGGCTGGCGAATGGAAACGGCTGAGCGGACCGAACACGGGATCGACGCGGTGATTGCGAAGCTCCAGGAAAAGCTGCCGCAAACCCAAATTCTGTTGCTTGGTATCCTTCCCAGCGGCGTTGCGCCGCGGGCAGTTGAGGCCAATGCCGAGGTCGATGAGTATCTGGCGGCGAAGTACGGGCCGGCCAGCGGCACTCCGGGCGCCATAGTGACCTATCTCGATATCGGCAGCGTTTTCCTTGAACACGGCAAGTTGAATGAGTCGCTCTTCTACGATCCGCGCCTGCCGCAGCATGGCAAGCCGCTGCATCCGGACACGATAGGCCAGCGCATGATGGCGGAGGCCATCGAGCCGACTCTTGAGCACATTCTCAACGACAGCGCGCGGAGGCATCTGGCCAGCCTGCGCGACGTGAACACGGCGCTGATTCCGGTTCCACGCCTGGAAATGGATTCCTACGACTGGTATAAGCGGCACGCGGAGATTCTGGCACTTCAAGCAAATCTGGATCCTCAGGTGGTGTTGATCGGCGACTCGATCACCCATTTCTGGTCCGGCGAACCGAAGTCGGCGCGAGTGAGCGGACCTGAGGCGTGGAAAGAGGCATTTGGCGGGATGCGGGTGCTGAACATGGGCTTTGGCTGGGACCGCACTCAGAATGTGCTGTGGCGGCTGCGGGAGGGCGAGTTTGAAGGCTTGCAGCCGAAGACCGTTGTGATCAATATCGGGACCAACAACCTCACCGGAACAGCGAATGCGCGCAGCAATTCGCCGGATGAGATCGTGGCGGGGATTCTGGCCATTGTCGACGAAGTGCGAAAGCGAAGCCCGGAGAGCCGAATCATCGTGATGGGGGTGTTCCCGCGCGGTCTTGAGGCGGCGAACGATTTTCGCGCGCCAATTCTGAAGATCAACGAGCTTCTGGGCAGAGCGCTTGCCGGCCGCCCAAATACATCGCTTTTGGATATCGGGTCGCAGTTTCTGTCTCCCGACGGTACTCTGCCGACCAGCATGATGGACGACGGAACGCATCCGACGGAAGCTGGTTACACTGTGTGGGCGAAGGCGCTGATTGAGGCTGGAGTGCGGAAGTAATTCAATTTAAAGACGTTTGCGAAGGTGTTCGAAGACGATGTAACCGACCGTCGCGGCGGCGATCCCGATCATGAGATTCTCCCGGGTGAAGATATCTCCGAGTGCGAAGGCAAAGCTTTTGCCCTGACCATTGGCGCGGGTGAACTCACCCATCAGCAGGTTGGCATAGAAGAGGAACAGGATGAAGGCGATCTCGATGGCCGCCCGAGCGACCGCACGGAGGTTGGACTTGCTTTTTGGCTCGGGCACGGTCCGATGATAGCAAGATCGGAGCGGAAAACTGACAGGATTCCCTGGCGGAGCAGGCCATCAGGGCCGATTCTCTAGCGCTTGGCGCAGGCTCGCGAAATTGGTTTACATTTTTTGCAATTTTGTCGGAACTAATCGACGAATTCAGGGTCCACCATGACTACAGATGGTTCCGCTGGACCGCTCTGTCAGGCTCTGGCAGGGAATGGCGCGGAATCGGGAGACGGCGGTATGGCGGCGCTCTCCTGCGCGGCGTCGCTCGTGTTTCGTATGAGAGGGAAGATGAAATCTGGCCTCGATTTGCGCTCAGTTTCGGTTCTCGATTCCGGCTTCGGCCCGTCTTCCCGGTTGCGAATGGCAGGTTTGGCCGGTGTGCCGGTTCTGTTTTGGGCTGGGGCAAGCGTGTTGAGTGCCCAACAGCCTTGGCCGCAGCCGTCTCCCTACTATGCGCCGCAGGGCGGGCAATATGCGCAACCGTATCCGGCCGCGCCAAAATCCAGCTACCCGCAGCCCGGCTATGGCGTCCAGCAAGGCTATCCGCAGCAGAGCTATGCCGATCCCAATGCCGGGCAGCCAGCCGATATCGGCGAGGATCCCGGGCAAAGCCCTGCGTTGGCTCCTGTACAGCTTCAGGCCCCTTTGAATGTGCAGCAACTGGAGCAGCTGGTAGCCCCGATTGCACTCTATCCCGATAGGCTGGTGGCGCAGATTCTCGCCGCATCCACCTATCCCGCTCAGGTGGTCGATGCCGACCACTGGCGGCAGGCGCAGGGGAATGCGCCTCCAGATCAAATCGTTTATGGCGCGAACGCGCAGAACTGGGATCCAAGCCTAAAGACGCTGACGGCGTTTCCGCAGGTGCTTGCGGAACTGGACCAGAACATTCACTGGACGATCGCCCTGGGCAACGCCTACTACAACCAGCCGCAAGACGTGCTGGACGTGATCCAGGTGATGCGGCAAAGGGCGCAAGCAGCCGGCAACCTAGCTAGTGGCCCGCAGGAGCAGGTGGGCTACGATCAGGGCTATATTCAGGTGGCTCCGGCCAATCCCGATATGGTGTACCTGCCGGCTTACGATCCTTGGACAGCCTACGGACAGCAAATCCAGCCATATCAGGGGTTTTCTCTGGTCAACGCGCTGGGTTCCTTCTTCAACTCGGGATTCGGCTCGGGACTGGTGCGATTCGGTGCGGGAATTGCCACTTCGGCATTCAGTCATAGTCCGTTTGGCCTACTGAGCTGGGGGCTGAACTGGCTGACGCATTCGCTGCTTTTCAATCATGACAACTACTACTCGCGCAGCACGTCGGTGGCGGATTGGGGTTTTCCGCACGGTGGCCAGCGCTATTTTGGGCCGCGTGGCTATGGCCGCGGTCCCGATCGCGGCGTGACGACGGCAAAGCTGTCCGGTAATGGCTATAGTGGCGGATACCGCCCTCCGGCAGGTTATGGACGACCTGACATCGCCAACGGATATCGCACGGGGACGCCCATCCGTGCTGGCGGACGGGCCTTGCGGCCCGGTTTTGGCGACTACCCTGGGCGAGCTCATCCAGTGGTGGGTAACGGCTACCCGCGTCCGTCGGTGGAAGCCTACAACCGGCAGCCCAGTGGATTCGCCGGACAGCCCGTCGCGCGACCATTTGGAAACAGCTACGTTCGGCAAGCAAAACCTTACCGCAATGTGTCCAACGGTGCAGGGAACAGTTACGGGCGAGGAGGTTTTGCCGGAGGCTATCCAGTCAGACCCGACACCCCCTCTCGTGCGCCCCAGCAGGCGTCCCAAGGCTATCGTGCTCCTGCGATGAGCGCGCCGCGGGGCGGGTATTCGGAGCGCGGATTCAGCGAGCGAGGCTTTGACAGCGGCAGGGAAGCGAAGTCGGGCGGCTTCCGTTCCTCCGGCGGTGGCCGCGAGTTCAAAGCGCCCAAGGCGCCCAAAGCGCCAAAGCAGGAAAAAATGTCCGGCGGCCATGGCGGTCACGGAGGGTCATTTGGCGGTCACAGAGGCGGACGCCGGTGAGGCCGGGGGCAATACTGGCTTCCGCAAGGCCGCGTGGTTTACCCTGAACGCAGTATGAAAGCCGCTATTTGCAGCATCTTTCTTGTCGCAGTCACGCTGGGCACGAGCCTGGGGGCTGGCGCGCAACAGACCCCTCCTGCCACCAAACCTGTCGATCCCGATTCGCAACCGGTCTCCAAACCCGCAGCGGCTCCGGCCGAGGAAATTCCCGATTCGCCAGCCCCCCAAGCCGCCGCTCTGGTGCATCCCAACGGGCCGACGGTGGTTTTCGACACCTCCATGGGTCGAATGACGTGCCAGTTCTACCAGGCGCAGGCTCCCAAGACAGTGGAGAACTTCATCGGTCTCGCCGAGGGAACGAAAGACTGGACCGACTCCGTCACCCACAAGAAGATGCATCACAAGCCGCTTTATGACGGCACCACGTTTCATCGCGTGATTCCGGGGTTCATGGCGCAGGGTGGCGATCCCGCAGGCGACGGCACCGGCGACCCGGGATTCACTGTTGAGGACGAGTTCGATCCCAATCTGAACTTCGACCGGCCGGGGCGTCTCGCGATGGCCAACTCCGGTCCCAATACTGACGGAAGCCAATTCTTCATCACCGAGCAGCCCTACGACTCTCTAGACCAGCATTACACGCTCTTTGGCCAGTGCGATGACGACAGCGTGGCCGTGGTGAAGGCCATTACACGCGTCGAACGGGATGGCAATGACAAGCCGCTCACGCCGGTGATCCTGCGCAAGGTGACGATTGTGCGCGAGGGAGCGCCGATTCCTCCTCCGGCGCATGCACCTGAGCCGCCAGCGTCGAAGCCGTCTCCGCAAACCAATTAAGGGTTTAGATTTCCGATCGGAAGGGCTGCGGCCATCGTGCCGCGCGCTTCTGAAATTCCATCCACAGGTCGCGGTTGCAAGCGGCCAAACGAAGCTAGAACACAGGAGTTTTTCATGGCACTGACCACCGGCACGTATGCCATCTTCAAGACCACCGAAGGCACCATCACGGTCCGTTTGTTTCCCGAAGTTGCACCGATCACAGTGGCCAACTTCATCGAGCTGGCCGAGGGCAAGCGCGAGTGGACGCATCCGCTGACTGGCGTGAAGTCGAAGAGCAAGCTTTACGACGGAACGGTATTTCACCGCGTGATCAAGGACTTCATGATCCAGGGCGGCGACCCGGCCGGGACCGGCATGGGCGGCCCGGGATATCGCTTCCAGGATGAGACCAAGGGTTCGCCGCATCGCTTCGACAAGCCGGGCAAGTTGGCCATGGCCAACGCCGGGCCGGGAACCAACGGCAGCCAGTTCTTCATCACGACCGTGGCCACGGAATGGCTGACCGGCAAGCACACCATCTTCGGCGAAGTGGTCGAAGGGCAGGATATTGCCGTGAAGATCACCGACGTGCCGCGCAGCTCGCAGGACAAGCCGCACAAGCCGGTGGTGCTGGAGTCAGTGACCATCGAGCGTGTCGAGTAGCTTTGCAATAGAATGGCCCGGCCGATGCACGGCATCGGCCGGGCCGTTTTATTTTCAGCTCAATGATCTGGATATCGCAGCAAACGGGCCTGCCAGGATGCCTCCGAGGTTGCTGGAAGCTGCGATTCCTTCCAACGCGGCCATGCCGTCGGCGATCTCGATCAGAGGAATGCTGTACCCGTGAAGTACGCGAGGCAATCGAGGAGCGGCAACCGCCCGCGGAGTGAACAATGATGGGGCGGTCGCAGGATTCGAGACCTCGGCCAGAGTCGATTCAATCGCTGCGAAGTTACAAGCAAAATCAGCTTTAATGAACTCGCTCGGCGGTGCGAGAATCGTAATCGTATGGTCGGCCATCGTCAGTTGTCGAGCTGTCGCGGCACGTGAAGGCAACTCGAATGTTATCGGGCGTATCCAATCGGTGGGCAATCAATGTTTTTTGGGAGGATGGATGAAAACCCCCGGAGCCTTGTTGACGGCATTGCTGGCTTTCTGCTTCATGACCGCATGCGGGGCGGGTGGTAATGCCCCCTACACCTCCACGACTAAAGCCAACCCAAACATTGCCTTCATGGGAGACTCCATCACAAATCGCTGGAGCCTGCCCACTACGAATTTCGGCATATACGGAAATACGACTGCCCAGATGCGCGCCCGTTTTGCAGGAGATGTCTTAGGGCGTGGATATAAGGCCGTTGTGATTCTCGGCGGCACCAATGACCTGTTGCATATCGTAGAACCCACGAATCAGGTGATCGCGCAGGCAGCTATCAACCTGCAGGCGATGGCCGCAGCGGCAGAAGCGGAAAATATTCAAGTTGTTTTGTGCGAGATTCCGCCCATTGACAATATTAACGATCATGTCGAGTCGTTGAATCAGGCAATCGTTGCCCTCGCGGAGGCTCACAAGTATCTAGTCGTGGACTACTACACTCCGATGGCCGGACACCCCGAGTATTTCTTAGATGGGGTTCATCCCAATGATGAAGGTTATGCCGTGATGAAGGCAGCTTTCTCCAAGGTGCTCTCAATCGACTATTAACGCTGAACGCCGCCTCAGTGCTGCTGTTGAGAAGTGCCATTCAGTTGGAGACACTCACTTTCCGGAGGATTGATGAAGAGAACTATCGGCTTAACAGGGGCAATGCTGCTGTGCCTCTTGACGGGTTGTGGGGCGAAGGGAGGCGGTCCCGTCCTTGGCCCTGCCGTACCCAACATCAAAGCCAATGCCAATATCGCATTCATGGGGGATTCGATTACCTACCTCTGGCAGCTTCCCACGTCGAATCTCGGCGTAGGCGGAAATCCGACCCAGTTGATGCGGGAGCGTTTTGCCAAGGAAGTGCTGGGGCATGGATACAAGTTTGTCGTCATTCTCGGCGGCACCAATGACATGCGAAATCTTAGCAATTCCGTTGACTCTGAAGTCACTGAAGCCGCCGCCAATCTGGAAGCGATGGCGGAGGAAGCGGCAGACGCAAAGATCCACGTTGTGCTGTGCGAGGTGCCTCCACTGATCTTCGAAGATGACCGAATCATTCCGCTGAATGCCGCAATTGCAGATATCGCGAAGGCTCATAGCTATATGCTGGTGGACTATCACACACCAATGGAAGGGCATCCTGAGTTTTTCAAGCCGGATGGAATCCATCCCAACGACCAAGGCTACTCCGTAATGCAGGTTGCGCTCACCAAGGTGCTGAACGTCGAATATTGAAGCCGATATATCTATGGGAGGAAAGGAGGAGCCGCGTCTCCATCTAACGGTGGATGCTCGCCTCCCTTTCAGTCCGATAGAGTGATCCTCGTTCCAATCGACAAAAAATCCCACGTTTCTGGAGCCGATCCTTTGCCCAAGTTCATTGCGTCCGTAGTCCTGCTGGCCTGCACTTCCGCATCTGCCCTTTATGCGCAGGACAACTTCTTCAGCCGATGGGCGCACCGGACAACGGAGAGCCAATCCAAGCAGCCTTCCTGGTCAGTGCCCCTCGTGGCGCCCTATCCAATGCTTATTCAGGTGGTCCGCTCGGACTTTACACGGCAGATAACCCCGGCACGCACCGACACCTGGAATTACGGCGCCAGCCGCGGACTTAACCTGGTTCCCGGTCACAACCTCGAATTCGACTTCTACTATCCGGACTATTTTCAACACAACTCAAAGGCCAAAGATGGTTTCGGCGATGTAGGATTCCTCGGCAAGTATCGTATCCTCACCGGCAACGAAAAGAGCGGCAACTACATGCTGAGCGCTCAGGTCGTCGCCACCATCCCGACCGGCAGTTATTCCAACGGCAGCACAGACGCCACTGTCGTGCCGACCCTGCTCGGCGGCAAGGGCTTCGGCAATTTCGATGTGATCTCTTCGGTGGGCGCGACACTTCCAACAGGCGACACTAAGACTTTGGGTCGCCCTGTCGTCTGGAACACCACGGCGCAGTACAAAATCCATAAATTCATCTGGCCAGAAGTCGAGGACAATGCCACTTTTTTCCACGGCGGCAAGAACGACGGCAAAATGCAGAACTTCCTGACCCCCGGCATCACCGTCGGCAGGCTAAAGTTGCATCCCGAGGATGCCGCTAGCAGATTGGCCATATCCTTTGGCGGAGGTGAGCAGATCGCAACCTCCGGCCTGCACACCTACAATCACAATCTGGTCCTCACCGCCCGATTCGTCTTCTAAGTCCTGAGCGATCCGCATCCGCACAAGCGTTCTTGTTCGTTGCATAGAAATGGCTGCCGATAAGGCAGCCATTTATGTTGCAGCTTAAAGGGCAGCTAAACGCCAATCACCGCGCAGAGTTCCTTCACGGCTTCGGCGCTCTTCTTCAGCGCAGCGTCTTCTTCCGGCGTGAGCTTGATCTCGATGATTTGTTCAAGCCCCGCAGCGCCCAGCTTGCACGGCACTCCGATGTAGTATCCGTCGATACCGTACTCGCCTTGCAGGTAAACGGCGCAAGGCACAATCTTCTTCTTATCCTTGAGAATAGCCTCGACCATCTCAACCGCAGCCGCCGATGGCGCATAGTAAGCCGAGCCGGTCTTGAGGTGCTTAACGATCTCCGCTCCACCGTCTCGCGTACGCTGAACGATCGCGTCAAGACGGTCCTTGGGGATCAGTTCGGTGATCGGAATTCCGGCGACGGTCGAGTAGCGCGGCAGGGGAACCATGGTGTCTCCATGACCGCCCAGCACGAACGCCGTGACGTTCTCCACGCTGACCTTCAGTTCTTCCGCGATGAAGGTGCGGAAGCGCGCCGAATCCAGAATGCCGGCCATGCCGATCACACGCTCGCGGTTGAATCCGGATTGCTTGAACGCCGCCTGTGCCATCGCGTCCAGAGGGTTCGAGACGATGATCAGGATCGCTTCCGGCGACTCGGCAACTACCTTCGCCACAACGTCGGACATGATCTTGTAGTTGGTGTGCAGCAGGTCGTCGCGGCTCATCCCCGGCTTGCGTGGGATTCCTGCGGTGATGACCACGATGTCCGAGTTGGCCGTCGCCGCGTAGTCGTTGGCGCCGGTGACGCTTACGTCGCGCTTCTCGATGGGCATGGCTTCGAGCAGGTCAAGCGCCTTGCCTTGCGGAATGCCTTCCACGACGTCGATGAGGACCACGTCGGCGAGTTCCTTGGCCGCGATCCAGTGGGCTGCGGTGGCGCCTACGTTGCCGGCGCCGACGATGGAAACTTTCTTACGCATTTGTTCTCCTTGTCAGCCGAGACTCTAGCTGAACTATTTGGTTAGAAGCCGATTCTGGGCCTGGGCTTCGATGGCGGTTGCATAAGTTCTCGGATCGCGTCGAAGACAACCTTGAACTTTGCATCGTATTTGCGTTCCATCGAGTCGAGCTTCTTGGCAAGGTCTTGATGGGAGGCCAGGATTTCCCTCAACTTGACGAAGGCACGCATGATTGCGATGTTGACCAGAATAGCGCGTGGACTGTTGAGCACACTTGAAAGCATGGCAACGCCCTGCTCAGTGAATGCGTAGGGCAGTGCGCGGCTACCACCCCAACTTGAAATCACGGATTGTGATTTCAAGTTGGCAAACTCGCCTTGAGTCAGCTGAAACATAAAGTCTTCAGGAAAGCGTTCAAGACTTCGCTTTACGGCTTGATTCAGAACTCTTGGCTCAACTTCATAGAGCTTTGCCAGGTCCGTGCTGAGCATTACCTTCTGGCCGCGGAGAAACAGGATTTGCTGCTCAAGGTTCGCCAGCGTAGCTGCGTTTAATCTGCTTGCGCCTGCGATGCTGACTTTCTTCGGCATTAGCTCCTCTGATTTCTTCACGATTCCAAACCATTGGCACGGTTAAGAGCTGGCCCGAAAGCTCAACGCGAGAATCGCAGGTTCTTCCACATCTATTCGTCGATAGTTGACAAAAGCAGAGCATTCGATGATCGCGGAATACTGCTCTGGGCAGCGCCTTCTGAATTCGCGCACATTATTCATTGCCAGCGTCAACACCGCGCCTGGCAGGCAATGCACATCGGACATTCCGTCGTCAGGCGCATCAAGAGAAGTCATGCAATCGACCCAGGCGTCCATATTCCTGCCGTAAAACTCAGGAAATCCGAACGCCTTGTGGAATGTGTTGTGAAACGAGTCCCAGTCATGAATCTGAGAGCAATCCACTGTGACCTTAGTGACGAACATCGGCCAAGAGCCTTTCTGTTTTCACATATTCGCGATGATGTTAGTCGCGAACTGGCTGGTGCCGACCTTCGTCGCGCCTTCCAGTTGCCGCGCGAAATCGTACGTCACCGTCTTCTGCACGATCGTCTTCTCCAGCGCGCTCTCGACCAGCTTGGCCGCTTCTTTCCATCCCAGGAACTCTAGTAG
>Ga0182012_10004807_pt1 | contig 14031 bp, 10 predicted proteins | sample 612S2SmetaG_FD_120486 | JGI IMG/M metagenome (GOLD analysis project Ga0182012, IMG submission 120486) | Permafrost microbial communities from Stordalen Mire, Sweden - 612S2S metaG | ecosystem: Environmental > Terrestrial > Soil > Wetlands > Permafrost | place: Sweden: Stordalen | collected... | reverse complement strand
TGGCGGACTTCTGCCACTTGGTGCCCATGTCGAGCAGGTTCACGAAGAAGTCATTTGTCAGCGTTCCAGGCTTCTTGGTGAAGACGCCGAGGTCTGACTGCGTGTAATTTGCACCCAGCACACGCAGGCCGCCGATGAGAACCGTCAGCTCGGGAGCGGTGAGCGTGAGCAGGTTGGCGCGATCGATCAGCAATTCTGCGGCTGATCCCTCGTGCTCCTTGCGGAGGTAGTTGCGGAAACCGTCTGCGACTGGCTCCAGCGGAGCGAAGGAGGCCACATCCGTCTGTTCCTGCGTTGCATCTGCACGCCCGGCCGCGAAGCCAACCTTCACTTCGTGTCCTGCGCTCTTCGCTGCGGCGTCAACGGCTGCCGTACCTCCGAGAACGATCAGATCGGCAAGTGAAACCTTCTTGCCGCCGGACTGTGCGCTGTTGAATTCCTTCTGGATGCTTTCGAGGGTGTCGAGGATCTTGGCCAGTTCGGCCGGCTCGTTAACTTCCCAATCCTTCTGCGGCGCGAGGCGAATGCGCGCGCCGTTAGCTCCGCCGCGCTTGTCGCTACCGCGGAAGGTTGAAGCGGACCCCCAGGCGGTCGAGACCAACTGGGAGATGGTGAGGCCGGAGGCGAGGATTTTGGCTGACAACGACGCGATATCGTGCGCATCGATGAGTTCGTGATCGACGGCCGGAAGCGGATCCTGCCAGATTAGCTCTTCTTTTGGAGCCAGCGGGCCGAGATAGCGGGCGAGAGGTCCCATGTCGCGGTGCGTCAGCTTGAACCACGCCCTTGAGAAAGCGTCGGCGAATTCCGCGGGGTTCGCAAGGAAGCGCCGCGTGATCTTCTCGTAGCTGGGGTCAATGCGCAGGGCAAGATCCGTGGTGAACATGATGGGCGCGTGCTTCTTGTTGGGATCGTGCGCATCGGGAACGGTATCCGCTCCGGCTCCATTCTTGGGTATCCATTGATTGGCGCCAGCGGGGCTCTTGGTGAGTTCCCATTCATACTCGTAGAGGTTTTCAAGGTAGTCGTTGTCCCACTTCACAGGGTTGCTGGTCCATGCGCCTTCAAGGCCGCTGGAGATGGCGTCGACGCCTTTGCCAGTGCCGAAGGTGCTGTTCCAGCCGAAGCCCTGGTCTTCAATGCCGGCGGCTTCCGGCTCGCGGTCAACATACTTGTTAGGATCGGCCGCGCCGTGCGCCTTGCCGAAGGTGTGTCCGCCGGCGATGAGAGCAACTGTCTCCTCGTCATTCATGGCCATGCGCGCGAACGTCTCGCGAATGTCACGGGCCGCAGCGACTGGGACCGGGGTGCCGTTGGGGCCTTCGGGGTTCACGTAGATGAGGCCCATTTGAACCGCGCCTAGCGGATTGTCGAGCTGGCGGTCGCCTTTGTAGCGCTCGTCACCGAGCCACTTGGTCTCGGGGCCCCAGTAGATGTCTTCGTCCGGCTCCCAAACGTCAACACGCCCGCCGGCAAAGCCGAAGGTCTTCAATCCCATTGATTCGAGCGCTACGTTGCCGGTTAGAATCATGAGGTCGGCCCATGAGATTTTCTTGCCGTACTTCTGCTTGATGGGCCACAGCAGACGGCGCGCTTTGTCAAGGCTGACGTTGTCAGGCCAGCTATTCAGCGGTGCGAAGCGTTGTGATCCGGAACCCGCGCCGCCTCTACCATCGGCAATCCGGTAAGTGCCGGCGCTATGCCACGCCATTCTGATGAAGAGCGGACCATAGTGGCCGAAGTCGGCCGGCCACCACTCCTGAGAGCTTGTCATCAACTCGTGCAGGTCTTTGACCACGGCGTGCAAGTCGAGAGTCTTGAACTCCTCAGCGTAGTTGAACGACTCGCCAGTGGGGTTCGAAAGGGGAGATCGCTGGTGCAAAATCTTCAGGTTCAGCTGATTTGGCCACCAGTCTGCATTGGTGTGGGCTCCAGCCAGCGCATGTTGGCGAGTGCCGGCCGAGAACGGACACTTTGCTCCGTTCGTTGAACTGCTCTCATGATTCTGGGGGACAGGCATCCCGGTTTCTGTAGTGACTACTGTATCCATAGCTATATTGATCTTCCTTCTGCTTAGTCAAACACTTGTGACGAACTGGATATTTTTAGGAGCGCCGCGGAGCGCACTTTGCGCACAATCCGCGGAAAATAAGTTCGGCCTCGCGAACAACCCGCTTGCCGAGTGAGCCAGGGGTTGGCTTGGGCACGTCGTACCAATCTATGTCTTCAACATTGCCGCAGCGGTCGCAGATGAAATGATGATGCAGCATGCCTTTCGCATCGAAGCGAGCCGCACGGCCCTCAACGGCCACCTCACGCACCAAACCCGCCTGCACTAAGTCCCGCAGATTGTTATAAGTTGTTGCCCTGGAAGAGCGCGGATCCACTCGATTCACCGCCGCGAAGATTTCCGCAGCCGTGGGATGTTCGCTCTGTTCCATCAAGAACGCCATCACCGCGTAGCGTTGAGGAGTGCATCGCAGGCCGCTGCTTTCGAGCGAGTGCTTGATTGCCTCAGGGTCCATTAAGAAATTAGACTATATCTAATCTGATATTTTGTCAAGAGAAATGATGTGGTTCGTTGCCTGATCTTATGTTCGCGCGGCATACATGGCGGCTGGCGCGAGATCGATCCGCCCCCTTACAACACCACAAACTTCGACGCACCCACTATCAATCCCAGCGTCAATCCCGCAATCGCAAGCTCTCCAAGTGCCCCAACCACCAAAGGCTTGAATCCTTGCTTACGCAACTCGCGTATATTCGTCTGCAAGCCGACTCCCGCAAACGTCAGTAGGAATGCCCAGCGCGATAAGTTTGCGATGTCGGTGATTTGCGACTTGTTGAAAACTCCCGCAGTGGCCGCGAGCGAGATCAGGAGAAAGCCCAGCACAAACTTGGGGAATTTCTGCCAGAGAAACGCTGCTTTGTTCTGGATTGCTTCGGCCTTGCTCTTGCGCGCCCAGTAGATCGCATACGCGAGCACCACAAAGCCGATGGTCGCGTTACGCGTGGTCTTGGCTAGCACTGCAAATTTGGCAGCGGCATCTGAGTACAGTGCACCGGCGGCCGTCGCCTCAGCGGTGTTGTCTACGGCCAAGCCAGCCCAGAGTCCATACGCGTGGTCGGAAAGGCCGAGGCTGTGACCGATTAAGGGAAAAGTAAACAGGCTGAACGCGCCCAGCGCCAGAATGGCGGCGATGGCGTAGGAAGTATCTTCGTCGTCGGCGTCAATGGCGCCTTTGGCAGCGATGATCGCGGACACTCCGCAGATGGAAGAGCCGATGGCCAGCAACGACGTCAACTTGGGCGACAGCTTCAGCCACTTGCCAAGCAGCGTCATGAGTACGATTGACATGCCGAGTTCGATAGCAACGAAGGCAAGGCTGAGGCCGCCCAGTTTCCAAACGTCGCCTAACAAGAAACGCACACCCAGAAACACGATTCCGAGCTTGAGCCAAAACTCATATGTAGCAATGCCAGCGCGAAAAAAGGGCGCGACGCCAACGGTATTAGAAATGATGAGTCCATAAATGATGGCCCAAAGAACGTATTCAATGTTGGGCAGGTGAAGGTTGTGAGCTTTGCCATATCGGGCGATGGCTTGTTCAGTCAGTTTGCCTGCGAAGCCAATCGCGGCCAGCAGGAGAATGCCTGGCACAACTGCAAGAATCGAAACTTTTTTCTCAGAAAGGACAACTGCGGGAGCAGGGGCGGAGGCCATAGTTTTTCAATCCTTACCAAGGAATACGGGAAATAACGCCAATCTTTATAAGGAGTGCCAGCGCGAGTGCGAACAGGACAGACCACCAGTCTCTTGATAGTTTGAAAGGCATGAGAATACATTATCATGCCCATGTCTATCGGATTTGCGGGGTAGTTCGTCAGGATGTGTTTTAAGAGTTCGTCGGGAGCGCCGGGAAGGATCGATTATGCTAATCTCAACATCCAAATGCGGTTCCCTATTCTTTTCCTATCTATCTGCCTCTTAGCCGACAGCCAGACCAAAACCCCGCCAGCCACTGCTGACTATGGTCAGTGGGAGACGCTCGTGCCCAATAGCCACTTTGGCGAAGGGTTATCGCCCGATGGCAAGTGGCTTTCCTACGTGATCGAGCGATCTAACGGCAACAATGAATTGCGCATCGCCAACATCGCCGCGGGCACACACAAAGTCATCGCTTTCGGCGCCCAGGCAGCCTTCTCGGCCGATTCACTGTGGGCCGCTTACACCATCGGCATTTCGGAGACGCAGCAAGATAAGCTTCGCAAAGACAAGAAACCCATCCACAACAAGCTCGGATTACTGAACCTGGCAACAGGTGAACAGAACATGGTGGATGAGATCGAGTCTTTTGCCTTCAGTCCCACTGGGACTTTCATCGCTATGCGGCGTTACGCTGCCGAGAAAAAGGACCCGCCCGCTCCAGTTACGCCACCTGATGAAGAGCCACCTCCGGCCGGCGCAACCCTTATCGTTCGGCAACTCGCCACTGGCCGTGACACAAGCTTCGGTAACGTTTCAGAGTTCGCCTGGCAAGATCTGCGGCTGCGTGGCCACCTTTTGGCGATGGCGATAAACGCTGCGAGTTCTCCAACTGAGAAAACTGGAGATGGCGTCCAGTTATTCGACTCCCAGACGGGCACTCTTCGAATACTCGACTCCGGGCCGTACGACTTTAGCAGCTTAGTATGGCGCAAAGACAGTGCCGACCTCGCATTCCTCCGTTCGAAGACCGACGACAAACACCAAGGCTCAATCAGCGCGGCACTGGCTTGGGTTCAACTGGGCGAAACATCCGAGTCACACTACCAATACGATCCTGCTGGTGACTCGAAGTTTCCTGCTGGCATGCGCACTGTCCCTTATCGCAAGCTGACTTGGTCCGAGGATGGCAAGATCGTATTCCTGGGTATGGCGCAGTGGCTCGAGAAACCTCCGTCTACCAAGAAAGCTGATAAAGACTCTGCGGCCGATGCCGAAGAACTTCCCGAAGTGAACGTTTGGCACTGGCACGATATCGACGTCATGCCCAAACAGAAACTGAGTGCTCGCAACGACTCGCAGCGTAATCTGTTGGCCGCCTGGCATCTCGAGTCAGGCTCGTTTGTCCAACTCGGTCGCGCTCTTACTGAACAAGTCACTCCAATCAAGCACCAGGATCTGGCATGGCTCGCCGATTGGAAGGCTTACGCACTCGACCGTACGATCGGGAGGCCTGCAGCCGATATCTACCTGGTCGATCTCGCTACTGGTGATCGCAGCAAAGTGCGCGAGCATCTGATGCAAGACCGCTACGTTCAAGCAAGTCCAGGCGGCCGCTATCTTCTATATTTCCAAGACGACCAGTATTGGACCATCGACACAGCTAGCCACGCCGTCGTTAATATTACGAAGAACGTGAAGACCTCGTTTGTCGACAAAGAGTCCGACGCCACAATACAACAAAAGCCAGCGTTCGGAGTCGCCGGTTGGACCAAAGATGATGCGAGCGTGATTCTCTACGATAAGTTCGATCTATGGAATGTGTCGCCCGATGGCCTGCACGCAACTCGACTCACCGATGGTGCTGCAGACGAGACACGACACCGCTACGTCCGCCTGGATCAGGATGACGAATTTATCGATACCTCCAAGCCTGTTTATCTGAGTCTATTTGGCATCTGGACGAAGAAAGCAGGCTATGCGCGTCTTGAACCTGGCGCCAGCACCGACCACCATTTGATCTACCTTGATAAACACCTGTCTGCACTCGCGAAGGCAAAGAACTCGGAGGTCTTTTCCTACGTCTCCGAGACATTTGAAGAATCACCCAATATCTCCGTCACCAGCGCGGCGGACTCAAATTGGCAAAATGCCAAGCAAGTCACCAAGACCAACGAGTTTCAGAGTAAGTTCGCTTGGGGCCACTCGGAGTTGATCGAGTATAGGAACAGCCACGGTGAACGATTGCAGGGAGCACTTTACTATCCTGCTGGATACGAAGCGGGCCACAAGTATCCAATGATCGTCTATCTCTACGAAAAGCTATCGGATGGTTTGCATAGTTATTCAGCACTGTCTGAGCGCCGCTATTATGACGCCAGCGCCATGACAAGCCACGGCTACTTTTTGCTCATGCCTGATATCGTGTTTCGGCCTCGCGAACCAGGTGTCTCCGTTGCCGATTGTGTCAGTGCCGCAGTGAAGAAGGTACTGCAAAAGAATGTTGTCGACGAGAAAAAGATCGGTGTCATCGGTCACTCGTGGGGAGGTTTCGATACCACTTACCTGGCTACTCACACCAACATTTTTGCAGCCGCGATCGCCGGCGCGCCCATTACAGATCTGGTCAGCAACTACGGCAATCATCATTGGAGTTCCGGCATAGCCGAGACAGACCACATAGAGACCGGCCAGCAGCGAATGCAGGTGCCACTTTGGGAGGATCTGCAAGCGTACATTCGAAACTCAGCCGTCTTCAACGTGCAGAATATGACTACGCCACTCCTGATTGAAGTGGGCGACAGCGATGGGACTGTGTTCTTTCATCAGGGAGTGGAACTCTACAACATCGCCCGGCGCGCAAAGAAAGAAGTGGTGATGCTCGTCTATGCCGGCGAAGACCACGGACTGCGCAAGAAGCCCGACCAGATTGACTATCAACGTCGCATCTTCGCCTGGTTCGGGCATTACTTGAAAGGCGAACCGGCACCGACATGGATCACCGACGGCCAAAGCTACCTCGACCGCCAGCGCGAGGTAAAGGCGCTTAAGCCACAATAGCCGTGAACCCTACCGGCTTGCTGCGATTCAACGGCGCTGTGCAGCGAGACCCCGCCATTGATAAGTGGTTCAAAGAGCACTCCGGTGAATTAGGAGACATCGCGCATCAATGGTTCGACATAATGCGAAACTGCGGGGACGAAGTCCGGGAGCTTTTGCATGACGGCTGTCCGGTTGCATGTTTGGGAGATGCGCCCTTCGGCTATGTCAATGTATTCACGTCGCACGTCAACGTAGGTTTCTTTCACGGTGCATTGCTGCTGGATCCGGCCCGTTTGTTGCTGGGCACTGGCAAGTTCATGCGCCACGTGAAACTCAGACCAGGAACTAATGCGGACGCCGCAGCTTTAAAGAATCTCATCGATGCGGCGTACTCGGATATCAAGGCAAGGGTCGAACATGGCTGACTTAGAAGCGCCCTGAGAGCGCCACGTCTAAACGAGTTTCGGCTGGTCGAATCTTGCAGTTTGCGAAGACCCGACCAGCCGAAAAACCGTTCTGTCGTTCCGGCGTCCTAAGCCTTTTGCCGGGGGCGAACTACGAATCCTAAACCCAACAGCGCTGCGCCCATCAGAACGAAGCTGGCCGGTTCGGGAGTTGCGGTGACCGACAGAGAGGTTAGGTTCGCATCCAACTGCACGACATTATTGCCGGCCGCATCCGACATATAGTAGCCGAAGGTGCTCGTGAAGAAGTCGCCAGTTGTATCCAGGTTGCTGGGAATCTGGCTCTTGTCAGTCAAAAGCGAAGTGATCGTATCTATACCGACAGGCCATTCGGTTAACGACGATAGATCGAGCGTAAACGTGCTATTGACGTTTCCCCCTGAAGATACTGGTGAGAGCTGGTCTTCGTAGATTGCGTCGGTAAAGCTCAATCCGTTGTTTGCCAGCGAGCCAGCCGGAGCACTCATGCCAGCGATGGTGAAACTTAAAAACTGCCCGGTGGCGTCGTTTAACGAAAAGCTGCCAGAAATGGTGTTGCCAACCGACTGGCCTGTTGCACCCGTCGAATCGGTAACAACTCCTGTAAAGTTGAGTGAAAAAATAGTCGCTTGCGCCGGAACCACTGCGGCGAAAGCAGCAGCCGCGAGAATCAAAAGACTGCGTTTCATAAGTGTATTCATTCCCTTCAATTAGAATAGAATTGCGTTCCGGTGGAACATTCGCCCCACCGGAACTATTGTCTTAGTACTTACTACTTGTCGTCGTCCTTGTCCTCTGCAGCCTTCGCGAACTGAGTATGGGTCGCAGGAGCCTTGGTTCCCTTGATGCCTTCCCAAAGAATCTGGTTGTATCGCCCTGCCGGAACGCGGTCTTCTGCGCTGAAGTCGAAACCGCGAGTCTTCTTGGCCCAGTATTCTGCGGGATGTGTTGGCTTCAGGTCTTCGCCCTTGGCATACATTGTGTTCGCTGGAAGGCCTAAAGTAGTCTGCTTCAACAGCGTCGAAGCCACAGCCGTAAAGCTCCAGGCACCGCTAGAGGTGACATCAAATACGTCGGCCATTGGACGGGCATTGGCGGTATTGAGGTTCAGGTGTCGGGTGCCCAGAATATCCTCAATCGTGCGCAAGACGTTCACTTGGCTGTAGCGTGTGCTCACCACCGCGCGCTTCTTCACGTAAGGCCCCACTACGTAGGTTGTCGAACGGTGCGAATCCACGTGGTCGGCGCCATCTTGCGAATCGTCTTCGATAGAAATGATCAATGTGCTACCCGCATACGGGCTCTGCGCCACTGTTTGAACCAGTAGCCCCACAGAGTAGTCGTCGTCCGCTTCTTGTAACTCTGGCGTGTTTACGCCCCCTAACGCGGTACCGAAGCTTCCGGTGTGATCGTGGCTTAGGCGCACCATCTCGAAGCTGGGAAGGTTCCCGTTGGCCACATATTGTTGGAACTCGCGATTCCACTCCAGATAACGCCAGTAGTCGGGATAATTTTGATCGAACCCGCGGAAGTATTCGTCACAGTAGCTATTGGAGTAAATGACGTTCTTCACTGGAATCGCTTGAATCACCCCAGCCGTGAAGGGATTGATAATGGGGTTATTGCTGCTGTCAGTGATTGCTCCGATATTGTTAACCAGGAAGCCATAGTCTCGGATGGTCTTGCCAGCCTGCAGGACCGCATCGAAAATGTACCCCTGCTGATAACCAGACGGAGAATCGCTTGCGGCGTGGTCACCAGTGCCAGCCAGGAGATTGGTGGGTCCGCCAGGAAGCGCGCCAGCGACAGTGTTGTACAAACCTCCCAAGGCAAGGTTGCGCCCGTTTTGGTCGAGTTCCACCGGGATGTTGCGATTGTTCCCTTCAGTCTCATATGACAAACCGCGGTTCACAAACGCATAATTGATCTGCTGCGTCAACGTTTCAGTATTGGTCACGCGTCCCTGTGTTGACCAAGACCACCCATCCATCGACCCGTCTCCCGGATCCATAAAGTTGTCGAGCGTCACGAAGTTCGATGCCAAGCGATGGAAACTTGGCGTCACGCGGCTCCCAAAGAGGGTGAGCGATGCACTCCCGTTCGAACCGTTACCCAAATCGCCCAACATCTGGTCGAAGGTGCGGTTCTCTTTCACGATGTAGATGATGTGTTGGATGTGCTGCTGGAGGAAACTCATCACGTTCGCGTCGGACTGCACAATGGAGGCATTTTGCGCTGTTGGATAGTTATTGTTTGCCGCCACTTGCGCGGTCAAAGCCGCCAAGTCCGCAGGAGCCGGTGTAGAAGCGCTTACCAGCGTCGCCTGCTCTAGCTGGAACTGGTATTGATTATTCACTATGAGCTTGGCGTACTCAGCCGCATTCCCGCCAGGGTAGGTTATATATTTCACACTTGCCAGACTGCCGTATGGATAACCCGGGTTCGGGCCAGTGTCGCTTTTGCCGTTAATGATGTACATATACTGGCCATCTGGGCTGAACGCAATATCCGTCGGATCGTAGGCTGTGGGGATCAGGCCGGTGGCCGTCAGGGCGTTGGGTCCGCTCAGCGGAATGACCGCCACTGAGTTCGAGCCCGCGTTCACAGCGTACAGGGTATTGTTCACTGGGTTGATGGTCAACGCTGTTGGAGCAGCGCCCGTAGTAGCAACAGGAAGGCCAAGCGATGCAGGGCCGCGCGTGTCTACCTTCGCAGTCACGGTATTTGAAGCAGTGCTGATAATGGCAACTTCGTCTGAATTGTCCTGCGCAACATAGAGAGTCGAACGGTCAGCACTCAATGTCATGCCATTTGCGTTGCCGTCCAGCGGGATCCGCGTAACCACAGAACCTTTTCCGGTAGTGGAATTCACGGTCAGATTCACCACCACGACTTCACGGTCGCGGTCACTCCCCACATAAGCGGTAAACCCAGTAGCAGCACTCCCGGTGATCACCACCGAATACGGATACGTTCCGCCCTTCGTGCCATTGGCAGCGCCGGAAGCATATGGGCGCAGGTCCAGTTCGTAAGTCACCGTATTGGTAGCTGTGCTAATCACGCTGATCGAGTCGTTATAGTTGTTCGCGACCACCAACGTGCTCCCATCGGGGCTCAAAGCGAGACCCGACGCGTTAGGCAGAACCTCGCCCCCAAGACCGCCCAGAAGATAGGGCGCAAGCGGTCCGCTCGTAACTCCCATGTGGTTGAGAGCAATTTTGGCCGACTGGCTGAACGGAGATGCGGGGTTTCCACCATTCGAATAAACGTACACGGCATCATCGGCTCCACCCGTCGCGTAAATCGTGTTGCTATCCGCCGACCAAACTAATCCAACGTGCGAGTTCGTCTGCTGAATCACCTGCTTCAGAACTGGATACGCCTCATTCTGCCCCCGCAAGTCGTATAAAAACAAAAACTGAGTCGAGGCCGCAGTATCGATTCCCTTGGAACTTATGAGCGAGTTCTGGCCAGCAGTTAGGATCGCCAGCGTGTGACCGTCCGGGCTCACCACCGCTTTAATCGCCTCGCCCGCCACAAAGTTCGGATAGTTTGCCAAGCCCGGATTCAGCGGCTGCTGGTTCGCGTTCTTCAGTGGTGCTACAGGCGTTACATACAGGCCAGGAGGAGTCGGCACGGTGCCGTTATTCCCCGCGGTTGCATTATTGATTTGTGACAGCGCAGCGTTTGGCGTAACAAGAACCGCCAGTACAGGGACAGCTAAACCTAGCAGCGCCTTTCCAGTTAGTTTCATATCTCTGCTCCCTTAGTAGTGCTTGAACATGCATGTGAAGACTGCAAAAAAACCGGCAATTCCCATGTCCCGGAAGAGCCAAAAAGGAGATTAACATTGCTGTGTCGATCCAGAATGAATCCCCCAACAATTCACACAAAATTCTTGAAACTGTAGCAATTCCTGAGCAAAAGCCTATGTTTGCGCACGAATTTCTACTTGCTGGCAAGCTATTGAACGGACAATTCACTAATCCAACGACATCTTGGGCGAAAGATTGCTAAGCAGAAGGGATTCGTGCGATTCTTACTGCCGTGGGGATGCACGCAATCGAATTTCTGTTAATGTTCGTTGTCGGACCCACAATCTTTGCGTATACGCGCCACCGCATTCCAGCAATCCCCGCGCTTTGGGCTCTGATGGCCTATTCCCTGTTCTTCTTGCTTCGCGATCCAAAATTTGACCGCGGAAGCCTTTGGAACGCGGCTCCGCTGGGTCACTATGCGTTGGCCATCCTGGGTTTGTTCGCGCTAGCGTCCATCATTGGAATCGTGCTCGTCCGGCGGTTTGGAGCGCCGGGTCTCTTCCTCAATTTCCCGCGAACAAATCCGAGGCTTTGGGGATTGGTCATGTTGTTGTATCCGATACTCTCTGTGTATCCGCAAGGTATCGTTTACCGCGCTTTCGTATTTGATCGCTATCGAGATCTCTTTGGTCCTCCGTGGGCGATCGTACTAGCCAGTGCTTTCGTGTTCACATACGCCCATATTGTGTTCCGCAACTGGCTCGCGCTCATTCTCACTTTTTTAGGTGGAGTCCTGTTCGGCATTCGCTTTCTGCAAACGGATTCATTGCTCGTCACCTCATTCGAGCATGCGCTCTATGGGTGTTTCTTGTTCACCGTCGGAGTCGGGCGTTCGTTTCATCACGCCTCAGCTCGCGAGATGAGTTCCAAAGAGCGGCTCGTCAAACAGGAGAAGTCTTTCAAGCAACAGGCTTGAACGTCGCGGAAGCCGCTCAACACCGCGCCTAAGTTCACTGTTGTGAAAGGCAACGGGAAGAACAGGATAGGAATCGAAGGAGATGCCCGGATCGCACATCCCCTGGGCTCTCGGAGTCAAAGCCCAGGGGATGCAGTTACATCCGCAGCCGCAGCTAAACGCGCTTTACGCTCTTCGCCCGGTATACCAAAAGCAGCCCAACAAGCGCACCCGAGACCAACCCCATAGAAGCCGGCTCCGGCGCCGTTGAGGTTTGGTATTCCACGTCATCAATGCCGATATAGTCTGTACCAACGCCGTTTGTATCCGAGGTTATCGTGACGCTGCTGATCGACTTACCGGCATCGGTGAACCCCACGAAATCAACCGATCCCGTGCCGCTCCCAGTGCCCGTCTCAGGCGCATCAATAACTTCGGTGGTGCCGTCGCTGAAGGTGATCAAGTCTTGCGCATAGTAATTCTGCAGCCCAGTCAGATAAGCACCAAAAAACTGCGTCGGCGTCGCGAAGGTGAATGTGATCGTCCCAGCTTGGTCCTCAATGTATTGCGCGCCGCCCGGGGTCGTATTAAATCCATCCAACGAGGGAGCGCTGGGAAAACTGGGGGTATTGAGGATACTCAGGCCACTGGGCCCGCTCGCCGTCACCCCTGAAGCAACAGCCAAGCTCGTGAATGCGCCAAGTGGCGCGCTCTCAAACGTGATCGTCCCGACCGTTCCAATAGCGCTGGCAGCGGTGGTGAAGCTTGCTGCTGCCGCATTAGAATTGGTAAACGTTCCGCCCGGTCCTGCATTCAAATCCTCACCGGTAAAGCTGACAATCGCAGAAAATGCGTATGCGCCACAGAACGTCGCCAGCCACACTAGGCGCGCCAAACTCTTAACAACGTGACCACCAAAGTAAAATCGCATTGATCGTTTCTCCTAATGAATTCGTGCTTCTCTCGCGATAGCATCTCGACATATGGACCGAGCTAAGGAAGCATATCACAGTTCTCCTGCCACCAAGCCAGCGGAGCTATCTATCCTATGTCGAAAGCGCTGCCGGCAAGGTAAGCGGCGCACGGGTTTTGAAGGGAACCCGCATGCTGGTATCTGCCAGGCGTTTATGTTTTCTCCCGCGATGTGCTCCAGTACTCCCGGATTTCGTCCAAATCGAGATCGGCGTCTTCTCGGACCCGCACCGAAACGGAACCCTGACCGAAGGGCGGGGAAGACGCGGCTTCAAGGGCCAACTTTTGGTGAGGCTCGCTCGCGATTTGATCCACGCCAAAAGTCGAGTATGGAACCTTCGCGGGCGGATCAAAAAGCCCAAGACGGATTCGTGCGACAAAGAGGCGCCGCACACTTTGGTTGATTTCCTCTTCAGTAATAAAACCTTTCTGCACGGCGTCGCTCAAAGCAAGATATTCATTGCCGCAGGTGAGGTCGGTTCCACTCTTGACCGCTTTAGCGGCGGCTTCGGCCATGGAGGCGGCACATGGTGGCCGTTGAATATGTCGCTGACGGCGCCGCAATCGCTAACTACATAGCCTGGAAACTTCCATTCAGTACGCAACTTGTCTTTGAGTAAAAAATCGCTAGCGCAGGCGGGTGATCCCTCAAGGCGGTTATAGGCACACATGACGGAGTACGCACCTCCCGCGCTCAGGGTCTTGCGAAAAGCATAGAGATACGTGTTGTCGAGATCTTCTTTGCTAACGTGGGCGTCGAACTGATGGCGGGAGACTTCTGGGCCGCTGTGAACGGCGAAGTGTTTGGAGGTGGCGATGGTTTTGAAATAGTTCGGATCATCTCCCTGCATGCCATGAATGAAAGCGAGGGCCATTTCGGAGGTGAGGTAAGGATCTTCACCAAATGTTTCTTGTCCGCGACCCCAGCGTGGATCGCGAAAAATGTTGATGTTGGGCGACCAGAAGGTGAGGCCGTAATACCGGCTGTGGTTATCGTGCAGGATGGCGTCGTTGAATTTGGCGCGGGCCTCGGTGGAGATGGTGTCGGCGATGCGATGTTCGAGATCGGTATCCCAAGTGGCCGCCAAACCAATCGCTTGACGGAAGACGGTGGCGAGACCAGAACGCGCTACGCCATGCAGACCTTCATTCCAC
>Ga0182012_10004806_pt1 | contig 14032 bp, 13 predicted proteins | sample 612S2SmetaG_FD_120486 | JGI IMG/M metagenome (GOLD analysis project Ga0182012, IMG submission 120486) | Permafrost microbial communities from Stordalen Mire, Sweden - 612S2S metaG | ecosystem: Environmental > Terrestrial > Soil > Wetlands > Permafrost | place: Sweden: Stordalen | collected... | reverse complement strand
GCGGCCTGGCCGTGCAAACCGGCGGCCCGCAATTCAGCTCCCGCTTCGACCGGCCGATCCCGGGCGTGCATTCGGATCACCCGCGCATGCACTACCCGCCGAAGAAGTTGGCCAAGAAGAAGGCTTTCGAGAACGACTGAGCGCGCCGCTTACTGTCTGAAGGTCAGGATCGCCCGGAAGCCCGCCGGCTCGATGTGCAGCGCGTCGGTGGGCAACGGGCCGTACTCGGGCGCGCCGGAAGCATCCTGACCCACGATGCCGCGATACGGCGTGCCCGCACCGAAGACGGTGAACCGGCCCGCCGCCGCGTTGAACAGATTCGTGCCCGAGAGCGTGAAGTCGAGATAGCGGCCGAGTTGCTTGCCGAACGCCGCGCTGACCAGCGTGTAGGGCGGCTCGTTGAGATCGTTGTTTTTCCCGCGGAAGGTCGCCTGGGTCGCGGCGTGCCAGCCCACGTTGGCCCAGTCGAGTTGGAACGAGCCCTGTTGTTGCGGAATGCCCAAGAACTGCGCGTTATCGACCAAGTTGCCGCCCGAGGTCGGGTTGGAGAACTGCGCGTTGAGATCTTTCGGGTACGAAACGTTGAGCCCGTAGAGCGCGGTCGCGAAGAGGTGCAGCGGTGCGAAGCGCTGCACGAAGCGCACCTCGGCGCCCTCGTACACCGCGTTGCCCACGTTGCTGTTGTACGAGACGCACTGCGGCAGCGGGTGCGCGTACGAGTTGTTCGTGCAGGCGCCGGCCGCCACGGCCTCGAGCGGGTAGAAAATTTCGACCGGGTTGCGCAGGTTGGTGTGGTACAGCGAAAAGTCGAGTGTCGACGCCGATGCGAACTGACGCGAGAGGCCCAATTCGTATTCGGTGGCGTGCTCGGGCTTCTCGTTCGGGCTGCCCTGACCGATGAAGACGTTGTTGCCGTCGAGCACGAGTTGCGAATAGGGCAACTGGATGCGCTCGTCGAGCAGCGGCGCGCGGAAGCCGGTACCCAGCGAAAAGCGCACGGCGGTTTTCGGATCGGCGGTGTAGATCGCGCCGAACCGGCCGTCGAGGTTGGCGCCGAACGTCGAATAGTGCGACTCGAACACGCCGCCGTCCAAGCGCAGTTTGGCGACCGGCTCGAAGCCGCCGCGCAGGTAGTAGACGTTGATCGACTGGCCGTAGTTGGGCGGCCCGCCGAAGTTTAGCGTCTCGTCGCGGGTATAGCCGCCGAGCGCGAATTGGGAGGTGGCGAAGTCGCGCTGCCAGGTCAGGCCGAAGTTGTAGCGGTGATCGACGTGATCCACGTCGTACGGCGAACCGCTCCCGCCGTCGATCGAGATGCCGTTGTCGCTGGTGTAGAGGTCGGCACTCAATTCCCCCGCGCCCAGCGGCGTGCGCGCCCGCACTTGATACGCGCGAATCGTCTGGCCGAACGTCTGATCGCCGGGACCCGTGAATTGGCCGTACTGCGGCGTGCCGATGTCGCTCGCGCGCTCGTCGATGCCGTTGAGCGCGGCGCTCTGGTCCCGATTGTCGCCCAGGATGAAGTAGCGCGCGGTCACGTCGGCGTTCTGCGAGAACGACCACGAAAGCGTGCCCACCGCGAGATCGGAGTCGACGCCCGAGCCGAGCGTCGTGGCGCACGGCGAGCATTTGGGATTCGACGTCGAGTAGAGTTGCTCGGTTTGATTCGATACGTAGCCGGTTTCGTTTTGCTGGTCGAGCGCGAAGGCGTAACCCAGGCGGCCCTGCGTGCCGGTAGCGTTGAAGGCCGCTTCGGATTGACCGAACGAGCCGCCCGAGAGCGCGTACGAATAGTGCGGCGCGAGCGTGGGCCGAAGCGAGACGAAATTGATCGCGCCGCCGAACGTATTGCTGCCGTTGGAGTCTTCGGGACCGAGGCCTTCGGTCACGTCGACCGCGGAGAACGCGGCCACCGGCAAGCGCGAGATGTCGAGGTCGCCCGTGTTACCGTCGTTGAGCAGTTGACCGTCGAGCGCGAGCAGCGACTCCGACGGATCGGGACCGCGCAGTGAGACCACGGTGATGGCGCTCGCCGCGCCGCCGTCGGGCCGGGTCAGCGTCGTGCCGGGCACGCTCTGCAGAGCGTCGACGATCCGGTCGTCGCCGAGGCGGTCGAGGTCGGCGCGGGTGATCGTCACCGAGGGGATCGTGCCTTGGATCGGCGCGAGCCGGCCGTCGACCGAGACTTGGCCGATCTGCCGGAGTTTCGGCGAGTCGAGGGGCTCGAGCGCGATCTGCACGTCGACGTCGTGCGTCGCGTCGACGTCGACGGTGACCGGCGCATAGCCGTCGACCGCGGCCTCCAACTGATAGTGCGCGGGCTTGACCACGAGCTTGAAGTCGCCCCGGCCGTCGGAGACTCCGCGCAGCGTCTCGGCGCCGCGCAGCGCGATGTGCGCTCCGGTCAGCGGCGTGCCCGAAACGGCGTGGACGTTACCCGCGACGGAACAGCAAAAGGCGGCAGCGGCGAGAAACAACGGCATGGCGTGCGTTCGGTACGCCATGCCGGAGCCTCAACCCCGCCGCGCGGGGATCGCGGGCCGGCGGCGCGGACGAATCGGCCACGACAGGCCGCCCGGGCGGCGCGGTTGTACTTTGACCGCCTGGCTATGATCTCGCAGCCGATTCTGTGCAAGCCCCTGGTCGGGCGCACCGCCGAGTTGGAGCACCTGCTCGCGCGCCGTCGCGCTGCGGGCGCGGGCAAAGGCGGCCTCGCGCTCGTGGCCGGCGAGCCCGGCATCGGCAAGTCGCGACTGTTGCGCGAGTTCCGCGAGCGCTCGACGGGCGGCAGCGTGCGCGTGGCCGTCGCCGCCTGTCGCGAATTCGCGCAGCGTCCGCTGGGCCCGGCGCTCGAAGCGCTCGCGCAACTCGACCCTGCGGCGGCCGCGGCCGCGGGCAAAGCCGGCGCGTCGCAGAGCGAACACACGGAGGCGCTCATCCACGCTTTCGACCAATTGGGCGCAAAACGCACGACGGCGATCGTGCTCGAAGATCTGCACTGGGCCGACGTGGATCTCTTGCGCACGCTGGCGCTGCTGGCCGAGCGCGCCGGCCGTCAGCGCCTGCTCTTCATCGGCACCTATCGCGATAACGAGATCAGGCCCGCGCATCCACTGTACGCGAGCTTCGGCCGGCTGTTGCGCGACCCGGGCACGTCGCTCGTGCGTTTGCAGCCGCTCGAAGCTCGCGAGATGAACGAACTCCTGCGCGAAGCCCTGTCCGGCTACGACGCGCTATCCGCAAAGACGCTGGACGAAGTGCGCCGGCGTTCCGACGGCAACGCACTCTTCGCCGAGGAGTTGCTGCGTCACGCCGTCGATGGCGTGGCCGCGGGCGACGACCCGCGGATCGTGCCGCTGCCGCACTCGCTGCAAGCCGTGGTGCGCGAACGCTTGAGCCGCTGCGACGCGTGGGAGCGCGAGGTGCTCTCGCGCGCCGCGCTCTTCGGGCGCCGCTTCTACGTCGATCTGCTGGCCGAGATCTTTGCCGACGAGCCCGCACGCTACGTGGCCGCCCTCAAGCATCTGCAAGAGATGCAATTGATCGACGCCTTCGAGGGCGACGGGATGGAGTACGCCTTCCGCCACGCCCTCACGCGCGACGTGATCTACGGCGAACTCCTCAGCAGCGAAGCGCAGCCGCTGCACTTGCGCATCGCCGAGGCGATGAGCGCCCGCGCCGACGCGCCGCGCTACGTGGAGAGCCTCGCACATCACTTCTGGGAGGCGGGCGCGCTCGCGCGTTCGGCGCCGTATTGCGAGGGTGCGGGCGATGCGGCGGTGGGCGTCCACGCCTACGAGGACGCCGCGATCTGGTACGAACGCGCCGCGCGCGCCCACGGCGAGGGCAGCACGGATGCGGCCCGCGTGCTGGTCAACGCGGGCCAGTCGCTGGTGCTCGCCGACGCGCCCGCGCGCGCCTTGCCGCTCTACGAGCGCGCCGCGCAGATCTTCTTGCGCGCGGGAAACCTCGACGAGTTCGTGCGCTCGCGCGCGATGGCCGCGGGGCCGCTCTACGATAGCGCGCGCCCCGACGAGTCGATCGCGCTGCTCGAAGACACGCGCGCGATCGCCGACGGACGGGCCTCGCAGCCGATCCGGGATCGCCTGCTGGTGCGGCTCGGCCTCGCCTATGCCTTCAAACCCGACGTCGAAAGGGGCGTGCGTTGCATCGAGGCGATCGATCCGGCCAACGTGAACGCGAGCGCTTCGCTCGCCGCGGAATATTACTATCTGAAGGCGCGCATGCACGCCCTGCGCGGCGAACGCGCTGCCTGGCACGAGGCGATGGAGGCCGGGCTCGCGCGCAATGCCGAGCGTAAGCCACTCTCCGACGACTCGCGCATCGCGCTGAGCAACGCGACGATCGAAGCGCTCGCGCTCGGCGAGATGCAGCTCGCGCGCGCCTACCAACGGCGCGCGCTCGGGGTGGCCCGGGCGCTCAAATCCGGCATCGACTTCGAGGAGACGATCCTGGCGCACGTCGAGTTGCTCGCGGGCGAGCTCGAGCCGGCCCGCAAGCGCCTGAAGACGAGCGCGCCGCCGGTGCGCTTCAGCGGCCGGATCTACTATTTGGGCGCGCTGACGTTGCTCGCCGCGCTGACCGGTGACGACGCGCTCGCCGGCTCGATCGATGCCGACGCCATCGAACAAGCCGCGGGCGGCGGACGAGCCGCGTCGCTCGTGCAACTCGCGGGCCCTTTCGCCTTCGGTCTCGACCGTCTGGGCCGCACGCGCGAGGCGCGCGCGTTGCTCGAGCGCGCCTGCGGCACGATCGACTACGTGTACGACATGAGCCTCACGCTCGGCGTGACGGCGCTCGTCGCGCCGCGGCTCGCCGAACGGCTGCGACCGCTCGTCGCGGCCGCCGCCGAACCGCCCGAAGACCGGCCGCATCACGCGCTCTTGGCCCTGATCGATGCGAGCGTCGCACGCGAGCGCGACGATACCCCGGCCGCCGCCGAGCGCGGCGCCGAGGCGGCGCGCCGCTTCGACGAGATCGGCTGGCCGTGGCTCTGCGCGCGCGCCTTCGAGCTAGCGGGCGAGACGGCGCGCGCGCTCGAGATCCACCGGCGCATCGGCGCGTTCGGCGAAGTGCGCCGCATGGAGCAGGCCGGGCTCGCGGGTGCGAAAACGCCCAAACGCGGCGGCAGCGTGCTGACCGATCGCGAGCGCGAACTCGCGTTGCTGATCGCGGGCGGCAAGGGCAACCGCGCCGCGGCCGAAGCGCTCTCGATCACCGAAAAGGCGGTCGAGAAATACCTGACCTCGATCTACGCGAAGCTGGGCATGACCTCACGCGCGCAGCTGGCGGCATACATTGCCGCCGGCCGCGCGGAAACGTGAGCGTCTAGCTCGCGCGCTTCTTCGCCGTCGTACGCGTCCGTGCGGACGACGTCGACCGGCGGCCGCGCGCGGTGGTCGATTTGGCGGGCGCCGTCTTCGCACTCGTGCGTTTGGCAGCGGTGCGCTTCGCGGGGGCCTTCGCGCCGCCGGTCTTCGGGGCGGGCGACTTGCCCGCGGCCTTTTGCTTGGCGATTTGGATCTGACGGCCCAGCGCCTCGAGTTCGGTGTGTCCGAGCGCGGCGCGCGCCTGCGGGAAGAGCACCGTCTCTTCCTCTTGCACGTGATGACGGATCATCTCGCCGAGCACTTGCAGTTTGGCCTTGTACGTCTCGTCGCGCGGGTCGAGCCGTTCGAGCTTAGCGATGAGGTCCTTCGCGCCCGCGTGTTCCTCGTACGCCTCGAGTACTTCGTCGCGCTCCTCGGTATTGCGCTTGGTCTTGGCTTTGACCGCCGGATAGAAGATCTGCTCTTCCACCTGCGTGTGCAGCGTCAGCGCGGCGTCGATCTTCTTGAAGATTTTCAAACGCGCGCCGTACGCCGTATCGCTGAGCGCGTCGGCCTCGGCGAAGAGCGCCTTGACTTCCTGGTGATCTTTCTCGAGCAATGCGGTCGCATCGACCGGCTCGATCGCGGCCTTGGCCGCAACGCCGTTGTGCGGCGCGGTATCCGCCGGACTGACCGCTTCGAGCACGCCGGAGACGACTTTGCCGGCTACATCTTTGACGTTATCCACGACATCGCCAAAAGCGTTGTGTTTGGGCATTCAACCACACCTTTCTGAGGAGGAGCGCAGACTCAAAACTACCCCGGGCGTGCGACCGCGAAACCTGAGCGAAAAGGCGACCACCGCTCCACTGCTTGAGCGGCTTGCGAGGAGACGAGCCGTGGAGGTCACGAGCGAAGACGACGGTGAGAGCGTTGCGTTCACGCGCGCGTACGGCGATTGGATCCGACTCTTCCGGCGCAACGGACTGACGATCGTCGCCCTGATGGAACTGCGCCCGCCCGAGGGCGCCGTCTCGACCCATCGCGATTACGTGACGTACGAGTTGGCGCGCACGTGGGGCGCCGAACGAACAGCAGCGCGAAGGGGCAGAAAGACCGGGAGCAAACAAGAGGCGTCGTTCGAGGAGGAACGATGCATCCCATGACGTCTCGCGGCGCGTTCGCCGCATTTGCAGCCGCGTGTACCACCATGTTCGCAGCGCCGGCATTCGCGCAAACGCCGAGCCCGGCACCCGTGGCGTCGCCCGCCGCATCGAACGATGCCGCGCTGATCGCCGCGCTGCAGCGCGATCTCACCGCATACATCAAAGCGCACGAGGCCGACGAGCACGTTTCGGCGTCGTCGGTGTACGTCAGCTTCAAGGACGGCACGAGCGTCGAAGCGGCGGGCGGGACCACGACCTTCGGCGGTTCGACGCCGCTGGCAAACGATAGCTTATGGCAAATCGGCAGCAACACCAAGGCCTTCACCGCCGCCACGATCCTCCAACTCGAGGCCGAGGGCAAACTCTCGATCCACGATACGCTGGGCAAGTGGCTGCCGCAATATCCCGCGTGGCACGCGATCACGATCGAACGCCTGCTGAACATGACCAGCGGCATCCCAACCTACGACGACGCAGCGCCCTTCATGAAAGCGACCGCCGCCAACCCGAAGTCCGTCATCCCGGCGACGCGGCTCATCAGTTTCTCGATCGGCAAGCCGCTCCAACACGGCTACAACTACACCAACACCGCGTACCTGCTCAGCCAACTGATCATCGAAAAAGTCACGCACGACACCTACGGCGATCAATTGCGCAAGCGCTTCTTCGAACCGCTCGGCCTGACCGACGCGTCGTTCCATACCGATTTCAACCCGCCCGAGGTCAACGCGCGCATGCCTGCGGGCTACTTCTACGCGAAGGCGGTGAAGCCGATGGCGCGACTGGTGGGCACCGACGTGCGGCCCTACACGACGTCGTGGATGCAAGCCGCGGGCGGCATCGTCGCATCGATGCACGACTTGACCACCTGGGCTCGCGCGCTCTACGAAGGACGCGTCCTGAAGCCGGCCCAGCAGGCCGAATTGGAGAACGTCGTCTCGACCAGGACGGGAAAGACGATCGGTACCGTCAACTCCGCCGACCCGCGCGGCTTCGGCTTAGGCGTGTTGGTTGCCGACGCGCCCGCCTTCGGAGGCAAACTCTGGTCCTACGAAGGCGGGACGTTCGGCTTTCGAACGTTCCACGCGTACGTTCCGGGATCGAAGGCCGTGATCGCGGTGGGCCTCAACAGCGGCGCGGATAGCGACGCCATCGGAGCCCTCTTCACCTCGATCTACGCGACCCTGCACGCCGCGGGAAAAGTGTGAACTAGAAGTCGTACTCCAACTGGGCGCGGTTGTACTTGAAGTCGTACGGCAGCGTCGGCTGGGTGCGATCGCCGTAGCGATAGCGCAGCGAGAGCCCCTTGTAGCGGCCCGGCTTCACCTTGTTGAGGAAGTACGTTGCGTCGGCATCGAACTCACGGGTGAGGTTGGGGCCGGCGCCGTTGATGTAGTTGTAAAACCCGTCGGCAACGATCACGCGCAACTGCCGGTTGAGGGGCTGCCACGTTGCGGCAACCTTCTCGCTGACGCCGGCACTGCGCCGGTCGGCCATACCTTGGGTGAGCGCGGTCGTGTACAGCGGGTCGGACGCGTACGAGTCGGTGTACGGCGAGGCGATGCCGCCGTAGTAGATCGTAGCGGTTCCGTTCTTGTGCTCGACGCAGTCCGGCGTGCCGCCCGAGGGCAGGAAGACGCCCGTGGTGACGTAGTTCGCCGCGCTGCACTTGGCCAGCGTGACGGTTTCGCTATTCCACGGCGCGTAGTCGGCGCCGAAGGTCAGCACGAGGTTCTTCGCGACCGTCGCGCCGAGTTGCGCGCCGAACGTCGAATTGTTGATCTTGCCGATCACGCTCGGCGTCACGCTCGACTCGGTCGCGTACTGGGCTCCGATGAACGGATTGACCTTGGTGCCCGGATCGAGGTTGTACTGCGCCTGCGAGTAAAACAGGTTGGCCAGGCTCAAGAAGTCGTAGTCGACCGCTTCGAAGGCGAACTGCTTCCCCTGATATTGCAGGCCGGGCATCGCGAAGCCGCTGGTGTCGCGCTCGGTTCCCGAGGGCACGAGTTCGTCCGACGCGCCGGGCACGGGCGCGGTCAGCAAGGTATACCGGCCGAAGCCCGACGACGTGCGGCTCTCAAACCTCGTCATGTCGTCGAATAGCAACGTCCAGCCCGGCGCGAATTGCGCCGAGGAAGTAACACCTTGGAAGGCCGCGGGCATGATCCGCGTGTCGGCCGCGTTGGCGAACGGCGTGTTGATGATCTGGTCGCCGGCCCTGATCTGCACGTAGCCGTTGGAATAGCCGGCGTAGGCTTCGTTGAAGGTGCTCAGCGGAAAGCCGGGCAGCGTGTTGTCGACGTGCGGGTTCGCGGCCGGATCCTTTCCGGTCAGACCGAACGGGTACGCGCCCGAGTAGGTGGCGCCCACGAAGAAATTGGTCTCGGGGTGGTACTCGAGGTGCAAGGAACCGCCGAAGTTGAACGCTTGCCTATTCGGATTGGACGCGTTCTGCTCGCCGTTAGTGCGATACAAGTCGTAGGCGCGCACGTCGCCGTTGAGCAGAATCGGACGATTTTTCGGCAAGACCGGCGGCGGCGTCGGTGCGTTCGTGAAGATTGCCGCAGGCGTCGGTTGCGGCTTGGAAGGGGTGGCGTCGTTGACGGTTTGAGCCATTCCATAAGCTGTCGTTAACAAAACGAAAGCAGTCGTTAATGTAATGCCCGGAACCGCGGACACGCCGCGACGCAAGGTGGTGAAACACGATGATGGGATCATGGTCGCGCACTTTCCCGTCGCGACGTTTACGAAACCTCCCGCGCGCGTTCTCAGGCTTTCGTAAGAATCGCGCGCGCCCACTCGCATGCGTAGCGCAGCGTGTGATACACCGCCGCTTGCGCCTCCTGCACGCGCGGAACGTAGTCGGAGCGCACGACGATTGCGTGATCGGCGAGCGAGCGACGGCGTATTTCTCCACCGTCGTAGCCGAGCAACGCGACCGTTGCGTTGCCTCGCTTGCGTGCCTCTTCGAGCGCGGCTATGACGTTGGCCGAGCCGCCGCTGGTGGATAGTGCGACGATCACGTCGTGCGGACCGGCGTGCGCGATCAGTTGACGCGAGAACACGAAATCGCGCCCCACGTCGTTGGCGATGGCGGTCAGGGTGGCGGCTTCCGCGGCGAGCGAGAGCGCCGGAATCGCGCGCAGACCCGGCGGCGGTTGCACGCAATCCAGGGCCCAGTCGGAGGCGTCGGTCGCCGAGCCGCCGTTACCGAAGAGCAAGAGCCGTCCGCCCGCAGCGAGCCGGCGCGCGATCGTCAACGCCGCGGCGGCGATCGCGTCGCTCTCTTCCGCCGCGACGCGTTCGCGCAGCGCTTCGGCGTCGGCGGCTTTACCCGCGATCGACGCGGCGACCTCGCGCAGCAACGCTTCGGGCGCTTGTTGCGCACCGCCCAGAAACGGATAGAGGAACGCCGCCGCGCCCGCGTCACTCTCGCGGTGCTGCGACTCGAGAAAGACGTGCACGCTCTCGTAGAGCATGTGTCCGGCGATCTCCACGATTTCCTGATGCACGTGCTCGTCGTCGCTCGCGCGCGGGGATGCAAAATCGGCATCCGTGCCCGGGAAGGCGATCGTGTAGGCGCCCAGCGCATGCGCTCCGGCGAGTGCCCGCGCGACCGCGGCGTCGCCCTCCGGCGGCCCGAAGCCGACGGCGACGTCGCGCCCGGTGATCAGCACCGGCAGCGACGCTTCGAACGACGCGCTGAGGTCGCTCGCGGGCAACGCCGGCTTGCCCACGAGCACCGGATGCACGAACTCCACCGCGACGTGTTGCGCGTCGGTGGCGTACGCGCCGCGGCCGAAGGCGTAGATGCGTCCACCCGCGCGGAAGCGCTCGGCGACCGCGCGCGCCGCCCCGGCAATGGCCGCCGCGTTGGCCGCGAAATAGCGCCGCGCCACCGGCGTGCGCCCGCGCAAGGCGGCCGCGATGCGTTCGGCGAGCGGCCCGGGTTCGGCTATGCTTCGACCGCTTGCGCGTGCACTGCGTAGCGGTAGTGCGCCGCGCATGCTCCCTCGCTCGAAACCATCAGCGCTCCGATGGGATGTTCGGGATCGCACTCGGTGCCGAAGAGCTTGCACTGCGGAGGTTTCAGCACGCCCTTGAGCACTTCGCCGCACTGCGCGCCGCGCGGATCGGTCACGCGCACGCCGGGTATCGCAAACACGCGCTCCGCATCGAAGGCCGCAACCTCGGGCTTGAGCGCCAACGCCGACTGCGAGATGAAGCCCAGCCCGCGCCATTCGAAGTACGGCCGCAACTCGAAGATGCGGGCCATCGCGCGCAACGCCGGCGGGTTGCCTTCCCACGGTACGATCCGGCGATATTGGTTCTCGACCTTCGACTCGCCCGCATGCAGCTGCCGCAGGATCATCAGAATCGATTCCAAGATGTCGGCGGGTTCGAAGCCCGACACGACGACGGGCTTGCCGTAATCGCTCGCGATGAATGCATACGGCCGGCAGCCGGTCACCGTCGACACGTGGCCGGGGCCGACGAACGCGTCGATGCGCATGTCGGGCGAATCGAGGATCGCCTTCATCGCCGGCACGATCGTCACGTGGTTGGAGAAGACCGAGAAGTTGCGGATCTCCAAGGCGTGCGCGCGCAGGATCGTCAACGCGGTCGAGGGCGCGGTCGTCTCGAAGCCGATGGCGAAGAAACACACGTGCTTCTGCGGATTCTGCTCGGCGATGCGCAGCGCGTCGAGCGGCGAATAGACCATGCGGATGTCCGCACCGCGGGCTTTGAGTTCCAGCGGCGTGCCCTTCGTGCCCGGCACGCGCATCATGTCGCCGAAGCAGGTCAGGATCACGTCGTCGCGCGCGGCTATGTCCAAGCCGTCGTCCACACGGCCGGTGGGCAGCACGCAAACGGGGCAGCCCGGGCCGTGCACGAGTTCGATGTTGGCGGGCAACACGTCGCGCAGGCCGTGGCGGTAGATCGCGTGCGTGTGGCCGCCGCAAACCTCCATGATGCGATACGTGCGCGCCGGATCGACGCTGCGCGCCAACTCGCGCGCCAGGCCGCCGATCACCTTGGGATCGCGGTACTCGTCGACGTACTTCATCCCGAGTCGCCCGCGCTCTCCGCGAACGAGTAACCCCGCACCTCGTCGATGGCCAGTTCGTCCTCGCCCATCGCGCGCAGCATGCGCAATTGATCGTGCGCCTGCGTCTCGTCGATCTTGCTCAGTGCGAAGCCGACGTGGATGAGGATCCAATCGCCCGGCGAGACGTCGCCGTCTTCCAGCAAGCCGATGTTGACGTTGCGGTACACGCCGCCGACGTTGACCCGCGCGAGCAACGCGTTATCCGGCACGAGTTCGGCGATCTGGCCCGGAATCGCGAGACACACGGCTCAGACCGATCTCGCGGCGACGAGATGCAGCTTCACGCGCACCAGCGGCGCGACGCTGAGCACGAGCAAATTGATCGGCTTGAGGCCGAAATCGCGCACGTCGATTTGCAGTTCGCCGTCGAGGATGACGCGCTTACCGTCGCGCTCGAGGCGGAACTCGCTCTCGTACGCGCGGGCCAAGCCCGCCAGCGTGATCTGGCCGGCCGCGGTGTAGCGACCGCGGACGGAACCCGGACTGAACTGCCGCAAGTCGCCCGCGATCTTGGGAAAGCGCCGGCTGTCGATCAACTTCCACATCTCGCGGTCTTGCAGATCGTTGCCGGTGCGCAGACTGTCGACTCTGAATTCCACGTGCATGCGCGGCGCCGGGTCGGCGGCCAAGCTGCCGTCGACGTTCCAGGCGGCATCGATGAAGCCGGTGAGTTCGGTCGTCTTTCCATAGGCCGATTGCGCCGTCGACAGTGCGAAAAACGTCAACGACGAGTCGGCTGCGACGACTTCGAAACGTTGGCTCGTCATGCTGCCCGGCATCGTCCTCCCCCCTACTCGACGGAGCAAACTGCTGTCCATAGCGCTCAGTCCGACCTCGCTACCAAATGCAGACGTACCCGCACGACGGGCTCGACCCTCAGGATCAGCAAACTCGGCGGCTTGAGCCCGAACTCGCGGATATCGACGTTCAGTTCGCCTTCGATCGTAATCGTATTCCCCTCGTGAATCAAAGAGAAGTCGCCCGCGTAGCGGCGCGAGCGGCCCGACAGCGTCACGTCGCCCGAGGCCGAATAGCGGCCGGGCGCCCCCGCCGTCACGTCGCGCAGGTCGGCGGAAATACGCGGAAACCGCTTGCTGTCGACGAGCTTGTACATCTCGCGGTCTTGCAGCGCGTTGCCCGAACGCATTTGCTCGACCGGCAACTCGAGGTGCATGCGCGGCGGCGGTTCTCCGGCGAGGGTTCCGTCGTCGTGGAAGGTCGCGTCGACGAAGCCATCGAGGCCCGCGGCCTTCCCGTTCACGCCGTGCAACGTCGACCGAGCCTCGAAAGCCAGCCACGACTCGCGCGACGAGACCGCGTAACGAGCGCTCCGGGCGCCCACCGTCACGGCCTACATACCCCGTATGCGCGCGTATCGGACCACGTCGTTGGTCAGGCCCGCGATCAGGCCGCGCCCGTTCTCGCCGCTCGAGCCGAAGGCTCCGGCCACGAGCGAGAACAGTTCCTTGAGAATCGGCTTCTGCCCCGACATCTCGCGCATCCTCTCGTAGCGCGCGATGTCCGGCTCCAGCGACGCATAGAGCCGCTCCGCACCGAAGGCGAGCCCGAATCCGATCGCGCCTGCGATCAAGCCTCTATCCATGCCCTTCTCCTTGCTCATGCAGCGTGTGCGCCGCTCCCCGCGGCGAGCGCGTCCGCGACGAGCCGCCGCACGAGTTCGAGTGCGGGAGCGATCGCGCCGCGAACGGGTTCCGAGAGTCCGATCGTCTCCTCGGCTTCGGCCGGCTCGCACCCGACGAGCGTGACCGGCGGGAGTTCGCCGCCCAGCGTTGCGGCGAGCGCGAAGACCGAGGCCAAATCCATGCCGTGCGCGTCGGGCGTGCCGCGCGTGCCCGAGACGTCGGGTTCGATGAGATAGGGCGTGCCCGGCGCGCCGCCGCGCGGCACGGCGTCGATCACGATCGCGCGATCGTAGCCGGCGAGCAGTTCGTAGGCGAGATGCAGGCCGCGAATGCCGAAATCTTCGACCTTCACGCCCGCCGGCGCATCGACGGAGAGCGCGCGCGCCACCTCGGAACCGAAGCCGTCGTCTCCGAAGAAGATGTTGCCCACGCCGGCGATCAGCAGCCTCACGTCAGTCTCCGCCGACCAGCGCTACGAGCGGCTCGACCTCATCGGGATAGAAGAAAAACGAACGCCCGTACCAGTCGTGCAGATCGCTCGCCGGGTCGTCGTCGACGGTGACCGCGACGTACATGAGATTCTCCACGTCTTGGTGGATCGCGCGCACCGTCGCGGTCTTGCCGTCGAGGAAGAGATCCCAGGCGTCGGCACGGCGCTTGGGCCGCAGCCGCACGCTCGAGCCTTTAGCGATCTTGACGCCGTCGACGAAGACGCAATCCACGCCGGGCACGTCGAGGGCGCCGAGGGGATCGGCGGTAAACGGCGACGCTGCCGGCTCG
>Ga0182012_10004805_pt1 | contig 14032 bp, 12 predicted proteins | sample 612S2SmetaG_FD_120486 | JGI IMG/M metagenome (GOLD analysis project Ga0182012, IMG submission 120486) | Permafrost microbial communities from Stordalen Mire, Sweden - 612S2S metaG | ecosystem: Environmental > Terrestrial > Soil > Wetlands > Permafrost | place: Sweden: Stordalen | collected... | reverse complement strand
GCCGCTTGGGAACTGGACCGGAACAACCGTTCCGCCGCGATTGACTGGCGTTTTACCACCGAGGATGCCCGTATCAAATTGAAGCGCCTCTATCCGAAATTATAAATGTTACATGGTACTAGCCTGCCGTTCCCCATCAAGGCTGGAGCAGAAGACGGCCTTGACCCATGGTTTCAAGATATCCAACGGCAGTCAAGCAGGGACCGGGGGTCAGGTGCGCCCGACCTTTGCGATAAAACAACGCCCAAGCTGCTAATTAAAAGGCACTTACGCAATAAAAAGCGGGAATTTGTAACCAAAAACAACCATAAATAACCAAAATCACAGTTTCGTTTTTTCAGCAACCCCACCTGCCTGGAACCGGGGACGCCGCTGCGCGCCCTCCAGACTTGGAACCGGGGCCTTCTTCCCGGCAAAACCCAAACCTGAAGCGTTGCGAAACGGGCCGGGATTGCTATGCTCGGCGGGTTGAAAATCGCGCTGCTCCAATTGAACCCGACCATCGGGGCCTTCGCCGCCAACCGGCAGAAGCTGCTGGCAGGCTATGCGGAGGCGTGCGCCCGCGGGGCGGAACTGGTGCTCGCGCCCGAGTTATTTCTGTGCGGTTATCCGCCGCGCGACCTGCTGTTGCGGGCGGATTTCATTGAGGGCAATCTGGCGGCGCTGGCGGAGACGGCGGAGCGGACGGGTCCGGCGCCGTTGTGCGTGGGGTATGTGGACCATAATCCGGACCGGCCGGGCCGGGTGCTGCGCAATTCGGCGGCGGTGTTGCAGGCGGGGCGGATCGTCTGGCGCACGCACAAGAGTCTGCTGCCAACGTACGATGTGTTTGACGAGGACCGGTATTTTGAACCGGCGGGCAACATCGCGCCGTTTGAATGGAACGGGCGCCGGCTGGGCATCACCATCTGCGAGGACATCTGGAACGATGAGGATTTCTGGCCGGAACGGCGCTACCGCCGCGATCCGGTGAAGGAGCTGATCGCCCAGGGCGCGGACGTCCTGCTCAATCTTTCGGCGTCACCGTGGTGCGTCGGCAAGGAGAAGACCAGGTTGGAAATGCTGCAACGCCTGGCGCGGGACGAAGGCGTGCCGCTGGCGCAGGTGAACGTGGTGGGGGCCAATGACGAGTTGATTTTTGACGGCCACAGTGTGGTCTTGAACGCCCGCGGCGAAACGCTGGCGCGGGGCCGGGGATTTGCCGAGGAAATTCTGGTGGTGGATTTATGCGCGCCACCGTCCAGGGCAGAGCAAGGTTTTCCGGTGCGCGAGGAGCAGATCCACGGCGCGCTCACCTTGGGCATCCGGGACTATGTCCAAAAGTGCGGATTCCAATCAGTGTTGGTGGGTTTGTCGGGCGGGATTGATTCCGCGCTGGTGGCGGCGCTGGCGGCGGATGCTTTGGGGCCGGACAAGGTGTGGGGGGTGGCCATGCCGTCGCGCTACTCCAGCCCGGGTAGTTTAAGTGATGCGGCGGCGCTGGCCAGGAATCTCGGAATCCGATACGAAGTGCTGCCGATTGAGCCCGTCTTTGAGGCCGTGGAGCAGCAACTGGCCGGCTTGTTTGCCGGCACGAAGCCGAATGAGGCGGAGGAAAATGTGCAGTCGCGGCTGCGGGGCCTGGCGTTGATGGCGCTCTCGAACAAATTCGGCGCGCTGGTGCTGACGACGGGCAACAAGTCTGAAATGGCGGTGGGATATTGCACGTTGTACGGGGACATGTGCGGGGCGCTGGCGGTCATCGCGGATGTGTTCAAAACGGACGTTTACCGGCTGGCCGCCTGGCGGAACCGGCGGAAGCCGGTGATTCCCGAGGCCTCGATTTCCAAACCGCCCAGCGCGGAGTTGCGGCAGAATCAAAAGGACCAGGATTCGCTGCCCGCTTATGAAATATTGGACGGGATTTTGGAGGCCTATGTGATGCAAAACCTGGGGCCGGAGGAAATCATCCGGCGCGGATATGCGGCCGGAGTGGTGAAAGACGTCATCAACAAGGTGACCTTCAGCGAATACAAACGCCGGCAGGCGGCACCCGGCTTGAAAATATCGGCGCGGGCGTTTGGCATGGGCCGGCGGGTGCCCGTCGCCCAGCGGTTTCGGACGGGAATTTAATTTGAGCGGATCCGCCATGACTTTTTCCATCATCACCCCGAGTTTCTGCAATTCCGCGTGGCTCAAGCTGTGCATTGCTTCGGTGGCGGATCAGGCGGGGGTGCAGGTGGAGCACATCGTGCAGGACTCATGCTCCGATGACGGGACGAAGGATTGGTTGCCGACGGATGCGCGGGTCAAGGCGTACATTGAAAAGGACTCGGGGATGTATGACGCGGTGAACCGGGGGTATCGCCGCGCGGCCGGCGACATCCTGGCCTACTTGAATTGTGATGAACAATACCTGCCCGGGGCGTTAAAAACCGTTCAGGCTTTTTTTGAACTTCATCCGCAGGTGGAGGTCTTGCTGGCCGGCACAGTGGTGGTGGACGGCGAGGGCGACTACATCTGCCACCGGCCCTTGCTGGTGCCGCATCCGCTGCACATCTGGCATCGCTTTCCGGTATTGACGAGTTCGATTTTTTTGCGCCGCCGGGTGATTCACGAACGGGGGGTGTATTTTGACACCCGCTGGCGCGATTTGGGTGATTTTCACTGGGTGCTGGCGTTGATGAAAAACCGGGTGCCCATGGCGGCGGCCAACGTGTTCACCTCCAGCTTCGCCGACACCGGAGAGAACATGAATTTGAAGCCCAACGCCATCCGCGAGAAGGCGGAAACGGCCGCACTGTGCCCCGCTTGGGCGCGCTGGTTGAAGCCGGTCTGGATTGCACATCACCGGCTGCGCCGGATGGCGGCCGGACATTTTTCCCTGACCCCGACGAGCTACGAGATTTACACCTTGAAACAGCCTGGGGGACGCACCCGGTTTGAAGTGCCCAAGCCCACGGCGGTGTGGTGGAACCGGATGTAAGCGGACGTGGTCGAAGATTCACCTGGCCGCGATGACGGGGGCGGCAACCGGCGAGGTGTGGCGTTCCACAAAGGCTTTCACGCGCGGCCAGACCTCCCCGGCGGAGATGTTCCAGAGGCATTCGGGAGTGGCGAACCGGCAATAATCCGAACAAGGTTTGTAGGGGCAGGACTTGCCTTCCATCCATTCGGCGGCCGGATGGAGGGGGGCAAACCATTCGAGCAGAGAGGGCCCGAACAGAGTGAAGGTGGGCACCCCGGTGATGGCAGCCAAATGGCCCGGTCCGGAGCAGTTGCCGATGAACACCCCGGACTGATTCAAGAGCGCAAGCAGTTCATTCACCGAGCGAGGGCATGACACGCCGGCTTCCCCGGCTTTCCGCCACCAGTCCAACTGGTCCACGTCGCAGGCCGTCCGCACCACTTGACCATCGGCCCGCAACCGCCGGATCAGATCCTGATAATGGGCAAGCGGCCAGACCCGCGCCGACAACCGGGCGCCCGTATGCACCAGCACCTGACGTCCGGGCTTCCGGGGCGCAGGACGCAGTTTTTCGCGGGGCGGCAAGACAACCCCCAATGCCTGGCCGGCGATCCGCCAAGATTCATAGTGATGCGCCAGGGGGTCTGGCCGGCGGAGGGGGTGGGTTAGAAAAATCCCGCTGTTGATGCGCGGAAAACCCAGGCGCTGACGGACGCCAATCCCGCGGAGCAAAAAATGATCGCGGGGATCCCAGCGGCCTGAAAGCCCGTAATCAAAATGTTCCGCCGCCAAGTCCCGGCGCAACCTCCAGATTTCGCCCATGGGCCAGCGCCACAATTGGTATTTGTTCTTAAAGGCGGTCCAGGGCGCCGAAAAGGGTATGACCTTGATTTCCGGCCAGAGGTGGGGCTGCAGTTCCAACGCAAAAGGTTTGGCCAGCAGGCTGAGGTCATATTTTTCGCTGGCAGCCCGCAGAAATGGGGTGGCTATGACCAAGTCGCCTAACCCCCACAATTCAATGATGAGCAGCTTGGGTCTGCCGGGGGAGGAGGCGCTCCGGTCACCAGGGAGCGACGGCGGGTTCATCGCTGAAAGACCGGACGGGGCCGGAGCAAGGGACGAAAGGGCGCCACCAACGGACGGTTCTCCACCGCTTGGCGGGCCGGCCGGCAAACCCCGTTGTTCAAGGCAATGCTTAGACCGAGATAGCCGCCAAAGTTGGCCAGTTGCATGGAAATTTGCATCCCCCCGAAGCAGGACAGAAAGAAAATGGCATCGCAGGCAAACGCCGCCATGAGAAAGGCGTTGGCCGTTCGCAATTCCGGGTCGCCATACTTCGCATTATTATACATCACCTTTACCCCGGCCAACAAAAACCAGGTCACAGTCGCCACCCCCCAAATGCCAAAAGGGAGGATCAAGGAAAGCATCCCATTGTGGTAGTCACCAGCCAGCGCCAGCGGGTTTTGGCTGGCGTCCACATTGGCGGCGGCGGTGTACAAGGCGAAGTTGCCGGTCATCATTTCATCGAATTCCTCGGTGCTGATGGCCAAGCCCTTGCCCAGGAACAGGTGCGGGGGAATTTCCGGCAACAAGGCCGACCACATTGCCAGCCGCCATTCCGTGCTGTCATCAGCGGATCTTTTGGCGTCCGCATCCAAATCAAGGGGCAAAAATGCCAGGGCGCGTTGGAAGGTATAAGGCAGCTTATTCGCCAGCGGAACCAGCGCCGTACCTCCCAGGACTCCGAGCAGAATCATCACTAAAAGGAGGGGGGTGCGGTGTAGCCCTTCCCAGAAAAACACCAGGGTGAAGGTCACGAGGAACATCAGCAGTGTGGAACGGTAGCCGCCGAGGAAAATCAGCACGAACGCGGCCAGAAGCAACAAAAACCGCCAAGGTTTGCCGGACAGTAAAATCCCGCGGAGGCCATAACGGGCCAATAATATGGAATAAATGGCAACCCCAACGTTGCCGAATCCGGCCAACCGGGTCACGCCCACTTGAAAAACCTCGTCCGAAGCGATCATCGGTGGAAACACATAAAAAATCGGGTCCAACCAAGCAGGGCAAACGGGATAAAGATCCCCCACCGCAGCGGTGACTTGGCCCAGGAAAAACAAGAGGACAAACAACCGGGCCTTTTCCTTGGGAATGGGCCGAGCGATCAGGGCGAAATAGGCGGCGATGCTGGCAAACAAATAAACATATTTCTTGCCCCCATAAACGGCGGAGCCGAAGGCCCGCAGCCCAACCCCGCCGGTCAATTCGGCCGTGACCACGATCACCGCCAGAAAGGCCAGCAGCGGCCAGGTTGTTTGGGGAACGCGGATAAAACGGTTCTCACTGTTCATTATCCGTTCCATCACGGAAATGCCCAGGCTGATGGCCACCATCACCAGCCATAAACTGGGTTTGCCAGGCAGGACGAAAACCGAGATGGAGGCCGACCAGCTAAAAACGAGCAATTCCCGGTGCCAGCGCAAAAAAATCGGGGATGCCAGCACCGCCGCCAGCAACCCATAAAACCCCAGGCTGCCGTAATCCAACGGGTTGGCCAGCGTGTACCCCACGAACATGGCCAGTGGGATGCAAACCGCATAGATGATCAGCGACCGCAGAATAACCGGCACATTGCTGTTGTTCATAGGTTCTGGTTTTGCCAACTATGCAACCAGTTCCCCGGCGGCTGGCACGTGTAACATGTTTATGGGCGGACGATATTTACAACACCATGAACCGGGGGTGATTCCACCGTTCATGACCGAGAGAGGATAAACCACCCTGTCGGCCATCGCAACCGGAATTCGTCACCGGGACCGGTTACGGGGGGGCTGCAGCACCGCCTGGTAGATTTCTTGATGCCGCCGGGCGATCAACTCCGGAAGATACCGAGAGGCCATCAGTGTTTTTCCACCGGCCGGGGAAGCGAAACCCTCCTTGATCCAACGGCCAACGGCCTGGCTTAAACCCGGCCAATCATTTACGGCAAACAACTCCGCACCAGGCGCTCCTTCAGCGATCTCCGGGATTCCCCCCACTTTGGCGCCGAAGAATTTCAGATCCCGGGCCAGGGCCTCCGCCACCACCAGTCCAAATGACTCCTCCACGGGAAAATGCACCATGCCGGAGGCCTGGTCAAAGCACTCAATCAATTCAGCGGTTGATTTCAGCCCCAGATAACGCGCGCGGCCGGTCCGCTCCAAAGGTTTGATTTGATCAAGGAAAGCCGCCGTATAATCTGATTTTGGAACTGCATAGCCGATAAACTGAAGCTCAAAATCCAAACCCTGCTCCTGCCAGGAACGGGCCGCCTGGAGTAATTCCAACTGCCGCTTGCGCGGACCAATGACCCCTACATTCAACAGCACGCACCGGCTGGAATTGCGGGGGGCCAACTGCGGGGTGAAGAACTGTTCCCGAATCGCGTTGGGCACACGCCAGACCCGCCGGGTCCGGGGCTTGACCAGTTGTTCGGTGTATTCTGAATTGCAAAGAACTCCGCCGGCACGCCGCAAAATGAAATTTTCCAAATGCCCCGTCAGCCAGTGAAAACTGCCCGGACGCGCCCGGAACAATCGGGCCAGCTCGGCCATGTTGCCGTGAATGGTGATCACGTTGGGGAAACCGGAAAGCACGGCGCAAATTGCGGCGTCCCGCTCCGTGCCCTGCCCGTGGACGAGGTCGGGCCGGATTTCCTTCAACTTACGACGCACCGCCCGGATGCAGCCTTGATAGCCGGTGCGCAACCAACCGATTTTGGGTATATGGAGGGCGTGGAACCAAATGTTATCCGCCAGTTTTTCCGGCGACACTACCGGTCGCTGCGTACAAGCAACCACGTGGACCTCCACATCCACCAGTCTGGCCAGCCCTTGCAACAGGGCTTCTGGAGCCCGGGCGAAATAAGGTAGCGGGGCTTGATAGTTTCTCTCTTCTTCCCGATTATCGGTGGTCAAAAGTGCGATTTTCATGTCCCAGAGATAATTATCACAATCAAGGCTGTTGGAAACACGAAAAGACGGCGATTCCGGGGCGGGATGTCTGGACTCAGCCCACCACACCGTGTCCGACCGGCCAGGCATCCTCAAATACATGGGAAATAAATCCTGCTGGCCATGCTTTTGCTGTGCTTTTTGCTTGCACAAACGGGCGAACGTGCTAACAAGGCGCAGGCCAAATCAGTGTCCCGGAAAATATCCATCATTGTGCCGTGCTACAACGAAGAGGCGGTTTTGCCGATTCTGTTCGAGCGGTTGCAGGCCGCCGCCCCGGCCTGGGGGGCGGATTACGAGATCATCTGCGTGGATGACGGCTCAGCGGACCGCACTTGGAGTCTCCTCAAAAAGCAGAACCAACGGGATGCGCGATGGCGGTCCTTGGCCTTCGCCCGGAATTTCGGTCACCAAACCGCGGTCAGCGCCGGCCTGTTTCACGCCACCGGCGACGCGGCGGTGGTGATGGACGCGGACCTTCAGGACCCCCCGGAAGCGATTGTGCCCTTGCTGGCGAAATGGCGGGAAGGCTTTGACGTGGTCTTTGCCACGCGAAAACGGCGCCGGGATCCTCTCCTCAAACGCCTGCTGGCCTGGGGTTTTTACCGGTTGTTGCAAAAAATGACCCCTCTGCCATTGGCTCGCGACGCCGGGGATTTCTGCCTGCTAGACAAAAAGGTGGTGGCTGTGATCAATGCCCTGCCTGAACGCAGCCGCTACTTGCGCGGGCTCCGCACTTGGTGCGGTTTCCGGCAAACCTCCGTGGAATTCGACCGCGCCGAACGCGCCGCCGGGGTGCCGCAATATACCTTTAAAAAATCCTTCAAACTGGCCATGGACGGCCTGTTTTCATTTTCCGCCGCGCCGTTGCGGCTGGCCACATACCTGGGGCTGTGGGTGTCGGGATTTGCCTTTTTCGGCGTTGTCTTCACCCTGGTCCAGAAGCTGTTCGCCAGTGAATTCGCCCGGATCGGGCTGGCCCCCGACCGAGGTTTCCCCACCATCGTGATTTCCATCTTGTTCCTCGGCGGGGTGCAACTCATTTGCCTGGGCATTCTCGGCGAATACATCGGGCGCATCTATGAGGAGGTGAAGGGGCGGCCGCTATGGATCATCCGCGACCGCGCCGGTTTTCCGCCGCCACCCAACGACGATATCGCCCCTTGAAAGCCCTCCTGCTCCAGCAAAAAAAATTCCTCTTGTATTGCGCCATCGGGACAGGTGGCGTCACTCTGGATTTTGGCATCTTTTCCTTGTTGGTGCATTCCGGACGGCTGGAATATCAGGCGGCCAATGCCATGGGGTATGCCGGTGGCACGCTGCTGTCGTTCATCCTCAATGCCCGGTTTAACTTCCGCGTGGCCGACAAACTGACCTTGCGGCTCGCCAGCTTCTTTGGAGTCGCCTTTCTCGGTTGGCTGGTTTCCTTCGGTCTGCTGTACTTGTTGATTGGATTGGTTGGCTTTAACAAATATGTTTCCAAGCTGGCCGTGCTGGCGGTGGTCGTGTTGCTGCAATACAACCTCAACCGCCGGCTTTCCTTCCGCAAATCCACCTGATGTCCGCCCCCCGAAAAATCCTCATCATCGGCGGCGGCTTCACCGGCCTGACGGCGGCGTTGCGATTGTCGGCGGACCGGAACTGTTCCGTCACGCTGGTGGAAAGCTCCCCGCAACTCGGCGGACTGGCGGCGGGATTTCCGCTGGGCGGAACCTCGCTGGAAAAAACCTATCATCATTTGTTTTTGACCGACACGCACATTCTGGATCTGGTCCGGGAACTGGGCCTGCAGGAAAAACTTATCTGGTGTGACAGCTCGGTCGCCATTTATCGGGGCGGGAAAATTCATGCCTTCAAGACGCCGCTGGATCTGCTGCGGTTTTCCCCGTGCAGTTTCCCCGGACGGGTGCGGACCGGATTGATGGCGCTGTACCTCAAGCACCGGAAACACTGGCGCGGCTTTGCCGCGCAGACCGCGCATGACTGGCTGCTGCGCGCCTGCGGCGCCAGCGCCATGGCCGCCATCTGGACGCCGCTGCTGCAGGGGAAATTTAACCGGCATTTTGACCGGGTCTCCATGGCCTGGTTCTGGGCGCGTCTGCATATTCGCGCCAATTCGCGCGGCCGCGGCGGCGAACAACTCGGCTATTTTCGCGGCGGTTTCAACGCCATCACAGCGGCGCTGGAAAGCGAACTTCGCCGGCGCGGCGTCCGGATCCGAACGGGTGCCACCGTGGAGAAAATTTCCAGCGAACGCACCGCCGTCATCCAGGGCGAAACGGTGCCGTTTGATTTCTGCCTGTTCACCGGCCCCTCGCCGGCGTTTGCCGCCTTATTGCCCGCCCAGGAATCGTTCCGGGATTACGCGGCCCAACTCCGCCGCATTGAGTATCTGGGCGCAGTTTGCCTGGTGTTCACCAGCGATCAGGATCTCGGGGATTATTACTGGGTCAACGTCAACGAACCGGACGCGCCCTTTCTGGTGTTTCTCAACCACACCCGGCTGGTGGATAAAAGCGCCTATGGCGGCAACCACGTCTATTACCTCGGCGCCTATCTGCCGCCGGAAGAAAAGGTCTTTGCCATGCCGGACGCTGAACTGGCCGGACTCTGGTTTGATTATCTGAAGAAGATGTTTCCCAAATTTGACGCCGGCCGGCTGATTGAGCGACATTTGTTCCGCTTCCGCACGGCCCAGCACATCGTGGACACCGCCTACGAGGACAAGATTCCGGATTACCGGACCCCCCTGCCCGGGGTTTTCCTGGCGAACTTTTCGCAAATTTTCCCGGAGGACCGTGGCACCAATTTCGCCGTCCGTGAAGGGCTGAAAATGGCCGCCCTCCTGCAACAAGAACTACTGCCATGATCTGGAAATTCATCCCGCTCCCGGTTTTGGCCTGCGGTCTGGCGGCCTTGTTGCTCGGTTTGTTCACCCTTGGTCCCTACATGCACGAGACGGACCAGGGCATTCTGCTGGCCGGCGGCGTTGCCATCAGCCAGGGTCACCTAGTGATGGCCCAGGGGGATTTTAATTTTGACAAGCAATTCATCAGCTACCTGCTCCTGGGCGGCCTGTTCCGGCTTTTCCCCGCCCCGCTGGAGGCGGACACCCTTGTGTTGGCCGGCAACCTTCTTGCCATGATTTTCTTCTGGGGTTCTTTTTTGCTGCTGCTGGCGCGCTCGCGACGGCATTTGCCCCTGGCCCTGGCCCTGCCGGTGATTCTGACGCCAGCGTTCCTCGTGCATTCTCCCTTTTTCGCCTCCGCCTTCATCTCCGGCGCCTGGGTGCTGCTGCTGGCCGCCTTGCTGGACCGGAAACGGTGGACCGGGCCGGCGCACGCCGCCGTGTTCGCGCTCGCCTTTTGCGCGGTCGGGGCGAGGGTGGACGCGCTGTTTCTGCTGCCTTTGCTGGCCATGCTGCACAGCCCGCGGCGCACGATGGTGAGCGTGCTAAAATCGCCAAACACCTGGCTGATGGCCGCCGCCGGTCTGACCGCTTTTTTTCTGGGGCGGGCTTTTTACACCAGCTCGATTCGCGACTTCGAACCGCTGCCATTCCAACTCAAACGGGTGATCGTTTGCGTGGTCTTCGGTCTGGGCGGAACGGGCGTGGTGCTGTTGGCCGCCGGCCACGCCCTCTGGGAGGCGCGGCGCGCCAACCGCGACCGTGTGTGGCTCCTCTTTCTGGCGGCCGGATTGGCGCTGCCCTTGGGCTATTACGGCCTGCAAATGTTGAGTCCGCGTCATTGTGTTACAGGGGCTCTGTCCGCCCTGGTTTTTATCGCCGCCAAATCCGGCCGGGCCATCTTTCAGCTTTATTTTCGGCGGCAGGGTTTGGCCGCCGGGGTGAAGCTCGCCCTGTTCGCCGCCGCCCTGGCACCGGTGCTGGCAGGGGTGGACTTGAACGATGTGCGCCATCCACGTTTTACCCTCACCCGTCCCACCCTGCTGCCCAGTCCTGCCGGGGTGTTTCCGCTGGGCGCCTATCTCGCCCACGCCCTAAACTTCGGCGACAGCACGGCTTGGTGGATCATAATCAAGCCCTGTGGCTGGCCGTCAAAACGGTCCGCTTCGAATCGGCAGCCGATGGCCGGGTTCCCTTTCTCTTCACGCCGGTGTACAGCTATCTAACTTTGGCCGTGCGGCTGCAAGGCCGGTCGCCGCATTGTTTTGCCCTGGATGACAGACCCCTGCCACCTTGGTTTTACGTGGACAGCCGTTCGTTGATGCGCTTTGCGTTTGTGTGGCCGCCCCCAGGCTTCCTCTCGTCAGATTTTTTTGGCCAGGTGACGCTGACCCCCGCCACAACGACGGATCTGCAGGGCATCACCTATTTTCGCGGGGAAACGGCCGCGGGTCTGACCGGGGGCTCCCTGTCCGAACCGTTTTGGGCTTTAAACGAGGTGTTCGGGGGCGAGGAGTTCCGCCTTGAATCAACGGCAGACCTGTCAAAATTGCCGGAGTCTTGGGCCGGGAAAAAACTGGTCGTCCTGAGCCGGAGCAAACTCTCCCTGACCGGAGGCACGACCGGGGAAGTCAGCAATCCCCGGCTCGGACGCTGGTATTATTGCGCCATCAGCCCGTTGCCTGCGGGCGATGCAGTTCATTTGCAATCCGACCCGGCGGAAAAGATTTATGTTGCCATCAGCGTGTTTCCCGCCTGGCTTTCGCTGCGGAAACTCTGATTAATTCCCCACCCGGCCGGTGTGCCGCGGGTTGGCGCGGAACATCGGCCATGGACTGTTGGCCAACAGCAGCGGTGCGCCGGGCGGTTGAAACGCAAACAACTGCTGGCCCGCCACCAAATAAACCACCCCATCCCCCCCCAGCACCGGTGAGGCGGTCAGGTTTTCTACTGATCGGGCCTCCCACAACACCTCGCCATTGTTGTGAAAGGCCTGGAGGGTGCGCCAAGGGCGGGAACAATACACCCGGCCGGTCACTGCCACGGCGGAAACGTCCACCGGACAGGCCAGACCGGTGAAACCTTGGCCCCGGCCGTCTTTAGAAACACAGTATTCACAGAGGGTGTTGGCAGGCACGTAAACATTGCCGTTTTCATCCAGCACCGGCGAGGCTTCCGTAAGGTTGCCGGTGTGGAAGCGCCATCGTTCCGTGCCGTCGCTTTTCACCGCGTACAGATTGCCGTCCATTGAGGTGATATAGACGCTTCCGTCCATGCCGATGGCCGGCGAGGCGGTGATTTCACTGGCGGTGGCAAAGGTCCATTTCACCCGGCCGTCCGGATTCAACGCATACAGCTTGTCATCGAACGCTCCGAAATAAATGGTGCCGTCCCGGGCGATGGCCGGAGAGGAAACCATGGCGGCCCCGACCGCCAGCTTCCACCTCAGATTCCCCTCTGGCGTCAGCGCGTAAAAGTTATTGTCCCAGGAGCCGAAATAAATCGTGCCATCCGCTGCCAGCGCAGGCGAGGCATCCACCCAGCCGTCGGTGGGGAAGACCCATTTCAACCGGCCCTGGGGGGTGACGGCGTAGAAATTCCGGTTGCGCGAACCGAAATAGATCGTCCCGTCGTCCGCGATGGCCGGGGAGGATTTGATCTCGGTTTCCGTGCCGGTGTCGAACTTCCACCGGATGCCGCCGTGCGGGCTGATGGCCAGCAGCCGGCCTTCATAAATCGCCTGATACAGTGTTCCATCCGGGGCGAGGGCGGGGGACGAACAGGTCGCTCCGTCCTCGTTGATCCCCAGTTTGACGCTCCACAGGTTGGTGGCCACTGGCAACGGGGTTTGGGCAGGCGCCCAACCGGCGAAACCTAATAAAATGGCGGTTCCCAGCAGGCTGGCACCGCCGCGAAAAAATTTCATCCGGCGCAGTAAACCACCGTCTCCCGGCCGACGCAAACGCAAATCCCGTTTCCCGCTGTTTCTTGGAAGCGAGAACCTCCATCGCCTCGACTTTCCCCGACGGCCTTGACGCGTCCGGCGATGCCGGTATATTGCCCTCGTTTTCAAGCATGAAGATCCTCCTCTCCACCTACTCGTGTTTCCCCTGCCAAACTTCCGAGCCGGCTGTCGCTTGGCGCGCCATCAACGAGGCGCTGCGCGAACATGAGGTCCGGGCCGTCATTGCCGACGCGCACCACTATCGGGAGCTGACCGAGCCGGAATTGCGAAAAAATCCGCGGCCGAATTTCCATCCAGTATTTCACCGGCTGTCCCCGGCGGTCCAATGGCTGAGCCGGCGTTCCGCCACCTCGTCGGTGTATTATCATCTCTGGCAGGAGAACATCCGCCGGGCGGTCCGGGAATTGCACACCAAAATTAAATTTGATCTGGTGCATCATCTGACCTAGGCGCGCTATTGGTCGCCCAGCGGATTGCGGGTGCTGGACCTGCCGTTCGTTTGGGGTCCGGTCGGGGCCGCCGAAACGCCGCCACGCTCGTTCGTTCGCGAACTGCCTCTGCGTTATCACCTCGCTGAAACCCTCCGGGACGGCGTCCGAAATCTCTGTGAACACACCGCTTCCCTCCGGAACACCGCGCGCGCCGCCACCATCGCCATTGGCGTCACGCCTGAAAGTTGCACCACCCTTGCCCGTCTGGGCGCCCAACGGGTCGAACAGATGCCGACGTTCGCGCTGACCGACGAAAACCTCGCGGTATTTGCCGGACTGCCGGAGCTCCCACCCGGTCCGTTGCGCGCCATCTGCGTGGGGCGCCATATGCATTGGAAGGGATTTCATCTGGCCATCCGCGCCTTCGCGAAATTCGCGCGCACAAACTCAGGGGCGGAATTGTGGTTGGTCGGGGACGGCCCGTTCCGCGGCGAATTGGAGAAAACGACCGCCCGAACCGGGGTGGCTTCGCAGATCAAATTCTTGGGCACGTTGCCGAATTCAGAGGTGTTGGCCAAGCTGGGCCAGTCGCATGTCATGCTGCATCCGGCGCTGCATGAAGGCTTCGGGATTGGTTGTCTGGAAGCCCTGGCGGCGGGCCGCCCGGTGGCCTGCCTGAACATCGGCGGACCGGCCGCGCAGATCACGCCCGAATGTGGTTTTGCCGCCCCCCTCACCAATCCCGCCGGGGCGGTCGCCGCCCTCGCCCAATTTTTGGAGAAGATT
>Ga0182012_10004804_pt1 | contig 14032 bp, 8 predicted proteins | sample 612S2SmetaG_FD_120486 | JGI IMG/M metagenome (GOLD analysis project Ga0182012, IMG submission 120486) | Permafrost microbial communities from Stordalen Mire, Sweden - 612S2S metaG | ecosystem: Environmental > Terrestrial > Soil > Wetlands > Permafrost | place: Sweden: Stordalen | collected... | reverse complement strand
TAGCTGGAAGGTTACGCCCAAACTCACGCTCAACTACGGCGCGCGCTGGGATCGCATTCGGCCCTGGTTTGAGAAGTACAACCAGTTGCAGACCCTGGTTAAAGGCGAGCAGTCGCAGGTTTTTCCCGGTGCGCCGCTGGGACTGGTCTTCCCCGGCGATCCCGGTGTGCCGCGCTCTCTTGCGCCGCCGCGCAATAACATTTCGCCACGCGCGGGCATTGCGTATAGCCCAGCTTGCCCTGCGGGCGGCAACTTTTTGGAGAAGCTCATTGGTACAGCAGGCACCACCAGCGTCCGCGCCGGGTACGGAATGTACTACACGGCGTACGAGGGGCTCTCGGCCGGCATCATGAGCGCGAATCCGCCTTACGGCTATACGTACACCAGTGCTGCGCCGCCGCTGTTTGCGTCGCCCTTTACGGTGGCCGCAAGCGGGGCCGACGCTGGCCAGCGCTTCCCGCTGCAGCACGTAGCTTTCGGCGCCCGCCCATCGCATCCCAATGCAATGGTGAACTGGAGTCAGTTTGAGCCGCTGGTTGGTATCCCAGCCGTCGACCCAAGCGATGTGACTCCTTACGCGCAACACTGGATGGCCAGCGTGGAACGCAACTTCGGCTCGGGAACTCTCGCCACCGTCAGTTATGTTGGAACCTCATCGCATCATCTGCTGGTGCTCGAAGAAGCGAACCCCGCCAATCCTGCGCTGTGCCTGAGCCTGGGCTCGGCTTGCGGACCATTCAACGAGCAGGCTGCGCGCACGGCGTTTGGTCCGCAGTTCGGCAGCGTGGAATTGCAGCGCACCATCGCCAATGCCAACTACAACGCACTCGAAGCCACGCTCAACCATCGCATCCACGGGTTTGAGGTGCTGGCCAGCTATACGTATTCAAAGTCAATCGATCAGTCGGCGGGATTGCCTGAACCGGTGAATCCTGTTGACCCATCGCTGAGCCGCGGCCTATCGTCGTTTGACCTGCGCCACAACTTTGTGGCCAGCTTCGATTACACGGTGCCGGGCTCGAAGACACGCGGCTGGCAGGGCGCGGCATTCGCCAACTGGAACTTAGCGGGCATTGCGCGCTTCACCACGGGGCTGCCCATCACGCTGCTGAACAACAACGACACGTCGCTGCTGGGGACAATTCCGAACGGCATCAACAACAACGGCGTCGACACCCCTGAGTGGAATGGCGGGCCGCTGCACCTGAACACCAATCCTCGCCAGGGCGCGGCGGTCTTCAATGCGTCGGCGTTCGCGCTTCCGCAACTTGGCACCATGGGGAATGCGCGGCGCCGGTTCTTCTCCGGGCCCGGGCTTGAGAACCTTGATGGAACGGTCTCGCGCGAGTTTCACATGGGCGACAATCGCGCACTCGAATTGCGCGCTGAAGGCTTCAATGTCTTCAACCACGCGCAGTTCTTCGGGGCGGCTACGGTTGAGGGCAATATATCGAGCGGGACGTTTGGCGATGCGGTGAGCGCGATGCCTCCGCGGCTGATGCAGGTGGCGGCGAAGTTTAATTTCTAAGTGCAGCGGCGTTAGCGGAGCTAGCGGAGTCAGGCGTACCAGGGATCACTCCAAAACATAGGGACAGGTGCTTTAATAGCTGACTGTAGCGCAATGTAGATTTAATTCCAGATCGGAGTATGCATGTTTGCTATTGGCGCCAGGATTTTCAGTTCGAGATTGTTGCGCGTGTCGAATTACGGTTTCGTCCTGTTCTTATTCCTGCTCGCGGGCCTGATCGCGCTCGGCGCTCCGCTTTGGGCGCAGGACGCCTCTTATCCGAAAGAGTTTCAACTCCGCGAATCAACTAGCTCGGGCGGCGAGACGCTGAAGCACGTGGTTTATGTGCCGCGCAATCTTGAGCCCGGCAAGAAATACCCGCTGGTGGTTTACCTGCATGGCCGCTGCGATGTGTGCATAACCAACGAACGGATTATGCAAGAAACCGGCCTGCGCTGGTGGCACCAATACGACCTTGACGTTGAAACCGAGCCTACTTTTCTGGTGGCGCCGGTGGGCGGAATCGGCGGCTGGTCGAGTCCGGCGCGCAGCAAGGCAGTGTTCGAGATTGTGGATGGCCTGCTGAGCGAGTTTCCCATTGACCGCCAGCGCATTTATCTTATGGGCTTTTCGATGGGCGGCATGGGGATTTGGAATTATCTTCAGCAGCGGCCTGGTTTTTTCGCGGCCGCGAATCCGCAGGGCGGGCCTGCGTACGGACTCGATCCGGAACTGGTGAAGAATACGCCCATCTGGGCCACGATCGGTATTAACGACGATGCCAAACGTCTCGAGCTGCTTGAGTCGAACGTGGCGAGCGTTCGGTTGGCCAACGGAGATCCAAATGGGGCCGCGACCTGGGACACGGGCGTCAATCCGCGTCTGAGCATTTTTGCCGACACTGACCACGGCGGCGCGCAGGAGAAGACCCAGCAGATTCCCGGGCTGAGGGAGTGGTTCTACGCGCAGTCGACCAACGGCCACACGCCGCCCAACGTGCGCTTTGTGCGGCCGCTGCCACTCGATCAGGAATACACAGCGCCGGTGACAGCGCTGGTAAGTGCCGCCGCGCCCAATGGCACGATTGATCGCGTTGAGTTCTTGCTTGGAGATAAGGTGGCTTTTATCGCCCACCAGGAGCCGTTCGAGTACACCTTTACGGGCCTGGCCCCGGGCACCTACACCCTCGGCGCCCGCGCCGTCGAATCCGGGGGGAAGTCAAGCAAGGCGGAGGTTACGATCCGCGTGGGGACACCAAGTAAGTGACTTGCTCGCCTTGGGTGCCCAGACTCGAGTTTGGATTTTCCGAGTTTGGGCTAGGTGTAGATTTTCAACTGCTGTTTTCCTGCGCTTTGAAATTCGAAGGGACCAGGGAACGGATTGGACGATTTGCGGGTGCGTCCGAAGTAGTCTTTGTCGATGCGGACCGGTGAACCGCTGGCATTTTGATAGGGCAGGTTGGAAATTTGCGCGCGGCCGAGAAGATCGCTGGTGACGAGCCGGCGTGTTTCGCGTGACCAACTCTCATCCAGGGCGATTCCGAGATACGAACCGTCGCTCTTCTGCGTGAGCATGATCTGCGCATCGAAGTCCGGCCTGAGCATGGGATTTGTTTCCTGCGAGCACGGCGCGGCGTGCTTGAGAAAGACGTTGCCGGCAAGCTGCATGGGCAGGCGGGACTTATCGAAGGGGCTCAGGTCTCCATTGCGCGCGACGAGATTGTTGATGAAGCGAATGTCGCCGCTTGGATTGTCGTGATAGCCAGCTACCTCCGTCGAATGTGGTTTCATGAACGGCGTCAATCGGCTGTCGTATTCATGCACGGTTACGCCGCCGCAGAGCAGATTGTGGACGAACGCTCCGCCTTGCGAATTGACCTGCAGCGAAGTCTCAGACAGAAACAGATTGTTGTCGACCACGAACGGGCCGTGATCGACTTCAACAAACAGGTCTTCGCCCTGGTTATCGTGAAAAAGGTTTGCGGCGACGCGCGTGCCCTGCGCCATCCAATCGAGCCACAGGCCGCGGTTGCAGTGGTAGATATGGTTGTGGCTGATTTCCACGTCAATGGCCGCATGAAATTTGATGCCCGCCATTTCAGCGCCGGTGAATAGCTGTCGCACGTGAATATCGTGGATGGTGTTGCCGGTGACGATGCTGAACACCGGACCGAGGCTGCCAACGATGCCGGCCTGCTCGCAATGAGATACGGTGTTGTTGCGCACGATGTGATGACCGATGCGCTCACTTGACCATCCCGATTCGAGAGCGTGCTCGATGGTCTTGACGTAGCCTTCAGCCGAGTTTTCAGAGGTGTTGTCCGATTGGTCGCCATACTTGCCGAGCGATATGCCGCAGCAGATTGAATGACTGACGATGTTCTGTTCGATGATCCATCCCTTGCTCCAATGAGTGCCGATGAGGGCTTTTTGCTCGGCTGTGGGCGGGGCCCAGGGAGTGGCGGCGCAACGCAATGTAAAGCCGCGAACAGTGATGAAATCGATGCCGGTCTTTTCAGGGTAGAAAACGGTCTGGCGCACGTTGATTTCGGTCTGTTCATGATTCGGATCGGATGGGCCGAACAGCGCCCAAAGCGTTGTGGTGTTGTTATCGACGTGGCCGAACCAGCGCGGCGTGCTGTCCTTTGCGGCGACGACATCGTCGAGGGCCGCCGCTTCTTCGAGCCATTCGCGGTTGAGATAGACGGCTCCTGTGTGATGAACGCGGCCTTTGGGTTCGAACCAGTCGCCGTGAATCACGTCGCTGTAGGGATTGAAATTGCCGAAGAAGCTGTTGGGGATCGACACTTTCCAAACATCGTTCATTACGCGCGACCAGCCCTTGATGATTTCGGCTCCGGTGATTTCCACGGGTTCGCCGGGCGCAGCGCGGTAGACGATTCGATCCTGGTCGGAGGTCCCACCGCGCGGCGGGGAAACTCGCTCGCGATAGACGCCTTCGTGAACGGTGATGGTATCGCCGGCATGGGCTATCGCGGCGGCCGCGGCGATGGTGCGTAGCGGGTGGGACGCTGTACCGTCTCTGGCATCGTCTCCATTGAGAGCGACGTGATACTCGCGCGGAGTGGAGCTTTTAGCGAGTGCGTTTCCGCAGGCCAGGGCGTACAGTGCAGGGATGGCGCCGAGAAACGATCTACGCGTAAACATGGATGGGATTCTCCCAGAGCATTGTAGGCGAGTGGGCTCTGGCGATGTTGCGCCTCGTCCCAAATCGATTTATGGTTATCTGGCTTGAAGATCAGCGAGGAAATCGCCATGCAATCGAGAACCGTTGCCGCTGCCTGCACCGCTTTGCTCTTATCAGCCGTCGCTTTCGCGCAGTCTGCGCCGCCGCGCCCCAGGATCACGGGCATCTCGCATCTGGCTGTTTACACTTCGGACGCTGCCGCAACTGAGCATTACTACACGGGTATTCTGGGCGCGGCAAAGATGGCTGACCCTGAGAATTCGCTGGGCGTGAAGTACGCATTCAGAGCTACGCAGTACATTGAAGTGCTACCGCTGCCGGCCAATGCGGGCGTTAACCGGCTTGACCACATTGCCTTCAACACCGAGAGCGCCGAGGGCATGCGGAAGTATCTTGCGGCCAAGGGCTGGAAGGCGCCGGCGCATGTTGAGCGCGGCTCTGACGGCAGCCGCTGGTTTGCGGTTCTCGACACCGAGGGCAACAAGATTGAGTTCGTGCAGCCGCCCGCGCATCCCGCGCCGGTGAACGCGCCCAACGCCATCGGCCGCCACATCATCCATTGCGGCATGCTGGTGCACAGCCGCAAGGCTGAAGACAAGTTCTACAGCGATCTGCTCGGCTTCAGGCCTTACTGGTGGGGCGGGATGCAAACGGGCAGGGTGGATTGGGTGAGCCAGCAGGTTCCCGATGGGCACGACTGGATTGAATACATGCTCACCAGCGGGCCCTCGGGCTCCGGCATCCCGGCAAGTATTTCGCAGCAGTCGCTGGGGGTTCTCGACCACTTTTCGATCGGAGAGGTCAGCGTGCCCGATGCCTACACGGTGCTCGTGGCCGGCAACCGGCTCGACTGCAGGCACGACAAAGGCACGCAGATCGGGCGCGACGGCAAGTACCAGTTCAATCTATACGACCCCGATGGTGTCCGGGCGGAGTTGATGAACTTTCACGCGACTGACAAGCCGTGCTGCTCCGCGTTTACGGCGGATGATCCGGCGGAATAGCGAGTCAGCGAGTCAGCGAGTCAGCAAGTCAGCGAGTCAGCGCGCGGGTTAGCGCATAGAGTCTGTGGTATCCCAGGTCCCCAAGTGCGAGGGATCTCCACCCCACGGACGAAGACCTGTCCGTGGGGACCCCGGACCTGGGGCACCCAGGGTCGTGCTGGGTCGAGAATGATCGGTTTGGGTCTGTGCTATCCCACCCTTTCCGCGGTGAGGCTGCGGAAAGGATGGGGCACCCAGGTTTTTAGGCCGGGAAGGACCCGATACCGAATTGCTACGCCAGAGCTACGTGAGGGGCGGCGTGTTTCTTCACGGCCATCAGTTCCATGGCGCGGGCGGCAATGTGTTCGGCGCTTACGCCAAGTTCCTTCACCAGTTCCCATGGCGCGCCTGAATCGCCAAAGCGGTCGTTGACGCCGATGGCTCCGGTGATCACCGGCAAACCATAGAGGTCGCGGCTCGCGGTCAGAACCGAGCTCACGCTGCCCGAGAGCGCGCCGACCTGGTGCTCCTCTGCCGTCACAATCACTCCGGTTTCGTGCGCGGCGCGAACGATCGCCCGATCATCGATGGGCTTGAGCGAGTGCATGTTGATGACGCGCGTCTCGTAACCGAACTCGCGCTTCAGAATCCACGCGGCGCGCATGGCCTCGGGAACCATCGGTCCGCAGGCAATAATGCTCAGGTCTTCGAACTCGTCGGCGTACTTTGAAGCGAGCCGCGTTTCAAATGCATGCGCAAACTCCGGGCCCTCGTGGCGCAGGCGAATCACGTTGGCGTTGCCGAAGACAAACGGAGTCGATTCGTCGGTAACAATGGGCGTGGCCTCGCGCGCGAATCGGATGTACTTGGGGCCGACGTGCTTCAACAATAGATATTCGGTGGCCTTGCGTGTTTCAATGGCGTCGCAGGGCGCGACCGCGACCATGTTCGGCAGACCCATCATGGCGAAGAGATCTTCGAGCGCCTGGTGTGTTGCGCCGTCTGGACCCACGGAGACGCCGGCGTGCGCGCCCGCAATGAGCACGTTGAGCCGCGAGTAGCAGATTGAGACTCGTACCTGGTCGAGATTGCGCGCTGCCGAAAATGTAGCGTACGAACCGAGCACCGGCAGCTTGCCCTCGCGCGCTAAGCCTGCTGCCGCCGCTGTGGCAGATTGCTCGGCGATGCCCATCGAAATCCAGCGCGGTGCGCGCTCGGGGTGACCCGCGTAGAAATCGGAGATGGTGATGGATCCCGAAATATCGAGACCGATGCAGACCACGCGCTCATCGCTGCCGCATTCGGCGAGCGCTTGTCCAAAGCCCTTGCGCGTGGGCTCCATGGCTACGCGCATTGCTTCGGGTTCGTTGGCTTCGCGTGCGTTCCACCAATGATTGTGCGAGAAGTTAGGCAGCTTTGCTTCGAGTTTCTGGATAGCTTTCGCCTGATACTCGCGAGCGTTGGCGAGCAACGCCTCAACAGGGATGCGATCGGCGACACCCAGTTCGCCCAGCGCGGCATCGAGCTCGGCGCGGTTCGGCGTTCTGCCGTGCCAACCGGCAACGTTCTCCATAAAGCTCACGCCTTTGCCCTTCACGGTTGACGCGAGGATTACGGTGGGCTTGCCGGCTGCGGCGCGTGCCTCGTCAAGTGCAGCGACAATCTCGTTCATGTTGTGACCGTCGACATTGAGCACCCGCCAGCCGAAGCTCGAGTACTTTTCGGCCAGCGGTTGCACTTCCATCACGTCCTTGACCCATCCGTCAATCTGCAGGCAATTGCAGTCGACGATGGCGACAATGTTTTCGAGCGCAAAGTGGCCGGCCTCCATTGCGGCCTCCCAAACCTGGCCCTCCTGCTGCTCGCCATCGCCCATGAGGCAAAAAATCTTGTGACTCTTATGGTCGATACGCGCGGCCAGCGCCATGCCGACAGCGATGCTCAATCCCTGGCCGAGCGAACCGGTTGAGACCTCAACTCCGGGCAGCTTGAGCCAGTGAGGATGGCCCTGGAACGGCGAGCCGAGCTTGCGCAGAGTAACGACATCGTCGAGCGGGCAAAAGCCGGCCATGCCGAGCGAGACGTAGAGTGCAGGCGCCTTGTGGCCTGCCGACCACAAGATGCGATCGCGATCGGGCCAGTTTGGGTTGGCGGAATCGTGATTGGCGTCGTGAAGGTAGAGAGCCGCGGCGATATCCATGATGGAGAGGGTGCCGCCGGCATGGCCTGAGCCGGCCGCGCACAGCGCAACCAGGTTGTAGCCGCGCATGAGCCGCGCCGCGTCTTCGAGCTCGGCGATGGAGTATGCACGGGTGGTCGTTCCGGTTGTTGAGTTGGTAAGCGGCATGGTTTTTTCTCCTTTGAGAGCTCGTTGATGCCCCGAGCGCGGGCGTGGACGCCCGCACGACAACCGCTCTCCCACCCCAGCGATTACAAATCATTCGCTGGGGGCCCAGCTCTGGAGAGCGGCGCTACTCTGCCGCAGACCAGCGGTACCTGGCTACAAATTGCTCTTTGCCCAGAGTTCAATGCGGCGCAGGGCTTCGGTCAGGTTCTCCATGGAGTTGGCAACGCTGAAGCGGACGAAGCCTTCGCCATAGTGGCCGAAAGCGGTGCCTGCGAGTCCTGCTACGCCGGCTTCGTCGAGCAACGCGTCGGCAATGGCCTTCGCGCTCCAGCCGGTTTGCTCAATATTGGCGAAGATGTAGAAAGCGCCCTTGGGCATAAGTGCGTGGAAACTGCGGATGTTGTTGAGCCCATCGACAAAGGCGCGGCTGCGGCGCTCGAATTCGGTGCGCATGACGCGAACCGCGCCCTGGTCGCCGGTGAGCGCCTCGAGCGCAGCGCGTTGCGTAAAGCTGGCGGTGCACGAATTGGAGTTGGTCATAAGGCGCGTGATTTGCGCGGCGAGGTCGGGGCGCATGACTCCGTAGCCGATGCGCCAACCGGTCATGGCATAGGTCTTTGAGAATCCATCGAGCAAGATGGTGCGCTCTTTCATGCCCGGCAAGCTCATGATGGAGAACGGCTCGCCCTCGAATTGCAGGCGGCTGTAGATTTCGTCGGAGAGGATCATGATGTCGCGGTCGCCGATGACACGGGCCGCGGCTTCAATATCGGCGCGCTCGAGAATGCCGCCGGTGGGGTTCTGGGGTGAGTTCAGGATGATGAGACGTGTACGCGGCGTGATGAGACGGGCGAGCTCGTCGATATCCATCTTGAATTCGCGTTCCTCGCGCAGCGGAATGGGAACAGCCGCGCCGCCGGCGTAGTTGATCATCGACTCGTAAATGGGAAAACCGGGATTGGGATAAATGACCTCGTCGCCTTCGTCGATAAGCGCGAGCATGACGTAGAACATGATGGGCTTGCCGCCGGGAACGACGACCACTTCGTCGGGCTCGACTGGAACTCGTCGCGTGCAGCTTACGTATTGCGCGATGGTTTCGCGCAGTTCGGGCAAGCCGGCGGAGGGGCCGTAGTGCGTGTAGCCGCCGCGCAGCGCATCTACCGCGGCCTCGACAATGTTGGGTGGAGTGGCGAAGTCGGGCTCGCCGATTTCGAGGTGGACGATGCTGCGGCCCTGGCGCTCGAGCGCCTTGGCGCGGGCGAGCACTTCGAAGGCTGTTTCGGTTCCCAGGCGCGACATGCGGCGTGCCAGCTTCAATTCGTATTCAACTGCTTGTGTTGACATGGTTCACGCTCCGTTGGGCGGAGAGTTTTGCTCTTGGCCGGGGGAGATTATACGCAGATTGAAAAATCATGGGATGTGACGGGTGAACATTGCGGGAAAGGGCGCCAGGCAGGCGCGGCGCAGCAGGCGGACGACGCGGGAATCAACCGAAGTTTAACAATTTATAGGGATTTAGAGGGATAGGATGGGCAGAGGCTCCTTGCCGGCATGCGGCCGTCGAGGGTGAGGGCAGCATGCTGGCCGGAACTATATTGATCCGGTGAATAGGGTGTCGGCATCCAACCATTTCGCGATTCAGAGTGCGAGAAGGAAGGGGCACGGTGTTTCTATGAGCGCGTCGGATCAACGAGAGCGCACAGTCGCGAGTTTACTTCAGGTAAGCATGGACCAGATCAATCAGATCCTCGGCGAGTTCGGGAGCAATCTGCTCCTTTGCGCCATCGGCCAGGTGAAAGCGGATGTGAGTCTCAAGGACCTCGCCCATGAGGGCGTTGACGCCTCCACGCACGGCAGCAAGGAGCATGAGTTGGCCGCCGCATTCTTCTTCGGCGTTCAGCGAGCGCTCGACCGCATCCAACTGCCCGCGAACTTTTCTGAGGCGCTGAAGGAGCTTTACTTTTTCGCGATCCATGTGCGACATGTTGGCGTTCTCCTGCTTGACAATACCTACCGGGGGTATAGTATGTACCCAGTGGGGGTATAGAAGCCCTTCTCTTTATTGTATGCCCGCGCGCTTTGCCAAATCGATTGGAATTGCGTTGGCTGCCATGGTTGTTTGCGGCAGCGGGGCGGGGGTGCATGCGCAGGCTGTCCCGGCGCTTCCGCAGGCGCCAATTCCGCAGGCGTCGATTTCCCAGGCGCCGATCTCTGTGTCCGGGCAGGCTGCCGAGGCGCAATCCGGCCCTGACTTTGAGTTCGCGTGGCAACTCGAGTTGCGTCCGCCATTCATGCGGTTGCAGGACAGTGTACCTGCCAAGGCAGGCGCTGCTGCAGATCCCAATGGAGGCGGGGCACAGTCTGTAAACCCACCGGTGCTTTCGATGGCGCCGCACTCTGAAAATGCGCGGTACTGGGTTTCGGGCCAGGCCAACAGCATCATGCAGACGCATGGGCGTTTTGAATCCCCGTACGAGGGGCCGAACAGCCTGCGCGACATTTTTGAAATCAAGGCGTCAGAGGTGGCCACGCTGTACCTGGGATACCAATTGTGGCCGAACACTCGCTTCAATACCGATCTGATTGCGGACTTTGAAAACGCCGGTGGACGGGGAATTTCACAGGCGCTGGGGCTGGCGGGCGCGACGAATCTTGACGTGGTGCGCAACCCTAACCTGAGTACGTCGCCATATCTTTCACGCGGCGAGATTCACCAGATCATCGGTTTGACCAGGGAAATGACCGATCAGGATCGGAGCCAGTTTGCGCTCGCGACCAAGGTCCCGGTGCGCCGGTTTGAAATAAGAATTGGCAAGATGAGCGTGCCCGATACCTTCGATATCAATTCGGTGGGGACCGACAGCCATCTGCAGTTCGTTAACTGGACGATTGATAACAACGGAGCCTGGGACTACGCCGCCGATACGCGCGGCTACACGGTGGGCGGCATTCTGGAGTACGACGACCGGGTGTGGTCGGCGCGCTACGGCATTTTTGCCATGCCGGTGGTGGCGAACGGCATTGACCTGGAGTGGGCATTCAATCGCGCCAACGGGCAGAACTGGGAGTGGGAGCTGAGGAAGGGCCTGCTTTCGCCGTGGCAAAAGACCAAGCGCGTGGGCGCGATCCGCGTACTGAGCTACGTAAATCACGCGCATATGGGCGATTATCGCGAGTCGGTGAATGAGTATCTTGACGGCACGACGGCGACGCCGGAGATTACGGCGACAGAGAAGTTCGGTACCGTGAAATACGGGTTCGGCTTGAACACCGAGCAGGAAGTGACCGACAGCCTGCGGCTCTTCGGGCGCTTTGGATGGAACGAGGATCAGCACGAGTCGTTCGCGTACACCGAAGTAGGGCAGACGGTGTTGTTTGGCGGCGACTACTCCGGCCATAGCTGGCACCGGCCCAACGACAAGCTGGGCGTGTCATTTGTGTCGAACGCCATCAAGCGCGATCACCAGAACTATCTGCATTATGGCGGTCTGGGGTTTTTGCTGGGTGATGGCGGGCTGACTTACGCCCGCGAAGACATTACCGAGTGGTACTACAACGCGCACATCTGGCGCGGGCTGTTTGGCGCGGTTGGCGGGTCGCAGATTTTCCATCCGGGGTATAACGCGGCTCGCGGGCCGGTGTATGTAGCGACGGTGAGGACGCACATCGATTTTTGAGGCGCGGCGGCTGCGCGGTGGGGCGTTTTTTCATCAAGAACCCAGGCGCGATGTTGCAGACTGATTGATGAGGGTTTTCCGGGAATGCGACTCGAACGAACTGAGCCGGACTGCGGCGCTGGTCAGCGACCATCAGGAAAACAACTGTCAGGAGTTTTTCGCGTAGCGGTGCTTGGCATGCTGGCGGCGACGGCGACCGCGTTTTGCGCTGAAGCGCAAAGCCACGCGCGGCTGGCCGGGATACGCACGATCGATGTGGCGCAGATGGGCTCAGGCGGCGCCGCCGATGCATTGCGGCTGAGAATCATCGACCGTTTGAAAAAGAGCGGACGGCTGAAAATTGTTGAGGGCGCGTCGGGTGCGGATGTGACGCTGCGCGGCGATTCGAGTATCTGGGCGACGGGGACGATCACGCTTAGTCCGCATTCAGGCGGCGCGACGCAGACTATGTACCAGGGATATGTTTCGGCAGAGCTTGTCGGGAGCACGGGGCAGACACTCTGGTCGTACATGGTAACGCCGAGCCGATTCCGAACTGCGAGCATCACCGACGATCTGGCCGACCAGATGACGGCGCGGCTGCTTGAGGCGATCGCGAGCGGCGGGGCGGGGACGGGAAGCGAAAATGAAGCGGCGAACACTTTGCACGTAGCACTGCGCGTGGCCGGAAGCACGCTGGCTGCGCCGCTCTACCGGAAGTGGTTTGAATCCTCGGGGATGGACGTGAGCTACGCCGCGGTGGGCTCGGAGGCGGGATTCGAAGCGCTGGGCGCGGTCAGGGTGGATATTGCCGCGTCTGACATGCCCGTGAGCGAGCAGGGCTGGCTTGTGGCGAAGAGCTTGATCCAGATTCCAACCGCTCTGGGTGGCGTGGTGCCAATCTATAACCTGCCTTCAGTTGGGCGGCCGCTCAACTTTACGCCGCAAGTGCTGGCGGGCATCTACCTGGGGACGATTCGCAAGTGGAATGACCCGCGGATTGCCGAGGCCAATCGCGGCGCGCATTTGCCCGATGCGGAGATCGCGGTAATGCATCGCTCCGATGGTAGTGGTACGACGTTTGTGTGGACGAGCTATCTCTCGCTGGTTTCGCCGGAGTGGAAAGCGGTAGCCGGATTTGGCCCGCACGTGAACTGGCCGGTGGGCACGGGTGCAGCGGGGAACGAGGGCGTTGCGGATCTGGTGAACAAGACGCCCAATTCAATTGGATATGTGGAGCTGATATACGCCATCCAACATGAGCTGAATTATGGTGCGGTGAAGAACGCGGCGGGCGATTTTATCAAGGCCGATCTGGCCGGCATTACCGCGGCCGCCGTTGGCGCGAAGCTTGGGCGCGGTGACGATTCGGGATTCGGAATTCTCAATCAGGCCGGCCGCGATGCTTACCCCATCAGCACATTTACGTGGCTGGTGGCGCCGGTTGAAGGGGTGAGCGCAGAGAAGCGCGCAGCGATGGCCGATCTGCTGAAGTGGGCGCTGACTACGGGCCAGAAGCAGTGCGCATCGCTGGGCTACGCGCCGCTTCCGCAAAAGATTGCGGCCCGCGAGCTGGATGCGGTGAAGGCGTGGGCAGAGAAGAAGTAAGCCTTCGGCCGGCGGCGCGATCAGGCGCGTTTTGCGCTTACCTTGTAGCCAGATCGATCGAGTCGGCGCGCAAGAGTGAGCTTTTTTGAACTAAAGAGGCTCACGAAATGCACGATACTTAAAGTGTGTGGCGTCGAGTCATTCCGCTGACGCTTGCCCTGCTGGCGCTGGCTGGGGAGATGCTTTGCGCCCAGGAACCCAACTTTCGCGCCTTCGGCAGTTCTGAGGGTTTGAAGAACCTGGCCGTACGCAGAATCTATCAGGACCGCATCGGCTTTCTCTGGGTCAGCACCGAAAACGGCATCTTTCGATTTGACGGCGAGCGCTTTGAGCCATTCGGAGCGGAACGGGGAATTCCGCCGAACTCCGGCATGGCATTTGGTGAAGCTCCCGATGGCTCGCTTCTTATTGGCGGAGCCATAGGACTTTATCGCCTGTCGGGGAATCGCTTTGAAAAACTCCCAACCTCTTTCAACACCGTCGGCTGGGCGCAGGGCATCCAGTCGGATGGAAAGGGCCACACCTTTCTTGGCACCGATGCCGGCCTTGTGGAGCTCTACTCTCAACCGGGGCAAAGCCAATTTGCAATGCGCACCATTCCCCCGCCCCAGGGAACATCAGCGCCCGGCGCCTTTGGGATCCTGGTGGATGGCGACACTTTGTGGTACGGGTGCGGACACGAGCTCTGCCGCATGGATGCCCACGGCACTCAGGTCTTTTC
>Ga0182012_10004803_pt1 | contig 14032 bp, 11 predicted proteins | sample 612S2SmetaG_FD_120486 | JGI IMG/M metagenome (GOLD analysis project Ga0182012, IMG submission 120486) | Permafrost microbial communities from Stordalen Mire, Sweden - 612S2S metaG | ecosystem: Environmental > Terrestrial > Soil > Wetlands > Permafrost | place: Sweden: Stordalen | collected... | reverse complement strand
GCCGCCAAGCGCGCCATTACAGCCTCTCTGCGTTTCAAATCGTTTTTGCCCTGAATCGCATGTACCACTTTCAATCTAAGCAGCTTGCACGCTCGCCGGGAAAGTTTAACCGGACAGCAGTGAAATTAAATCGCGAAGTATCCAACAATCGAATGCCCCACCTTCGGAGAAGGTGGGGCATTTTTGATGTGTCCGTTTATTTGAGGCGCGCGCCGTTGGGGACTAACTCCAGGAAGGCGGCGAGGGCGGGGGTGCCGTGATCGCCTAGCGAGGCGGCTACGATCATGCCCTGGCTCTCGATGCCGCGCAGTTTGCGGGGAGCGAGGTTGGCTACTATGACCACCTTGCGTCCCACTAGCGTTGCGGGGTCGTAGGCCTTGGCGATTCCGGCTATGATCTGGCGGACTTCGAGTCCTATGTCCACGGTGAGGCGAAGGAGTTTGTCGGCCTTCTCTACTTTCTCCGCGGTCAGGACGGTTCCGACGCGGAGATCGATTTTGACGAAATCGTCAATGGTGATCTGCTCGGCCAAGGGAGCTGGGGCGTTCGGGTCCGGAACTGCTACGGCGGCGGGCGCTTCAATTGCGGCCGGGGTCGCGGTTGCGGTAGCAGGCGTTGCCGCAGGCGCGGGGGTTGCAACAGGTTCTGTGGCGCGGGCGGTTGCTGCGGTCGCATCGGCGGCGGACTTACGTTCTTCTTCGATCATTTGCATCCTTTCAATCGCGCTCTTGTCGGCGCGTGGGAATACGGCTTCGATTTTGTTGAGGCGGGTGCCTACATTCAACTGTCCCCAGTGGAGTTTGTTGAGGTCGGTCTTGGCAATGTCTGGGAGACCGAGCTGCGTGAAGATCTTCGCTGTGGAATCAGGGATGATGGGGTGTGCTAGAGCGGTGATGATGCGCAGCGACTCGGCTGCGGTGTAGAGGATGGTGGCGAGTCGCGAGCGGGAATCGTGATCCTCTTTCTCGGCGACTGCCCAGGGCTGATTCTCTACGATGTATTTATCGACGGCGCTGAGCAGGGACCAGACGGCTTCGAGGGCTCGCGAGAACTGGTAGGCGTCGAAGAGGCGGTTGTACTCGGCAATGGTTTCCGTGGCGAGGCGGGAGATGGCAGCCTCGGCAGGTGTGTGCGCGATGGTTGCGCTGGGGTACGGAATCTCTCCGCCAAAGTAACGCTGGATCATGGAAAGCGTGCGGCTGGCGAGGTTGCCGAGACCGTTGGCCAGGTCGCTGTTGAAGCGCTGCACGAGGGCGTCGAAGGAGAAGGAGCCATCCTGTCCGAAGACGATTTCGCGGAAGAGGAAATAGCGTAAGGCGTCCGCGCCGAGAACCTCAAGAATGGTCTCGCTGCGCACGATGTTGCCGCGCGACTTGGACATTTTGCTCTCTTCAAAAAGAAGCCAACCGTGGGCGACGACCTGCTTGGGCAGCGGCAAGGCGGCGGCTAGAAGGAACGCGGGCCAGTACACGCAATGGAAGCGGACAATCTCTTTGCCGATCATGTGGACGTCGGCAGGCCAGTAATGCTGGTAGCGCTGCTGGTCTTTGGCGTCTGGTGAGCCGAAGCCGACAGCGGTGGCGTAGTTGCAGAGAGCATCGAGCCAGACGTAGATTACGTGCGCTGGATCACCGGGGACGGGGATTCCCCAGGAGAAAGTTGTGCGCGAGATGGAGAGATCTTTGAGTCCACCTTTGACGAAGGAGATGACTTCGTTGCGGCGCGTTTCGGGATAGATGAGATTGGGATTCTCCTCGTATAGCTTGAGGAGCGGCTCGGCCATGGCGGAGAGCTTGAAGAAGTAGTTCTCCTCCTGCACGGTTTCGGTGATGCGTCCGCAGACGGGGCAGGGCGAGCCGGGGGTGTTGTCATCGGCGTAAAGCTCATCGAAGACGCAATACTGGCCAGTATAGGAACCCTTGTAGATGTAGCCGCGCTCCTGCAGAAGGGTGAACATGGCCTGCACGCCGCGCTTGTGCTCGGGGCTGGTGGTCCGGATGAACTGATCGTAGGTGATGCCCATGCGGTCCCATAGGGCGCGGAACTCGCCGCTGACTTCGTCGGTAAGCTGCTGGGGCGTTTTGCCCAAGGCGGCGGCGGAGCGCTCGATCTTCTGTCCGTGCTCGTCGGTTCCGGTGAGGAAGAGCGTGTCATGGCCCATCATGCGATGACGGCGAGCAATGGCGTCGCAGACGACAGTGGTGTATGTATGGCCAATGTGAGGCCGCGCGTTGACGTAGTAAATCGGCGTGGTGATGTAAAACTTTTCGGGTTTCTCGCTCATACGAATCTCTCGATCAGGACTAAGAAGAACTCTTGTAGGTGCTGGGTGACGCTGCGCTGCCGGCCACGGGCGCCGGGTCGGGTATCGCTGCGCTACCGGTCGCAGACGCTGAGGATGCCAGATATAGATGCGTAGCTTGTTGCAGAATCGTTTTAAGGGGCACGCCGTTGGCTTCGGCGATGCTGCGGCAGTCCTCGAACTCTGGCGCAAAGTTAACGACCTCTCCCTCTAACAAGCCGAGTTTAATGCGGATTGGACCCCAGGCAGATTGCACGGTGACGTGCTGGCGCTGAAGGATTCGGCGCTGCTCGTGCCTCATGCGAACTCCGAGAGTGGTGGTCTCGGTGAGCAGGATGCGGGAGAGCGGCTCGACATCAGCGGGAGTGGCGAGCACGGTAAAAATCTGTCCGGGACGGCCCTTCTTCATCTGCACGGGAACGGCGAACGCATCGAGCGCTCCGGCGGTTAGGAGCTTCTGCTGGACGTAGGAGAAGATCTGGGGATTCATGTCGTCAATGTTGGCTTCGAGGACGACCACGGTATCGGAGGTTGAGAGATCCAGCGAGCTTGCAGCCGGGTACGCGGCAGAAACCACCGCTCCGGCTGGGGCGCTTGTGTGTTCCCCACATTCGCCAAAAGAGGGCGAATATGGGCCACCTGCTTCCGGATGTGGGCCACCCGCGCCTTCTCCGAGGATGAGGCGGACTACGTTGGCCATGCCGGGGAGTTCGCGTGCTCCGGCACCATAGCCGGTTGCGGTGAGGGAGAGAGCGGGAAGAGGCTCGTAACGGACGTTGAGAGCTTTGAGAATAGCGGCGCCGGTCGGGGTGAGCAGTTCTTTGGGCGCTCCGGAGGAGTAGATGGGCGCGCCGCGAAGAAGTTCGGCGGTGGCGGGCGCGGGAACAGGCAAGACTCCGTGGGCGCAGCGAACGGTGCCGGAGCCAACATTGAGCGCGGAGCAGTACCAGGCGTCGGCGGCGATGGCCTCAATGGCCACGGCTGCGCAGACGATGTCCACGATGGCGTCTTCAGAGCCGACCTCGTGGAAGTGAATGGACTCGGGCGGCAGATTGTGAATCTTGCCTTCGGCGTCGGCAAGTAGCTCGAAGGTTCGGACGGCGAATGCCTTGGCGGCGGCGCTGATGTTGGCGCGGGCGATGACCTGGCGGATCTCTGGGAGTCCGCGATGGGTGTGCTGCTGCGGCAGTGGGACAGGCGCGTGGGAATGCCAGTGCGGATCGTGGGAGTGCTTGTGCACGTGGCTGAATTCTTGCGAGTGGCCTTGCTCGTGGGAATGACGGTGCTCGTGTTCGTCCTCGTGCGAGTGAGCGTGCTCGTGATCATTCTCGTGCTCGTGAGCGTGTTCATGCTCGTGCGTGGGTTCGTCCAGTGGATGGTCGGGGCGGCCCTGGATGAGGACATCGATTTTGGTAGCGGAAATCCCGCTGCGCTGGACCGGGTTGGAGATGAGTGCGGCTTCGAGTCCGAGGGCGGCGGCGACGGACTGGAGTTTTTCCAGCGACACGCCAGCATCGACGGCTGCGCCGAGAAACATGTCGCCGCTAATTCCGGAGAAACAATCAAGATAGGCGATACGCATTGCTTGCGAGTCCCATGGGCGTTGGCCCGAAACTTAACTATATAGGAGGCGCGGGGGATTGGGTAAGAGCGGCCCGGGCTGCAGGCTTCCATGTCACGGATGTGAGGTGAGTCCCACACAGATGGAGACGTATTGCTGAAGCGAATTGGCGGAAACCACGCGGAGTTCCGGGATGGGTACTGATCCCTTACAATCGAAGTTGACCATTCGAGTTGAGAGTCCCGCTGGACGCAAGGAATCACTGTGTATCTTTTATTGCAGAACCGCCTGATTGCGCATGTGCGCGCCTTTTTGAAGCAGAAGTACAACATCGAGCTGGCAACCATTGTGGTGGAGCAGCCACCGAAGATCGAGTTTGGTGAGTTTGCGCTGCCCGTTTCGTTTGAGCTGGCACGCACACTGAGGAAGGCTCCGCGAAAGATTGCCGACGAGATTGTGGCGGAGATGGGACTGCCGGTTGGCTTCGCCGGGTTTGAGGTGGCGGGAGCTGGGTACATCAACGCGCGGCTGGACAGGAGCGCGGCGGCTGCGCTGGTGGCGGGCGGGGCAGAAGACCCACATCTGCTAAATACGGCAGATGTGGGGCACCGGTCGGATCAGGAGCAGGAGCAAGATCAAGGTCAACTGCCCCACACAAGCCAACAGAAGACTTGTATGGGCCACCCGTCCGCGCTGAGTCGCGGCAAGGTGCTGGTTGAGCACACGTCTATCAATCCTAATAAGGCTGCGCATATTGGGCATTTGCGAAATTCGATATTGGGCGACACGCTGGTGAGATTGCTGAGGGCGGCTAACTATACGGTTGCCGTGCAGAACTACATCGACAACACTGGCGTGCAGGTGGCCGATGTGGTGGTGGGATTTGAACGCGTGGCGAAGAAATCGAAGGCTGAGATTGAGGCGCTGATCTCAGGGAGTGAAGGTCGTTTCGACTACTACTGCTGGGATTTGTATGCGCGGGTTTCGCAGTGGTACGAGGAAGACAAGGCGAACTTGCAGGCTCGGCGTGACACGCTGCATTTGCTGGAAGAGGGTGGAAATCCTACGGCGGAGATTGCGCAAGAGATTTCCATGGCAGTGCTGCGGCGGCATCTGGAGACCATGCAGCGGCTGGATATTGAGTACGACTTTTTGCCTCAGGAGAGCGACATTCTTCATTTGCACTTCTGGGCTAAGGCGTTTGAGCTGCTGAAGGCCGCGGGAGTTTTGTACTTCGAAGAGGAAGGCAAGAATAAGGGATGCTGGGTGATGACGCGTCCTGGAAATGTAAAGGACGAGGGCGCAGAGGCGGCACCTGACGAAGATGCAAAGGTGATTGTGCGCTCGAACGGCACGGTTGGATATGTAGGCAAGGACATTGCTTACCACATGTGGAAGTTCGGGCTGCTGGGATTGGATTTTGGCTACCGGAAATTTTATGAGTACGCGGATGGACGCGCGGTTTGGATCTCGTGCGATCCGAAGGACAGCGAGCCCGGGGCTCCGCACTTTGGCGGGGTGGACGCGATTTACAACGTGATTGACGCGCGGCAGAGTGATCCGCAGGAGACGGTGAAGCAGTCGATTCTGTTGATGGGTCATGCGGCTGAGGCGGCACGCTATACGCACTTCAGCTATGAGATGGTGGCGTTGACTCCGCGCTGCGCGATGGAGTTGGGATACACGGTGAGCGAGGAAGATCAACAGCGGAGCTACATTGAGGTTTCCGGGCGCAAGGGGTTTGGCGTAAAAGCCGATGACCTGCTGGACAAGCTGATTGACGCGGCGAAAAGCGAGGTTGATTCGCGGCACGCGGAACTGAGCGAGGATGAGCGTCGTGAGATTGCCACGCAGATTGCGGTGGGTGCGCTGCGTTACTTCATGCTGAAGTTTACGAAGCAGTCGGTGATTGCGTTCGACTTCCGCGAGGCGCTGTCATTTGAGGGTGAGACGGGACCGTATGTGCAATATGCGGTGGTGCGGGCGACGAACATTTTCCGCAAGGCGGGAGTCGCTCCCGAAGATGCGCTGAAGACGGAGCTTGCGGCGGATGCATTCGAAGGCAACGACGATTTGTGGTCGCTATGGCTCGCGGCGGGTCAGACGTCGAGAGTGATTGAGCAGTGCATTGTGACCACGGAGCCTGCGGCGGCGGCGAAACACGCGTTCCAGTTAGCGCAGCAGTTCAACAACTTTTACCACAAGCACCACATTCTTACGGAAGAAGACGCGGCACGCAAGGCTCTGCTGCTGGCTACGGCGGCGGTGGTACGTCGCGAACTGATGGCAACGATGGCGGTGATGGGGATTCCGGCTCCGTCAGTGATGTGAGGGCGGAATTCGTGAGCGCAGGCATCTATCACGGGTGTAGGCGCGAGGTGATAGATGCGTCACTCAAGGCAAGAATCAACCACCCCACGTTGGGCAAAGAATGTTGTTCGGTTCCATGGAGACTGAGCATTACCCATCTAATCTAGACTAGTAGGTTCTCTTGCGAGATTTGTCCCGCCAGTTCCAGCAGTCGATCAACTCCAACCGGCTCTTCTCTCAGCATTGGGACGACGGCATATCGCTTTGAGTGTTGAGAGACAACGGCGTCTATTTCGCGCAATTCGTTGCGTGCTCTTTGCCGCAGAAGAGGCGAGCGCGGCATTGCGGCTGCCACACTGTTATTGATAACCCACGCCCACGGTTCGATGCCAGCACGGCGCAGATCAACCGACAGATTTGCGGCCTCGAGCACTGGCGTTGTTTCCGCAAGAGTTACCAGCAATACCTTGGTCTGTTTCGGATCCTGCAATTGCATCATCGGCGTTACGGAGTGCAAGCGCGCACCATTCTCGTGGCGCGCGACTTCCCGGTGGTAAGCCCCGGTGGCGTCGAGCAGCAGCAGTGTGTGACCAGTGGGTGCCGTGTCCATGACTACAAACTTCTTGCCCGCCTCGCGAATGATGCGCGAGAAGGCTTGGAACACCGCGATTTCCTCGGTGCATGGGGAGCGCAGATCTTCCTCCAACAACGCCCGTCCTTCAGCATCGAGATGAGCGCCCTTGGTTTCGAGCACATCCTTCCGGTAGCGCGCGGTCTCCGCCTTGGGATCAATGCGGCTTGTGGTGAGGTTGTCGAGCGAGCCCTCCAGAGTTTCAGTGAGATGAGCCGCAGGGTCAGACGTGGTGAGGTGCACCGGCAGGCCGCGATGCGCCAGTTCGATAGCCACAGCAGCCGCCAAGGTGGTTTTACCGACTCCACCTTTCCCCATCAGCATGACAAGGCCATGCCCATCGGCAGCAATGTCATTGACTAAGTCCGAGAGGCTTGGGGCTTCCAGTTTGATTGGCTGTTCGTGGCGAGGGGTTGCGAGAGCAGTGTTGTCCGTCAGCAAATGCCGGAGGGCCTTGAGGCCGACAAGATTGAACGCCTTGAGGGCAACGTAGTCACACGGCAGCGCCTTGAGCACGGCAGGGATCGCTGACAAAGCAGCCTGCTCGCGTTCGCAGATGGCAGCAGCTAGCGGATCGTTGAGCGCCTCCGTTCGCGGCAACACACCGTTGATGACAAGTGATTGCTGCGATAGTCCGATGGCCGCGAGTTCTTCGTGGGTGCGTGCGACCTCGCGGAGAGTTGCCTGTTGCGCCCGAGCTACCAAAATCAAGCGTGTGCGCTCAGGGTCACCGAGGGCTTCGAGAGCCGCCTTGTATTGCGCGTGTTGCTTTTCCAGACCAGCCAGGGGGCCGAGGCACGAGGCATCGCCCTTGCCATCATCGAGGAAACCGCTCCAGGCTCCGGGCAGTTGCAGCAGGCGGATGGTGTGCCCGGTGGGCGCGGTGTCGAAGATGATGTGGTCGTAATCGGCGGTCAATGCCGAATCGGTGAGCAGTTCCGTGAATTCGTCGAACGCTGCAATCTCGGTGGTGCAGGCTCCAGAAAGCTGCTCCTCGATGCCTTTGACGACTGATTTCGGCAGTACGCCACGCACAGGGCCAACAATGCGATCACGGTAGGCTTGGGCTGCCGCCTGCGGGTCGATCTCCAGCGCAGACAAATTGGGAACGGCTGGAATGGTTGTGATTCGATTGCCGATGGTGACGCCGAATACCTGACCGACGTTCGAGGCTGGATCGGTGCTCACCAGCAGCACGCGCGATCCGGCTTCGGCGAGCTGGATCGCTGTAGCACAAGCAATGGATGTTTTGCCTACGCCACCTTTGCCGGTAAAGAAGAGGAAACGGGGAGGTTGTTCGAGGAACTTCACGATTGTAATCTCCAGTTCAGCAACAACTGCTGCCAGAGCAACAGCTCTTGACTGTTTTTAATGGGTTCGACTGCTCGATCTCTGCCCAGCGGGCTAGTTCGGCGCGATTCGGGTAACGGCCAGCTAAAGCCACTTGACCATCCACCAGAATCAGCGGCAAGGCATCCGGGCCAGAGCGCTCCAGGTACGCCTTGGCAATCGAGTTTTCGGCGAAGGCCATCGGTTGCTGCGCAAGGTTGAAGCGCTCGATCTTCGCTCCGTTTTGTTTGGCCCAGTCCGCGTCAGCCGAAAAGCTGACTAGGTTCTGGTCGACATCAACGCCACACACTCCCGTGCTGCAACACAGTGCCGGATCAAACACTTGAATGGTTTTCATCTTTTTACTCTCCTTGAAAATTTGAAATCACAAACAACGCGTTTACGAATGAAGTTTGCCGATGCGATCCAGTTCCTCTTTGAATCCTGCCGGATCGTTCTTTAACTCAGATAGGGGGAGCGCAAACAAAGCCTCAATGCGAGTTCGCAAAACGCGGTAAGTCTTCATAAAGGCGGCATCAATTTGCTCATCGGTCCCGGTTGCGTGCGCCGGATCGTCAACTCCCCAATGGCTTCGCAGGACCGGGCCGAGATAGGCGGGACAGGTCTCACCCGCCGCGCTGGAACAGACTGTGATCACTACGTCTGGAGTGAGCGGCAGGTTATCCCTCGTCTTGCTTTGAAAACCCACCGTGTCGATGCCCTCGCGATCCAGTAGCGCCAACGAGCGCGGATGCACCTGCCCTGTTGGCTTGCTGCCAGCGCTCATGGCGTTCCAGCCGGCAGGCGCGAGGTGGTTAAAGATGGCTTCGGCCAATATTGAGCGGCAAGAGTTGCCCGTGCACAGGAAAAGAACATTCATTTCACGCGCTCCACTGGAGTAGAAGGAAGAACCGGAAGCACAGCCTCACAGCACTCCGAAGAAGCGCGCAACTCTCCGCACTTCTCCGGATGGCCGCAGCAACACTCCTCGGTAAGGTAAGCGATCAGGTCGAGCATCAATGGAATGTCCGCCCGATAGCGCTGGAAGCGGCCCTCCTGCTCCACGGTTACAAGGCGCGCGTAGGTCAGCGCCTTCAGGTGAAAGGAGAGATTCGTCGGAGGTACGCCCAGCGTAGACGCAATTTCACCTGCAACAATGCCGCCTGGGCCTTCTTTTACCAGCAGCTTGTACACATCCAGGCGCACGGCCGAGGACAGTGACTCAAAGATCGAGAGTGCAGTGCTTTGCTCCATGCTTCAATTATACAACAAATATTGAAACGACAGTGGCGAGTCCACCTGGATGGAGACTTTGGAATGACGCGATTCGGAGAAATCGAAATAGACAAGGCACAAAATTCCCGGCGGACAACTCAGGAACTCTGGACAGCATCTCTGAGATGGACGAAATGTAATCTTTTCATCTTTTCAGTGCCAAGCAGTCCCTGGATAATAGGTTATGAAGAAAGCCGGAGTCGTATGCTCTCTTGTTGTGACGCTATTTGTTCTTGGCTGCGGCCAGCCGACAACCCTGGTCTCAATGTCTGTTACCCCTACATCCGCTTACCAAACGGGATATGGTGTTAGTCAATTTCAGTTCACGGCCTACGGCAATTTCATTCACCCCACCGAATCGCGAGACATTACCAAAGAAGTTACATGGACCTCTGCGATACCTGCCATTGCGACGGTAGACAGCAACGGGTTACTGACGACCGCACCCAATGCATGTGGTGAGACCATCATTACAGCAACAGCGGGGAAAAACCTCATCGGCAGAAACAGTGCAGACTCTCAAGCTGAGATGAATGCAACGGCCACGTTCACCATTTACGTGAAGAGTGTTGACACCTGTCCGCAGCCGCCGAGCAGTTAGGCAGCTCGGTCGGGCAATGAACATCCTCTAAGACTGGCGACACCCGGCTTGTGTTAAGGCCGGGCGTCTCACTTGAGACCAGGGGGCGCAGCCGTGGTGTGCGCGGCGTTGCCCAACGGACGGAAATATCCCCGCCACTCTTTCGATTCAAGGCGATCCGACTCAACGTCGACAGCAGGCTTGAGTCGGACACTCATCTAGTCTTTCCCCACCTGCTCAGTCGCCAATGTATCTGCTGCATCCAGAATCAGTCTCCATGCTTGCTCCACATCCTGCAGGCCGGTGGCTATGTTGCCTATGGCGATGCGGATGACGAAGTGTCCGTTGAGGGCGGTATGGGAGAGGAATGTGGTGGGGCTCTCGTTCACTTTGTCGAGCAGTGTCTTGTTGCGTTCATCGTTACCCCGCAGGCGGAAGCAGACTACGGAGAAATTTACGGGAGCTACGCGTTCGAAGCGTTCATCGGCGTCCACCCATCCGGCGAATTCGCGGGCAAGCTGGTTGTGACGGCGAAGGAATTCCATGATGCCTTCGCGTCCGAAGTAGCGCAGGATAAACCAGAGTTTGAGCGACCGGAAGCGATGGCCGAGGGGCACGCCGTAGTCCATGAGGTGGACGGCGCGCGGGTCTTCGCTGGCTCGCAAGTATTCCGGCACAAGGGACAGTGCCTGGCGCAGGATTTGCGGCTTGCGAGTATAGAAGGCGCTGAGGTCCATCTGCGTCATGAGCCATTTGTGCGGATTGGTTACGACGGAGTGGGCGCGCTCGATGCCCTTGAAGTGATGGGCACACTCGGGCAGAAGAGCGCAGGGTCCGGCATAGGCGCAATCGACATGGAGCCAGAGGTTGAACTCCTCGGCAAGGGCGGAGCAGGCGGCTATGGGATCGACGGAGGTGGACGAGGTGGTGCCGACGGTGGCGACGATACAGCAGGGGATGAGTCCGGCGCGCAGGTCCGCTTCAATGAGCTCGCGCAGAGCTTCAGGGCGGAGGCGGAACTCGGCGTCGGTGGGCACCATGCGCACGTTGTTCTGTCCTATGCCTACGGCCATTGCGCCTTTCTCGACGGAGGAGTGCGCCTGCTCGGAGGTATAGACGACGAGGTTGCCACGGCATCCTTGTTCGCGAGTCTCAGGCTGGACAAATTCGCGGGCGCAAATGAGAGCGTGCATGGTGCTGGTCGAGGCCGTGTCATAGATGATGCCGAAGAATTCCGGCGGCAGGGTTAGCCATTCGCGCAGCCATCCTAGAGCGACCTGCTCAAGTTCGGCCACGGCTGGCGAGGTGCTCCAGTGCAGACCGTTGGTGTTCATGGCGGCGATGAGCAGTTCGGCGAGGATTCCGGGAGTGGAAGCTGAGGTGCCAAAGTACGCCATGAAGCCGGGATGGTTCCACTGAGTGACCGCCGGGAAGATGGTGGTGCGGAAGTCGCGGAGAATGGCGTCGAAGCTTTCGCCGTGCTCGGGAGCGTGGGCGGGAAGGGAATCGACAAGTTCGCCGGGGCTGGTGTGAGGAAGTACGGGGATGTTGCGAATGTTGGTGAGATAGTGGGCTATCCAGTCCACACTGCTGTGCGCGGAGGCGCGGAAGTCTTCGACGTAACGGACCCAGGCTTGCGGGTCTTGCGGATCAGGAAGATGATTCGACATGAGAGCTCCGGAAAAGAAGATTCTAGCGCAGAGGAGAGTGCGGAGGATGGGAGTGGCTCTCGGGCTGGGGGGCAGGGTGTGCGCAAGTTTGTGAGAAAATGAAGACAGGGCGCTGCTGACAAGCGCGGGATTTCCAGGGAAACCATGCACGAGTTGTCAATTGTTTGCTCGGTACTTGATCAGCTTGAAGAATTGAAGAAGAAGCAGCCGGAGGGAACGAAGTTCTCCAAGGTAGGGCTGCGCGTGGGAGAGCTGGCGGGTGTGGATGTGGATTGCCTGCGCTTCGGCTTTGAGTGCTCGGTGAAAGACACACCTTGGGAAACGCTGGCGCTGGAGATCGAAGAGGTTCCGAGGCGGCAACGTTGCCCCGGGTGCAAAGAGGAATTCAGGGCAGAGAACTGGGCGACGGCTTGTCCTAAGTGTGGCGAGGCCGCGACCATTACGATTGCCGGAGAAGAATTGCAGATCGCTTTTGTAGAGGTGGATGAATGAGCCAGATTGTGGTCGAGAAGAAGGTACTGAACGAGAATCAGAAGCTTGCTGCCGAGCTGCGCGACAAATTTCGCGCACACAAGATTTTGGTGGTGAACATTATCAGTTCGCCGGGATCGGGTAAAACCACTCTTCTGGAGCGGACGCTGGAGCGGCTGGACAAGAGCAAGAGGGTTGTCCTGCTGACCGGTGATTTGCAGACGGAGAACGATGCGAAGCGGCTGGGGCAGTGGGGATTCCCGGTGAAGCAGATTATCACCGGCGGCACCTGCCACTTGGACGCGAAAATGATTGAGAAGCATTTGGCGGACTGGCCGCTGGATGGCTTTGACATGCTGATCATCGAGAACGTGGGGAACCTGGTTTGTCCTACCAGCTACGATCTGGGCGAGCACTTCAAGATCGTCATGCTGAGTGTGACCGAGGGCGAGGATAAGCCGCTGAAGTATCCTTCGATCTTTGTGAAGAGCGAGCTGATGATTATGAGCAAGATGGACTTGCTGCCGTATGTCCCGTTCGATGCGGAGCTGGCGAAGAAGAATGCGCGGTCGGTGCATCCGGGGATAGAGATCATCGAGACTTCCAGCAAGGGCGATGGGCTGGACCAGTGGATGAAATGGCTGGATGATAAGCTGGCCGCGGTGAAATCGGGCGAGCTGGTTTCGGCGTAAATGGGTGATCGGCGGCTCCCACCTTAACGCCGCAAGGCGCGCGGCGCGAAGGTGGGGCACCCGAGAATAGACGTATGGGTCGGGTACGGATAACGTTGCGCTGCCGCGGGTGTTTAGGTCGGAGGGTTATGCTCTCCGGCCTTTTTATGTTTAGAAGTTGCGCGTGGCGAGGGGATTGGATACAAGGGAAGCAGTGACTCTACGAAAAATCTTCGGGATTGGGCTGGCGTTGCTGCTGGCGTTGGGTGCGGCTTGCGCTCAGAACTCCGCTGGGACGGAGTTGCAGGGGAAATTGCGTGGGCTGGGCACGACGCTGCGCATGCTGGAGATTACGGCGCATCCGGGCGATGAAGATGGCGCGCTGTTGCTGTATTTTTCGCATGAGATGGGCGCGGAGGTTACGCTGCTGACGTTGACTCGGGGGGAGCGTGGCGACAGCCGATTGGGCATCATGGAGCCGACCGAGCAGGGGTTGCTGCGCACCATGGAACAGCTTGCGAGCGACACGCATTATGGAGCGGAGCAGCGATTTACGCGGGTGGTGGACTTTGGCTTTGCGCACACGGCGAACGAAGTGTTCGACCGCTGGCTGGGACACGACGTGGCGCTTGCCGACATGGTGCGTGTGATTCGCGAGAGGCGTCCAGAGATTATCGTTACGCCGTTCGACGTGAGCGCGCCGGATGGCGACGGACAGCATGAGGCGACGGCGATCCTGGTGCGTGAGGCATTTCGGGCGGCGGCGGATGCCAAGAAGTTTCCTGAACAGTTGAAAGATGGAGTGGAGCCTTGGCAGGCGAAGCGTCTGTTTGCGCTGGCTCGCTCGGGGGCGTATGCCGTGGCGTTTGACGCGGGTGCGAGCACGGCTGGCGGGGAGAGCTTACAGGCGGAGGCGCAGCGCGCACTGGACGAACAGCACTCGCAGGTTGGGATATGGCACGCTCCCCGCGACGCGGTGCGGCATTATTGGCTGGTTGATTCGGCGGCGGGTTCTGCGATGCCGGAGGGCGCGAAGAATTTCGCGGATGGAATTGATTCGCGTCTGGAAGCGTTGAGTTTTGCGGCGGGACTGAGCGCGGAGACGGCTTGGCAGGTGCAGTCCCGGCTGAAGGCGATGAGCGAAGCTGCTGCGGCGGCGCGAGCGAGCGCTGGTGATCGGGCGGCTTGTGCTATTCAGATTGCGGGCTATCTGCGCCACCTGCGCACGTTGG
>Ga0182012_10004801_pt1 | contig 14038 bp, 9 predicted proteins | sample 612S2SmetaG_FD_120486 | JGI IMG/M metagenome (GOLD analysis project Ga0182012, IMG submission 120486) | Permafrost microbial communities from Stordalen Mire, Sweden - 612S2S metaG | ecosystem: Environmental > Terrestrial > Soil > Wetlands > Permafrost | place: Sweden: Stordalen | collected... | reverse complement strand
CCATTCGTGTATGAGGTTGCGGAGTTGCCGGGTTGAGCTCAGAGCGTACGTTCGGGGAAGCGTAATTCAAGAAAGCGAAATTCATGGCGGGCAAGGGCTTTACCGTGAAGAAGGATTGGGACAACCCCAAAGAGCACCAGATGCCCGCGGAGACGCGGGTGCCGGCCGAGGTGCGCGTGGGGACGGTGCTGGTGGCTCCGGCTACCGTGCTGGCTCCCATGGCCGGGGTGACCGACACGGTGTTTCGGCGGTTTATTCGGCACGCGAGCCTGTTTACAAGTGGTCAGTTGTCAGTTGTCAGTTGTCAGTCGTCCGGTGCCGATGACCCGGCTGCGGGGGTTGAGACTTCCGTGACGAACGCGCAGTCGGGATGTGGGCTGCTGATGACGGAGTTCACTTCGGCGGACGGGCTGGCGCGGATGCGGGAGTCGAAGCGGCGGCGGTATCTGACCTTCTACGATGACGAGCATCCAATCGGCGCGCAGCTTTTCGGCTCCAATGCGGAGACGCTGGCCGAGGCGGCTCGGATTGTGGAGGAGACTGGTTTCGACACGGTTGACCTGAACCTGGGCTGCCCGGCGAAGCGCGTGGTGGGCTGCAACGGCGGCTCGGGGCTGCTGCGCGATCTGCCGAAGATCGGCGAGATCTTTCGTACGGTAAGGAAGGCAGTGACGATTCCCTTCACCGTCAAGTTTCGCATGGGCTGGAACGAACAGCAGATTGTGTGTGTGGAACTGGCGCGGATGGCCGAGGCCGAGGGGCTGAACGCTGTGGCGCTGCACGCCCGGACTCGCGAACAGGGATACAGCGGGCAGGCGCAGTGGGAGTGGATCGCGGCAATCAAGCAGGCGGTGGGGATTCCGGTGATCGGCAACGGAGATATTCGCACTCCGGAGGATGCGGCCGCCATGGTGGCGCAGACCGGATGCGACGCGGTGATGATAGGGCGCGCGGCGCCGGCGAATCCGTGGATTTTCAGGCAGATTGCCCAGTACACGGCAACCGGCATGTACGAGCGGCCCACGGTGGAAGACCGTTACCGCATGATTCGCGCCTATTTCCAGATGCTGTTGAACGAGGCGGAAGCGACCAAGGATCTGCCTCGCAGCGAACGAATGGGCGAGACGGCAGGCAAAATGAAGCAGTTTGCGACATGGTTCACCCACGGCGTGCCGGGAGGAGCCAAGCTGCGAGCGGCTATCTACCAGGCGCGCACCGGGGCGGATGTGCTGGCCCAGGTGGAGCTGTTTTTTGCGGCGCACGCGGCGGGGGATGCGGGGTCAGGACCGCCTTGCGAGACGAATCAGGAAGAGCTGGTTGAGGGCTTTCCGGAATCCGCGCTCGTGTGCGACTGAAAAAGAGCAGTTAAAGACATTTAGCGGCACAAAACGGTGCAGGTATGTGCCTACGTTTGTGGTATCTACAGTCCAGAATTGTGGGTATATAGTTGACTCATTCCATTGGGAAGGGCTCACCTGGCGGACCGTGGCGCGAAAGCTGAAAGTTGCATTGCTGGCCTGGATGTGCGGTTTGGCCGCAGTCAGCCTAGTTGCGCCCCGCTGCGTTGCCCAGCGCTACAGCTTCAGCACGACGACTGAGGGACTGGGGAACCTTAACGTCAACTGCATTACGGAGGACCGTACAGGCTACCTTTGGATCGGCACCGAAAACGGCCTTTATCGATACGACGGGAGCCAGTTCAAGCAGTACGGCGCAGCCGAGGGCCTCGGCGGACATACTGTGCAGAGCCTGTTCGTGGGGTTGGATGGGACGCTATTCGTGGGAACCACGAACGGCATTTTTTTCGAGTTACAGAGCGGCAACTTCGCGGAGATTCGGCCTCCGGGAGCCGTCAAGCAGTTTTCGCAGCGGATTGGGAGCGTCTTCACCGCGATTGCGCCGGACCAGGTGGTGACGGCGGACCGGAGCGGCGCCTTTCTGCTGCGGCATGTGGAGCCCGATCGCTGGGCCGCTGAGCCCATGTACCTGGACGGATCGAATATCTGGAGTGTGCTGTCCACATCGGGCGGCGTGTTGTGGTACGGGTGCGACCACGATCTCTGCAGGCGTGTGGCCGGCAAGACGACCCACCTGGGCGCGGCTCTGCACTTGCCCGACGATCGATGGCTTCATCTGCTATTCGATCGCGACGGCCGCCTGTGGATCGGCGGCTTCATGCATCTGGGCGAGGTGATTGCGGCCGAAAACCGATACGAGGCGCACGAACTCCCCGGCCGATCGAACGATGCGCCCTATGGCGGGCTGGCCGAAGACGCGCGTGGACGCATCCTTTCTTCGCAGGGCCCGGACCTGGGGCTTTTTGAGAAGGGGCAATGGCGCATGGTGACTGCGCGCAACGGCCTCACGCACAACGACATTTCGGCGCTTTTTGTCGACCGCGAGGGTTCCATCTGGATGGCGATGGTGGGACACGGGCTGATGCGCTGGGTGGGCCAGGACCGCTGGGAAGGCTACACCGCCGCCGACGGATTGAGCGACGACATTGTGTGGGCCACGTTGCGCGACAAGATCGGGCGGCTGTGGATAGGGACCGAAAGCGGCGTCGATTTCATTCCCGCCGGTGGAGACACACCCAGAGCGTGGCAGGCGCACGGCATCCAGACGGCGCGCGCGGTTTCGCTGGCCGAAACCGCGGACGGGAGTATCTGGATGGGCAGCGCAGCGGGAGAGCTGGTCCGGATCGACCCGCAAACGCTGGCTGGATCGCAATGGAAGGTTCCGGAGGTGTACCGCGTCCTGAGCGACGGTGAACACCGGCTTTGGATTGCCACCGTCGGCGGCCTTTACGTGGTGGATACTGGCGCGGGAATTCGTGCTCCGCGATTGGTGGAAGACACCGCGATCCCCGACCCGAAAGAGCGGTTCACCGACCTGGCTCTGGATCAGGAGAGGCGCTTGTGGGCAGCATCCGATGAGGGACTTTTTCGCCTGGATGGAAGCGGTTGGCACCGGATCGATCCCGGGCTCACAGGAATAATCCCCCTGGAGATTGCGGCCGACCAGCGGGGCAATCTTTGGGCAGCCGGCGCTTTTGCGGGCATCCGGCGGCTGAGAATCCGCGGAGACAAGATCGTCGAGTCGGAACACGTGGTGCGCCCAAAGCTCTTGTCGGAACAGGTAGTTTCACTGGCGGTGGATCACCGCGGATGGTTGTGGGTGGGACAGGACAATGGGCTGAGTGTCTTCGATGGCCAATCCTGGAGAAGTTTTACCGAGGACGACGGGCTGATCTGGAAAGACACCGACAGCTATGCCCTTTCAGAGGATCGGGATGGCAGCCTATGGATCGGGACGTCAGGAGGGATCTCTCATCTGATGCAACCGCAGGCCGGTCCGCCGGTAACACCGCAGGCTCCGGTTTTTTCCGGCATAACCCTCGGGGGCAGGACCATGGTCATCGGATCTGAAATCCCCTGGACCGGCAAGACCCTTGCAATCTCAATGGACACGATCAGCTTCCGGGATGCGCGCCACATCCACATCCGCTATCGCCTTCTGGGCCTCGAATCGGAATGGGTGGAAACGGGGGACAAGATCGTACGGTACCCGCGACTCGATCCCGGTACGTACCGCTTTCAGGCCGAAACGCTGGACAGAATGAGCGGGCAAGTCTCCGCGATCAGCGAAATTGCATTTCGCATCACTCCGCGTTGGTGGCAGAGCGGACCGCTGCGGCTGGCCACGATACTGCTGGTGAGCATCATTGTGGTGTTGGTGTGGCAGTGGCGCGTCCATCACCTGGTTGAACAGAAGCGACAACTTGAGATGGCGGTTCAGAGCCGGACCGAGGACCTGGAGCGCGAGAAGGCCGAACTGCTGAGGGCCGAAGAGAAGATGCGGCAGTATGCGGAACACGACGATCTGACCGGCCTGTGGAATCACCGCATCGTGATTGAAAGGCTGCACCAGGAGGTGGACCGCTCGCGCCGCGACGGCGTGCCGCTGAGCATTATTTTGGCGGATCTGGATCACTTCAAGGACGTCAACGACACCTACGGCCACCTTGCCGGCGACCACGTGCTCAAGGAGATCAGCGCAATCTTTCAGCGCACAGTGCGCGCCTACGACTGGGTGGGCCGCTACGGCGGCGAGGAGTTTCTGCTTATTCTGCCCGGGTTGAGTTTTGTGGGCGCGCGTCTCCGCGCCGAGCAGTTCAGGATGGCCATTCAGGCGGCGCACGTCCATCATGGAGAAGCGGCAATCCAGGTGACGGCCAGCTTTGGTGTGGCCTCCGGCTTCCCGGAAGATTATGAGGCCATGATCCATACCGCCGACGCCGCGCTCTATCGCGCCAAGAACAATGGACGCAATTGCGTGATGTCTTCCGAGATTGGGCTGGTTGGACGAATGGGCGGAGCGCAGCGCGATTGAAGACTGCGGCTACGCTTTTTGCATCAGACCCGGGGCCATTGCTGCGCGCCGTGCAAAATGCGACGAATTTCGACCCTCTTCTTTTTTATGCAATAGACGGCGATAAAAGGTGTGCGCCCGATTACCAACTCGCGAGTTCCTTTTACTCGACCTTCGCGGCCCATGAGCGGGTGATCCGCAAGCAAATCCGTCTGACGCTCAATCTCCAAATCGAGCTTTACTGCTGCCGCAGGATTGTCCTGGGCGATGAAATCCAGTTGCTCAAACCGGGTTCGTGTGGCGGATGCGAGCCATCGAAGCGTCAATCCGCTGCCTTCTCACGCGCAGCGGCAAGCCAGGCGGCTCGCTTGATCGCGCTCTGCCGTTTCACATCCGCCTGGGAGTTCCATTCCGCATTGGGGGAGTCTGCCTCCTGATTAGCAAGTTCCACCTGCTGCCGGAACCAGATGTCATGAGCTGCGGCCTGATGAGCGCGACGCTGCCTTTCGGAGGTATCGGGCCGCTTGCGGGCGCCAGCCTGGGACTGACCAGGAGACCACGCGGAAGTATCAATCTCCACTCTGTGCGCTCCCATCTGGTGCAGTAGCTCGATAGCCTTAGCCGGGTTACGAAACGCTCGAGGCCGATTCCCATGTGTCGTAGCAAGATGAATGCGGTCTCCGCGGCGCGGTTGCGCCGTTACATAAAACTCGCCTCCAGATGCGGAGACTACAATCGAGCGAAAGCCGCCGGCGCGAAAGGCAGTCCGAAATTGGTCGAGATTGAGTTCTGCATTCACAAGTGTGACTCCATTTATCTAATAATGTATCTCAAATATCTATAAATATCTACTTCTAGTCTGGCAGCGGCAAGCGGATGGTGGCGCGTGCGCCTTCGCCGTCTTCGCGGTTGACTAGAGCAATTTCGCCGCCGTGGGCGCGGGCGATCTGCTGGGCCAGCGCCAGGCCCACGCCGCTGCCGGCAGGCTTGGTGGTATAGAACGGGACAAACAGGTTTTCGGTATTGGCGATGCCCATGCCGCGGTCTTCGATGGTAACCAGGAGATTGCCTTCGGCAAGGCGCCAGCTTGCGCGTACCGGGTGTGAACCGTTGGCGAGAGATGCGTCAACGGCGTTGGCCAGAAGGTTGATGAACATTTGCTCCAGTTGATCGGGGTCCGCGTCGAGCGATGCGGGCGGTCCGGGATCGAATATGACCGGCAGGCGCTGCTCGAGCAATACGACGCGCTCCAGGAGCGGGCCGAGCTGAACCCGCTTGAGATGCGGCGGCGGCAACTGGGCCAGCAGCCGGTAGGACTGCACAAAACGGTGCAGGGCGTCAGCGCGGCTCTCGATGACGCCCAGGCCGCGTTTGAAATCGTGCAGCGTTGCCTCTTCGCCGGCCATGTGATCGACCCGCGCCAGCAGGCTGCCCGCGATGGACTTGATGGGCGCCAACGAGTTCGAGAGTTCGTGACCAAGCACGCGAATGAGACGCTTCCAGGCGATTTGTTCTTCTTCCTGCAGCGGCAGGCTCACATCGGCGAGCAAGAGCAGCGTATGGGGTACGCCGTCCTGGCGGAATACGGCCTTGCGCAGCAGCCAGCGGGTCGGGGCGGCGGAGGACGTCTGCCTGGAATGGAATGAGTGGATGCTCTGGTCGGGCGCGGCAAGCAAATCTTCGAGGCCCAGTTCGCGCGCTGAGTGGCCAAAACAGCGGGCATAGGTCAGGGACAACAGCTTGACGCCTGCGTTGTTGACCAGTTGGAGCAGATTTTCGCGATCGAAGGCAAACAGCGGCGCGTGCATCACCTCAAGGATGCGCGCCAGCAGCGCCGTGGCCTCAAGCGAACGCACGCGCTGCTTTTGCAGCAGATCGGCGAGCGCGTTCACCTCGGCTGCGAGTTCGCCGAACGCGTCCTTTGTGGCGGCTCCGCGGGCGCGGAAGGAGTAGTCGCCCTCGCGCAACGACGAGACGACATTGGAGAGCGTCTGCAGGGGGCGGACCATGGATTCAACCAGCGCGGCGGCTACCAGGAGCAGATAAAGCAGGAGGCAGCCGAGGAGCAGGATCGTGGGCGCGAGGGTGATTCGCTGCCGGTAGATGAGAATGGCGGCGAAGATGAACGCAGGCAATGCAAGCAACAGGCAATAGAGCCAGGCCCGGCGAACAGCCGAGTGCCGGCGCCGGCGCACTTGCCTTTCATAGACCATATTTTTCGATGCGCCGATAGAGCGCGGCGCGGCTGAGACCGAGAGACTCGGCTGCCTGCGAGATATTGCCGTCGCAGCGGCGGAGCACCTTGCGGATAAGCAGGGCCTCGACCTCGTCAATGCTCATATTTTCAAAAGACTGGGGAGAGGACTTGGCGGCGGCGATGGCGAGGTTTGAGGGCTCAATCTCCTCACCGCGGCAAAGCAGCACGGCGCGCTCGACGGTGTGTTCGAGCTCACGCACGTTGCCTGGCCAGGGATATTGCATCATCTGCTGCATGGCGGCGGGAGAAAACTCGATCACCTGCTTGCGGTAGCGGGTGCGATTGCGGCCGAGAAAGTGCGCGGCAAGCAGCGGGATATCTTCTCGGCGATCGCGCAGCGCGGGCAGATGAATCTCGACGGTGTTGATGCGGAAGAGCAGGTCCTCGCGGAAGTTGCCGGCCTTGGCCTCTTCTTGCAGGAGCGCATTGGTGGCGGAGAGAATGCGGACATCGACACGCCGCGTCTGCGAGGAGCCGACGCGCTCCAGCTCGCCCGTCTCCAACACACGAAGCAGCTTGGCCTGCTGGCGGAGGGGTACGTTGGCGATTTCGTCGAGGAAAAGAGTGCCGCCATTGGCAAGCTCGAAGCGGCCGACGCGATCGGTACGCGCATCAGTGAATGCGCCCTTCACGTGGCCGAAGATTTCGCTTTCGAAGGTTCCCTCGGGAAGGCCTCCAGCGTTGACGGCAACAAGCGATCTGCCGGCGCGGGGCGAAGCGGCGTGGAGGAGCTTGGCGACAATCTCCTTGCCGGTACCATGCTCGCCGGTGATGAGCACGTTGGCGTCGGAGGGACCGACCTGCGCAATCAGTTCAAGCACGGGCTGCATGGAAGGCGCGCCGGCGACAAACTCCGGCATGCCTTCCGCGCGGAGCAAGCGATTTTCGAGCTCCAGTTGGCGGGCGCGACGCAGGGCGTGATGGAGCTCGGCGTGCACGCGAATGAGCGAGACCAGACGCTCGTTCTCCCATGGCTTCTGCACAAAGTCACGCGCGCCGCGCTTGATGGATTCGACGGCCAAGTCGATGTTGCCCCAAGCAGTCATGACGATGACAGGAAGGCGCGCATCGAATTCCTGGATGCGCGCAAGGAGATCGAGGCCCTCCTGGCCGGAGGTGGTGTCGCGCGTGTAGTTGAGATCGATGAGCAGCACGTCGTAATCGCGCATGCCCAGCGCTTCAAGCAGCAGGCCGGGAGAACGGACGCAGTCCACATCGATGCCCTGCGGGGCGAGCAGCAACTCGACGGCCTCAAGGATGTGCGGTTGATCGTCGGCAACCAGCACGCGAATTCGCTCTTGCTTACTTGGAATGTTCCGCCTCCGTTACGACTGGTCGTTCAATTAAAGACCGCACGCCTAGGGTTCGTCTGATCAAGCCTGCGGCACCCTCGGCGAGCATCCCTCAGGGGCTAAAGCCCACGCGATTTCAGGCCCTTTTTGCGGCACGGCTAAAGCCATGCCCTTTCAAAACTGATCGACGCCCTTTCAAAGCCGATCTGTGAGATAACCTCCATTGTTCCTCACGGTGATTCTACGGCTATTGAGTGACCACACCCGATTTTGCGTCGTCGATGGAGACCCCGGTCCGCTCCAGCGTCTCCCCGGTGGCGCGGTCGATATCCACCTTGGCCTTCTCGTATGCAGTTTTTGCGGCATCCAAAGCGGACTCGGCCACGGCTAATGCGATTTCCGCGTTCAGTGTGTCGAGGCCGGATTTCGCACCAAGCTGCTGCTCCTGTTTGGTAATTTCAAAGACTTTCTCGGCTAGGTCGCGCGCTTTCTGGGCTGCTTCAACGTTGGCCTGCTTCTGTTCAAGAGCAAACTTCGAGTTGCGCACGTCGAAGCGAATGCCCTTCTGCTGCTGCTCGGAGGATATCTGGCTCTGGCGGTACTGCAACACAGCGCGGAATTGATCGGCCTTGGCCTGGCGGTTGCGCAGATTGATGGAAAGCGTGACCCCGACACGGTATTCCGGGGACGAGTAATTGAATGTGTTTTCGAACATGCTGCCGAAGCCCGTAGGCAGAGTGGTGGTGCAATCCTGCGTTTTGGAATCGCACAAGGGGTTGGTGGGACCCGCGGTTCCCGCGCCGGCGTAGAGGCCATACAAGTTGAGAGTCGGCAACAGTTCGCTGTTGATGTCCTTGAGGGCCTGTTTCTGCACTTCGGCCTGCATCTGGTAGATGGCAACCTCGGGCCGCTTCTTCTCGGCCTCGGAGACGAGAGCGTCGATGGTCTTGTCGGCGTTGGGGTCTGGCGCTCCCTGTGTATCGAGCGGAATGACAGGCATCTCGTCAATCCCGGGATCATCGGTCTTGGTAAGCGCGTTCTTCATCAGGAGCTCGTTCAGTCGAAGGCTGGCGCGCGCCACCGTGAGGTTGCCTTCGGCGGTGGCCACGGCGGACTGATCGGTCATGACCTGCATGGCGGGGATGGCCTGAAGTTCGAGCTGCTTCTGATCGTCGGAGAGATTCTTGTTGGCGTAACCGAGGGAGCGTTCACTGATCTGCTCGCTCTCGTAGGCGTTCACCAAGTCCCAGTAGATATTTTCGACCTGGGTCACGGTGGCGATGACCTGTGCTTTGAAAGCAAGGTCGGTGATCTGGGAGTTGCGCTTGGCAATGCGGATAAAGCGTTCGTTGGTGGCGATGCCGAAGCCGGCCAGAATGGGCTGTTGGATGATCAACTGAAAGTTGGAATAGAGCTCAGGATTGATGAGGTTGTAAGGGGTATTGGAGGCGACACGCTGGCCGAGATAGTTGACCTGGACGCCCGTGCCGATGGGGAAAGATTGGGAGTAGCTCGACAGAACCTCAATGGTGTTGGTCTTCAGAGTCGGCACGCCGGTTAGGACCTGGTTGGCCTCCTGGACCGTGGTGTGATCGACGTAGCCCTGGAAGGTGAGGTAGGGATCGAAGGACGAAACGGCGGTACCGGCGCCGAGGGTCGAGGTAACGATGCCGCCAGCGCCGGCGGAGAATCCGCCACCCGACGAGCCGCCTCCGCCGCCGGTGGAAGCGGCAAAACCACCCTGTGTGCCCTGGACGATGCTGGTGTTAACGCCGTTAGCCTGTGCGCCAGATTTTGTACGCAGGATATCGGTCTGCGCAATGGGAAAGTTATAGCGGAAGTAGGCCAGATCGAGATTATTCTCGATGGCCACTGCGATTGCATCGTGCAGTGAAAGATAGATCTTGCCATCGCGAATGAGGTTCTGCAGGCGCGGCGAATTGTTGAGGTCCAGTTCAGGAGCGGTGGCCGGTATATAAGGCGCGAACGGGTTGTGCGAGTGGGGCAAATCGATGTGGAACGGGCGCTGCGGGACCGTTGCCTGTTGCTGTGCCTGCTGCATCTGTTGCTGGAGGGTCGGCGGCGGCGGCGCTGTGGTGTTCGCGGCGGGCGCAGGGGCCTCCGGCGCCGGCTGCGAGGGTGCGGATGCCGGTTGCGTTTGCGTAGTGGGCGGCGGAGTCGGCGCGGCTTGCTGCAGTGCGGGCTCGGCCGCGAATGCAAGGTTGACCTGCAACAAGAGGATCGCGGCGACTGCCTGAATCCGTTTGACCGGAGATGTTCTTGAACGATGAATCTGAGAATGACTCGCATGAAAGTACTTCACAGGGCGCTGACCTCCGGTGTTCTTGGCTCAAGGATTTCATCGCGCGTTAGCCAGCCATCGCGCAACTCGAGAATGCGCTTGCCATAGCGCGCGTTCTCTTCAGAGTGCGTGACCTGCACGATGGTGGTGCCCGCGCGATTGAGTTGGCAGAAAAGTTCCATGATCTCGCGAGCCTGGGTCGAATGGAGATTTCCGGTGGGCTCATCGGCCAGCAAAAGCACAGGCGCATGGACTACGGCGCGCGCAATGCCCACCAATTGCTGCTGCCCGCCGGAAAGCTGCGAGGGGAACAGATCTTTCTTGGCGACAATTTGAAAGCGGTCAAGGATGTCGGCGACCATGCCCTGACGTTCTTTTGCGGGCAGGTTTTTATAACTCAGCGGTAAGTCGATGTTTTCAGCGACAGTAAGATCGTCAAGCAGGTGATAACTCTGGAAGACCATGCCGATGCGCTGGCGGGCGAGGTCTGCCCGCTGCTTTCGATTCAGCTTGTGCACTGGTGTTTCGCCGAACCAGTACTCACCGAGCCAGCTATCGTCAAGCAGGGCGAGCACATTGAGCAGCGAGGACTTCCCTGCCCCGGACGGCCCCATCACGGTGACGAACTCGCCTTCCTTGATAGTGAGGCCGATGCGGCGGAGCACCCAGGTTTCAGTGTGGCCGGTCTTGTAACTGCGTTCTACGCTTTTCAGTTCGATCATGAATTTACTCCGTTCTCAATGCCAGAATGGGGTCGACTGCGGCAGCGCGGCGAGCCGGCAGCCAGGCAGCCAGGAAAGATGCAGCGGCCAGAACCAGAACGACCGCTGTGAAGGTGAGGCCGTCGTGGGCCTGAACGCCAAAGATATAACCGCTGGCGAGTTTTGCGGCGAACCACGCCATGATGCCGCCGGTTGCAAGTCCAAGGGCGACGAGAAGGAGCGCGCGACGAAGAATGAGCGAGAGGATGTTGGCCTGGGGTGCGCCTAAAGCGAGGCGAACGCCAATCTCGCGCGTGCGCTGTGCTACGGCGAAGGAGAGCAGGCCGTAGAGGCCAACAGATGCGATCATGAGCGCGAGACCGGCAAAGGTTTCAAGCAGGTGCGCGATCAAGGTCTGGCTGCCGAAGGAATCTTCTACGGCTTCGTGGATGGTCATTACGTCGGTGGTGGTGGCGTCGGGAGCGACTTCATGCAGTGCTCTATCAAACTGCGCGCGGAGCGAATCGGCAGGAATGGCGGCGCGAATCGCGACCTCCATGAAGGCCTTCGCAATGCCGTAGAGCGTCGACCCTGGCTCCATCTGCGCGAGGCAGAAGTAGATTTCAGGTTCAGTGGCTTCAGTGACCTTTTGCTGTTTCACGTCCCCGATGACGCCGACGATCCGCGCGGCTTTCAGCTTTCCTTTGCCCATGCCGAAGGTGTGTCCGATGGGGTCCTGCCCGGGGAGATACTTGTTGACGAAGGCCTGGTTGACGACCACTACAGCAGGAGCCGAGGCGGTGTCGTCCTGGTTGAAAAAGCGGCCGCGAAGCATGGGGATTCCCATAGCGTCCACGAGACCGGCTGAGGCCAATCGTCCGTTGGCCATCGGGGCCTTTCCGGAGGAAATCTCCTTGCCGTCAAGCTTTCCGGAGAGGGTCACCATGAATTCTCCACGCATGGGCAACACCGAACTGAGTGCCGCAACCTGAACGCCGGGAATGGCGCGCAGGCGTTCGAGCAGCGGCAGATAGGATGTCTGAACGATATTCGCATCCGCGCCGGCGACGCCGTTGTTGAGCTTCGCCATCCCATTCAGGATGACGCCGCCGGTTAGGACATTCTGCTGGGAAAAGCCGAGCGGAACCTGGCGAAGCGCGTGGATGGTGCGCAGGAAAAGTCCCGCGCCGACAAGGAACACAAGCGTGAGCGCGAGTTGCGCGACGACCAGTGCTTCGCGGGTGCGATTCTGACTTGCGGATGCGGTGGTGGTTACTCCGTGCAGGCCGCCCTGGACGTTTCGACGCATGGCGCGCAACGCTGGAAACACACCGGTGATTGCAGCGGTAAGAAGGGTGAAAGCCGCAAGGCACAAGAGAACACGCCAATCCATATGAATGGCGCCGGCGGCAGTGGCAACGGGCACATTCGTTTCAATCTGATGTTTCAGAAGTGTGATCGCGGTTTGGCCAAGCAGCAGTCCGGTGATGCCGCCTAGTGCGCTCAACAGAAGGCTCTCGACAATCGTCTGTTGCAGGAGCCGTGCGCGGCTCGCGCCGAGGGCGGAGCGCACGGCCTGTTCGCGAGTTCGGGCCACAGCGCGGGCGAGCATGAGGCTAGTGACATTGAGGCACGCGAGGGCCCAGATGCCGAAGACAACGGCGTAGAGCAGCATGAGCGGCTTGCGCGAGAACTCAGTCAACGACTGCTGATAGCCGGTGACCTTGACGTGAGAAGGTAAATCTCCATCGCGAACCTCTTTGGAAATCAGCGCCTGCGAGCGATCCAGTGCGGCAGTGAGTTGAGAGGCACTCATTCCATCGGGAATGCGCGCATAGAACGAGTCTATAAACTGCGCACCATCCCCGCTCATCGAAGTACGATTGGCCGGCGTAATCTCCTCGGGGGACCATATCTGGGTAGAGTCGCTAAAGGGGAACGAGAAGCCGCGGGGCATGACGCCGAGGATGGTATACACCTCGCTGCGAATGGTGAGCGTCTTGCCTACGATTTTTGGATCGGAGGCATAGAGCTTTCGCCAAGCCTCCTCGCTCAATACGACAACGTGAGTGCGCCCCGGCTGGTTCTCCTCGTCGCGAAAGATGCGGCCCAGGATTGGTTGCGCTCCCAGCAGCTTAAGCACGGCAGCATCCACATGCGATTGCCGGACCTGAAGGCGCCCGCCCGGACCGACAATGCTGGCGTTGTGGGCATTGAACGAGGCGCCAATCTGCGTGCTGGGCCCCATTGCATCGCGCAGTTGGAGCATGTTGGCGTAGCTCATGGCGTAATACGGCATAGAGCCGTTCATTTCGACGGTGACGATGCGATCAGGGTGCGCGTAGGGCAACGGACGGAGGAAGATGCCATTGAGGATGGTGAATACGGCGATGTTCGCGCCCAGCCCCAGGGCGAGCACTGCGATTGCAGTGAGGGTGAAACCCGGCGACTTGCGCAACTGGCGCAGGGCGTAGCGGACATCCTGAAGAATCGATGGCATCGTATGTGTCCTCCCTTTAAAATGATTCCAACGTACAAATCCTATTCGGTTCTCAGGGCCTGCATGGGTTCGACCGTTGCAGCGCGGCGCGCGGGCAGGGCGGCTGCGATTGCAACCATCCCAATGGTCAGAACCACGGCCCCGGCAAGCGTTACTGGGTCAAACGTGGTAACGCCGTAGAGCTGGCTGCGGAAAAGCCGCGCCAATGCTACGACGGATGGGAGCGCGATGGCAGTGGCGATGGCGGCGATGACGGCCATCTCGCGCACCACCAACAGGACGACGCTGGAGCGTTGCGAGCCGAGCGCCAGGCGCACGCCAATCTCGCGAGTCCGCTGCTCGGTGGAGTAGGCCAGCACTCCGTAAAGCCCAACGGCCGCCAGCACCATGGCCAGCACCGAGAAGCCAACGGCAAGGAACGCAAGCGCGCGCTCGTCGGCAGCGCTTGAATCCACCTGCGCCTCCATGGTGCGAAGGCCGTCGACGACCAGCGTGGAATCGAGTTGATGCATCGCTACGCGAATGGCGGGCTCAATCGTCTCCGGCGGACCTTCGGAGCGCGCGTAAATCTGCACGCCAATAGGATGTTCCATTTGCGCATACGGACGATAGGCT
>Ga0182012_10004800_pt1 | contig 14038 bp, 10 predicted proteins | sample 612S2SmetaG_FD_120486 | JGI IMG/M metagenome (GOLD analysis project Ga0182012, IMG submission 120486) | Permafrost microbial communities from Stordalen Mire, Sweden - 612S2S metaG | ecosystem: Environmental > Terrestrial > Soil > Wetlands > Permafrost | place: Sweden: Stordalen | collected... | reverse complement strand
TTCTCGAAGAACGCGATCAACTCGCTCCGGCGCAATTTGCGCCTGATCTCCACCTTTCCGGTCTCGTTGACACCGTGGACCTGGAACACGGACTTGGCTGTATCCAGGCCAATCATGGTAATGCTCATGGCGGGCGGCTCCCTTTTTGCCGGTTCTGACAACCCGCACTTTGGCACATTGATGCCGTTGGGGGCCGTCCACCCCATCTTTTCTGTTCCGCTCAGCCGCACAGGCCTCCGATCGCGGATTGCCGGATCGATAGTGGGAATTGGACTTCCCGACAATGGAAAATATGCCGTCTTACGTCGGCCAATGACCATACGACGGCAGCTTCGACGAACCGGCAGCGTGTATCAACGCCGACGTCGCGGCAAAGCCGATCACGTAGCCTCTAGGCGGCCACCCCCGCCATCTGGTGCTCCACCAGCCGGGCGTAAAAACCCGCCTTGGGCGATCAGCGCATCGTGCGAACCGCTTTCGATTACCCGCCCGTCCCGCAGCACCAAAATCACATCGGCGGCCCGGACCGTCGACAGCCGGTGCGCCACCACGATCGTCGTCCGGTCCGCCATCAAGGCATCCAGCGCCTTGCGCACCGCCTGCTCGCTGAGCGTATCCAAATGCGACGTCGCCTCATCCAGGATCAGCATCGGGGCGTTCTTGAGGAAAGCCCGGGCGATGGAGATCCTCTGCCGCTGCCCGCCCGACAACTGCACGCCCCGTTCGCCGACGCGCGTCGCCAGCCCCTCCGGCAGTTCGGCGACGAAATCGGCCAGGGCGGCGCGGGACAGGGCGCGGGCGACCTGCTCCCGGGTTGCGTCCGGCCGCGCCAGCCGGACATTCGCCTCCAGCGTATCGTTGAACAGATAGGTGTCCTGCGCCACCATCGCGATCCGGCCGCGCAGCCCGTCCAGCGTCAGGTCGCGCAGATCGACCCCGTCGAGCCGGATCGTCCCGGACTGCGGGTCCCAGAACCGCAGCAGCAGGTTGGCGACCGTGGTCTTGCCCGCCCGGATGGGCCGACGAACGCAACCGTCGATCCTGGCGGCACGTCGAACGTCATGTGCGACACCGCCGGCAGCGTGCGGCCGGGATAGGTGAAGTCTACGTCCTCGAACCGCACGCCCGATCCGCCGCTCGGCACCGCCGGCTCCAGCTTGCCATCGTTGATCAGCACCGGCTCGGCGTGCACCACATGCAGCCGCCTGGTGGAGGCGATGGTGTCCGCCAGTTGCCGCCCGACCTGCGCGATCTCCGACACCGGCAGGAACGCCGCGACCGAGATGAGCACCAGCAGCGGCAGCATCGCCGGGGCGATGATTCCATCCGTCACCAGCACGGCACCGATTGCCGCCACCGCCAGCCCGCCGAGCCCGGTCACTGCGTCCAGCATCGCCGCCTGGAATGACAGATCGTCCAGCAACGACAGCCTCAATGTCTGGTATGCCCGCACCGCCGTCATGAATCCGTCGCGCCGCCGCACGGTGGCGCCGAAAATCACCAGTTCCGCCAGCCCCTGGATGGTCTCCGTCGCGTAGGCGCCAATCAGGCCGAGTGCCTCCCGCGCGGCGGAGCCGAGGCGGTCGATACGCTGCCGCCCGAGCACGGGCGAGGCGCCGGCGTACTGCAGGAAGGGCGCCAGAACGCATGCCAGCGGCCAGGCAAACCAGGCCAGCGTGGCGATCACCGCGACCGGCACCAGCACCGCGACAATCGCCGGGGCGATGGTATGGGCGAAGAAATACTCGACGGTTTCGACGTCCTGTGTCGCCAGCGCCACCAGATCACCGGAGCGCCTGCGCAGCAGATAGGACGGCGCCAGGGCGTCCAGCTTGCGGAACAGGTCGATGCGCATGTCCGCCAGCAGCGCATAGGCCATGGCATGGGCAATCCACGATTCCAGCCAATGCAGCAGCCCCGCCAGCGGCGCCGTGATCAGCAGCGCCGCCACCAGAACGCCCGTCGGCGTGCCATTGCGCACTGCGCCGAGCACCAGCGCGCCCAGCACGCTGACCCCGATGAAGGCGGCAACGCGGCCGATACCGGTCAGCACGGCGATCGCCAACTGCACCCGATACGGCCGCACCACGTGCAGCAACGTCCGGATCGTCTGCGGCCAGCCGACATGTCCGGCATCCTCGGACAGGCTGCCGGCGACCGGGCCGATGGCGGGCGCATCCGCGCCTGGCGCCTCGGCGGCGGCCGCAGGCGCGAACACCGTGTCGCTGCCGGCCAACTGCGGCCGCATCAGGTCGCGATACGGACCGGGCACGCCGATCAGCTCGCGATGCGTGCCGGACTGCGCCACGCCACCGCTGCCCAAAACCAGGATGCGGTCCGCGCCGATTACGCTGGACAGCCGATGCGCCAGGATCAGCGTGGTACGGCCGATGGTCAGGCGGTCGAGGGCTTGCTGGATGATGGCCTCGTTTTCGGTGTCCACCGAGGACAGCGCCTCATCCAGTATCAATATCGGCGAGTCGCGCAGCACAGCGCGGGCGATGGCCAGGCGCTGCGGCTGGCCGCCGGAAAGCTGGGTGCCGCGCTCGCCGATAACGGTCTGATAGCCCTGCGGCAGTGCCGCAATGAAGCCATGGGCATTGGCCGCGGTGGCGGCGGCGATCAGGTCGGCCCCGGTCGCGTCCGGGCGGCCGAGCCGCAGATTGTCCTCCACCGAGCCGTGGAACAGATAGGTGTCCTGCGAGACCACCGCGATCATGTCGCGTACCTGCGCCGGGTCGAGGCTTGCAAGGTTGCGTCCGCCGATACGGATCGAGCCGCCCTGCGGTTCATACAGGCGCGACAGCAGGCGTACGATCGCCGATTTGCCGGACCCGCTGGGACCGACGATCCCGACCCGTTCGCCCGCGCCGATGCCGAATGACAAGCCGGCGTGAGCGGACCGCCGCCCGCCGGGATAGGCGAAGGCGACGCTGTCGAACACGATCTCCGGGGTCAGCGCCTCGCTGCGCGTACCGTCGGCGTGCGGCGCTTCGGCGTCCAGCAGGGCGTTGATGCCGTTTGCCGCCGCTTGCCCGTTCAGGCCCTGATGCAGCACCGCACGCAGGTCGCGCAGCGGGCGGAAGATCTCGGTGCCGGCCATCAGGACGATCAGCAGCGCCTCGATGCTCATCTCGCCGTGCCGGACGCGGTATGCGCCCAGCGCCAGCGCGGCGGCGGAGCCGAACGCGGTGCCGAGGTCGGTGAAGGCTCGGGTCAGCACGTTCAGCGACAGCGCCCAGAAGGTGCTGTCCGACAGCGCGCGGGCCTTGGTGGCCAGCATGCGGCCATAGGCGGCGCTCTGCCCGAACGCCTTCAGCGTCGGCAGCCCTTGCACCGCATCAAGGAACTCCTCGCCGAACGACTTAAAGGCGGCGTGCCGATGGCGTGAGGCGCTGGCCGTCCTGCGACTGCGGCGGTGATCGAACCATGCGAGCAGGATCGCGGCGGCGGCGGCCAGCAGCGGCAGGATCAGGGTTTCGCCGCGAAACACGCCGGCGAGGAATTGGCCGAGGAAGGCAAAGCGCGCGATCCCGACGGCCAACGCGAGCAGTCCGAGCGCGGCGGACAAGGCGATGCGGCTTCGCAGGCCGGAGGTCATGCGCCACAGCTTCAGATCGAAATGCATGGTGCGATGGTGCCGCAGCGGACGCCGTACGTAGATGGGCACGGAGGTGATTGAATGGCCTGCGGACTCATTAGTTTTAGCGGAACCGGAGGACGCTCGCTTTCCAAGGCGCCTTCGGCAGACCGGTGGCTCCGAATAAAGATGGGCTTAATGCGGCGCTGCCGGGCTGTAGCTCGAATCGAAGCGTGCCCGTCGCGACGGCGGCGATCGTGGCCGCGAATGCATCGGTTGCCAGCCTTTCAGATGCGGTCATTTTGTCCGATACCGGGGTTGCGGCGAAACCGCCTGGAGATTGGGGGCAGGCTGCAAGGGCTGCTTGCGGACAGCTATCGTTGCCGGGCCGGAATCTCGGTCCGAAGCCGGAGCCGAGCGTGCCATTATAAACGGCGCAGCGAACCTGGAACATAATGTCCGCTCGCCTGAGAAAGAATAAGCCGGCGTTAAAGACATCATGCAAGCAAACAGAACTGGCAGCGCAGCAAAGCGTTCACAGGCAGCGTGAGCACTTTATGCAGCACCTGACGCCTGCCCGTCCGTATAAGTACCCACTCGCATTTGCCGCACCGAGCCTCGATGTAGGAGAAACCCGGCCGTTCACCGCCCGTGGCGAGGCGTCAATATTTCTCGTGGCGATATGGGGAATAGGATCAGCCGCCAAAGCGCAGCGCTTCCGGTATTCGGTAAACGAAAGTCACCACTATGTCTCTCCATGGATCTTCGATAGTCGCCCTGGTCTGGTTCGCGCTGGCCCTCGCTGGCTGCGGCTATAGCCCTGGCGACCGCGCTGTCTCCGGCGGTCTGCTCGGTGCCGGCACAGGTGCGGCAGTCGGTGCGATCGCGGGCGGCAATGTCGGGACCGCGGCGTTGATCGGGGGCGCCATCGGCGGTGTCGGTGGTGCGGTGACAAGTCCCGACGCAGTCAACCTTGGCCGCCCCGTCTGGCGCTGAGTCCGCTCTCGGACGTCCGCGCCGCCGCCGTCTCGTTTCCCCGACCAAAGGATTCACCCCATGCGCTATGCAGTTCTCACCACCGCTGCGCTTTTCGGCCTGAGCACGATTTCGGCCCTGGCCCAAACGCCGGCCGGCATGAGCCCCGCGACCGGTGGGCGCCCGGGCCACGAGCCCGGCATCGGCGAGTCATTGCCGCACTCGAACAAAGCCGGCAACATCAGCCAGGGCGAGAGGCAACCGGCCGTCGCGCCGACACTGCCCGGGTCGGGCCTGGGCGAGAATGCCACCTCGGCGGAGTATCTTCGTGCCGCCCGCGCCTCGCTGGCCGCCGGCCGAAGTGGCCAGGCGCAGCAGTCGCTTGAGATGGCCGAGACGCGCGCGCTCGGCCGCTCGGTGCCGCAGGACGAAACGAATATCCCAAGCGACAGCCCGCTTGTTTCGCGGATTAGGGATGCGTTGCATGCCTTGGGTGGCCGCGACAATAAGCAGGCGATCACTTTCATCGACCAGGCCCTATCCATCTGACATTGCCACGGATGTCGGTCAGGTGGAGCACTCCTGGTTGGCTGACGTTGACCGAACGGCTCGCGACGATGGCTGACATCGGGCGATTGCCCGGGCGGGTCTTCGTGCCAATGCCCCGTAGGTAGTTTCCGAGGCTACCGTGATGGAACCGGCGGGTTGTATTCGTTTAAATTCGATAACAATACTACAGTAACGTCTGTAATTCAGGGATCAGTGATGACGCTTCCCATCATCGTCGCGACTATCATTACCGTCATTGTTATCGGACTTGGTGCAACGATCACTGAGGTCGGTGCGTGGTACCGCGATCTGCGCAAACCGGCATGGAATCCACCTGACTGGGTATTCGGACCGGCCTGGACGGTTATCCTCGGCCTCGCCGCCTGGTCGGGTGTGCTGGCATGGACTCAGGCGCCCGATGCGGGAGCGCAACTCCTCATCGCCGTCCTGTTCGGCGTCAACATCGTCCTGCAGTTGCTGTGGAGCCCGCTGTTCTTCAATCTCAAGCGACCGGATTGGGCCTTGATCGAGGTCCCGTTCCTCTGGCTTTCGGTCATCGCGCTGATGGTCACCCTTGCGCCCTTTGCGCCGATGGCAAGCTGGCTGCTCCTGCCATACCTGCTCTGGGTGGCGTTCGCGGCGTTTCTCAATCTCATTATCGTCCGGATGAATCCGCCGTTCGGGGCAACTGCCTAGCTATCGGGTAAACGCCTCGTTGCAGCGTTCCGGCAACGAAGATCGCCAATGGGGTTGGCGGTGTTTCGCGCGGTCATCGCGCAAGCAGATGAAGGGGCATCATGGTGGAATTGTCGACGAACGTACGCAACGCATTGGCCGACACCGCATTCGGTCTGCCGCACAAGCGAACCTACCCGATGCCTGACGCGAGCCACGCCCGCAATGCAAAGGCGCGGGCGGCTGAAGAGTTCAACCGGGGCAATCTATCTTCCGCAGAAAAGGCTCAGATCGACCGAAAGGCCGACGAACTTCTCGGCGATGCCTGATTTCCGGCGAACACCATTTCGGCGGCGTCTGGATGGTCAACACCTGCCTGCCGGCTCGCCCTGTTTGAGAGAACGGTTCGTGCCGGCTCGGGTCTCGTTTGCGAATGGGTAGATTCCGAAGCTGCCGCCTCAGGCGCCCGGCATCTACGATGCTTAGGGCATGCGGGCATCATGCCGGCGACGTGATCGCGCGCAGAGCGGCTTTGGAAGGAGTTCAAAATGAACGTTGACGAGCGGATCGCCATGGTGCGGGCCGTGCACGCGACCCAAACCAAGGTCGCGATCCTTGAACGGACAGTACGAGCCGAGCAAGCCCTGCCGGAAGCCGAGGCGGAGCAAAAGTCGTCTACCGAAACGGTTTTCGACATCGTCAACAACTCCGTAGCGAAGATCTTGCAACGCGGCGACCTGAGCGACAAAGGAAAGCTTGAAGCCGTGGTCCAGTTCCTCAGCGCCAAGGAGGTAAACTATAACGCCGCGCAGAAGAATTTCGCCGAATTTGAAACGTATTTCACCTATGCCCAAAGCAAGCGGACGCAGGTCAGCGAAGAGAACATCCAGCGCCTGATGAACGAGCTGGCCGACGGAACGAAATCGACGGTCAAGCAAATCCTGGACGATTTCAATTCAGTCAATACCGGTGCCGGGAAGATCAAGCAGCTTCTGAAGGTGATGGAAAAGGCGAGAGCCGACGGCAGGACAGTCGAGGTCCTGACCGAAGCGTACAGATTCAATGAGAATCTGCTCAGCGAACTCGCCACGCTGCGGAACTGTCTTGTCTCCGATGAGAAGAAGGAGGCCTCGAATATCCGCACGCAGACCAGCCTCGAGGATGAAAAAGCCGCCGACAAACCCCGCCGCATCAGAAGATTCTTCTTAGGTGACAATAATCGCCTGGCGGAGGCGCTGTTTTACTCGACACACAGCCTGAAGGAGACGCAAACCGAAATCGTAAAGATCCGGCAGGCGATCACCAAAAAAGAAGCGCAGCGAAACAGCAATCTGGAGAACGGGGAGCTCACGATCCTGCGCACCGTCGATGCGACCGAGGGCGGATTGACCGAGCAGATCCTCAAGACGGCACAGGACAGCCTGACGCTGATCAAAGGCACCCGCGTTTCCATTGAGAGACTTCTCGCTGCCAATGCCAGAAGCCGCTCGGCGTGCACCGATATCACCGCCACCTTGAATCGCATGGCGGGGAGCGAAACCATCCTGAAGGGCGCGCTGCAGGTGGTAGCGAAGCAAACCCACCAGCAAGGTGAAAGCCTTCATACAGAGGTCGATCAGCGTACCCGGGATAAGGCGGAGGCGGCCGGGGACGAGGCTGAGGTGACATTGCTCACCGTGAAACTCGATAACGTGACGCAGACCGATCAGCGCGCCCTGGACTACGAACGGATTCTGCAAGCCAAAGTCGTATCGTTTGAGATGCTGGCCTCCGCCAATGTGCAGGCCGAGGCGCGAGCCCAGCAATTCGCCAGCCTGGTCGACGCCCAGCATGAGCTGCTGTCCAATCTGCAGCAGCGGGCGTTGCCGATAACGGCCAGCGCTCTCGAAATGGGCCTGCAACAGGGTGTGGCGCTGCGCGATGGCCTGCTGGCTGCCGGGGTGCGCGACGCAACCAGGAAGGCCCAGGACATATTCGGATCCAACCTCGAGGGCGCAACCGGAGCGCAATCCAGGCTTGAGGCTGAAAACCTCGACCAGATGCGCGCCGCAATTGCCGCGCTGGGCAAAGCGCAGGCGCTGATCGCCGACCGGACGGACGAGGCCATCGAACGCAGCTTAAGTGAGATGGAACTCGTCGAGCAGGTGAAGGCGTCCGCCGGCGGAGTTCGCGCGGCCATGGCGGACTTCCAGAAGGTCGATGGCGGGCTGGCCAATCGCGACAGCCCTGCGGTGCCGGCCATGCCCGGGAACCCGGGCCCGTAGCCATGAGCCTGTTGACGAGCGTACCGAACTACCCGGCCGATCAGGACATGCCATTCCTGCTGCAGGTCAAGTTTGACGAGTACGCGAAGCGCCTCGCGGGTATTTCCGGCGATTCCCGCGCTGGTGAGACGGCGGCCGATGCCAGTCCGGCAACGACGCGTGCCTTATTGACGCGCTATGTCGGTTTGAACAACAGGCTCGGTGAATTGGATACCGTATTGGCGTCGGCCGGCGTCAACAGCATGTGGATAAGAGGTGAGCCGGGCACGGGAAAAACCGCGCTGGCCGACGAATTCATACGCGCACGAACCGACAAGCGGCTCAGCAGTTCGATGCTTGGCGGACCGTTCTTTCTGTTCAATGTCAGTCTGTTTTTGACAGGGCCGCCGCTGAACTGGGTCGACAGCTTCAACAAATCCCTTGACTATGTCGAGCGCAACCACGGTCTGCTGATCATCGATCATGTGGACGATCTGGTGAAGGCGTCGGGCGAAGCCTCCGACCGCATCATGCAATCCTTGATTGCCTGCCTTGAAAGCAGCGACGACGTTCAAGCCATCATCATATCCGATACGAAGAACAACGATTCCATCGCCAACGCCGCGACCGGAATTCTTCGCTGCTTCCAGGTCATGGAAACGGAGCAGCCAAGCCTGGACCGCGTGAAGCCGTTGCTGATGTCGCATTTTCGCCGGCTCAGCGCCGTTCATAACATCGATTACAGCGAGCCGGTTGCCGATGAAATCATTCGCCTGCTTGGACGCTATCCGGGCCGCGCCTTTACCTTCAGCAAGCGACCCGAAAGGGCGATTTCCTTCGCCGACAAAGTCGGCGCGATGGTCCGGATCAAAGTGTTTGCCGAACCTGTCGAACTGGCCGAACTGCGCGACCAGATGGGATCATTGCGTGATCGGCTCGATGTCACGCGGCACGGCAACGCGGTCAGCGACGCCATCGCCAAAACGATCGAGGACCAGCTTGTTACACTTCGTGTGGATTACTCCGAAGCCAACTGGAAATACGAGAGCCGGTTCGGCCCCTATATCAAGGCAAAAAATACTCTGGATGACATCGAAAGCCGGCTGGGCTCGATAGAATCCAAGCCACAACAGGATCGCACCTTAGAAGAGAGACGCGATTTCAATACGTTGAAGGATGGATTGCCGCCGGCCCGCGCAGGAGTCGCGCGAGAAGAACAGAAACTTCACCGGATCCGGCCCGAGGTGACCAAGGCCGATGTCCGCAAAGTTTTCAGCGACGCGTCGGGCGTTCCGCTGTCAAATCTTTCAGCCAACAAGCTCGACCGGCTCTCCGGGCTGGAAATCGATCTCAGTTCGGAAATTTTCGGTCAGGAGGCGCCCGTGAAGGCGGTCGCCAAGGTCTGGCGGGAGCGGGAACTCGGCGTCAGCGATCCATCCCGCCCGGCTGGAGTTTTGCTGTTCACCGGCGGAACCGGTTTGGGAAAGACCGAACTGACGAAAGTCCTCGCACGCTGGGATGGCGGGGAAAGCGCGCTCCCGGCAGTTCTCCGGATGAGTGAGTTCAAGGACAGGAGCGCGGTATCGCGATTGACCGGTGCGGCTCCCGGGTTGATCGGATTCGACGACGGCGCCCCGACGATGGAGGAATGCGAGAACAAGGACATTGTGGTTTTCGATGAAATCGACAAAGCCGATCCGAACATCTACGACGTGATGATGCAGATTCTCGAGGAAGGCGAAATTACGCTTTCCAACGGCAAAAAGATCAGCTTCAAGGGGAAGCTGATGGTGATCACCACCAACGCCGTAACGGCCGACGACATTACCGCCGAAGAGCTCGATCGGCAGGATGAGTATCAGGAGAAGATCCGGACCGTTTTGTGCAAGGCCAGGTCGAAGGAAACGGATTTGCCGTTGTTCCGTCCGGAATTCATCGGCCGCGTCGATGAAGTCTATGTCTACAAAGCGCTCGACCACGACACCGCATTGAAAATCCTCCGGAAGGAGCTGGCGAAGATCAACCGGGACTACCAGGAGCGTGGCATCTCGATCGAGGCCAGCGACACCGTGTTGCGGCCGATCATCGAGAAGCACTATGTGCCGTCGCAGGGAGGGCGCAGTCCGCGGCAGATCGTGAAGAAGCGAGTCCGGCCCATGGTGACCGATTACCTGATGGGGCGCATGTTGGAGAGAAAGGGAGACGAGTCCGCCTTGAATGAGAAATTGCGGCTGCAATTTGATTTTGCCACGGATTGTTTTAGCCTCAGCCGTTGTCCGCCCTCAATGGCGCTTCACCGCTGAGCGATTTAGCCGATGCGCCCCGGGGCGCTCGGACTGAGTATTGTCCGAACCTGCCGCACGCGCTTTGCCCCGGTTTATAGAGGGGATTCGCATTGGCAGCGTGTCTTATGATGGAAGGAAGACGATCATGCAGCGGCGCGTATCAGCCTTCAATGGTTACACGATCGAAGCGACAGACGGAAATGTCGGGACTATCAGCGATATTCTGTTTGAAGACAATGACTGGAAGCTGCGCTGGTTCGTGGTCGATACCGGCCCGTGGCTTTTCGGCCGCAAGATATTGATCCATCCGTCGGCGCTCGGGCAGCCGGATATCAGGCTGCGGGCGTTTCCGGTAACGCTGACGAAGGTTCAGGTTGAGGCCAGCCCCGACATAAGCAGCGACCTGCCGGTGTCGCTGCAGATGGATCTGAGCCAGAACGACTATTATAACTATAAGCCGATGTATGCCGCCAGCTTCTATAACGCCGATGGACTCGGACTGCCCACGAACTCAATGTATTACGTACCTGATCGGCCGAACCATGAGGCATCGGAAACTGGCGATTCGCATCTGCGCAGCCTCGCCGAGGTTATCGGCTACCACATCCACGCGCTCGACGGCGATATCGGACATCTCGAGGATCTCCTGGTGGATGACGAAAGCTGGACGATTGATTATGCCGTTGTCGACACTAAAAACTGGGGATTCGGAAACCACGTGCTCGTGTCCACTGCCGAAATAAAGGCGGTCGATTGGAACGAACGGTATATTCGTATCGACCTGACACGATACAAGATAAAATCCAGTCCGTCCTGGAAGGAGCCGGACTGGTCCGATCGCTCCGGCCTCTGATGCGCTGCTCGGCAACCGGGACGTCAGCCGACGAACACGGCTGGGCTTCCCGTTGATCGCCGCCCGGCCAATCACCCTGCGAAGCCGAAAAGAACCTTGATGCGATCGGCGATCCTGGCACGCAGATCCTCCGGATGCACGTCACGCCCGTCAAGCGCCCCGAGCCGCGCCGTGCCGGCGGCCTCCCGTTTCATCATGATCTGGCTTAGCTCCCCTGCGATGGCCGTTCTTTCCTTCAGGATTGGCGCGATGTCGTCCTTGGCGATTTCGTAAACGACCGCCCTGGTCAATGCCTTGACCTTGAATGCCGTCACAGCCCCGGTCATCACGCTCGCCTGACCGAAACAATCGCCCGGTGCGAGGCGCAACACTTCAATCTCTCCGCCGTCGTGCCGCTGCAAAGCCGCCAGGACGCCGGAGGTCAGGATGAACAGCGCCTGCGCGACGATGCCCTGTTCGACCAGAACATCGCCTGCTTTGAAAGTCCTTCGCTTCAACATCGGGGCGAGCGCCACCCGCTCATCGGCCGAGAGCGAGGCAAAGACAGGCAGGCGTTGCAGCAGACGTTTCGGCGCATCGGTCAGATCGGGCAGAGCACCGCGCGGCGGCAGGGCAAAGGCGCTTCCCGACGGGGGCGCCAAGCGGATACTCGCCGAGGCACAATGCCGAAAGACCAGATCGAAGACTTCGTTCTGTGCGTCCGGACCCTGCTCGATCAGAGGAACAAAGAACTCGAGTTCGCATTCCAGCGCCACGGCGTCGAGCGACCGAACCATGACGGTTGCCGCCGGAACGCGCAGGATCCTGTTGCAGCCCAGCATCGCCGTCTCCAGCACCGCCACGCCGCTCGAAGGCGCCACCGCCGGATCGAGTCTGACCACGACTTTCAGTCCGTGCGCTCCGGTCGGTCGGCTGGCATTGCGAAGCGTGGACTTCGCGATAATACTATTCGGAACAAAAGCGACGTCGTTGGTGTCGGTCAGGATCTGCGTCGCTCGCCAGTTCGTTTCGATCACCCTGCCCTCGAGGCCGCCGCTGAGGATCACCCAGTCGCCAGGATGGTAAGGTTTCGATATGTTCAGGACAACGCCGGAGAAAACGTCGCCCAGGGTGCTTTGCAGAGCCAGGCCGAGCACGATCGCGATGACGCCGGAAGCGGCGAGCAAACCGCTGATCGCCATGTCGAAAACGTTAGCGATGATACCCATGACGGCGCTGCCATAAATAACGCCGGCGCAAAGGTCTTGCAAAAAACGCGTTTCGACCGGCCGCCGCTTGAAAACGAGGACGGTGCGAACGATGCCGGCCAGCAGCCATGACGCGGCAAGCCACCAGACTATTTTGAATGCGCTGGTCACGAAGTAGGTGATGGTTGGATCCATCGCGGGCGTCGGCTCGAACGGTATCACTCCGGCCACGACGAGCATGGAAGTGAAGCCTGAGATGGTGACAAGCTGGCACAGCAGTTGCCTGATCGGACGATCGCGAAGGACAAGACGCGTCACCAGGAAGCCCGCCACGAGGATGCTCCCCGCAGCGACCAACGGATGCGCGATCCGTGAGATCAGATAGACTAAGTCGGCATTCAATGCGGCCCCTCCCCTGTTGCGTTGTAGATGGCATATTTCGTTGCGGCCGCGACGACCAACGGCGTTTCGGGAAAAGAACGCGACGCCTTGCGGCGCCGCCGAGTTTATGGGGGAACTTTGATAGTGTACTTGGATATCGCCCGGCCGATACCCTCGGAAACTACTCACGAGGCAATACGGCCGCGGCCAGGGCGACAAAATCATCTTACAAAACGACCCACATCACACGGTTCGATATTGAGCGCGGTAACCGACCCCGAGTAGTTTCCGAGTCTGCCCTTGCGACACTGCTCGGAGCAAGGACAAAACCGGCAAGGATGCCGGGAGATCGAAATGCCAACATTATTGGACGCCGCCACCACGAAAGCCGGCCCGTTCACAAACGGTCTCGGCAAACGGCTCGCGAATTATACGCCGCTGTCGCCACTCAGCTTCCTGCCGAAGGTGGCGGCGGTGCATCCCAACCGGGTTGCGCTCATTCACGGCACCTGGCGCAGCACCTGGGCGGAGACTTATGTCCGATGCAAACGCCTGGCCTCGGCCCTCGCGAAGCATGGCGTGGGTCCGGGCGATACCGTCGCCATGATGGCGCCGAATGTTCCCGCTATGTATGAAGCCCATTTCGGCGTGCCGATGATTGGCGCCGTGCTCGACACGCTGAACATCCGTCTCGACGCCGAGGCCGTCGCCTTTCAGCTTACCCACGGCGAAGCCAAGGTGATCATCACCGACCGTGAACTCAGCGGCGTCGTGAAACGCGCACTCGCCAAGCTGGAGCACCGGCTTGTGGTGATCGACATCGACGATCCCGGGTATGAAGGCGGTACGTTGCTTGGATCTATGGATTACGAAGCGTTCCTGCGAGAAGGCGATCCTGACTACGCCTGGTCGCTTCCCGAGGACGAATTTAACCCGATCGCCCTGAACTACACCTCTGGCACCACGGGCAACCCGAAAGGTGTCGTCACCCACCACCGCGGTGCCTACCTGAATTCCATCGCCCAGATCGTCAGCTGGGGGATGCCAGCGCACTCGGTCTATCTCTGGACCCTGCCGATGTTTCACTGCAACGGCTGGTGCTTTCCATGGACCATGGCGGCCAATGCCGGCACCAACGTCTGTCTGCGGCGGGTGGACGTCAAGCTGATCTTCGAGGCGATCCGCGAACACGGCGTCACCCACATGTGCGGCGCGCCGATTGTCTACAACATGCTGATCAGCGCCCCGGCGGAACTCCGAGACGGTATCGGCCACACAGTCAAAGGTTACATCGCGGGCGCCGCTCCGTT
>Ga0182012_10004799_pt1 | contig 14039 bp, 13 predicted proteins | sample 612S2SmetaG_FD_120486 | JGI IMG/M metagenome (GOLD analysis project Ga0182012, IMG submission 120486) | Permafrost microbial communities from Stordalen Mire, Sweden - 612S2S metaG | ecosystem: Environmental > Terrestrial > Soil > Wetlands > Permafrost | place: Sweden: Stordalen | collected... | reverse complement strand
TGATCCGCTCGGCCAGCTGACCACCGGTCAGCGTGGTATCGCCGAGGAACAGCACCGGCTTGTTCTTGTGGCGCTTGAGCGCGCCTACCAGTAAGTGGCCGTTGTGGGTCGGATGGCGCAGCAGTTCGTTACTCATGGCGCCGCTCCTCCTCATCGCTTCGCTCTGCATCGTCGCCGGCGTGACTCATAAGGCAAGACTAGAACGTGTTGCAATTCGGGTAATCCACACCCTCGGCCACCGCCCGGATCACTAGGATTCCTGCACATGACTGAGGCTGAGCTCGTCGTCACGGGAACCGTGCTCACCGTTGACGACGCGCGGCCCACCGCCGAGGCGCTCGCCGTGGCCGACGGCCGCATCCTCGCTGTAGGTACCCGATCCGATGTCGCCGGGTTCATTGGTGCCAACACGCAAACCGTCGACGTCGGCTCCGGCTGTGTGATGCCGGGATTCATTGAGGCACATGGCCATCCGTTAATGGAGGCGATCGCGTTATCGGACCGGATCGTCGATATCCGGCCGGTCACCTTGCGCAGCGCCGACGACGTCGTCGCAGCGGTCCACCGCGAAGCTGCGCAGCGAGGACCGGCCGGCGCCTACCTCAACGGCTGGGACCCGCTGCTGCAGTCCGGACTTCCGGAGGCGACGCTGACCTGGCTCGACGACGTCGCGCCGGACGGGCCGTTGGTGATCATCCACAACTCCGGTCACAAGGCCTATTTCAATTCGCACGCCGCAGCGCTCAATGGTCTGACCCGCGACACACCCGACCCCAAGGGCGCCCGCTACGGCCGGGACGCCAACGGGGAACTCGACGGCACCGCCGAGGAGATCGGCGCGGTGTTTCCGCTGGTGGGCGGCGCCATCAAGCCCAGCGATTACCCGGCGATGCTGCGCGACGAGTGCGCCCGGCTCAACCGCGCCGGGCTGACCACCTGTTCGGACATGGCCTTCGACCCGGCTTTTCTGCCATTGATCGAGCAGCTGCACGACGAGCTCACGGTGCGGCTGCGTACCTACGAGGTCTCCAATCCGAAGATGTCCACCGCCGCCACACCCGGCCAAGGCGACGACATGCTACGCCAGGTCGGCATCAAGATCTGGGTGGACGGCTCACCGTGGGTCGGCAACATCGCGCTGTCCTTCCCGTACCTGGACACCGCAGCGACCCGCGCCATCGGCGTGACGCCGGGCTCGTGCGGATGTGCCAACTACACCGCCGAGCAGCTGACCGAAATCGTCGGCGCCTACTTTCCGCTGGGCTGGCAGATGGCCTGCCATGTGCAGGGCGACGCCGGCATCGACACCATCCTCGACGTCTATGAAGAGGCGCTGCGCCGCAATCCGCGTGACGACCACCGGCTGCGCCTTGAGCACGTCGGCGCCATCCGCCCCGAGCAACTCCAGCGAGCCGCCGACCTCGGGGTCACCTGCAGCATCTTCGTCGACCAGATCCACTACTGGGGTGACGTCATCGTCGACGGGCTGTTCGGGCCGGAGCGCGGATCGCGTTGGATGCCAGCAGGATCCGCGGTGGCCACGGGTATGCGTATCTCGTTGCACAACGATCCACCGGTCACGCCGGAAGAGCCGCTGCGCAACATCAGCGTGGCGGTGACCCGGATGGCACCGAGCGGACGGGTGCTGGCGCCGGAGGAGCGGCTGACCGTCGAGCAGGCGATCCGTGCGCAGACCATCGACGCTGCCTGGCAGCTGTTCTCCGATGACGTGATCGGCTCATTGGAAGTCGGCAAGTACGCGGACATGGTGGTGCTGTCGGCCGATCCCCGGACCGTGCCGCCCGAGCAGATCGCCGACCTCGACGTGCGCGCGACTTTTCTGGCGGGCCGCCAAGTTCACCAACAGTGACACCAACGCTGCAGGATCTGCTGGACCGCCTGCATGTGGTGGCGCTGCCTATGCGGGAGCGGTTCCGCGGCATCACCACGCGTGAAGTGGCGTTGATCGAGGGCCCAGCAGGCTGGGGAGAGTTCGGGGCGTTCGTGGAATACCAGGCTGTGGAGGCGGCCGCGTGGCTGGCGTCGGGCATCGAGGCCGCTTACGTTGAGCCGCCGCCGGTCCGCCGCGACCGCATCCCCATCAACGCCACCGTGCCGGCCGTCGCACCCGCCCGGGTGAGCGAAGTGCTGGCCCGGTTTCCAGGGGCCCGCACGGCCAAGGTGAAGGTTGCCGAGCCAGGTCAGACGTTGGCCGATGACGTCGACCGGGTCAACGCGGTGCGCGAACTGGTGCCGGTCGTGCGGGTGGACGCCAACGGCGGCTGGACCGTGCCGGAAGCCGCTGAGGCAGCGGCGGCCCTGACCGCCGACGGCCCACTGGAATACCTTGAACAACCCTGCGCCACCGTTGCCGAACTGGCCGAGCTGCGCAGGCGCCCGGAGATGCACGACGTGCCGATCGCCGCCGACGAAAGCATCCGCAAAGCCGACGATCCCCTGGCCGTGGTCCGTGCCCGCGCCGCCGACGTCGCGGTGCTCAAAGTCGCTCCGCTGGGCGGGGTCTCGGCCATGCTGGACATCGCCGCGCAGATCGACATCCCGGTGGTCGTCTCCAGCGCGCTCGATTCAGCGGTGGGGATCGCCGCCGGGCTGATAGCCGCGGCAGCCTTACCGGAACTCCGCCACGCCTGCGGGCTGGGCACCGGCCGGCTGTTTGTCGAGGACGTTGCCGTCCCCGCCGTACCAGTCGACGGCACCCTGGCGGTCGGGCCGGTAACGCCCGACCCGGCGCGGCTGCAGGCGCTGCGTGCCGCGCCGGAGCGGCGGCAATGGTGGATCGACCGGGTCAAGTCCTGCTACCCGCTGCTTGTACCGTCGTCCGGGTGATCAATCTGGCCTACGACGATCGCGGAAGCGGTGAGCCCGTTGTCTTCATCGCTGGTCGCGGCGGTGCGGGACGCACCTGGCACCCCCATCAGGTCCCGGCTTTTCTGGCGGCTGGATATCGCTGCATCACCTTCGACAACCGCGGCATCGGCGCCACCGAAAGCGCTGAAGGCTTCACCACGCAAACCATGGTCGCCGACACCGCTGAGCTGATCGAATCCCTGGACATCGCTCCGGCGCGCATCGTCGGGGTGTCGATGGGCTCGTTCATCGCGCAGGAACTCATGGTGGTCCGGCCGGAGCTGGTCAGCGCCGCCGTGCTGATGGCCACGCGCGGTCGCCTGGACCGCGCCCGCCAGTTCTTCCACGACGCCGAGGTCGAGCTTTATGCTTCCGGCGTTCAGGTGCCTGTGTCATACGACGCGAGAGCCCGCTTACTGGAAAGCTTTTCACGCAAGACACTCAATGATGACGTCGCCGTCGCCGACTGGATCGCGGTGTTCAGCATGTGGCCGATCAAGCAGACCCCTGGGCTGCGCTGCCAATTAGGCGTCTCCCCGCAGAAAAGCCGGTTGCCGGCGTATCGCAGCATCGCTGCGCCGGTGTTGGTGATCGGATTTGCCGACGACGTGGTGACGCCGCCGTACCTGGGACGCGAGGTCGCTGAAGCCCTGCCCAACGGACGCTACATGCAGATACCCGACACCGGTCATCTCGGGTTCTTCGAGCGGCCACAGGCCGTCAACGCCGCGGCGCTGCAGTTTTTCGCCGGCGCCAAATAATTTCGGACCCAACGTCGACTTGTTGGGCGAATCGTCGCATTTTGGCCCGACAACCCCACGTTCGGCGCCGCGCCTACCCTGTAAGAGTGAACCCTTCGACGACACAGGCCCGCGTCGTCGTCGACGAACTGATCCGCGGTGGCGTCCGCGATGTGGTGCTATGCCCCGGCTCGCGGAACGCGCCGCTGGCATTCGCGTTGCACGGCGCCGACCGTTCCGGTCGGATCCGGTTGCATGTTCGCATCGACGAGCGCACCGCCGGTTTCCTGGCCATCGGTCTGGCGATCGGCGCCGGCTCGCCGGTGTGCGTCACCATGACGTCGGGCACCGCCCTCGCCAATCTCGGTCCGGCCGTGGTGGAGGCCAACTACGCCCGGGTGCCGCTGATCGTGCTGTCGGCTAACCGGCCCTATGAATTGCTTGGCACCGGGGCCAACCAGACCATGGAGCAGCTGGGCTACTTCGGCACCCAGGTTCGCGCCACCATCAGTCTGGGCCTGGCCGAGGACGCGCCCGAGCGGCTGGATTCGCTCAACGCAACCTGGCGATCGGCCACCTGCCGTGTGTTGGCGGCCGCCACCGGTTCGCGCACCGCCAACGCCGGCCCCGTGCACTTCGACATTCCGCTCCGCGAACCTCTGGTGCCGGATCCGGAACCCCTCGGCGCCGCGACCCCCCAGGGCCGGCCCGGCGGTAAGCCGTGGACCTACACGCCGCCGGTCACGTTCGACCAACCACTAGATATCGACCTGTCGGCCGACACCGTCGTCATCGCTGGGCACGGTGCGGGTGTGCATCCCAACCTGGCGCAGTTGCCCACCGTCGCCGAGCCCACTGCCGCTGGATTTTCCGGGCCATCCCGGCCCAACCCGCTGCATCCGCTGGCACTGCCGCTGTTGCACCCGAAGCAGGTGATCATGCTGGGCCGCCCGACATTGCACCGCCCGGTGTCGACGCTGCTGGCCGATCCTCAAGTGCCGGTCTATGCTCTCACCACCGGCCCTCGCTGGCCGGACGTCTCGGGCAACTCGCAGGCCACCGGCACACGGGCGGTTACCGCCGGGACGCCTGATCCGGCGTGGCTGAGCCGTTGCGCGGAGGTGAACCGGCACGCGCTGACAGCGGTTCGCCACCAGCTGGCGGCGCACCCGCTGACTACCGGCCTGCATGTCGCCGCCGCCGTGGCCGACGCAATGCGGCCAGGTGACCAGCTGGTACTCGGGGCGTCCAATCCGGTCCGCGATGTGGCGCTGGTCGGGCTGAACACTGAAGGAATCCGAGTGCGGTCCAACCGCGGGGTCGCCGGCATCGACGGCACTGTTTCCACGGCGATTGGGGCGGCTCTCGCATATGAGGGGCCCCACGAGCGCACCGGCAGCCCGGCGCGGACCATCGCACTGATCGGCGACCTGACATTCGTCCACGACAGCTCCGGACTGTTGATCGGTCCCACCGAACCGACGCCGCGACAGTTGACGATCGTCGTGTCCAACGACAACGGCGGCGGCATCTTCGAACTGCTCGAGCAGGGCGATACGAGGTTCTCCGACGTGTCATCTCGGATTTTCGGCACCCCGCACGACGTCGATGTGGGCGCGCTGTGCCGCGCCTACCACGTGGAGAGCCGGCAGATCGAGGTCGACGAGCTGGACGCGGCCCTCGACGAACCCAGTGGCGGCATGCGGGTGCTGGAAGTCAAGGCCGACCGGTCCTCGCTGCGCCAGTTACACGCCGCAATCAAGGCGGCCCTTTGAGGATCCGGTGATATCGCCGAAATCGTTGCTGCGCATTCTGATCCACGGCCGCAGCGATGAACCGCAGAAAACGCGCGCGCGGGTGGTCCTGCGCTGGGTTCGGGTCGCGGTGCTGATCGCGACAGGTGTGGTCACGCTGCAGTCCTTGCTGCTGGTTGCCGGTGCCTGGCGCGATGACTTGGCGATCAATCGCAATATGGGAGTGGCGCAAGCAGAGGTGCTCAGTGCTGGACCGCGGCGCTCCACCATCGAATTCGTCACACCCGAGCGCGTCACTTACCGGCCCGAGCTCGGTGTGCTGTATCCCTCCGAATTGGCAATGGGTATGCGGATTTACGTCGAATACAACAAGAACGATCCGAACTTGGTCCGGGTGCAGCATCGCAACGCCGGGCTGGCGATCATCCCGGCGGGGTCCATCGTAGTGGTGGGCTGGCTGGCCGCGACGGGCGCCCTTGTCGGCTTGGCGCTACTGGACAAGCGGCTGGACCGCCGAGCCGAGTCCGAGAGCAAGCCAGGCCAACCAGCGCCAGAAAGCACCTGAACAGCAGATTTCGCACGACGTATGCCCGTCGGCAACCTCGTCGACAGCCTGCTCTGACACTGTAGTAGGCGTGCGCGTCGCGATCGTCGCAGAATCGTTCCTCCCGCATGTCAACGGCGTCAGCAACTCGGTTATTCGGGTGCTCGAGCATCTTCGCCGAACCGGCCACGAGGCTCTCGTCATTGCACCCGACAACCCGCCGGGCGAACCTCGTGCCGAGCGAATTCACGACGGCATACGGGTGCACAGGGTGCCGGCACGGATGTTCCCGAAGGTGACCTCGTTGCCACTCGGTGTGCCAAGGCCACGACTGGTGAGCGTGCTTCGCGGATTCGACCCTGACGTAGTGCATCTGGCATCGCCGGCGCTGCTCGGCTACGGAGGACTGCGGGTTGCTCGCTATCTGGGAGTCCCGACGGTCGCGGTATACCAAACCGACGTGCCGGGATTCGCGTCGAGCTACGGAATTGGGGCGACGACACGGACGGCGTGGGCGTGGTTCCGCCACCTGCACGGCCTCGCCGACCGTACCTTGGCGCCGTCCAGTGCGACAATGGAATCCCTTATTGCCCAACGCATTCCGCGGGTACACCGGTGGGGGCGAGGGGTCGACTTGATACGGTACGCGCCATCAGCGCGCGACCATGGACTCAGGCGGAAATGGTCGCCGGACGGCAAGCCGATCGTCGGCTTCGTCGGCCGGCTCGCGCCGGAGAAACACGTTGAACGACTCAGTGGGCTGGCGGCCGGCGGCGCGGTGCAGCTTGTCGTCGTCGGCGATGGCGTCGATCAACGCAAACTGCAATCGGCAATGCCCGCAGCGGTTTTCACCGGCGCGCTTTATGGTGAGGAGCTCGCCGCAGCCTATGCCAGCATGGACGTCTTCGTGCATACCGGTGAGCACGAGACGTTCTGTCAGGTGGTGCAAGAAGCGCTTGCGTCGGGGTTGCCGGTAATCGCCCCCGACGCCGGTGGCCCACGTGACCTGGTCACTCCGTGCCGAACCGGACTGTTGCTGCCCGTCAACGAGTTCGAGGCGCAGCTGCCCACCGCTGTCGCGCACCTGCTCCAAGAACGCCAGCGATATTCGCAGGCTGCGCGGCGCAGCGTGCTCGGCCGGAGTTGGCCGGTGATCTGTGACGAGCTGCTAGGGCATTACGAGGCGGTACAGCAGCCGCTGCACGCTGGAGCCAGAGCGCGCATGTCACTTCGGAGATACGCGCAAGGGGAATGACGGTACGCGGCTAGCCTTTGCCGGCGTCTCGTTCCCAGATTGTGTTCAGGCCCGGTTGATACCGTGGATGTCGTGAGCCGCGCCGCCTTGGACAAGAACCCTCGTGACGTCGCGTCGATGTTCGATGGCGTCGCCCGCCGGTATGACCTGACCAACACCGTGCTATCGCTGGCCCAGGATCGGTACTGGCGGCAAGCCACCCGGTCGGCGCTGCGCATCGGTCCCGGCGAGAAGGTGCTGGATCTGGCAGCGGGCACCGCGGTTTCCACGGTGGAGCTGCAGAAATCCGGGGCCTGGTGTGTGGCGGCCGATTTTTCGGTCGGGATGCTTGCGGCAGGCAGTGCGCGCAAGGTCCCGAAGGTCGCCGGTGACGCCACCAAGCTGCCGTTCGGTGACGGCGTATTCGATGCCGTCACCATCAGTTTCGGGTTGCGCAACGTCGTCGACCATGAGGCGGGACTGCGCGAAATGGCCCGCGTCACCCGGCCCGGCGGTCGATTAGTGGTGTGCGAATTCTCCACGCCGACCAATGCTCTGTTCGCGACCGCCTACAAGGAATATCTGATGCAGGCGCTACCGCGGGTAGCCAGGGCGGTGTCCAGCAATCCGGAGGCCTACGTATACCTGGCGGAGTCGATCAGAGCGTGGCCCGACCAAGCAGCGCTGGCAAACCAGATCGCACAGGCCGGGTGGTCGGCGGTGCGGTGGCGCAACTTGACCGGGGGAATCGTGGCGTTGCACGCCGGCGAAAAGCCGCTTGAACAAAGCCAGTGACGAAAGCTTAAGTGCCGGCCCGCTGCAGGAAACCCACTTGGTCTGGGCAGTAGTGGTTGATGGCGGCGCCGAGGAACTGCAGCGCTTGTCCCTGGCTGGTACCCATCGGGAGGTTGCGCTGAATGAACGTGGCCGACTTGTGCGCGTCGCCGTCCACGCCCCGTTGCACCCGCTCGCAGGAGATCTTGCCCAGCCACGCGTTGAAGTCCTGGGGCCCATAAATGCCGTATGTATGCAGCTGCGCGTTGAAAGGGGCGTCGTAGTCGTCGGCCTGTGCCGGCGCGGCCACAGCGATAGCGGCAGCTGCCGCAGCGAAGATAGTAGCCAGCTTCATACGCTTCATTAGCTGGACTATACACCTAGATAACGACTTGATCTCGGGGCCGTTGAGCCGCCGGTTCAGCTGAACGGGGTTCGGCGATCGATAAGCCGGGACAGCCTTCCCCCACCCCGCCACGCCCGCGCTACCCAGTCGGCATCGTCGTCGGTGACGAGATTCGCCATTACCCGCACGGCGATGGTCATCAGCGTCGTGGAACGCATCGCCATGGGCCCAGTTGCGGGTAGAAAGCGCTGGAAGGTGAGCAACAACGCCAGCCTCCTTGCGACCGAGAACCCGCGGCCGTAGTGCTGCTGCAGCAGCGACGGCCAGACGTGCGACAGGTCGCGCGAGTCCAGCAGTTCGGCGGCCAACCGCCCGGTTTCCAGCCCGTAGTCGATCCCTTCGCCGTTCAGCGGGTTGACGCAGGCCGCGGCGTCGCCGATGAGCACCCAATTCGGCCCGGCCACCCCGGAAACCGCGCCGCCCATCGGCAGCAGGGCCGACGACACCGCTCGTGGCTGGCCGGTGAAGCCCCATTCGTCGCGCCGCAGGTCGGTGTAACACGAGATCAATGGTCGCAGCGCCAGGTCCGCCGGCCGCTTGGATGTCGACAACGCTCCCACGCCGATGTTCACCTCGCCGTTGCCCAGCGGAAAAATCCAGCCATAGCCGGGCAGCACGGCGCCGTCGGGGGAGCGCAGTTCCAGATGCGATGTCAGCCAGGGATCATCGCTGCGCGTAGTGGTCAAATACCCGCGGGCGGCAACGCCGTACACCGTTTCTTGATGCCATCGCCGGCCCAGCTTGCGCCCCAGCGAAGACCGGACCCCGTCGGCAACGATCAGCTGACGGCAGCCCACCTCGGTGCCATCGGCCAACGTCAGCGATGCCACTCGTCCCGATGAGTCATGTTGCACAGCGACAGCTTTGGTCCCGAGTAGCATACGCGCCCCGGAATCCTCTGCGACTTTGCGAATCCGGTCGTCCAACTCGAGGCGAGCCACCGCGCTACCGGTCGACGGGAACGACGGGCCGGGCCAGTCCACTTCCAGTTCGCCGCCGAATCCGCTCAACCGCAGCCCGCGATGGCGGATGCGGGTATCCAGCCAGTCGCTTAGTCCCAGCTGTTCCAGTTCGGCGACCGCGCGCGGTGTCAGGCCATCGCCGCAGGCCTTGTCGCGGGGGAAGCCGGCTGAGTCGATGACGAGCACGTCGCTGCCGGCGCGGGCGGCCCAGGCGGCCGCCGCCGATCCGGCCGGGCCGGCGCCCACGACCACCACGTCTGCCTTGGAGGCTCTTGTCTCCACGCTCACCAGTATGTTGGTCGGGTGGGTACTCCGGCGACTGTGGTGGCGGGTGTGGACTTCGGCGACACCGTGTTCGCCGCGGCTGTGCGCGACGGTGTTGGGCGGATCGAGCAACTCATGGACACGGAGTTGCGCAGCGCAGACGAGGTAATGACCGACTCGCTGATGCACCTGTTCAAGGCCGGCGGCAAACGATTCCGGCCGCTGTTTACTGTGTTGTCCGCCCAGGTTGGACCGAACCCGGAGGCCCGGGAGGTGACCATTGCCGGCGCGGTCATCGAACTGGTGCACCTGGCCACGCTGTACCACGACGACGTGATGGACGAGGCGGAGGTCCGCCGCGGCACGCCCACCGCCAATGTGCGTTGGGGCAACAACGTCGCGATCCTGGCCGGCGACTATCTGTTCGCAACCGCGTCGCGGCTGGTATCGCGGCTGGGCCCCGAGGCGGTGCGGCTTATCGCCGAGACGTTTGCCCAGCTGGTCACCGGGCAGATGCGTGAAGCTCGTGGTGCCGCGCAAGGCGTGGATTCGATCGAGCACTACCTGAAGGTGGTGTACGAGAAGACGGCCTGTCTGATCGCCGCGGCCGGCCGGTTCGGCGGGATGTTCTCCGGCGTCGACGAAGATCAGGTTGAACGCCTGAGCCGGCTCGGCGGCATCGTGGGCACGGCGTTTCAGATCTCCGACGACATCATCGATATCGGAAGCGACTCCCACGAGTCGGGCAAGCTACCCGGCACCGACGTGCGCGAAGGGGTCCGCACTCTTCCCATGCTCTATGCCCTACAGGAGACCGGACCCGACGGAGCGCGGCTGCGTGAGCTGCTGGCCGGACCCGTCGACAACGACGAGGCGGTACTCGAGGCGCTGACGCTGTTGCGGGCTTCACCGGGCATGGCCAAGGCCAAGGACTTTCTGGCGCAGTACGCAGAGCAAGCCCGCCGCGAGCTGACTCTTTTGCCCGAAGTCGCCGGCCGCGGTGCCTTGGAGACGCTGGTCGAATACACGGTCAGCCGGCACGGCTAGCGCTGATCGCGGCGTCGCGGAACCTGGAAGGTCCTCCCGGGCGTTGAATCATCAATAGTCAGCCGTAAACGACTGTGCTGGAGTTTTTCCAAGGAGGACACGAATGACCTGGCATCCGCATGCCAACAGGCTGAAGACCTTCTTCCTGTTGGTCGGTATGTCCGCGATGATCGTGGCCGTCGGTGCGCTGTTCGGCCGGACGGCACTGATTCTCGCCGCGCTGTTCGCCGTCGGAATGAATGTCTACACCTACTACAACAGCGACAAGCTGGCGTTGCGGGCGATGCACGCGCAGCCGGTATCTGAGGTGCAGGCTCCGATGATGTACCGGATCGTGCGTGAGCTGGCCACCGGCGCGCACCAGCCGATGCCGCGGCTGTATATCAGCGACACCACCGCTCCCAACGCGTTCGCCACCGGCCGCAACCCGCGCAACGCCGCGGTGTGCTGCACCACCGGCATCTTGGACATCCTCAGCGAGCGCGAACTGCGCGCCGTGCTGGGCCACGAGCTGTCGCACGTCTACAACCGCGACATTCTGATCTCGTGTGTCGCCGGCGCGCTGGCCGGGGTGATCACCGCGTTGGCGAATCTGGCCATGTTCGCCGGAATGTTCGGTGGCAACCGAGACGGTGGGAATCCTTTTGCACTGCTGCTGGTTTCGTTCCTGGGTCCTATCGCGGCGACGGTGGTGCGGCTGGCAGTGTCCCGGTCCCGGGAGTACCAGGCCGACGAGTCAGGCGCGATGCTGACCGGCGACCCGCTGGCTTTGGCGTCGGCGCTCCGCAAGATCTCCAACGGGGTGCAGCTGGCCCCGCTACCGCCGGAGCCGCAGCTGGCCAGCCAGGCACACTTGATGATCGCCAACCCGTTCCGCGCCGGTGAGCGAATCGGGTCGCTGTTTTCCACGCACCCGCCGATCGAGGACCGCATCCGTCGGCTGGAGGAAATGGCGCGGGGGTGATACCGCATGCGCTATCAAATTCGGGGTGTCCCCACCGGGCGGCTTTCGATGTGTCCCTGTGCGACTGCGCCTTAAGCCTCGAGGTGCTGGTTCCTAGCTTCGTATTCGCGTTGCCATTGCCGGGGGTGTAGCAGGGCGGGAACGAGGAAGGTCCGCAGCATTTCCCGCTCGGTGTCTGGTCGCAGGTCTGTTCGCAGCAGGATCATGAGTACGACTCCGCGGATCCATTCGTTGATCCGGTCGTCGTCGGTGTCGGTGCGCAATTCGCCGTTGCGGCGGGCGCGGGCGAAGTCGTCCTGGAAGACGCTGGCGACGAGTTCCTGCATCGCGGGGTGTGGGCCGGCGAGTAGTTCAGCAATTTTGTATTTGCCGGTGGCGTCGAACAGGTTGGTGAGTTCTGGATCGTGACGGACGAACTCGATTGTCAGGGCGCATACTTCGACGACGCCGTCGGAGAACGACCTTGACTCCGTCAGTGCTGGCCGCACCTTGTGCTCGATGATCTCGGTACAGCGTCCCATGATGGCCAGGCGGACGAGTTCCTCCCGGCCGGGGACCATGTCGTAGAGGCTCTGCCGGACAATTCCGGCATGCTGGGCGACCATCTCCATGGTCGTGTTGCGGACACCGTGCTCCAGGTACAGCGCCCGGGCCGAGTCGATGATGGCGACCCGGGTCGTTGCGCGGTCCAGGGTCGGGCCTCGGCGCCGAACCGATCCGGGTTCTGTCACCTGGTCCATAGGAATGCGATCCTAGCCTCGATCACATTTGGCTACAAAGATGTGTCCTTGTCAGCAAAGCGTTCGGGTGCCACACTGCTGTGGTCGAGCCGAGCCGTGAAGAGGAGAATCACCCATGCATCTTCGGATTCAGCAATGGTGCGCCTGGAGCGGTCCGGTCTTGGCGTTGGTGTTCCTGGTCGGCTTCTGGGGTATCGCGGGGTTCGTCCCTCCTCCCGCGCCCTGGCAAGGGGCCGGGGTGGTCGCAGACTTCTACGCCGCGCACGCGCTGGCGATCAGGCTCGGGCTCTGGATGACGATGTTGGCGGCCGCCCTCGTGGCGCCGTGGACGGTGGCCATCACGATGCAACTTCGGCGCATCGAGGGGCGGCACCCGACATTGGCCTATCTCCAGCTGGTATTGGGTGCTCTGCTGGTGCTGGAGTTCATCATTCCGCTGATGGTGTGGCAGGCGGCGGCATTCCGACCGCTCGACTCTCCGCAGATCACCCAACGCCTCAACGACCTCGGCTGGTTAATGTTCGTCGGCGTGGTCTCGACCGGGATCCTTCAGGCCATCGTCATCGGTGTCGGTGTGTTGTGCGACCAACGGGAACAGCCGGTCCTGCCGCGCTGGATCGGATACTTCAACTTCTGGATCGCCGCTATGTTCGTGCCCGGCGGCTTGTGTGTGTTCTTCAAACAGGGACCGTTCGCGTGGAACGGGCTGCTCGCCTGGTGGCTGCTGCTCGCCGCGTTCTGCGTCTGGGTCCTGGTGATGTCCGCGGTCGTGCTGCGCTACGGGATTCCCCATCAACGGCGAGAGGAAGCGCTGCGAACCGCCTCGCCATAGGTTAGAACCCTGCGCCGTAGACCTCGTGTCCCGGGATCTCGGCAGCCAGGCCGCTATAGGCTTGCTCGACGGTCGAGCCATGGTTGATCACCGCATCGACCTCGCGGGCGATCGGCATGTTCAGGCCGAACTCGTTGGCGAACTCCATGATCACGCTGGCGGCTTTGACGCCCTCTGCGACCTGGTTCATCGATGCGATGATCTCGTCGATAGGCTTGCCCGCGCCAAGTTGTTCACCGACGTGTCGGTTGCGGCTGCGCTGGCTGGTGCAGGTGACGATCAGGTCGCCGAGCCCGGCCAGCCCGGGGAAGGTTTCCGTGTTCCCGCCCATCGCCACGCCCAGCTTCGTCATCTCGCGCAGCGCTCGCGCGATTACCAATGCGCGGGTGTTCTCGCCGATCCCCAGCGAGTAGCCCATGCCGACTGCGATGGCGAAGACGTTCTTCAGCGCGCCCGCCATCTCGACGCCGACCACGTCATCGGTGGTGTACACCCGGAAGCGCCGGGTGCGGAACAATTCCGACAGCCGGGTTGCCAGATGCGGGTCCGGCATTGCCAGTACCGCTGCGGCCGCATACCCTTCGGCCACTTCGCGGGCGATGTTCGGCCCGGCCAGAATGCCTGCCGGATGACCGGGCAGCAGCTCCTCGATGATCTGCGACATCCGCATATTGGTGCCCTGCTCGAGACCCTTGACCAGTGACACCACCGGCACCCACGGCCGCAGTTCTTTGCCCAGTTCGTCAAGCACGCCCCGGAAGCCGTGCGAGGGAACGCCCATGACGACGACGTCGGCGCAGTTGGCGGCCTCCGCGAAGTCGGTGGTGGCGCGCAGAGTGTCGCTCAAGATGACGTCATTGCCCAGGTAGCGGGTGTTGCGGTGATGCTCGTTGATGTCCTTGGCCGTTGT
>Ga0182012_10004797_pt1 | contig 14041 bp, 12 predicted proteins | sample 612S2SmetaG_FD_120486 | JGI IMG/M metagenome (GOLD analysis project Ga0182012, IMG submission 120486) | Permafrost microbial communities from Stordalen Mire, Sweden - 612S2S metaG | ecosystem: Environmental > Terrestrial > Soil > Wetlands > Permafrost | place: Sweden: Stordalen | collected... | reverse complement strand
CTTGTCGTGGAAGGCCGCGACGTGACCCGAGGCGACCCAGGTCTGCGGGTGCATGATGATCGATGAATCAAATGCCACGACGTCGTCGCGCAGTTCGACGGTCTCGCGCCACCACGCATCCTTGACGTTGCGCTTGAGCACCGCGCCGAGCGGACCGTAATCGAAGAAGCCGCCGATGCCGCCATAAATTTCGCTCGATTGGAAGATGAAGCCGCGACGCTTGGCGAGCGCCGTGATCTCTTCCATGGTTACGCGCGGGGTCGTGTCGGCCGATTCTCCGGAGGTCATCTCGCGGGGTTCTTCGCCGGATAATCGCGGCCCCGCCACGTGAATCCGGCACCCGTGAGGCCACGCCGCGTCGAGTTGAGAGCGATCGCGCCGAATATCCCGATCCCGAACGGCGCGAAGACGGCGAACCGCCGCGGCATCGAGACGAATGTCGCACCGTGGTAGCCGACGGCCATCACCGCAAGCGTAGCGGACACCGCTTCAGCCGCCTCTGCGAAGCGCTTACGCCGCATTGCTGCGAGGGCGAGTAAGGGCGGAGCGACCGAAAGCAGCGAGCAGAAGAGCACGCCGCCGGTAATCGCCCGCACGTCGCCGCGTGCGCCGAGATAGGTGTTCTTGGTGAAGCCGTCCCAGATCTCACGAAACGAGCGGTACATGCGCACGCGAACGAGTTGCGTGCCTTCGGCAACGATCAGCCGGAAGCGCCCGTCGCGTTTGAGATTGCGCGCAAATTCGATGTCTTCGACGACCTCGCCGCGCAGCGCCGTATGGCCGCCGAGCGCATCGTACGCGAGGCGCGAAACGAGCAGGTACTGCCCGTTCGCCAGCGCGCGATCCGGCCGCTGCGGATCGTTGATCTCAGAGAGCATGCCGGCGGCAAAGACGATCATCTGCAAGACTGCCGGCAAGATCGCCGCTTCGGCCAGCGTGCCCAATTCTTGTCCCGTCATGATCGAGAGTGCATCCGCATGCCGCTCCCTTGCAAACCTCAGCGTCGATGCAGAGGCGTACTCCTCGTGGCAGCTGTCGGCGTCGGTGAAGAGTAACCACTCGCCGCGTGCGCGCCTCGCGCCCTGCGCGCACGCCCACGGCTTTCCCACCCAACCCGCCGGCAACGCTTCGCCCGCAACCACGCGCAACGCAGGAAATTCGAGGGCGAGCCGCGCGAGGATCGCCGGCGTCGCATCGGTCGAACCGTCATCGACGACGATCACCTCAGCATCGACGCCGCGTTGCGCGACCAGCGAACGGATGCAACGCTCGATGCTCCGCTGCTCATCGCGCGCCGGTACCACGATCGAAAGCGACGGGATCGCATCGCTGTCCGTCACGAGCGGAACGCGAAGCCAGCCGCGCAATACAAGCAACGAACGCCACGCATAGAACAAGGCAGTCATGGCGATTGCATGGGTGAGTAGGCGCCGCATTGCTCCGGAGTTTATCGCAATTTACGTAAAGTCTTTGCAACAAATGTGTATGTGAAGTGGTGAGTTTACAGACGCTTTTCAAAGCCCCCGATACTATGAGGTAGGATATAACCACCTGCGGGTGGATATCGCGCCTACCTCATTCGACTGTGTGGAGTGGATGTGAGCAATGCCAGCAACGGATGTCGTAACCGGTCGCTTACCACCGAATCGACACTTCCGACGAGGTCTCACGATGCGATCTCCTATCTACGAGCTGCTCGGTGACATTAAGCAGCGACGTCAGGCTATTCCGCCCGAGGCATCGCTCATCGGGGAATACAAGCGTCGCCCGCAACGGATCGGCCGGCCCGTGACGCAAGAAGAACTCGCCGAGGCGCTCGGCATCACGCGCGAATGGTACTGCAACCTAGAAAACGGCAAGAGCGCCGACGCCTCGCCGGAGTTGATCAAGAAAATCGCAGTCGCGCTGCACGATCGTCGCGCAGCGCGCCGGATGCAGTGGGGATATGAAGACCCTACCGTACCGAGCCTCGCGGAGTTTCGCCAATTCATCAGCCGTGTCGCCGGGGCATCGACCTATTTCGAAGCCGCGGTCGAAGCGATGGAAACCGCGTCCCGATTGTTAAAGAACAGTTGCGTCAGCGTGATCACCCTCGATGATACCGGTGCGGGCGGCGAAGGCCTCCGCCACGCCATCGGTCCCCGGGCACGCTTCTGGAAGCCGGCTTGCGACCTCGTTTTTCGCGAAGCGCACCGCGCGCTCCGATACGGCGGCGTCGGGATCAGCGAGAACATTCCCGCAGCCGATCAGATTGCCGACGATACGCCGCTGGTGCTAACCTTCGAGCGCATCTCGGACTTCGGCAGCTCGAACTACGACAGCAAGTACGAATACGAGTGCAGTCCCGAGGTGTGGCGCGAGTTTAACGGTGATTTGGAGATTCGCAGTGCCATGATCGTTGCGCTGCGCGACGGTAGCAGATATCGGGGAGCCGCGGCCTTCGCGTGGTCCGAACCGCGCAAAATTGAGCTGCGCGAAATCGAACTCGTCCGAACCCTCGTCGCCGTCCTCGAATTGATTCCCGCCGGAGCGGCATCATGAAAGGGACCGTTGCTTCGTATCGTGGCGCACCGGGCGGCACGCCGGCGACGCAGCACGTCGTCGTCGTCGACGAAGGCGATTTGAGCCTGCGTCTGGTCGGATCGATCGCCGCAGAAATCCCCGGCATCATCGTTCACCCCTTCGCCTCTTCGGCTGCGGCAATCGTGCAATGCCGGGACGTGGCGGTCGACTGCTTCATCATCGACCACTACTCGCACTCCTCGGACGGGCTCGAAATGGTCCGCAAGATCCGCGCGATTCCGGCATTCGCGCTCGTGCCGATCGTCATGGTAACCAACGCGCACGAGCGCGGCCTGCGCTTGCGCTCGCTCTCGGCCGGCGCCAACGACCTCGTTCAGATTCCGATCGACCGGCGCGATTTCTTTGCTCGCCTCTCGATGCATCTCTCGCTCCAGGCGGCACGCAAGCGGCGATTCGAGGATCTCGAGACTTCCTTGCACGTCGAAGAAGCGCGTAATCGCGAGCAAGCGAACCGGCTCGCCGCGCTCTGGCGCGTCACGCATAATACGCTGCTCGACGATGACGAGCTCCTAAGCGCCATGCTGCGAGACGGCGCCGAAGGTATGCGCGAAGGCGAGGACTTCTCCGGCATGTTCGCTCGGCTCGACGGCAACGACATCGTGGTCGAAGCGCTCTTCAACGGCGGCCTCGCAACCGAACACATGGCGGGGCTGCCGCTAACCGGACATCGGTTCGAGCTTGAGGGCAGCACGTTCGTCGAGATGCTTCGCGGCGGGGTCACGCAGTCGTGGACCGACGCGGCGCGCGACCCGCACGTCGGCTCTTTAAAGCGGCTCTCGACCGTCGGATGCCGGAACGTTATCATGACGCCGGTTCACGCTTGCGGATCGTCACATTTTCTCTCCTTCAGCTCGCTCGCGCCGCTCGCACGGGCATTCACCGCGGAGGATCATGCCTATGTCGAATTGCTGGCATCGTTCTTTGCCTCGCATCTGCACAGCCGCTGGCAGTCGAATCGCATTCGTTACCAGTCCGAACACGATCCGCTAACGGGCTTGAACACGCGCGCCCATTTCCGATCGGAGGGGCGCCGGGCTCTCGTCCGAGATGGATGCGCGGCAATCGCAGTCGTCAATATCGACCACTTTCGCAGCGTGAACGAAATGTATGGCTGCATGCTGGGCGATGCCATCCTTGTTGAGGTAGGAGCGGCGCTGGCACAGCGCGCGGAAGGCGGAGAGCGCGTCGCGCGCCTCGACGGCGACTCGTTCGGTGTCTATTTTCCCGGCATGCGTTCGCGCGGCGCGGTGGAGAGCCGCGTCGCTGCACTCGCGGCAGCTTTCGATCGCCCGTTCTCGACCGGCGATGCGGACGGAACGATGACGATCGGCGTAACCGCGACGATCGGCGTGGCCGTCGCGCCCGATGACGGCACAACGTTCGAGGAGCTTCTTGGGCGCGCCGAAGCGGCAGTCTGCGCATCTAAGGCCGGCCCGCGTGGCCGCACCACGTTCTTTACCACCGACATGGAGGGCCAAGAACAATGGCGTACGCGCCTCATCAACGAGCTGCAGCGGGCCTTGGACCGCGAGGAATTCGTTCTCCACTTTCAGCCGCACATCGACCTCGTTAGCGGGCGCGTAGCGGGTGCGGAGGCCCTCGTCCGCTGGAATCATCCGATCCGCGGATTGCTTCTGCCGAGCGAATTCATTCCGTTCGCCGAAAAACACGGGCTCATAAAGGCCATCGGTGCGAACGTGTTTCGGCAAGCGGCTGCAGCCGCCGCCATCCTGCGCGAAGCGGACCCCGCGTTTCGCCTCTATTTCAATCTTTCGGCCGTGCAGTTGGAAGACGAGCGGTTCATCGAAGAGCTCATCGCCGCCGGTGAAGCCGGTGCGCCTCTCGACAATCTCGGCGTCGAAATAACCGAGACCGCCGCGATGCGCGACGTGCAAACGACACTCCGCCTGCTGGGGACGATTCGCGAACTAGGCCTGCACATTGCGATCGACGACTTCGGCATCGGCTATTCATCGCTCTCGCTGCTAAAATTGCTGCCGCTGGACATCGTCAAGATCGACCGTAGCTTCATCAGTGCGGTTCTCGAGGATCCTCACGATGCCATCGTGGTCGAAGGCATCATCTCGATCGTCCAAAAATTCGGCGCTCTCGTACTCGCGGAGGGCGTCGAAACGGACGCGCAAGGCGATTGGCTTGCGGGCAGAGGATGCCGGTACGCGCAAGGATTTGCGCTCTGTGTGCCGCTTCCGCTGAGCGATTTTCTCGAGTGGTTGCGGGTCGATCTCGAGCGCTCAACTCCCCGTCATGCGGAAAGACGTCTCGCCCCCCTATCGCCGTGAACATGTGAACCGCTAGCTTTACAGACGCCTCAATTCAGCTCCGATATACTCGCCTTACGTCTTCGAGTCCGTTTGCTATTTTTCGATTACATCACCGGCGCATTCGCCATTTTGAGGTAACCGTAGTTTGCTCGTTCCCTTGCGATCGATGGTGGTGTGGCTCTCACCGGCCGCCTTCACACTTGCGACTGCCGCAGCTCTTCTGTCGTGCGGCGGTGGCGGCGTAAGCACGACTCCGGTATCGCCGCTGCCGTCGCCGACACCCATTCTGATACCAATCGGCGCGCCCGTCACCGTCGTGCAGCAGCAGACCGTTGGTCTGCCCGCTGCATCTCCCGGCGCAACGCCGGTAGCGGTGCAGCTGCCGGCCGCCGCCGGATTTTCACCGGTCATGCTTCTTCCACTTCCGCAGATCGCGACGAACACGCAACTCACCGTGCTCGTCTCGAACGTCGCGCCGTCGTCGTCGCCGCCATTATCTCTCGAACGCCTAGCGCAGGCGGTCCGCCGCACGGCTGCGTTACAGCCTGGTGCGGCGGTGCTGTTGTACAACGAGATCTACTCGACGGCGGCGCTCGTCTTGCCGACCGCGCCGGGATTCACGTTCACCCTTCCTGCGGCCGACGTCTTCGCAAACGCAAACTACTATCTCGCGCTCTACGATCCGACGCGCCCGAGTCTGGGGTGGCAATACGGCTTCGAGGGTCCGGCGACGGTAAGCGGCAGCACGCTCGCATTCGCCGCGAACTCCGCGACGTTCACGCTCGCAGCAAACCTCGCGTACTATTTCGCGCTATACGTGATACCGCAGGCCGCCGCGCAGCCGACGCCTGCGCCTTCCATTTCTCCGACTAGCGTCCCCACGCAATCTCCGCCTCCGATTACGGAGTCGCCCCCGCCGGCGAGCGTAGGCAATATCACCATTGCCGTTCCCACGCCTTCACCGGTGCTCTGTACGCCCGCGCCCGTCGCCGTGACCGTGGGTCAGACGGTTCTGATCACCTGCGCTGCGCAGGGATACATCGGACGCCTGTCCGTGGCGATTGCCGATCCGAACATCGCCTCGATCCACCAGAACACCCCGCAAACGCTCACGGACTTCAACGTCACCGGCCTCGCGGCTGGCACGACGACGCTAACGGTCCAGACGCAACCCGGGGGGATGGGGACTGTTGCGATCACGGTTTCCCCTTGACACATCACCTCCAACGCCAAAAAGGACAGCATATGAACCCGCGAACCCTTGTCCCGGCACTCTTGGCCGCGCTCGCGCTTGCGGCTTGCTCCAGCGGCGGCTCGAGTCCAGGCCCAGGCGCCGGCGCGAACAACACGCTCCCGCAATCCGGGGGACCGGCTTCCGTCACGCTGACCGTCGTGCGGCCGCAGACGAGCGGCACATCGAGCGCCCGAAAGGCCGCGTTCGTCTCAGCCTCGACGGCGAGGGCCACATTGTACATCGACGCCACCCAAGTCACCCGCATCACGTGCACTACCGGCACGTGCACGTGGGTCAACGTTCCCACGACCGCAGCAGCACACAACTTCAGAGTCGAGCTCGATGACAACGGTACCGGCTGTGCCGGCATCCCGTGCGTTCTCTCCCAGGGGAACACTCAGCAAACCCTTTCCACCGGATCGAACAACGTTGCACTCGTACTCAACGGAGTCGCTGCAAGCGCGGCGTTCACCGCTGGAACATGCAGTGGCGCGACGACTGCCTGCACCGCCGGAAGCTTTGTCGTCGCCGACTTCGATGGCAATACGATCGCGGCGCCGGGAGTCTTCGACAATGGTTCGGCCGGCGGTCTCGTGTTTACGTCGAGCGCTCCTTTGAATGGGACGATTGCCCCGACCCCGGGCACCACGACGGTTACGTCAAGCAACTCGTTTATCGCCACGTGCCTGCTGCCGAGCGTTAATTTCAACGTCACGACTACGATTACCGAACCGACCGGCAGCGATACTACCGGCGAGTTCACGAGCGCCGAGCTGGCCACGATTGGTGTCGGTTACCCGGCGACTTTGAGCGAATCTGGGGGCACCACCTATTACTGCGACACGAACACGCACATCACCAGTACTCAGGCAACGATAACGGTTTCGTCGCTACTCCGGACATAAGATAACTTCGAGCGGGTGCGGCGGGCGTTCGCGGGCCGTCGCACCCGACTTCCTCGACGACCACGGGTTCCGAGCGCGTGCGGATGTGAAGCGTTAAATTTACAGACGCCTCAACCCCGCTCCAATATACTTTGCGGACGGCTTTGTGTTCCGCTCCATTTTTCGTCGATTGTAAGCATCGGCGTTTAGGCGCGTACAAAAGCATGTTCAGCATGAATCGTCGATATAGGCGACCGTTGGCACGTCGAGAAGCGCGGTCGCTCATGCAGAGATGGTCCGCAAATAATGATGCCAGTTATACTAACGAACAGTCACTTTGAATGGAGCGCGCCGCAGAAGTGTTACGTCGAGTACCTTACTGACGACCGGCGCGACCCGACAGCATACTATTCCCCAAGTAAGTCTGACCGTATGTGCGCGAACGGTTTGATAGACCAGCGTACTAGCGGATCGCGCATCACACTCGCCCCGGATACAACAAAAGAAACTATCCAGTATACTATTCTGTACGCCCTGGAGAAGTTGATATAACGCGGACGCGCGTCTTGCCCAGGTCGCTGTGAAGTGGCGGGTTCACAGACGGGAGGCGAGCCCCGCAGTATAGTCGTCGTGCGGCTTTGCTTTCTGCCTCCGGTTACCGATCATTACGATCGGCTCATCAGTGCGGTTGGTAAGCCCGTCATCTTGTCGTTATAGGCGACGCTATTTTGATCATTTCTCTTGAGTCCTGTTGCTGCTAACGTGTCTCACGGTGCGCGCCAGCATCGCTCTCTCTATAGGGGGTTTTCTCTTCGTGGGAGCCCGTCGAACGTGAGCGAGGACAAAGGACGAAAATGCTCCGCGAACTGCACACCCAGCCCTAATATCGAGGAGACCGACTTGAGCGGTTTTACACTGTTGCCGTCGGCGAGGGCATGACTCTGCGTGAAGTTGCAGCTGCTTCGGCTCGTCCCCGCGCTGCTCGTTGTGCTGGGGGCCCTCGCGGTCGTGAACTGCGGTGGCGGGGCCAATACCACCCCCGTGGGGTCACAAGCGACGCCGCCTCCAACGCCCATACCGATACCGAGCAGTGCGCCGGTGACGGTGGTGCAGCAGCAGCCCGTTGTCCTGCTTGCCGCGGGCGTGACGTCGACGCCGGTGGCGGTGGCGCTCCCGACCGCCGCTGGATTCGCGCCGACCATGCTCCTCCCGCTGCCGCAAACTGCGACGACCACGCAACTGACGGTACTCGTCTCGAACGTCACGCCGTCGTCGGCGCCGCCGCTCTCACTCGCGCGGTTCGTGCAGGCGCACCGCCGCACGGCCGCGCTGCCGACGGGTGCGGCGATGCTGCTGTACACCGAGATCTACTCAACGGCGGCGCTCACTTTGCCAACCGCGCCGGGCTTCTCGTTCACGATTCCGTCGGCCGACGTCTTTGCGAACGCGAACTACTATCTCGCGCTGTACGATCCGACGCGCCCGAGCTTGGGGTGGCAATACCGCTTCGAGGGCCCGGCGACGGTGACGGGCAGCACGCTCGCGTTCGCCCCGAACCGCGCGCCGTTCACGCTCGCAGGCAGCCTCAACTACTATTTCGCGTTGTACGTGATTCCGCAAGCCAGCGTGCAGCCGACGCCCGCGCCCTCCGTTTCACCAACGACCGTCCCGACGCAAGCTCCACCGATGCCCACGCCGACGTCGGCGTCAACGTCGACACCAACTCCAACTTCAACTCCGAGCGCGCTCGCGATCGGGATTACGATAACCGTGCCGACACCCGCCCCGGTCGTATGCTCTCCGGCGGCAGTTGTCGTCGCTGTCAATCACACCGTGTCGGTTGGCTGCAGCGAGGCGGTGTACGTTGGCGCGTTTCAATTGGTGTTCGCCAATCCCGCGCTCGCGACCGTGACGGTCCCCACACCATTCCCCGTTCCCTCGACGACGCCGACCTCAGTCGCAACATCGACGCCGGCACCGACACCAACGCCCGCTTCGACACCGACGCCGACACCGGTCTCTTCACCGTCGTCACCATCACCTCAGGTCTCTCCCTTCACGATCACGGGCGTTCAGGCTGGGACAACAACCTTGTCCGTTACGGCACTAGATGGCGGGGTCGGCAGCCTCTCGATCACGGTCACCCCGTGACGAGTCTCATCTACCTAAAGAGGAACCCATGCATATCCCGAAACTCCTGACGACCCTTGGGGTGGCCGCGTTATTAGCGGGTTGCTCCGGCGGCGGCGGCGGTGGATCAACGTCGTCGAATCTCCCCAACACGACGAATCCGACCAATAAAGCCGTCAGCACCGGCCTTGCGATCAGCGTTGACCTCGGCGCAGTAAAGGCTGCGTCCAAACTCCGCTCGATCCAACAAATCACCACGGATGTCACATATTTGGACGTGACCATCGACAGCAACGCCACCCAGACGTTTGAACTGACTCCATCGCTGTCAGGCTCATGCAGCGGTACTTACCCGACCGCCGTCACATGCAGCATTGCTGCCAATGCCGGTAGCCATACCGTTACGGTGTCGACGAACAACGGCAGCAGCACGTCGGCCATCGTTGGATACTCCGTCCCGCAAACCGGCGTTGCGGTCACCCTCTCGACAGTGACTCCGCTGGACTTCACCCTCACGCCGGTCGCGACTTCGTTCGGCGGGTCTTACGCGGGCGGTAGTGGTGCCATTAATAGTTTCCCAGAAGATGGCAGCTCTCATGCCCAAATCGCCACGGTCGATGTCGGCTCCCTAAACGACAATGCCATCAGCACGCCGATTGACACGACGAACCTATTCGGAACCGTGGCGGTCTCGACGCTGCCGAGTTACTCCGTTACCCAAGCGTCGCAATCAGCGGGCTCGTACGCCGACACCCCTTACGACTTCAGTTACACCGGCGCACAGGTTTCCGGCGATGCGATAACCGTGCAGGCAGCGTACACCAAGAACGTCAGCCATACGAGCGCAACCGAAACCGCATACAACGCCGCAGTTGGTTCAATTACCTCTGCAACGACGGCTTTCACGATCCCACTCACTCGGCTGGAGTTGCCTGCGACCGCCAATCCGGGAGACGCGACAGTGAACGGCTCGGCGTTCGGTGGCACGAACTCGTGGTACTACTACCCGCCGAACTCCGGAGCATCACTTTACACAATTGACGCGCTAACGGCCCAGCCGAACAACGATGCATCATCGATCGTGGTCTTCAACGGCAGCACCGCCAGCACCACGTTCGAACTCGATGTCACCGCGATCAACGAAACCTCGAAAGCGGTAACGGGTGGTGGAACCTGCGACACCGCCGGCACAGGTAGCACACCTATATACACAATCAATAGCCCGTCAGGGACGCCGAACGGCGTGACGCCGATAGTTATTAACTACCCGACTAGCTCCGGTCAAACGGTGCCGTGCACCTTGATCATCGAGAATGGAACGTTCTCAACCTTAAAGGACACGGTGACCGTCTATCCCACCAGCACCGGCACCATAACCATCAGCCCGAGTAGCGTTCACCGCTTATAATCTCGCAACCCTACCCACGGAATCTCAGAGGCGCATCGTAAGATGCGCCTCTGCTCTTTTTAGCGATCCGCTTTGCAACGAATCTAGCGTAGCCGGCTCCGGCAGTCCCAAGCCGTTCCCGCCATTCGCCACGCAACGCTTCGACGCGTGCCTCGAACACCTCGACGTCGGCCACCGCTCGCGAGCACGATACGGCGAACAGGCTCACCGATTCGCTCGTTGACGACAACGCCACAGGCGAATCGGCTAGTCCCTCGTACCGAGTCGACTCTCGTCTGCGAATGGATGAATCGTTTCGAACTGCGCATGCGCGATCGCGGCTTGCGCGATCGTTGGGAGTGCGTCGTCGTTGCAAAACGTGCAGAGAGGACAAACGCTGCGCCAAATGGGCTGTACGGCGAGCCCCGATCCAATTCTGCACGGTGCGAATCCGACCGGCATGTTTCGCGTGACGCGTCGGGAGTAGCAAACGGCGGTGAAATTCGACAATCCGATCGACCGTGATTTCGACCTCCGCTGCGCTCACGGCGTATGCCATTCATAGCTTCGGTGGGCGTATGTGAAGCGTTAGTTTACAGACGCTTCAACCCCGCTCCAATATACTTTGCGGGCGGCTTTGTGTTCCGCTCGATTTTTTCGTCGATTGTAAGCATCGGCGTTTAGGCGTGTACAAAAGCACGTGCCAGCATTTCGGTCGGCAGGTATTCGGAGGGCGTCAACCACGATGAATCGTCGTTATAGGCGACCGTACTTTGAACATTCCCCGGCCATTTGAATGGCTGGAGTAACCAGTTGAGAGGACCCAATGACTATCACAGGCATAACGAATCCAACGAATGCGAACGACGGCTCGACACTTGCAATCAGCGTCGACATCGGCACGTTGGGTTTTCGCCAAGGACGGTGATTGCAGCCGTGTATTCTCGCCAAGGTCGGGTTCCGCGGAGAGGGTGGGGGTTGGGCGCTCATCCTATCGCAGCTAGCGATGAAGCCTGCAAAATCGCGTTCTTGGAAATGCGGCGCATCGTCGGGAACCTGTACGGGCCGCAGGTATGCCATCTACCGGGTCTCGATATCGGCCGTGCTTATCGCGGCACTGAAGGCGAGTTCCGCCTCGGCGGCGACATCGTGGACGTCTTCCACTACGGAACCGGCTACACGTCGCTAGCCGTCCTGGATATCAGCGGGCATGGCGCGCCGGCCGCGCGAAACGCCGGACTCGTAAAGCACGCCTTGCGTGCGTACGCTTCGCGCGGCTTCGACGCCCGGGACTGCGTACGCGCGCTCAACCGGCTGTGCATTGAAAATAGCGCCTTCGAAGCCGACGAGGAATTCTTCGCTACGCTCTTCTTCGCGATCATTGAACCGAGCCGGCGCACCATGCAATATGTCTCGGCAGGTCATGACGCAGCGTTTCTGATCGCTCGCCAGGGCGTGCAGGCGCTTCGCGTCACGGGCCCGATCATCGGCCTCACGGACAGCGATGCCGAGTTCGATCACTCCGTGATCGGGTTAGATGCCGGTAGTATCGTGGCCGCCGTGACAGACGGGTTCTCTGAGGCCCGCAACGCGAGCGGGGTATTTCTTGGTGCCGGCGCGTTCGCGGATATCATCGTCAGGCTTCAGGCCTGCGATGCGGAACGCCAAGCCGACGAAGCGATCAGGCACGCTTACGAGTACTCCAATAAGCTCCTCCACGACGATGTCGCAGCGCTTGTGGTAAAGGTGCTCTAGGATGCGTGGGCGCGGGGTTGCGTTTCGGCGCGCAGTTGACCGCACGCGGCTGCGATGTCGCGGCCCATGGGGATGCGCACGGTGCAGGCGATACCCTTCGCTTCGAGGATCGCACTGAACGCGCGAATGCGCTGATCGCCGGTCGCACCGAGTTTTGCATCGGGCGTGCTGTTGTACGGGATGATGTTGACGTGATAGAGCAAGCCGAGCATCAGCTTTGCAAGCGCTTCGGCGTCTTCGGGGCGGTCGTTCACGCCGTCGAGCATGACGTATTCGAAGAACACTTTGCGGTTCGTCTTCTCGATGTAACGGCCGACGGCATCCATCAACTGCGCGATCGGCCACTTGTGATTGACCGGCATAATCGACGAGCGCACGTCGTCGGTCGCTGCGTGCAGCGAGATCGCGAGATTGACTTGCACGCCCTCATCGGCGAACTGGTCGATTTGCGGCACGACGCCGACGGTGGAAATCGTGATGTGCCGGTGCCCGAGGCCAAACCCGTTCGCATCGTTGAGCAGCCGAACGGCGTCCATCACCGCGGCGTAATTGTGGAACGGCTCGCCCATGCCCATGAACACGACGTTGGTGATCTTGCGCCCCTGCGCCGCCAGATGCCGCGCAAAGTAGCGCGCTTGATCGAAGATCTCGGTCGGCGTGAGATGCCGCGTGAATCCGGCCTGGCCGGTCGAGCAAAACGCGCACGCATACGCGCAGCCCGACTGGCTCGAAATGCACACGGTGTTGCGCTCGCCGTAGTGCTGCATGAGCACGGCCTCGACTTCGTTGCCGTCGTGCAGCCGGAAAAGCCCCTTGATCGTCTGCTTGTCGTTGGAGTTCTGAACGACGACCGGCTCGACCGCATCAAACGAAAACGTCTCTGCCGCCAACGCCGCGCGCAGCTCTTTCGGGAGCACGCTGACCTCAGCGACGTCCGCCGCCAACTCTTTGGTAGCCGCCCGGTAAAGCTGCTGGAGCCGGTAATTCTTGAGTCCATGGGCCAGCGCGAACGCAGCCCCGTCGGCATGGCCGGCACGGCGCGCCTTATCGTCGATCCAAATTTCCTGAGCAGTCCGCGCAGCCATAACGCCACATTATACCATGCCGGCGCACTCTCGTCAGTGCCCAGCCCAAGGAGCCGGCCGGTCCGCTCCGGGAAGCCACCGGGCAAACCAGGCGCGCGCTACATCGGCCAGTGGAATTGGGGCGCGTTTTGCCTGACGCCCCTTTGGCTCGCGAACCACGGCTGCATTTGGTACGGCCTCCTCTACTTTATCGTCGCGTGTATCCCGTACTTGGGTATCGTCGCACTCCCGGCCGCAATTTATTGCGGCATCAAAGGCAGTGCTATCGCCGTGGCACGTCGCAGCTTCGTGGATGATGCGCAATTCGTCGCCGTGCAGAATGCGTGGCGAAACTGGGGCATTCCCATCGCGATCGTCTTGCCGATCGTCGCGTTTGTCTACATCGTCGTAACCGTCGACCGAATGCTGCTCACGACCCGCTGACGGCGGCTCCTGGTTCGCACTGCCCCGACACGGGAACATCGTGGTCATGAGTATGAGCGACGCCGACATTGCCGACGACGAGGCAAATTACGTCATGACCGAGTGGGAAGAAGGCGCCCGGCCGGACGGGGTCGCGGCCGAGGCCGAGTACCCTTGCGGGTGCAAGGCGGTTCGCGTTGAGACCGCCGCAGGCTGGCAGTGGGTCGACGCTCCTGACTGCGTCGACGACACGCATCGCGCACGCGCCGGCCGCTGATCGCGATCAGTAGCGCTTATAG
>Ga0182012_10004794_pt1 | contig 14045 bp, 15 predicted proteins | sample 612S2SmetaG_FD_120486 | JGI IMG/M metagenome (GOLD analysis project Ga0182012, IMG submission 120486) | Permafrost microbial communities from Stordalen Mire, Sweden - 612S2S metaG | ecosystem: Environmental > Terrestrial > Soil > Wetlands > Permafrost | place: Sweden: Stordalen | collected... | reverse complement strand
ATGGCAGTTGGAGCCGCATGGCTCGCCAAGCTCAGCCTCGAAAACATCAAGCAACTCCACTGGGGCGGCGTCGAGATAACATGTCTCCTTGATCGTGAGGCAGCCCGGAACCTGGGTTCCAACGAGGCGCACCCATTTCTTGCTGCGCAGGCTGATGCCTGCAACGCACCGATGCTCATGCTTGTAGGAGTTGGCGAGGCAAACGATTTGCTCGAGTCCCATAGCGGAGGACTTCTCCTCGAAGACTTGATTCAAAGATGGCGCATAGTAACACCATCCCACTGCTGCTGTAAGTATTCGATAACCAATCTGCGGTGACAGTGCTCCGGCGTGGCTTCGCTGCAGAGCAATACCGTCTTCTTTAAGAAGCTATCTCTGGAAAGCTTCGCTTCAACCTGTCGGGTGTTGAGCAGTGCAAGGAACGCCCGCTCATAAACTTCCCAACTGCCCTTGTTCTTTTTGAAAGCATCGAGAATGTCTTGAGTAGGCGCTAGCAGCGGTTCGTGCTCGTAATCGACTCCACAAATCTCCCGAAGAAAATAAGGAAGATCTGAGGCTTTGGCGAACCCAGCCAACTGGGAAGTGTTGTTGAGCCGTATGTCGAGCAGGCGCTCGATCCCGTACGACTTCAATGTGCCGAAGAACTGGCTGGCACTCTTTTGGGTGAAACCGATGCTGTAGATCTCCATTTGTCCTCGTCGAGCTCCGCAAACAGAGCGGGCTGGCTGTCAACCAGCGCCTTTCCTGACCGAGTTGCAACGTCGTCGTCCGTTTCGAGCAGACCGTCGCCGCGAATGTGTGTCATTTCATGCCCGCGCTCTTGCAGCACGCGCCCAATAAGCAGACGGCGATGACAGTGTGCGGGATCTTCCTCACCGCAGAGGAGCGCAATGCGGAACCGCTCCATGCCCTTCTCAAGCCGGACGATCGCCGCCTGAAACGCTGAATCCTTGCGCAGCAGGCTGTAGACCACTCGGCCGGTCGCATCGTAGTAGGCAGGGTTGGCCGGCCTGCCGCCCAACTCCTCGCCGAGAAAAAGGTAACGGACACCAAGCTCTTCGAGCGACCGCTGGATCTGCTCCCGGTCGAACTGGAAGGCGTACTTGGAGTAGGGAGAGCTCCGCGTGTCGACGACAACTTCGATGCCATGCTGGCGCACAAGGGCAAGCCAAACCTCGATGCTGTGGTTGGAATGACCGATGGTCAGAAAACTGCTCACGCCTGAGTCCTTTTGAAAGGAGGATATCACCGGCCGGGACGAACGGCTGCGGGAATTGGGAAGAAGACCAAACAGACCGATTTAAGATGAGGTTGGCCCACCTCAACGGAATGACCCATCGCTTCGCCAGGATTCGCCGCTTTCGCTTCAATCGTCCGCAGCGCATAGCGGCGGTGCTGCTCGCGCTTTTTCTCTTGCAGGGCCTCTGGCTCACCGCCCATCAAACCCTTAGCGATCGCGACTACCAATACGCCCGCTGTGGCCGTGAGGTCTGGGAGCGTCCCTCCGCCCTGGCCGGCTACTACACCACCTGCGGCAACATTCACGACGGCATTCTCGTCTATCGCCTCGCCGGGCTGCCGCTGACCATCAACTTCGAGCTTGAGCGCGTACTCGACCACTTCCGCAAGCCCGAAGACCGCGTCATCCAGGTCGCCGGCGAAATCAGCCCGTGGGAACTGCGCCACCAGATCACCCACGTCCTGCTGCTGCTGCGTCTGCCCTTCCTGCTCGCAGGTTGCGCGCTGGGTGCAGGCCTCTGGTGGGTCACACGTCGCCTCTTTGGCAACTTTGGCGGCTACACGGCGCTGGCGCTTTACTGCTTCTCTCCGCCCATCCTGAGAGCCTGCGTGACGCCCTCAGCCGAGATCCTGGCCGCTTTGGCCGTGTATGGCGGCGTTTACACCTGCATCGGCGTCGCCCATGCCATGCAGGGGCCCCGCAGGAAGTGGCGTCCTCGCATCGTCCTGCTGGCCTGCGCCTTCGGCATGGCCGCAGCCTCGCACATTGCGGCATTGCCCGTCGTTGCTCTTCTGGGCCTCATTCTGATGCTCTGGGTGGCCGAGGGCCGCCGCGCTCAGGTGCTGCCGATCATCCTCGTCGCCATGGCCGGGGCACTCGTCATTCTCTTCGCCTGCTACGGGTTCTCGCCAGACGCCTTCAGCTACGTCTTCCGTTCCGCCGCCGGATTTCTCTCCTTCTCCATCGACCCCGCTCGCCGATTCTTCGGGTCTCTTTCCAACGCAGGCGTCTCCATCGCCGCCGCAGCAGCTCTGGCGCTCTACCTGGCCTTCCGACGCTCCCGCTACTTTGGCAATACAGCCCCGCTGCTTTGCGCTTTGCTTCTGCTCGTTCTGGTGCTCACGGGTACGCAGGGCACTCCCTGGCTGTGGGCCATCCCATTCCTTCTCACCTTCATCGCCGGCGTCTTTGCGGACGCCTACGAGAGCCCCCGCCGCCGCCTCGTCCTCGCTGCAGGAGGGGCAGTGGTGCTGTTGCAGGTGGCGTTCTGCCTGCTGAGCCTGCAGGGGCTGATGTAGGGAGCGGGTAGGACAGGAACTGTGCAAAGAGTTCTCTACATTTGGGAATCCCTTTCGAAGAAACTCAAAATCGGCCAAGAAGGCGTATCTCGCATCGAGAAGCGGAGCGACCTGTATCTGTCCACGCTTCGGGAGTTTGTCGAAGCCGTAGGTGGCAAGCTTTCGCTTGTTGTTGAGTTTCCTGATCGGCCCGCAGTCAAACTGGCCGGTTTGGGCGAGAACGCTCACGCTCAAATTGTGGAAAAGAAGTCGAAGAAGAAGGTCCAAACCAGCGCTGTTTCCAGGCCCAAATCCCGCCGCGCCGCCTGAGCTATCCGATACCCTCGAATCGATATCCGCAGAAACCCATAAAATCAACCAAAATAAGGACTTATTTGCCCCTCTGCGTCTTGCTGCAACTGCCTCCAACAGAGTAAGATAGAAGCATCGCCAGCGGATTCCGGCCCCGCTTTTTCCGGACCCTCCTACCGCCGCATTTCCGAAGGCAAGAAAAGACCCTATGGCAGACGATAAGAACCCTCAGCTTCCTCTCGATGGCGGCACGCCTCCGAACAACGGCACCAGCCTCGTTCCCATCAATATCGAAGAGGAGATGCGCCGCTCCTACCTCGACTACTCGATGTCGGTGATCATCGGGCGCGCCCTGCCCAGCGCCCTCGACGGCCTCAAGCCCGTCCATCGCCGCGTGCTCTACGCCATGAGCGAGATGGGTCTGGAGCACAACAAGAAATACACCAAGTGCGCCAAGGTCGTCGGCCAGGCCATGGGTGTCTACCACCCCCACGGCGACTCTGCCATCTACGACACGCTGGTCCGCATGGCTCAGCCCTTCTCGCTGCGCTACACGCTAGTTGATGGCCAAGGCAACTTCGGCTCCGTCGATGGCGATCCGCCAGCAGCCATGCGTTACACCGAGTGCCGCCTTGAGCGCATCACCGCCGAGCTCATGGCCGACATCGACATGGAAACCGTCGACTTCGTTCCTAACTACGACGAGTCCACCTTCGAGCCGGTTGTTCTGCCCACGCGCTTTCCCAATCTCATCGTCAACGGTTCTTCGGGCATCGCGGTGGGCATGGCCACCAACATCCCTCCCCACAATCTCACTGAGGTCGTCAACGCCACCATCGCACTGGTCAAGGATCCGCACGCCGGCCTCGAAGAAGTCTTGAAGCACGTCCAAGGCCCTGATTTTCCCACCGGGGGCTTCATCTACGGCAAGCGAGGCATCGCCGAGGCCTATCGCACCGGCCGCGGCCGCTTCATGATGCGCGCCAAGGTGGCCATTGAGAACATCACCAAAGAAAAACAGGCCATCATTGTCACCGAGATCCCCTACCAGGTGAACAAGGCCAAGCTCATTGAGCGCATCGCTGACCTGGTCAACACCAAAGTCATCGACGACATCTCCGACGTGCCCGATCACAGCGACCGCGACGGCATGCGCATCGTCATCGAGCTCAAGCGCGGCGCGCAGCCTGAGATTGTGCTCAATCAGCTCTACAAGCACACACAGATGCAGGAAAGCTTCTCTATGATCTTTCTTGCCGTGCTCAACGGGCAGCCACGCGAGCTACCGCTCCACCTGGCCATTCGCGCCTTCATCGACCATCGCGTCGATGTGGTGCAGCGCCGCACCGTCTTCCTGCTCAAGAAAGATCGCGCTCGCGAGCATGTGCTCGAAGGGCTCAAGATCGCGCTCGACAACCTCGACCGCGTTATCAAGATCATTCGCGGATCAAACTCCCGCGTCGACGCCCGCGAAAACCTCTACGCCTGGGCCAAAGGCAATGAGATTGTCGTTAACCTCGGCCGCGAAAAGCTTATCCACGAAGAGAAGGGCCTCTCGCTTCGCCAGATTGACGCCATTCTCGAGTTGCAGCTCTACCGCCTTACCCAGCTCTCCATCGACGAGCTACTCAAGGAACTCGGCGAAGTCCGCGCCCGCATCGACGAGTACGAGTCCATCCTCGCCAGCGACAAGAAGCTCCGCGCCGTCATCATCAAGGAGCTTGAAGAAGTTCGCAACAAATACGGCGATGCGCGCCGCACCCAGATCATCGACGAGAGCGCCGAGCTCCAGCTCGAGGACCTCATCGCCGATGAGCAGGTGGCAGTCACCGTCTCCCACCAGGGCTACCTCAAGCGAACACCCATCAGCATCTATCGCCAGCAGCGCCGAGGCGGCACCGGCCGCACCGGCATGAAGACGCGCGAAGAAGACTTCGTCTCCCAGCTTATCGTGAATTCCACGCACGCTTACCTGCTCTGCTTCACCAACACCGGCCGCGTTTACTGGCTCAAGGTCTACGAGATCCCCGACGTGGGAGCAGCCGGCAAAGGCAAGAGCATGCAGAGCCTTCTCGATTTGCAACCCGGCGAAAACGTCCGCGCAATCCTCCCCATCCGCGACCTTGAAGAGGAAGGCAAGTACATCTTCTTTGCCACGCAGCAGGGAACCGTCAAGAAGACCCCGCTCAAGGACTTCAGCAACGTGATGGCCCGTGGCATTATCGCCATCGACATCGGCAAAGACGACGAACTCGTTTCCGCCGACCTCACCAACGGCAAGCAGACCATCTTCCTCGCCACGCGCGACGGCATGGCCATTCGCTTCGACGAGGAGTACGACCCCGAGCGCGGATCGGGACTTCGTCCCATGGGCCGCAATGCCGCCGGCAACCGGGGCATCTCGCTGCGCAAGGGCGACTATGTCATCGGCGCAGCTATCACCAACTCCGACCCCTTGCGCGAGAAGGAACGCGACGAGTGCGCCGCCCGCCTTGGCCTCACCGACAAGCTGGTTACTGTGCGCCAGGCATACGCCGAAGCCGAAAAAGCCCTCACGAAGGAACGTGAAAACTATCGCAACAAACTGGTGGAAGCTCCCGCCGTTTCCGCTGCCGAGAAAGCTGTGGACGATGCATGGAAGGCCATCAAGAATCTCGACCTCAAACTTTGCGTCACCCAACAGCTGATTCTCACCATCACGGAAAACGGATTTGGCAAGCGCACCGATGTTGACGAATATCGCCTGACCGCGCGAGGCGCCCAAGGCGTTACTAACCTGAAAGCCACGACGAAGGTTGGCAAGACGACTTCAATTCTCCTCGTCAACGAAACCAGTGAGCTGATGGTCATCAGCCAGTGGGGCAAGATCATCCGCATCGACACCAAGACTGTTCGCGCCGCCGGCCGCGCCACACAGGGCGTCCGCCTGCTCAACCTCGAACCGGAAGACAAGGTAGCCGCAGCCGTCATCATCCCGCCCGAAGAACTGAAGGATGACGAACCGACACTGCTGTAAGATTTCGCACAACGAAACGCCCCGAGCCTTTCCATGCGCGGAGCGTTTCGGTCTGTGCCGGGACCATGAGTGCGCTGTTCCCGAGGTCAATTGTATGAGCTGACTATCTTCCTGATCGTCTTATCCATCGGCTTGTTCGGGTCGCGCACAACGCCGATCTTTGCCCACGCGGCTTCACTCAGTTCGCAGCACAGATTGAATCGCTCGCCCATTGTAAGGTTCCGCGAGTTTGCAACCCTTTCCTTCAAATGCTCCGGCACGTAGGTGTAATCGAACTTGGATTCGTCGATCTCGCTCATACAGTCCAGTCCTCCACCACCAGCCCCTTCACCCTTGAGAACTCGTTTGTGTTCGCAGTCACCAGAATCAGATTGCGAGCAAATGCCTGGCCCGCAATCAAGGTGTCGTACTCTCCGATTCGCTGGCCCTGCCGTTCGAGTTCCGCGCGAATCTCGCCTGCAGCCTGCGCGTCTTGCTCGGTATAGTCGAGCACTGCAATATCTCGAGACAGGAATACAGCCAGGGCCTGGGCATTCCGCGTGACGAGTTGGCTTTTGGCTACGCCGTACCAGAGTTCATGCACCACAATCGAGGACGTCGCGATCACGGCCCTGCGGGAGACTGCTTGCTTGAAACGCATCCGCACGTTGGCCGAGGAGAGGTTGATCAGCGCAATGCAAATATTCGTATCCAGCAGGTAGCTCACTTGAAGTACTCACGAATCGGCGCAAGATTCTGCTTCCGCCCCTCGGGAAACAAAGGATCGCCCTTGAGTGCATCTATACGCGCAAACCACTCTTCGATCGTTTCCTTGTTTTCCTCCGGCACCGGTTCCAGCAGCACCCCCGCACCGAAACGCGATACCCTCACTCTGTCGCCTTCAAACCGGAACTCCTTGGGCAGGCGCACGGCCTGACTGCGGCCATTCCAGAACAGCTTTGCATCGATTGGTTTTGTCTTGGTTTCGTTCTTTGCCGGCATCGTTTCACCTCCAAGGAGTATCTATCAAGAGTATATACCGTTTTCCCTCCCTGCGACCGCTCGCCAATAACCGCCGTTATCAGACCTTTCTGCACCAATACAAGCACTCGAAAGCTGGCCTCATGCGTCTTACACTAAAGATGCTCTGGATTCTCCGCACTCCCCTCATGCGCCGGACCGCCCTTATGGTTCTCGTACTCGGCGTCCTCTTATCCGGCGGCGTGCCGGCCTCGGCTGCTGCCTCCAAATCGCCCAAGATCAAGCACAAAGCGTCCGCTCCCGGTGCAGCCCACACATCGCCCTCGGATTCGCGCTCGGTCACATCGTCAAAACCCGCAAGAGCCCACGTAACTTCTTCGCGTGCAAGCACTCACCCCGCCGTCGCTCACGAGTCCGCGCATCGCCTCGCGCCTGCCACATCGCGAAACCGGGCAGCGAGTGCCATCGACCAAACCAGCCGGTCCGTGCAAGGCCGATCCACCCGCCGCAGTGCACAGCCCCGTAACGCCATTCTCAGCAGTCGCAGCCGCCTCCGCATGAGCCGGCGCGAACGGGAAAGGGAACTGGCCTTGTCGCCAGCTCCTGCCACTGAAGAGGTCTCGCTGCACCGCAGCGATCTCGGCCTTCCTGCACCTTTGCGCGGCTCCTTCGCCTCGCTCGAGCGCCAGAACGAGATCTCAGAGGGCCAGGATGGCCTTGAGCGCATCCAGGACGAAGACGACCTGCAAGACCGCATCACCCACAACTTCCTCGTTCCCGTCCCTACATCGGCCAACCTCGCCATCAACCAGGAGCTCCCTGAGACGCACCGCTACTGCCGCCCCTGGACCGCGCAGTTTCTCACCGACCTCGCCCGTGGGCACGCCACCCGATTTCACACTCCACTCGAGGTCAGCTCCGCCGTTCGCACAGTTGCCTACCAAAAGAAGCTTGAGCGAATCAATGGCAACGCCGCCGCAGCCGAGGGCGACATCGCTAGCCCCCACCTCACCGGCGCCACCATCGACATCGCCAAGTCCAACATGACCCGCGAAGAAATCTCATGGATGCGCACCTCGTTGCTTGCTCTTCAAAATGCAGGCAAGCTCGACGTTGAAGAAGAATTCCGGCAGCGCTGCTTTCACATCACCGTCTACAGAAGCTATACCGGAGCAGCCCCAACGCTCGCGCCGCCCGCAGAAACAGCCGAACAGGCTGATGCGCCCCCGCCGCCCGACGGCATTTCCGATGCACCGGCAAGAATGCCGGCAATGACCTCGCCAACTGGACACTCCCACGCAAAGGTCCGCCGCTCGAGGCGCGCTGTAGCCCGTCACACGCAAGCCGTTCCGGCCTGAGCTTCATTCGCCGAAACTGTCGACCCTCGGCCTGCTCGCGGCGCCCGAAATTGATTGCGCATTTTGCTGCCGCCGGGGTTACAATCTCCCGCAAGAACACTTTTGTCACTGGATGGGCCGGGATCGTGGCGCTTGGCCTGCCCATCAGAGATTGCAACCTTTCCACCTGGCTAATCCACTCATCGTGCAGCAGTGATGTGTCGAATCGGAACTCAAATCCAAGAGGCTAAATCATGAGCGAAATGGAAGTTCAAACTGGCGCCGCACCGGCCCCTGAGGCTCCCGGCCTGACGCAAATGCAGCGGGTCATCAACATTTTTTCTGCACCATCCAAGACCTTTGAAGACATCAAGCGCGGCAACAAGAGCTGGTGGATGCCCTGGCTGATCATGGCGGTTGTCGGCTATCTCTTCTTTGCTGTCGTCGTCTCCAAGGTCACTATGCAAACGGTCGTCGACAACCAGTTGAAGTTGATGAGCGAGTCGCAGCAGGAGCAGATGGCCAAGGCGCCGCCGGAACAGAGGGAGATGTCCGCCAAGATCTCCTTGTATGTCACTGAAGGAGTGTTCATTGCCGGCCCAGTCTTTGTCCTGCTGGTGGCCGCGGTCGTGTCCCTCGTTTTGTGGGGCACCATCAACTTCGTCTTTGGCGGTAAGGCCAAATTTGGCACTGTCTTCGCCATGTGGTTCTTCGCCAATCTGCCTGCGAACCTCAAATCGCTGCTCGGGGCACTTGTCATCTTCATCAGCAACACGCCCGAGACATTCAACATCAAAAATTTTGCCCCCACCAACGTCGGCGCATTCCTGCCGGTCATGGAGACCAACCACGCCGTGTATGCACTGGCCAGTTCGCTGGATATCGTGAGCATCTGGTGCATGGTGCTCATGAGCATTGGCCTGGCAATAGTTTCGGGTGTCAAGCGCAGCTCGGGCTACATTGCCGTCTTCGGGTGGTGGGCCATTATCGTTCTGGTCGGCGTGGGTATCGCTGCCATCCAGGGCTAACCTGAACACTCCTTACAAACGCAAGACAGCGCGAATCTCACCGGATTCGCGCGGTTTTGCGTTTGTGCTTCAAAGCCTGAAACCTGAATTCAAAGCCGCTGCAGTCAACTCACCAACACAGAGCTGCAAGCTGAAAGCTAACAGCTAAAAGCTGCCTTAATCGCTCCATCTCCGCATGATCAGCGTCGCGTTAATCCCGCCGAAGCCGAAGGAGTTTGACAGCGCCACATCGAAGCTGAGCGGCACCGCCTTGTTCGGCACATAGTCGAGTCTGCACTCGGGATCGGGATTGTCGAGATTAATCGTCGGCGGCAGCATCTGGTGCTGCAATGCCAACACGCTTATTCCGGCTTCGAGCCCGCCCGCGCCACCCAGCAGATGCCCGGTCATCGACTTCGTTCCCGAGATCTTCAGCTTGTGGCTCAATGCGTGCTCGCCAAACACCAGCTCAATCGCCCTGGATTCATTGCCGTCGCCGGCCGGCGTTGATGTGGCGTGCGCGTTGATGTAGCCCACTTCTTCCGGCGCAATCCCCGCATCTTTCAGCGCGGCTCGCATGCTGCGCTGCGCGCCCGCGCCTTCCGGTGCTATGCCGGTCATGTGGTACGCGTCCGCGCTCATGCCGTAGCCGATGATCTCGGCCAGAATCTTTGCGCCGCGCGCTTTGGCAAACTCCAACTCTTCAAGAATTAGAATGCCCGCGCCCTCGCCAATCACAAACCCGTCGCGATCCTTGTCAAACGGCCGGCTCGCCTTGGTCGGATCGTCGTTGCGCGCGCTCAGTGCACGCATCGCGGCAAATCCACCCACTGACAGCGGCGTCACCGCAGCCTCGGCTCCGCCTGCGATCATCACCTCCGCATCGCCATGCTCTATCATCCTTGCCGCGTCGCCAATCGAGTTGGCGCTCGTGGCACATGCCGTCGCTGTCGCGGAAATGGGCCCCTTGGCCCCGTAGCGGATGCTGATGTTGCCCGCAGCCATGTTCACGATCGCCGCCGGTATAAAGAAGGGTGAGATCCTGCGCGGTCCGCTCTCGAGCAGGATTGAGTGCTCCCGCTCAATCACCTCAAACCCGCCGATACCCGAACCGATAAATACTCCGACCCGGTCGCAGATTTCAGGTGTGATCGCCAATCCCGACTGCGCCATCGCTTCCTGGGTGGCCGCGAATGCGTAGTGAGTAAAGCGGCCCATCTTCCGGGCCTCTTTCTTGTCCACAAAGTTCAGAGGATCGAAGTTCTTCACCTCGGCCCCAAAAGTGACAGAAAAGCCGGTGGTATCAAACCCCTGAATCGGCGCCATGCCGCTGGCGCCTGCCAGGAGTTGCTCCCACACCTCGGGCGCGGTGTTGCCCACACCGCACATCAGGCCAAGACCGGTGATGACGACTCTGCGGGGCGATGCCTGGGTCAAGGGTTACTTGCTGCCTTTCGCGTTCTTCTCGATGTAGTCGATCGCGTCCTTGACCGTCTTGATCTTCTCCGCGTCTTCGTCGGGAATCTCAAGGTCAAACGCCTCTTCAAACTGCATCACAAGTTCAACAACGTCGAGCGAGTCCGCGCCCAGGTCTTCCTGAAAGCTCGCGCCAGGCGTCACTTCCGCTTCGTCCACCTGCAACTGCTCAACGATGATCTGCTTTACCTTCTCTTCCACTGCCATGCGTGCTTCTCCTCTTTGGTCTCATTGATCTTAAAAACTTGATCTCAACGCGTGAGATTTGTTCACGGGGTCCAATTCTCCATCCGCCAGCCCCTGTTCCGCCAGCCTAAGATACCTGCCGACGGCACCGGTGCACAACCACGGCGCAGGAAAATTCGCGCGTGGCCCCGAAACTCCAAGTCTATCAGAGGATACGGACCCAAATCCCGGAACGAAAGATGCTTTCGGCTGGAAGGCAAACTGGCGCAGATTGGCGTCGCACGCGGCGCAAAGATCCGCTCAATCAACCTGACCGCGACGCCTTTGCCCCGTCCATGCGCAGCATCGTCCCGAAGGGGTGGGATATCGACAACCCCGCTTCATTAACCCGCCCATTTGCACAAGCCAAAGGCGTACATTAGGCGAAGAGGACTTACTACCGTGGGAAGCTCCGCCATCCTTATAGCTCTCGTCGCAGTTGCTGTCTTTTTCATCGGACTCTGGTTGGGACTTCGCCAGGGCCGCGCCCAGTCTGAAGCGTCGCTCGACCAGCTCCGCGCCAACGAGGCCAGGCAGGCCTCTGAACTGGCTGCGCTCCGCGCCAACGTTGACCGTGTGCAAGCCGAAATTCAGGCCGAGTCAGCATCACGCGCCGGCTTCGAATCCCTCGCCGCCGAGCGCGACAAGCAGATCAGCCAGCTCGCCGGCGAGCGCGATCGCCTACGCGAAGACCTGGACGCAAAGACCTCCGTCGAAAAGAATCTGGCGGCGCGCGTGAAAGAGCTTGAGGCCGAACTGCGCAACGAGCGACAGGGCCTTGCAGAGAAGCTGGCCCTGCTCGAAAGCGCAAAGCAAACCCTCGCCAATCAATTTGAAGCCCTCGCCGGAAAAATCCTCGACGAGAAATCGAAGAGCTTCTCCGAGGCCAGCCAGAGAGACCTTGGAACGCTGCTCGATCCCCTGAAGACGCAGATCAAGGATTTCCGCGACAAGGTCGAGCAGGCGCAGACCGACTCAAAGACAGGTGTAGCCAAACTCGAGGGCCTCATTGGCAACCTCGGCAGCCTCAACCAGAAGCTTGCCGAGGAAGCCAAAAACCTGACCACTGCTCTGCGCGGCTCATCCAAGGCGCAGGGCGACTGGGGCGAATTCATCCTGCGCGACCTGCTCGAGAAGGCCGGCCTGCGCGAGGGTGAGCAGTACAGCTTCCAGCAGAGCTTCACCGGCCTATCTGCCGACGACGGCGAGAAATCGAGAACCGCCCGCACCGACGTTATCGTTCGTCTGCCAGGAGGTCGAAACCTCATCATTGATTCCAAGGTCTCGCTCATCGCGTACACCGACTTCTCCAGCGCCGCCACCGACGACGAACGCAAGGCCGCGCTTAAGCTGCATCTCGCCAGCGTTCGCGCCCACATGGGCAGTCTCGCCAAGGCCGGCTACCATAAGCTGCCCGGTGTCGAGTCGCCCGATTTCGTCGTGATGTTCATCCCGATCGAGCCGGCGTTTCTCCTCGCGTTACAGGGAGACACTGATCTCTGGGCTGACGCTTATCAGCAGGGCATTCTCCTCGTCGGCCCCACTACACTGCTCTATGTCATCCGCATCGTCAACGTCCTCTGGCAGCAGGAGCTCCAGGCCCGCAGCGTGCGCGACGTGATGGATCGCGGTGCCGAGCTCTACGACAAATTCGTCAACTTCGTCGCCGATCTTGAGAAAGTGGGAGCGAGCCTGCACGCGGCAGACACAAACTATGCGAACGCCATGAAGAAGCTCAGCGAAGGCCGTGGCAATCTCATCCGCCAGGTAGAAATGCTCAAAGGCCTCGGCGTCCGCACCACCAAATCGCTGCCGAGGAATTTGCTGGATGCGGCCGATGCCGAGGAACCGCAACCTTCGCTGGCAGCGGAGTCGGAGGAGCCGCAATTGCGAGGAGGCTCCCGCTTGCTCCACGATTGAAGTGTGCACTATTTTCGTGTACACTGATTCCCTATGAGAAACGTTACCCTGAGTGCGGAAGAGCACCTGATCGAGCGTGCCCGACAGGTTGCTCGCGAGCAGAATCGCACCCTGAATGATATGTTTCGCGAATGGCTGTCGCAGGTATCTGGCGCCTCAAATGCCGAGGAAGAATACCTGGAACTGATGAAGAGGCTGAATTACGTGAAAGCCGGCAGGCATTTCACGCGAGACGAGATGAATGAAAGATAGGTACTTCCTCGACACCAACATCCTGGTTTATTCGCTTGATCGCCGGGATTTGGGCAAGGCTGCAAAGGCCAATGCGCTGGTGTTGGAAGGGCTCACCAGCGGCAAGGGCGTGATCAGTTTTCAGGTTGTTCAGGAGTTTTTCAACCTGGCTCTGAAGCGTTTCGAAATTCAAATGAGCCAAGTGGACCGAGATGATTATCTGGAACGTGTCTTCCGGCCAATGCTGAAAGTTCACTCTTCAGTCGGTCTTTACTCTGAGGCGCTCCGGCTGCATTCACTCAGTAAGATCTCGTGGTACGATTCGTTGATCATCTGTGCTGCCCGCGAGGCCGCATGCGGAATTCTCTACTCCGAAGATTTGCAACATGGGCAACGGTTCGGCAGCCTGCGGGTGGTTAACCCGTTTGTGTGACACGAGCGGGGCTTCCAGGCGAATTATCGTGGGTGGTAGCACGATCGAATTGCCAAGAGAACAAGAAGGACGCCAATCACAATCAGCCAGTCCTTCACCGAGCCGGTTCCCCCGTGAAAGATAAACCATCGCACTTCGTTGTTCCGTTCGATCCGCTCTCGCTTGTCAAACCTCTTGGCAAAACGGTTCGTTTTGCCCCGCAGCATCGCAAGATTTTCCTTGGTCAGTCCACGTTTGCAAATCTCCGCTTCGAGGGCCTCCCGTGCATGATCGGTCAGCGTTTCGATCTCAGCATCGAGCGCCGCTATCTCGTAATCGGTAAAACCCCGGTAGGTTTCCGCGTAATCTTCCATCGCTGCTCATCCGAACGAAAACTGGCTGGATATTAGCTGACTCGCTAACCCGCAGACTCGCTGACCTGCTGCTCTTCAAACCCCGCCCTCAGCCTCTTCCACGTCGTCTCCAGATCCTCCGGCAGCACCCGCGTCTCGCCTATTGTCGTCATGAAGTTGGTGTCGCCCACCCAGCGCGGCATGGCATGCAGATGCAGATGCCCTGCTACCCCCGCGCCACCAGCCTTGCCCACGTTCAGTCCAAAGTTGTACCCGTGT
>Ga0182012_10004792_pt1 | contig 14048 bp, 10 predicted proteins | sample 612S2SmetaG_FD_120486 | JGI IMG/M metagenome (GOLD analysis project Ga0182012, IMG submission 120486) | Permafrost microbial communities from Stordalen Mire, Sweden - 612S2S metaG | ecosystem: Environmental > Terrestrial > Soil > Wetlands > Permafrost | place: Sweden: Stordalen | collected... | reverse complement strand
ATCCCGGCCTGCTTTTTTGTTGGATCCCGTCATGCGAAACTCACACCCGTACCCACTTGGACCGGCAATCGGAACCCGAAAACTCAAGCCAAGATAAAATGGCCGATCGCATTCGTTCGTGAAACCCATGGCCTCTTCTTCTGCCAAGACAACGAAACGCTCGAAAGGATCCGTGGCGGCCTCCAAGGCGTCTCCACCGCCGGATGAACGCGGCCTCGGCGGGCAGACTTCTGATCGTCAAACCTTGCTCTTGTGCCTGTTGCTATTCTCCGCTGTGCTGGTCTCCTATAGCTCGGTCATTCACAACCAGTTCCTGGATTATGACGACGATCGCTACATCACCGAGAACCCCAGCGTAAAGGCGGGCCTGACGTGGGCCACCGTGGAATGGGCTTTCACCACCGCCGAGGAGGCCAACTGGCATCCCCTGACCTGGCTTTCCCATGAGCTCGACTTCACCCTTTTCGGTCTGAATCCCGCTGGACACCACGCCGCGAATGTCTTGCTGCACGCCGCGAACGCAGTGCTTCTATTTCTGCTGCTCCAGAGCGCTACCGGATTCCGCTGGCGCAGCCTCATGGTCGCCGCCTTGTTTGCGTTGCATCCGATTAATGTCGAGTCCGTCGCCTGGGCAGCCGAGCGCAAGAACGTGTTAAGCATGTTGTTCTTTCTGCTCGCGCTTTATGCCTACGGCTGGTACGCGCGCAGGCCGCAAATCAGCCGCTACGCCGCAGTCGCGTGCTTCTTCGCTCTCTCGCTGCTGGCCAAACCGCAGGCGGTCACGTTTCCATTTCTGCTTCTACTGTGGGACTACTGGCCGCTCGACCGAATTGGCGCTCAGGACGAGAAGCCGCAAGCAGGGAACACGCCCAGGTTTTCGATACCAAGGCTCTTGCTCGAGAAAGTGCCGCTTTTGCTGCTCTCCGCCGCCAGCGCAGTGGTGACGATGGAGGTGCAAGAAGCCGGCCACGCCGTCAAGGATCTGTCCCTTTTCAGCTTTCCCTTAAGGTTGGAAACCACCGTAATCTCATATGCGCGCTATCTAGGCAAGGCGCTCTGGCCAGCACGACTGGTGGCACCCTACCCGCACCCCATCAACCTCTATCCCGCCTGGCAGGTTACTGGAGCCGCAGTATTGTTGCTGCTCATCACAGCCATCGTCCTCCGCGAACGCCGCAAACGTTATCTTGCCGTCGGCTGGTTCTGGTTCCTCGGCAGCCTGGTGCCGATGATCGGACTCGTGCAGGTGGGAGATCAGGCCATGGCCGATCGCTACGCCTATATCCCATTCATCGGATTGTTTCTGATGATCGTCTGGCGGATTGCCGACGGCGTCGCCGACTGGAACGCGCGACCGACCCATGTCCGGAAAATCCCCACCCGCTGGCTGGCCATTCCGGCGGTTTGTTATCTGCTCTTGCTGGGAACCCTTACTTACCGCCAAGTGCGCTACTGGCACGATCCAGAATCGTTCTGGCGCCGCGCATTGGCCCTCACCGAGGATAACTACATTGCACACGACTCCTTGGGAGCCTTGCTGCACCGCCAGGGTAGAACCGACGAGGCCGTTGAGCAATTTCGTGCCGCGCTCGCCATCCGCCCTGACAGTCTGCGCGCCAACCTCAATCTCGGCGCCTATGAGTTCAGCCAGGGCAAGTCTGCGGCCGCCATCGCACGGTTTCAAATGGTGGCGAATCGCGCGGGTAACGTTCGCCTTCGCTCGAAAGCTTACAGCGATTTGGGATTTGCTTATCGCCAGATGGGGAGCCGCTGCAGGCGAAGCAAGCTTTCGAACAATCGCTCCAGGTTATGCCCAACCAACCCATGCTCATGGTCATGCTCGGCTTGATCGCGCAGAAAAATGGCGACTTGGCGGAAGCCGTTCGTCAGTACACCCACGCCTCGGCGCTGCAGCACGCCGACACTCAGTACTTGCTGCTGGCGCAGGCGTTGCGGCAAGAAGGACGCCTGGATGAGGCCAACGTCGCCTTCCAGCGCGCGGCGCGTGTCTCGCCCAATCTAGCGCAAGCGCAGAAAACCGCAGAGTCGCTTCTCGCCGGGAAGTGATACGCGGCAGCCCAGCAACTCTCAACCTTAATGCACTAGCGGTTGGCTAATGACCAACGACTAGAGACCACCGACTGCCTTAACGATCGCCCGCCGGAGAAGCCAACGCCCACGGTTTGCCGTCGAAATGCGCAGGCAAGGCGAGGCCAAACAGTTTCAGGATCGTCGGCGCCACATCCACGATCGCGGGCTTGTCTTCGATGAACTTGTGGCTCGAGAACAAGACTCCCGGAACTAGCCGTGGATCGATGCAATGGTCGCCGCTCCAGGCCTTGGTGTTGTCCTCGAAGATCTGTCTGGTGACCTTGCCCATCACTGAATCCCACGAGGCGCGATATCCAGCCCCGTATCCGACCAGCAAATCCGGCGCATTTTCCGTGTATGGACCGCGATAGAACTCGTCCGTAACAAACACGCCCGTCACTCCGACCGCACCCGAAGCCGGATCGACCAACCCGCTCAACCGTTCCCACAGCTCGTCTTTCAGCGCGTCAGCTTCCGCCGGATCGACGATGCCCTGCTTCTCGCGCCCCTTGAGATTCAGGTAAAGTCCGTTGAGACCCATGGTGTAAGCGCGCGTTCGCGACCAATCCACATCGTCGAACCAGTCGCCACTTTCGCTCTTGCCGTCCTTCAGCGCGAGATATCCATTCTGGTGCAGCCAGGCATTCAGATTCATGCAGCGCGCAAACGATTTGAACCCATGATCGGAAATCACCATCAGCAAAGTGTCGTCGTCGATCCTCTCCATCACGCGTCCGACGAGGCGATCCATGCGTTCGTATAAATCTTGAATCACCTGTGGATGCTCGCTGTGCGGCACATCGCGCGCCGCCGGATGGTCTTCCTCCAGATAGCGCCAGAACATGTGCTGTACGCGGTCGGTCGTATCGAAGACGCACGTGCACAGTCCCTGCTTGGTTTTATCCAGCGCGTCGAACAGCATCTTCTCGCGATCTTCGTGATTACCGTAGGCCTGCGCCAGAAAGGCATCGTCGTCGAGCACATGCTCGTTGAGCGCCCATGTGTCTTCCGCGAGACCGAGCGTCGCATACGGCCCCAACAGCTTGGCCAAATAAATCGAATATGTCACCGGATGCGAGATCGGCAGATCGGGATGGCCCGGATCGATGTTCACCGGTGTGACATACACTTCGACCTCCGGCGAAAGCCCCTTGAGATAGAAGCGGCAGATTCCGTGCGCCGTAAATCCCATGCCAGCCTTGAATTCCGCTGGAACCCACTCGGAATATTCCCCAACCTCTAACGCAAACTTTTCGGGACCAAAAACAAAGCGAGCCGACTTCGCTCTCAAGTCGGGACGAACTTCAAAATCCGCGCGCAGTTCGCCACCCTTCTCGATCAGCGGATTGTCAGGCCCCGGAATATAGGAACGATAAACGCCGTTCTTGCGGTCCATGGGAACCCGCACCCCGCCTTCGCGAAACTTGTCGTCGGAAACGCGCGTCGTACATAGGCAAAAGGTCCCCTGACTGCCCTTCAAGTCAGGCACGCACATTCCGGACAGGAGCACGCCTTGAAACTTTTCCGGCGGAAACGTAACCGGTACGCGAATCACGGAGCTGAAAATTCCCGCCTCGCCCAGCCAATGCCAGAACGGCGTACCTTTCCGCATGCCTTTGATTTGTGTCTTGCCGAACGGAATGGAATACTTCCCGATCTTGATGTGACGCTTCGGCCCCTTGATTTCCGCCGACGAAAGAAACGGGAGATAGTTGTTGGTATCGCGCGCCAGAAAATCGTAGATGTTGTGCTTGCCCGGATTGACTCCGGTCAGGAACGTCGACCAAGCCACAGGAGATATCGCCGGAAACGTCGTGCGCAGTTTGCTGAACGTCCCTCGGTCGCGCAGCTTCGCCAGGTTCGGCAGGCGGCCTTCCTTCATAAAACGCTCGGCGAGGTCCGGATCCATGCCGTCGAAACCCAAAATCACAACCCGCTCAAACTTCGCCCTTCCATAAGCATTGCGCCGCCGCAAAAATCGAACCAGCTGCCGGAACGGCCAGGTCATCAACGCATAGAACGAATAAAGAAACGCGACAAAGATCGCCCAAAACGAAGACAACACCGCAAATCCCGCGCCCGGCCCGGCATAGGCATGAGCAAGCGCGGGCAAGAAAACAAGAGCAACCAGCACAACCCGTGTGGGGCGGGCGCTCCATAAACCCTTCATATCTGAATCCCCAACAGTTCCTTGAAAATAAATCCGGCGACCATCGACAAAATGAAAAACAGCCAAATCCAATTCATTCCATAGCCCGCAATCTCGATGTTGCGATCTGGATAATTAATCGAAATGGACTCGATCGAAACATTTTCCGGTAGCGAAGGTTCCGCCGAAGAGAAAACACGATTCCAGAACTGCCCGCGCAAACGCACCGTCGAAATCCGCGGCAGGCCGCCCCCCACGCAAACGACCTTCTCCACGCTCTGTCCACCCGCATTTATGTTCATTTCGTAGCTTCCATCTCTTGTGCCGGCCAATCGCCAGACAATCTGATAGTCCGCCGCAATGTGCACCGGAGGCGCGGTCATCACGATCTCCGATGGCAGGGCGAGTGTCGCGTCATTCAGCGCGTCGCTGGAGCTGAAGTGCACGGTCAGAAGAAACGGCGCGTTGACAGGAATCGGCGTCTGCCCCAGATAGCGATCCATCTGCACCATCAGCAAAGTGATCGGGACGATGACATAGAGTAGCGGCTTGAACGCGAGCTTCAGGTATCGAACCGTCCCGCGCAGAATCTTGCCATACGATCCCATCACCACCGGAATCTGATCGCGATACAGGCGCACCGCCAGCAAATGCGCCTTCAGTTGATCCTTCGCAATTCCGATCGCCTTCTGATCGGATGTGTAGCCGAACAAGACCACCATCGCCAATCCAACAACCACCGATACCACGATCACGATCGCCAGCGGACCCGTCAATATAGAGATAACCATGGAGAAACTGAAGGCCGCGAAGCAGGCCATCGGATTTGAGAGCGGAGCCAATCTACTCGATGTACCCTAATCCGCGCAGCCGTTTCTGAATCTCTTCCTTCGACGTGCTGCTTTCGTCCGGCAGAATTTTCCTGGTTTCTTTCTCCAGCATGTGGATGACGAATTCGTCGATCGACTCATATCCCGCAGCATCCGAACACTGCTTGACTTTCTCCAGCAGCTCACCTTCGATCTTCACTTTATGTGAACCAAACATAGTTGCTCCCGTTTGTTAAATCGCGCCAGCAGCGTTTAGCGCGGCTGAAAAACCGATTGCCCTTTCATCTCTTTCGCCTTCGCAATCCCGAACTCCGCCAAAATCGTGGGCGCAATGTCAGTCAGTGCCGGAGTCTGCGCGTCAATCTTGCGGTTGCTCAACAGCACTCCCGGAACCTTGGTGAAGTCCATGCAATGATCGCCGCTCCACGCATTCGTGTTGTCTTCCAGCACGTCCGCCGGAAACGCACCCAGAATCGTCTTCCATCCCGCGCGATAACCCCGGTTGTAGCCAACCAGCGCATCCGGCCCCGAGCGCGCGTAGGGCCCCTGATAGACCTCGCTCGCCAGGTCGGTACGGGTAATCACATGCGCGTCATCCTCGGAATTCGCCTTCGGATCGCGCACTTCCAACAGCTTCTGCCGGATTTCCCGCAGCAGCGCAGCAGCCTGCTCAGGGTTAACAATGCCCTCTCGCTCGCGTCCGCGCACATTCACATACAGACCGTTCAGCCCCAGCCCATATGCCCGCGTGCGTCCCCAATCCACGTCGGAAAACGGCTCGCTACCCTCCACTGCACCCTCTTTTCGGGCAATGTAGCCATTGTTCAGCAACCACGTATTCAGATTGAACGAATGCCGGTAGGGAGCAAATCCATGATCGGATAGCACGAGCAGCGTCGTGTTCTCATCGACCTTCGGCAGCACCTCGCCGAGAACCTGGTCGATCTGCTCGTAGAACTCCTCGATCGACGATCCATATTGTGCCGCCAGCGCGGCATCATACGCGGGACTTTGCGGATCGGTCAGCCGCCACATCATGTGCGCATTCAGATCGAGGCTCGAAAAGTAAAAAAAGAACAACCCCTCCTGAAACTTCGGGAACTCCACATCGAACGCCCGCCGATGCTCGGCCAGCACCGTCCGCGCCTGTTCCAAATACTCCTTGTCGTCGAGCACTCCGGCCGTGAGCGCTTTTGTATCTTCCGCAATCCCTTGCGTGTGGAATTCTCCGATCTGTTTCGCCAGATCGCGCGAGTAACTCGATGGCGTGGAAATTGGCAAAGCGGGGTCTTCCGGATCGATATTGATGGGCGAAACATACAGCTGAAACCGCGGATGCGTTTGCTTGAGATAAAAGCGGCAAATCCCCTTTACATTGCCGATAACCGGCATCAGCTGAAATTCCACCGGTACCCATCCACTCCATTCGCCTTCTTTCAAGACAAGCTGCTGACCCTGTATGCCGATGCGCGCCACCGCCTCCAGTGGGTCCACATCCACCGTAAGCGGCTCAGTCGAAGGCGGCGAGTTCTTGCGAAACGTGTTGTCCGGCCCAATCAGATGGGTGTCGACGCGGTTTTCCTTGACGTCAACCTGCACCACTTCTCCGCCCTCGACGGCTCCTGCCGCTGCCGTAGGATCGTCCGTGTAGAAAGTAAACGTGCCGTATGTGCCGCGCAGATCGGGCGTGCCCATGCCGGAAAGCGTCTTCCCTTTCGCCGCAATCGGAGGGAAATTTGCCGGAATCCGGTAAACATAATTAGGCACGTTCTGTTCGTCCAGAATCTCCCAGAACGCCTTGCCGTGCCGCAACTGTTCCGCCGAGCCGCTGCCCAGCGGAATCACCCAACTGCCAAGGTGAAAAGTGTGCTTCGGCCCTTCGACTTTCGAGGTCGAAAAATACAGTTGAAAAGTTTTCGGGTCGCGGTGAATAAAATCGAAAATCCCGTGGCCGCCGGCATTCATTCCCGTGATCAGGTTCGACCACGCCACCGGGCTTTGCGGCGGGATGCTGGTCGTCAAACGCCGAAACGATCCCTCCGAGGCCAGCCGCGCGAAGTTCGGCATCTTGCCCTCGGCCATGAACTTCGTGAGCAGGTCCGGGTCAAGACCGTCGATCCCGAGGATAATCATCTTCCGCGATGCCGCCGCTCCGCTCCGCGCGTGCTCGCAAGAGACGAGCGCGCTCAAACCCACGGCGCACAGCGCCAGCAGGCACAGCGGACGAAGACGTTTTCTGAAAGGCACGGTCACAGCAAATAGGAAATCTGATCCGGCTTCACGGAGGGCCATCGAGCCTTTCCGGCTGACTTTTCCGCCGAACGATGGGTGGTGTTCACGACATCACCACCAGAGGAGATCCCGAGTAGCACGTACACCGATTGTACGCGGAGATGCACGGGCCTCAAAGCTGAGATTAATCAACCCGCTGTGGTAGGCTGGGCGCTGATGAGGCGGCCAGCCATTTTAACCCGAATTTTAATCACAATCCTTCTCCTCGGGATCACGCCACTCGGACCTCCGGCGCTTGGCCAAACGTCCGCCCCAACCTCAGCCCTGCACAAATCCCCCCCCGACGTCTACCTCATCACCATCGATACGCTGCGCGCCGATCATGTCGGCTGCTATGGATACAAGCAGGTCGAAACACCCGCGCTCGACACACTCGCCGCCGATGGCGTCCGCTTCACCCAGGCCTTCACCCATAGCCCGATCACGAACACTTCGCACATCACGATTCTCACCGGCCTCTTACCCAGCGTGCACGGCGTCACCGACTTTGGCGTCCCGCTCTCGCCCCAGCATGTGACTGCGGCGGAACTGTTGAAAAAACACGGCTACCAAACCGCCGCGTTCATCGGAGCCATCATTCTCGATAGCAACTCGCTCGCCCCCGGCCTCGATCGCGGCTTCGATTTCTACGATAACTTCCCCAAAACCGACAGCAGGAGCGCCGACGGCAGGAATGACGGGCGCTGGGGCCGCGTCGAGCGCCGCGGCATGGAAGTTGTCGAGCACGCTGAGACCTGGTTCGACAAGCACCGCGCGGGACCTCACTTCGTCTGGGTCCACCTTTACGATCCGCACGATCCCTACGAACCGCCGCCCCCGTTCTCGGAGAAATACAAAGACCATCTCTACGACGGAGAAATCGCCTATGCCGATTCCACAATCGCTCGCTGGATTGCATTTCTCAAGAAAGCCGGTGTCTACGACAACGCCATCATCGTAGTCACCGGCGATCACGGCGAAGGTCTCGGCGAACACGGAGAAGAAACTCACGGCCTGTTTCTCTACGACTCGACGCTCCACATCCCGCTGATTCTGAAGATGCCGGGCACCGCTCATCGCGCCACCGTGGTTGATACCCAGGTGCGTACCACCGACATCCTCCCAACCATCCTCGCAGCCACCGGCGTGGCTCCGCCGGCCGAACTGAACGGCGAGTCGCTCTTGCCTCTCATCGCGGAAAACCCTGGCACGCCATCGCCGTCCGGTCGCCCTCTCTTCGGCGAGACCGACTATCCTCTCCGCTGGGGATGGGCGCCTCTGCGAGCCTTACGCGCTGATAACACCAAGTGGATCGAAGCTCCCCGCCCCGAACTCTACGACCTGCAAGCCGATCCCAAGGAGCTCAAGGATCTCTACGCTCCAGCCAGTGCGAAAGCCAGGAGCATGCAGGCAGCGATCGCCGAGTGGGAGGCCAAGCTTCCGCCGCGAAGCGGCGCTGGCAACACCGTGCAACCTCTGCCCGATCCCAAAGACAAAATCGAAGTGCAAAACCTGTTGCACAACGCCATGCTCGCCAGTGACGATCATCGATCAAGCGAAGCGCGTCAGTACCTCGAAAAGGCCTTGCAGATCGACCCGACCTCACCGACCGCGCACCGCCAACTGGGCGAACTCGAATTCTCGACCGGAGACTTCTCCAAAGCCGCCGTCCATTTGAAGCGGGCGGCCGAACTCCGCCCCGAGGATCCCACCGCTCTCTTCGAATTGGGCGAGGCCATGGAGAAATCCGGCGATTGGCCCGGAGCGCGGGATGCGCTCGAATCGAGTCTGAAGATGTCACCCAGTCAAATCTCGGCCCGGTTGCTGCTGGGCCGCGTTTACCTGCAACTCAAAGACGCGAAGAACGCGGCAGACCAGTTCGAGGCAGGCCTGCTGGTGGATTCGAGCAACAGCGAAGGCCGCCTGGGACTAGCGGAAGCTCAAATTCAGCAATCCGATTTTGCCGGCGCCCTGCCCGATCTAGAGGCTTTTACCAAAACCGATCCTCGAAACGCTGAAGCCCTGCGTTTGCTCGCGCGAGCCTATCGAGGCCTTGGTAAAGAACAAGACGCCCAGCGAACTGAGCAGCAGGCGGAAGCGTTGAAAAAATAGTAGTCGAATCTTGGATGTCTAGCGGGTAGCCTTCTGCTTCTCAACCTGTGCCTGCTTGGTCTGCCCGAGATGGTCGTAGCACTGCGCCAGCAAAAGATGCGCTTCCCGAAATTCCGGCAATCGCACCACCGCCAGCTCAAGATGAGCCGCAGCCGTCTTGAAGTCGCCCGTCTTCACCAGGCTCGCTCCCATCTCGTACTGCGCCCGCGCGGAACCGGGTCGAAGCTCGATGGCTTTGTGCAGATGCTCGATGGCCTGCGCATATCGCTGCTTCTCAGCCAGAGCGGCTCCCAATACGTACTGCGCCAGATACATATTTGGCGCGGCTGCAACCGCCTGCTCGAGCACAGCAATTGCCCGATCCGGCTTTCCCTCGGAGATGCTCGCTAGGGCGTTCAGAACCCGATTAGCCGTGGCGATCTCATCCTTTGGGTCCGTGCCCGTCACCGCCGCGTTCGACGCCGACGCCGTCTTTTGCAAACCGACATATCCCAGAGAAGCCAGCTTCTGCATTTCACTCGAAGACAGTCCCTCCGTTGCCGATTTACCACGCAGGTCTCCGAAGTGGCTGTCAAAGGCTTCCAGTTGCGCGGCCAGCGCGGCCAGCGTCGCCTTGGAAGTCTGCGCGAGATTGTGACCGGCACCCGGATCCGCCACCAGATCGTACAGTTCCGCCTGCGGAGCGCGAATATACAAGAACTTTCCCGCGCGCCACGACTCCAAAGCGCTCCACCCGAAAGCCTCCTGCGAAAAATCGCTCCGCGCGTACGCCGACTGATCGGCATCGGGATTCGTCTTCGCAATGCGAACCAGCGACTGTCCCTGCATTTGCGACGGAATCGAGACACCCGCCGTTTCGAGCACGGTCGGTGCAATGTCCAGCAGGCGCACCCGTCCCTTCACCCGTTTTCCTGCCAACTGTTCCTGAGGCATCTTGACCAAAAGCGGGACGTGGATGGTCTCGTCATAAAGAAAAATTCCATGACTGTCCTCGCCATGCGCGCCCAGACTCTCCCCATGGTCGGCGACTATCACCATGAGCGAGTCTTCAAAGAGCTTCCGCATGCGCAGTTCGGCAACGAGCTTCCCCAAAGCCGCATCCGCGCTGGCGACCCCATGATCGTAGGAAGAACGATCGTGCGACGTTCGGCAAGAAGCATCCGCATCGGACAAGTGAATCCACAAAAAGAACGGTCGGCCCCCGTTCCCGCTCAACCACTTGATCGCGCGGGCGGCCACCTGATCTCCCGGCAGTTTCGCGCCACACCCGCCACCGACCCGAAAGCTGTTCTGGATAGGGGCGTCAAACACATCGAATCCGCGATCAAAGCCCGGAGCCATCCCATCTCGCGGATCGAGCGCAGCCGACCCCACGAAAGCAGCCGTGCGATACCCGCGGGCACGCAGCAAATCCGGAAGATAAGGAAGCGTGCCCGGCAGGGGAGTGCCCAGTTCGCTCGCCTGATTCGTCTGCGGGTAAGTACCCGACAGGATGGTAGCGCTCGACACGACCGTAAGCGGAGCCTGCGCGTAGGCCCGCTCGAACACGATACTCTGCCGGGCTAAATCGTCGAGGTGCGGAGTCAACCCTCCGTGATAGCCAAGAAAACCCATGCGGTCAGCCCGCGCGGAATCGACTGTCACCAAAATGATATTCGGCTGAGTCGCAGCCCCGGAAGCAGCGGGGCAGAGAACCGAGATCAAGATCCCAAGAACACACAAGCAAAGCACACAGCGAAACATATCGGATCAGTGTAATGCCTCGCAGACCGCCTCAGGAAAGACATCCGCTGATCATCCCCAGTCAACAAGTCGTCTTGTCGGAATGGAGTTCCAATACAAGGAAGAGACAGCCGAGGCGGCCTGCCTCTCTGATTGCGCCCGTTATCTTCACTCTAGAAGCGGGCGCGCTCGTATTGCTTGGGCCATTGGACTTGCTGCTTTAGAACATGAGCGGCACGCAGCGGCCAGTAAGGGTCGCGGAGCAGTTCGCGAGCCAGCAGGACGATGTCGGCCTGTCCGGTGGCCAGGATAAGCTGGGCCTGCTCAGGCGCCGTGATCATGCCGACGGCTCCCGTCAGGATTCCCGCCTCGCGCCGGATGCGCTCGGCAAAGATAGTTTGATAACCGGGGCCGAGAGGAATTGTCGCCTTGGGAACGATGCCTCCCGAGGACGCGTCGATCAGATCGACGCCCAGGGGCTTCACCTGCCGTGCGAGCGTGATGGAATCCTCGATGCTCCAGCCGCCTTCGGTCCAGTCCGAGGCGGAAATGCGGAGCCACAACGGCAGACGCTCGGGCCAGACTTTGCGAACGGCTGCGATGATCTCGCGCAGAATGCGGGTGCGGTTCTCAAAGCTGCCGCCGTACTGGTCGGTACGGGTGTTGACCAGCGGCGAGAGGAACTGATGGACGAGGTAGCCGTGAGCTCCGTGGATTTCAACGAGTTCGAAGCCGGCTTCGAGGGCGCGGCGAGCGCCCTCGGCGAAAGCATGGGTGACGCGCGCAATGCCTTCGGGTGTGAGGGCTTCGGGCTGAATGGACTCCGGGGTGAAGCCCTTGGCCGTGGAGGAATAGATGGGACGCCAGCCTCCCTCGGCAATCGGGACGGGCCCCCGCTGATTGTGCCACGGAACAGGGGTGGAGGCCTTGAAGCCAGCATGAGCGAGTTGGGCTCCAGCCACAGCACCGTGCTGGCGGAGGAAGCGAACGACGCGCGCGAGGTTCTCCACATGCGCGTCCTTCCAGATGCCCAGGTCGGAAGGACTGATGCGGCCCTCGGGGACGACCGCGGTGGCTTCCGTGAGCACGGTGCCTGCCCCGCCAACGGCGCGAGCGCACAGGTGGACGAGATGCCAGTCGTTGGCAAAGCCGTCTTCGCTGGAGTACTCGCACATCGGAGAAACCGCGATGCGGTTACGAAAATGAATGTCGCGAATTTGGAGTGTGTCGAACAGATTCATGGTCTATGGATGATCTCAGGAGGCGACGCGGTGCAAAGCACCAGTTCAATCGGAAACTCTCCCACTTTTTGGAAGGGAATCCTCATGATTTCGACATTTCATTGGACGCAGCTGGACGTCACTCTATTTTCCAATGCAGAAGCTTCCAAAGATCCGGTTGAGAATGTCGTCGCTCGTGGTTGCCCCCGTGATCTCGTCAAGCGGCCGCAAGGCGCCGTAAAGATCGAGCAGCAGCATCTCGTGCGGCGCTTGGACGCCGACGGCGCGGGTCGCCGCGTCCAGCGCACCCAGCGCGTTGTTGACTAGTTTCTGATGGCGGACGCTGGTCAGAAAGCCCGATTCCGCCGGGCTCGCGGAGTCTCCCGCGATGTGGCTCAAAATCGCCGAGCGCAGCCGACCGATGCCGTCGCCGGTCAGCGCCGACGTGGGAATATGCTGCCACTCTGCCGGAGAATCCCTGCCTGCCTCTGCCTGGACTGGACTGCCGAATTGCCCGGCCCCGCGCAAGTCTTCCTCGCCTGGGCCCTGCAGGTCCGACTTGTTTTCCACCACGATCGCCGGGCGCCCTCTTACTTGACGAAGCAATTCGCGGTCTTCCTCGGAGAGCGCCTGATTCTTATCGACCACAACCAGCACCAAGTCAGCATCCGCCAGAGCTTCCATGGATTTCTGGATGCCGATGCTTTCGGCCTCATCAAGGGCTCGGCGGATGCCAGCCGTGTCTACCAGTTCCACCGGAATTCCGCCGATGGCCACGGTTTCACTCACCAGGTCGCGAGTCGTGCCCGGCTGAGCTGTGACAATGGCCCGCTCCCGCTCCACCAGCCGATTAAAGAGACTCGACTTCCCGACATTGGGTCGCCCCACGATGGCTAGCGTCAATCCCTGGTGAACGATCTTGCCATAAGCAAAACTGCCGGCGAGTTGCAGCAGCGGCGCTCGAACCTGGGCGATGCGATCCAGAATCGTCGCATCGGATGCGACGGAAATATCGTCTTCGGCAAAGTCGATCCCCGCCTCCAGCAGCGCGATCAGGTCAAGCAGACCGTTTTTGATCGGCTTCAGGCGATTAGAGAGGGCGCCCTCAAGCTGCTGCGCCGCAACCTTGGCTTGAAAAAGCGTCTGCGAGTCAATCAAATCGCGCACCGCCTCGGCCTGCGTCAGGTCCAGGCGTCCGTTAAGAAAGGCGCGCATGGTGAATTCACCCGGCTCGGCAAGACGCGCACCCCCCGCAAGAGCGAGTTCGACGATGTGCCGCAGCACCACCGGCGAGCCGTGCGCCGAGATCTCGACAACGTCGTCGGTGGTGTAAGAGTGCGGCTTGGCAAAGAAGGTAACCACGACTTCGTCAATGCGCGCGGAGGTCCTGATGTCGGCCCCAGTTTCGCGGACATCATCGCCCGCGCCCCCCGGTTCTACCAGATCGCCTCGAACGGCTCGTCCCGGTTCCAGTTCACGACTGAGGCGGAGCATGGGCGCGGCGATTGCCCGCGCTTCAGGCCCCGCCAGCCGAACCACGCCGATCCCGCCGCGCCCGGGCGGTGTGGCAATCGCGACGATGGTATCGTCCAAGTTCACAAGAACATTCTAGCCGTGTGGCGGTCGACCCTCGCCGAGCCTTTGCCTCGCGTT
>Ga0182012_10004791_pt1 | contig 14050 bp, 13 predicted proteins | sample 612S2SmetaG_FD_120486 | JGI IMG/M metagenome (GOLD analysis project Ga0182012, IMG submission 120486) | Permafrost microbial communities from Stordalen Mire, Sweden - 612S2S metaG | ecosystem: Environmental > Terrestrial > Soil > Wetlands > Permafrost | place: Sweden: Stordalen | collected... | reverse complement strand
CGGGATCGAGTCCACCTCGTACGTGGCGCCCGCCTCGCCGAGGCGCATGACCGAGCCTTTTCCAAATTGCTTTTCGATCTGGCTCAGCGCAGCCGCGAGAGCCTTCTTGCGATTCTCTTCCATGGGGATTCCTCAACAACGTGTGGCGCCATTATTTCACATTCAACGCAGCGCGCTCATCTCATATGCACCGAAACCGGCGAGTTTCGCGCACCATCGCCAACTATTTTTGGCCGCGCGACGCTGTATCCAGTAGTGGCCAAGTTCCGACCACTGTATAAACCGATCCGCCGGGAGCCGTGACGGATGAAACCAGACTGAAGGCGAGAAACGCACAGCTGAGTTCGGACACCTCCGGCAATACAGGCGCTTGCGCGGGTTTCCTCGCAACAGTTATATGCGGGCGGAGCGGCTTGTCATCGAAAGGGACGCCGCGTTGCGCCAGTCCGGCGGCAAGCGCCGCGCGCAAACCCATCAATGATGGCGGGCGATCCGGGCTCGACGCGACGACGGCGCGCGCCTCCTCCCAATATTCCCAGCGATCGAATCGCAGCGAGAAGCGCTCGATTCGCTGCGCCTCGCCGATTTCGCGGATCGATGGAACCTCTGTGTCGGAAACTTCTCCCAGGAACAGGATCGTCACGTGATAGTTCTCGGGCGGCAGATACCTTGGCGCTCCCTCCAGATCGATCGCGCGCGCCGTTGACGCAATCTTGCAGCACATCTCGGACTCGGGGAACGTCGCGAAGAATAACCGCATGCCACGCCTAGCGGCGAAGCAGCCCGCGCAGCGCCGCCTCGACGGTTTTGCGCCGCACCGACTCGCGATCACCGCGAAAATTTTTACGTTCGGCCGTGACGAGAACGCGCCCGCCTCGCCGCTCCGCCCAGCCGAACCAGACCGTTCCCACCGGCTTTCCGGGCACCGCACCATCGGGTCCCGCAATGCCGGTGACGGCCACCGATACATCCGCGCCGGTTCGGCCCAGCGCCCCCTCGGCCATGGCGATGGCCGTGGCCTCGCTGACCGCGCCGTTGCGCTCGAGAATCGAGCGCGCGACCTCGAGGCTGCGCGTCTTCGCCTCGTTGCTGTAGGTGACGAAGCCCTCGCCGAACCACTGCGAGCTGCCCGGGACATCGGTGAGTGCCTTGGCGATCCACCCGCCCGTGCAGGATTCGGCCGTGGTCACCACGCGCCCCTGCCGCAGCAGCTGCCGTCCGACCCTGATTGCGAGACCGAACAAGACCCGATCCGTCGTTGCCATTGTTGTCCTTGCGTTGTGCAAGCATCTGCCTCAGCGCGGATAGCAATAAAGCACTCCGCCGTCAACTTGCGGCGCCGCTTGCCGCCAAACCCGACAGTAGGATAAACTAAGCTTAGTTCACTGCAGAATTGCTATGAGTAATATCATCAACATTCACGAGGCGAAGACCCATCTCTCCAGAATCGTGGACGAGGTAGCCGCCGGCGCAGAAGTAATCATCGCCAAGGCGGGGAAGCCGATGGCGCGGTTGACCCCCATAGCGGGGGTGCGACGGCCAAAAAAATTGGGTTTGCTGAAGGGCAAGATCAAGGTCCCGGACGACTTCAACGCGCCTTTACCTGAAGACGTGATCGCGAGCTTCGAAGGCCGTTAGGCGTGCGGATTCTGCTCGACACGCATTTGCTCCTGTGGGCACTCTCCCAGCCCACGAAGCTGACCGCAGCTGCCCGTAAACAGATCGACGCCAGTGAGGTTTATGCCAGCGCAGCGTCGATCTGGGAAATCAGCATCAAGTCCGCTCTTGGCAAGCTTACGGCAAACCCCCGCGACATCCTCGCGGGGATAGAGCCTGCAGGATTCAGCTTGCTATCTATTAGCGGTGAGCACGCCGCGAAAGTGGTGGAACTGCCGCCGCTGCACAAGGACCCATTCGATCGGCTGCTGGTGGCGCAATCGATGGTAGAGCCCATGCTACTGCTGACGAACGATGGAGCGCTGCGGGATTATGGTTCATTCGTGACCGTGATCTAACCTCATTGATCCCTTGATTATTGCTGCCTAATAGGGCTCCCAGGCTCGCCATCACATTGATTTAATGAATAATACCGATACGAGTGCCCACACACCCATGATGCAGCAATACCTGCGCATCAAGGCGCAGCATCCGAACGTGCTGCTGTTCTATCGCATGGGCGATTTCTACGAGATGTTCTACGACGATGCGCGGCGGGCCTCGCAGTTGCTCGACATCGCCCTCACCCAACGCGGCGCCTCGGCGGGCTCGCCCATCCCGATGGCCGGGGTGCCTGCGATCACCGTCGATGCCTACCTCGCGCGCCTCGTGCGCAAGGGCGAGTCGGTGGCGATCTGCGAACAGCGCGGCGATCCCGGCAAGACCAAGGGGCCGATGGAGCGGGAGGTGGTGCGCATCGTCACGCCGGGCACCATCACGGATGAGTCCCTGCTCGAGGAGCGGCGCGACAATCTGCTGGCAAGCGTTTGCACGGCTGAGGGGCGTTTCGGTCTCGCGTGGCTGGACCTGTCGGCAGGACGCTTCACCGTCATGGAGCTCGACGGGTTGGATGCGCTCGAGGCCGAGATCGAACGGCTGCGCCCCGCGGAAATGCTGACCCCCGACGGCTCCCAGCCTCCGGGCGCACGCCTCGCGGAGCGCCCTTGGCGAAACCGGCCACCTTGGCACTTCGATGCCGACTCCGCCACCCGCGCACTGACGGAACAATTCGGTACCCGCGACTTGGCGGGATTTGGGTGCGCGGGTAAGCCCCTGGCGATCGCCGCCGCCGGTGCGCTGCTCGCGTACGTGCGCGAGACGCAGAAGGCCGCGCTGCCCCATCTGCGCGCCTTGTCCACGGAGGAGCATGACGGCGCGCTCATCATGGATCCGCCGACGCGGCGGAATCTCGAGTTGGATGAAAGCCTGGCGGGCAAACCCGAGCTCACGCTTGCGGGAATTTTCGATCGGACGGCGACCGCCATGGGGGGGCGCATGTTGCGCCGCTGGCTGCATCGTCCGCTGCGCGACCGCAGCACGCTTAAGGCGCGCTACCACGCCGTGGCGACGCTGATCGAAACCTCGCGCCAGGCCGAGATCGCGCAGTCGCTGCGCGCGATCGGCGACATCGAGAGAATCCTGGCGCGCGTCGCGCTGCGCTCGGCGCGTCCGCGTGACCTCGCGCAGCTGCGCACGGCACTCGGCGCCCTCCCGATGCTGCGCGACACGCTCACCGGGTTGCAGGCGACCGCGCCCTCGCCGCTCCTGCAGCACCTCAGCGATGAGTTCGGCGACCATGGCGAGGAATTTAGGCTGCTGACGCGAGCGGTCGCCGAATCGCCGCCGCATCTGCTGCGCGACGGCGGCGTGATCGCCGCGGGGTACGACGCCGAGCTGGACGAGCTTCGTCTGTTGGGCGGCAACACGGAGCAGTATCTGTTGGATTTGGAGCGCCGCGAGCGCGAGCGCACCGGGCTTTCCAGCCTCAAGCTCGGCTTCAATCGGGTGCAAGGTTTCTTCATCGAAATCAACCGCTCTCAAGCGGATCGGGTGCCGAAAGAGTATCTGCGGCGCCAGACCGTGAAATCCGCCGAGCGGTTCATCACCCCCGAGCTCAAGGCGTTCGAGGACAAGGTGCTTGGCGCGCGCGACCGGGCGCTGGCGCGCGAGAAGGAACTGTACGACGAGCTGCTCGACCGGCTGACCGCCCGCCTGCCGGCGCTGCAGGCCACGTCGGCCGCCATCGCGGAGCTCGATGTGCTCGCCTGCTTCGCCGAGCGTGCGACCACGCTCGATTGCGCGCAGCCGGAGCTCGTGGAGGAGCCCGTGCTTCGCATCGAGGGCGGGCGTCATCCCGTGGTCGAGCGCGCAAGCCGGGAGCCGTTCATTCCGAACGACCTCACGTTCGACGACGGCCGGCGCATGTTGATCATCACCGGCCCGAACATGGGCGGCAAGAGCACCTACATGCGGCAAACCGCGCTGATCGTGATCCTGGCGCACATCGGCTGCTACGTACCCGCGAAGCGCGCCGTGATCGGGCCCCTGGATCGGATTTTCACGCGCATCGGAGCCTCGGACGATCTCGCGGGAGGGCGCTCCACGTTCATGCTGGAGATGACGGAGACCGCGAATATCCTGCACAACGCTACCGACCGGAGCCTGGTGCTGATGGACGAGGTCGGCCGCGGCACTTCGACCTTCGACGGCCTCTCGCTGGCCTGGGCCTGCGCCGCGTTTATCGCCCGGCGAATCCGCGCCTTTACGCTCTTCGCCACCCATTACTTCGAGCTCACCAGCCTCGCCGCCGAAGCCCCGGGCGTCGCCAACGTTCACGTGGAAGCGGTCGAGCATGCCGAGACGCTGGTGTTCCTGCACAGCGTCAAGGACGGTCCCGCGAATCAAAGCTACGGCCTGCAGGTGGCTGCACTCGCCGGCATTCCCCGATCGGTGACGGCCGAGGCCCGCCGCTACCTGACGGAACTGGAACGTGAGCGCGACGCGCTGCGCGGGCACCTCTCGCCGCAACAGCCGCAGCTCTCCTTGTTCACCGCGCCGCCTTCCGCCGTGCTCGACACCCTGTGCGCGTTGGATCCGGAGGAATTGAGCTCCCGGGAGGCCTTGGACCTCGTGTTCAAATTGCGGGACGCGGCACGCACCGAACGGGGCCGGACATGAAGGAGCCGGTGCGAATCCGTCGCTTGACGGCCCCGCCGTCCGAGGCCGAGATCCGGGGTCTTGCCGAGGTCTTGGTCGACTGCGTACAGGGCGGCGCCTCCGTGAGTTTCATAAGCCCGCTCCCCCTCGACAAGGCAGTGGCGTACTGGCGGGGCATTGCCGGACAGCTCGCCGTGGGTCGCCGGGCGCTCTTGGTCGCCGAGGACGATCGGGGCGTCGTCGGTACCGTCCAGCTGGTGTTCGATCTGCCGGAAAACCAGCCGCATCGCGCCGATCTGTCCAAGATGCTGGTTCACCGCCGCGCCCGGCGCCGCGGTGTCGGGGAGGCGCTGTTGCGCGCCGCCGAGGAGCTCGCGCGCGAGAACGCCAAGTGGCTGCTCGTGCTCGATACCGCGAGCGCCGATGCGGAGCGGCTATACGCTCGAGCGGGATGGATCCGGGTGGGCGTCGTCCCCGGGTTCGCGCTCTGGCCCGAAGGCGGCCTCTGCGACGCCACCTTCTTCTACCGCAGGCTCGAGCCCGCGATAGCGTGATCAATCTGGCAGCGTAGCGAAGCGGCCTTTGAGCAGGAACGCCGCCGTTTGCCGAGCAACCTCGGCGGAAAACACGAGGGAGCTGTGACTGGTCTTGAGCGTCAGGTGCTGCGTGGCTCCCGCCAGCCGGGTCTCATCCACCAGCACCGTGCCGTCATTCGGCCCATCGAGGGGCCCCACCAATCGCCCCAGACCCAGCGGCAAGCTGCCGGCGATCACACCCAGATCGCGGGCACCGTTCCATCGCCGCACACGGGGGGCCACGAGCACTTCGTTCGCGGTCAGGCCCATGATGGATCTGCCGAATGGCAGCCGCGCGAGATGCTGCGCAGCGCTGCTGCCCTGGACCGGCGACCCCAAGAATACGATTCGGCCGGGGGGCAGGAGCTTTCCGCCGGGAAGCCGTCCGTCAGCCGACAAAACGTTCTCGAACAGCTCGAGCAGCACGAGCCCTCCGAGGCTGTGACCCACGAGGTGCAGGGTGTCGGCGGACATACGCTCTAAGCATTCCGCGAGCGCTCGTGCATTGGCGGCCACGCCCGCGCTCACCGATGGGTAGGAGAACGACGCCGTCTCGCATTGGAGCTCGCGCGCCAATCGCCCGCGCAGGAACGCGGACTCCCACCCATTGAGCCAGAGGCCGTGCACATAGAGGAGCTGCGTGATCATCGGCGGGGCGTCGGTCAATGCCGAAGCTTGAGGATGACCGCGCGGTTGCTGTCCGAGGACACGGTGGCAATCGCATCCGCGGCGCTCAGCCATCGATAGCCCGCATGCTCATTTTCGCTCAAGCTTACCGGCACGCGTTCAGGCAGCTTCAAGGCGAAGGCGTGCTCGAGATTGCGCGTGACGCCGGGCGCGTATTTCTTGCCGAACGAGGGAAGAATCTCGTACACCTGGGTCCATTGCAGATTGCAGAGCCTGCCTGCGGTGATGCCGGTCTCTTCGATGAGCTCGCGGCGAGCGGCGTCATCCGCGGTCTCTCCCCACTCCAGACTTCCCGTGACCGATTGCCAAAACCCGGGCGGTTTACGCCGCTCCATCAGCAGAAACTCCCCGCCGGCGGTGTAAATCACGATCAATACGGATTCCGGGCGTCGGAACGGTTGCAAGGCTACTCGACTTTGGGCGGAACCCTGACCCGGATGTGCAGCTCGCGAAGCTGCGCCTCGCTGACCTCCGTCGGCGCATCCATCAAGGGATCTGCGGCCGTCTGAGTCTTCGGGAAGGCGATCACGTCGCGGATGCTGCCGGCGCCGGCCATGAGCATCGCCAGCCGATCCAGACCGAAGGCGATGCCGCCGTGAGGCGGGGCGCCGTACTTCAGCGCATCGAGCAGGAACCCGAACTTGACCCTCGCTTCCTCCGCGGAGATCCCCAGCAGGTCGAACACCGTCGATTGGAGCTCCTGGGCATGGATACGCACCGAACCGCCGCCGATCTCGGAACCGTTCAGCACCATGTCGTAAGCCTTCGCGATCGCCTCACCGGGCGCAGCCGCGAGCGCCGCGTAATCCAAATTCACCGGACTCGTGAACGGGTGATGCATGGCCGCCCAGCGCCTGGCCTCGGGGTCCCATTCGAACATCGGGAAGTCGACCACCCACAGCGGGCGCCAGCCCGGCTCGATGAGTTTCAGATCCTCGCCGACCTTCAATCGCAACGCGCCGAGGGCATCGCTCACCACTTTGGCGGAATCGGCGCCAAAGAAGATCAAATCGCCGTCGACGGCCGCGGTGCGCTCGAGAATGCCGGCGATGGCCGCATCGCTCAGGAACTTCAAGATGGGCGATTGCAGGCCATCGCGCCCCTTGGCGGTCTCGTTGACCTTGACGTACGCCAATCCCTTGGCGCCGAAGCGCGCCACATAGGCCGTGTAATCGTCGATCTCCTTGCGCGACAGCCGGCCGCCTTGCGGCACGCGCAGCGCCGTGACCCGGCCATTGGGATCGGCCGCAGGACCTGCGAAAACCTTGAAGTCGCAGCCGCGCACGAGATCGGCGACGTCGACCAGCTCGAGCGGCACTCGAAGATCCGGCTTGTCGGATCCAAAGCGGCGCATGGCCTCGGCGTAAGTCATGCGCGGCAGCGGATTCGCAAGCTCCACCCCGAGCACCTCCTTGAACAGATAGCGCACCAGGCCTTCCATGATGTGCTGGATCTCGGCCTGGTCGAGAAACGAGGTCTCGATATCGAGCTGGGTGAACTCGGGTTGCCGATCGGCACGCAGGTCCTCGTCGCGAAAACAGCGCACGATCTGGTAATAGCGATCGAACCCGGAAATCATCAGCAGCTGCTTGTAGATCTGCGGCGACTGCGGCAGCGCGAAAAACTTGCCGGGATGCGTGCGGCTCGGCACCAGATAGTCCCGCGCGCCTTCCGGCGTGGCTTTGGAGAGCATCGGAGTCTCGATGTCGACGAACCCCGCATCGTCCAGATACCGGCGCATGGCGCGGGTGATGCGATGCCTGAGCATCAAGCGCTCCCGCATCTCCTCCCGGCGCAGATCGATGTAGCGGAAGCGCAGGCGCACTTCCTCGCTGACGTGCTCGTCCAGCTGAAACGGCAAGGGGTCGGATCGGTTCAAGATCTCGAGCGACCGGCACACGAGCTCGACCTGGCCGGACCTCAAGTTCTGATTCACGGTTCCCGGGGGACGTGCCCGGACCACTCCGGTCACTTCGAGCACGTATTCGTTGCGCACCCGCTCCGCTTTGGCGAAGACATCCGCGGTATCCGGATTGAAGACGATCTGCAGCAGCCCCTCGCGGTCACGCAGATCGACGAAAATGACGCCGCCGTGGTCGCGGCGGCGATGGGCCCAGCCGGCTACGGTGACGATTTGGCCGATCGATGATTCACCGACCTGGCCGCAATAATGAGTGCGCATAGGTTTTAATCAGCTCCGGGAAGCGCGCGATGCTACGGCTAAGGGCGGGCGCGGGCAAGCCCGAAGGCGGTCCGAAGCCCCCGGTCAGCGGCGGCGCGCCGGCTTGGCTGCCTTGCGCTTCAGCGCCGGACGCGCCGGACGCTTGACGGCCTTGCGGGCATTGGACTTAGTCGAGCCCGCAGCGCGGCGCGAGCTCGCCGTGGCCGCGCCGGTCCCCGCGGAGGGAGCGGCCTTCTTTCCGGAATCCGGAGCCTTGTCCGCCGCCTTGTCCGGGCTCTTCTCCGGCTTTGCGGCGTCGGACGAGCTCGATGCCTCCTTGCCGGCGGAGACCTCGGTTTTGTCCTTCTTATCGTCCTTGGGCGCGTCGGCTTCGGGCCGGTCGGCAAGGTTGCGCTTGTTGTCCTGGTCAGACTTGAAATCCGTCTCGTACCAACCCCCGCCCTTCAAGCGGAACACGGGGGCGGACATCAGCTTTTGCAGCTGCGGCTTTCCGCAATGCGGGCACTTCTTCAAGGGCGCATCGGTGATCTTCTGCATGGCCTCGAGCGTGTGGCCGCAACTGTTGCACTGATACTCGTAGAAAGGCATGTGTTTCCTTCATCCCGTCATTGATCGATGAACCCGGCTAAAAGTATAGCGAAGCCCGACTAGGAGTGTGGGCGGCTTATACCCCCACACTCCTAGTGCAGCCGCTCCTTCTCGAAAAACAAGCCGTCGCGCTTCAGCGTGGCGACCACGCGGTCGCCGGCGATGAAATCGCCCCTGAGGATCTGCTGCGCGAGCGGATTCTCGATCTGCGCCTGGATGGCGCGCTTCAAGGGGCGCGCCCCGTAGACGGTATCGAAGCCCGCCTCGCCGATGCGATCGCGCGCCGCATCGTCCAGCCGCAGCTGTATGTCGCGCTCCGCCAAGCGCTGCCGCAGGCGACCCAGCTGGATGTCCACGATGGAGCGAATCTGGTCGCGGCCGAGCGGATGGAAGACCACGATCTCGTCGACCCGGTTGATGAATTCCGGGCGGAAATGCTGGCCGACCACCTGCATCACGGCTGCCTTCATCTTGGCGTAGTTGGCCTCACCGGCGAGCTCCTGGATGGTCTGGCTGCCGAGGTTCGAGGTCATGATGATGACGCAGTTGCGAAAGTCTACGGTGCGCCCTTGCCCGTCGGTGAGGCGTCCGTCGTCGAGCACCTGCAGCAAGACGTTGAACACGTCGGGATGGGCCTTCTCGACCTCATCCAGCAGCACGACGCTATAGGGACGCCGGCGCACCGCCTCGGTAAGATAGCCGCCCTCCTCGTAGCCCACATAGCCCGGAGGCGCGCCGATCAGGCGGGCCACGGAGTGCTTTTCCATGAACTCCGACATGTCGATGCGGATCATCGACTCCTCGGTATCGAACATGAATTCGGCCAGGGCCTTGCAGAGCTCCGTCTTGCCCACGCCGGTGGGCCCAAGGAACAGGAACGAGCCCAACGGGCGATTCGGATCCTGAAGTCCGGCACGGGAGCGGCGGATGGCGTCCGCAACGGCCTTCACTGCCTCGTGCTGGCCGACCACGCGCTGCTCCAGGACCTCTTCCATGCGCAGGAGCTTCTCGCGCTCGCCCTCGAGCATGCGCGAGACCGGTATCCCGGTCCACTTCGACACGATCTCGGCGATCTCAACCTCGGTGACCGAATTGCGCAGCAGCTGATTGGGCTTCTGCTCGACCTCGAGCGCCTTGGCGAGCTTTTGCTCCAGGTCGGGGATGCGCCCGTACTGCAGTTCCGACATGCGGCCGAGGTCCTGCGCACGGCGTGCGGTATCCAGATCGAGGCGAGCCCGCTCGAGCTCCTCCTTGATGTGCGCGGCGCCTTGCACGGTGGCCTTCTCGGCCTTCCACACCTCCTCGAGATCCGAGTATTCCTTCTCGAGCGCCTTGAGCGACTCTTCCAGGGTGGAGAGGCGCTTGCGCGAGGCCTCATCGGTCTCCTTCTTGAGCGCTTCACGCTCGATCTTCAGCTGGATGATGCGCCGATCCAGTTTGTCGAGCGCCTCGGGCTTCGAGTCGATTTCCATGCGAATCAGCGAGCCCGCCTCGTCGATCAAGTCGATGGCCTTGTCCGGCAGCTGCCGATCCGCGATATAGCGATGCGACAGGGTCGCCGCGGCCACGATGGCGGGATCGGTGATCTCGACGCCATGGTGCACCTCATAGCGTTCCTTCAGTCCGCGCAGGATGGCGATGGTGTCCTCCACCGACGGCTCGTTCACCAGCACCTTCTGGAAACGACGCTCGAGCGCCGCGTCTTTCTCGATGTACTTGCGGTACTCGTCGAGCGTGGTCGCGCCGACGCAGTGCAGCTCGCCGCGTGCGAGAGCGGGCTTCAACATGTTGCCCGCATCCATCGCGCCTTCAGCCTTGCCGGCGCCCACCATGGTGTGCAGCTCGTCGATGAACAGAATGATCTGGCCTTCCTGCTTCGCAAGATCGGCGAGCACGGCTTTGAGGCGCTCCTCGAACTCGCCGCGAAATTTCGCGCCGGCGATGAGCGAGCCCATGTCGAGCGCCAGGATGCGCTTGTTGCGCAGGCCCTCGGGCACTTCGCCGTTGACGATTCGCTGCGCGAGACCCTCCACGATGGCGGTTTTGCCGACGCCGGGCTCGCCGATGAGCACCGGGTTGTTCTTGGTCCGGCGCTGCAGGACTTGAATGGTGCGGCGGATCTCGTCGTCGCGCCCGATCACCGGATCGAGCTTTCCCTGGCTCGCGCGCTCGGTCAGATCGATGCTGTACTTCTCGAGCGCCTGGCGATTCTCCTCTGCGCCCGCATCCTCCACCTTGGCCCCGCCCCGCACTTCCTCAATGGACTTGTCGAGCGCCGCCTTGGTGACTCCGCACGCCTTCAGAATGCGCCCGAGCTCGCCGCGATCATCGCAGGCCGCGAGCACGAACAGTTCGCTCGAGATGAATTGATCGCCGCGCTGCTGGGCGAGTTTGTCCGTGACGTTCAGAAGCTTGTTGAGATCGTTGCCCAGCAGCACCTCGCCCGCCGACCCTTCGACCTTGGGCAGACGATCCAGCGCGGTGGACAGCTCGGAGCGCAGCTTCGCCACATTGGCGCCGGCCTTCTCCAGCAGCGGGCGCGCGGTGCCGCCCTGTTGGTCGAGGAGAGCCCCCATCAGGTGCACGGGCTCGATGTATTGATTGTCGCGGCCCACGGCAAGCGATTGAGCGTCCGCCAAAGCGCCCTGGAATTTGGTGGTCAGCTTGTCCATACGCATGAATCTATCCCTCTGAATCCTTCGGAATGCCCATTAAGTGGGGCTTCCGCGGGTCAATTCAACGGGATTTCTACGTAGATGCGGGGTCCAGCCACACCAGGGTGGCCTGCCGTCCGGTCTCGCCGTCGCGCCGGTGGGAGAAGTAACGCCCGGCCTGCGCATGGGTGCATTCGCCGCTTGCGTAGATCCGCGTGACGCCCACGCCCTCGAGCCTTCGACGCGCAAGTCCCGGCAGGTCGGCCATGAACCGGCCACGGGCATTGGGTGAGAATGCCCCCGTGGCCCCCGGATCGCCTCGGATCAGTTCGTCGCGAACCTCGGGACCCACCTCGAAATGCCCGGGTCCAATGGCGGGCCCCAGCCACGCGAGGAGCGAGCCGGGCGCCACATCGAGGGCCCGCACCGCCGCCTCGATCACGCCCGCCGCAAGACCCCGCCAGCCGGCGTGCGCCGCCGCCACCGCATCCCCCGCCTCGGACGCGAGCAGCACCGGCAGGCAGTCTGCCGTCAGAATCGCGCAGATGCGCCCCGGCACGCGGGTCACGGCCCCATCAGCCGTCGGGTCAGCGGCCTCGACATTTGCCGGTGAAACGTCCAAATCGGCAATCCGCACGCCGTGCACCTGAGCAAGCCAGGAAGGCTCCGCTGGCAGAGCCGCGGCGACGCGCAGTCGATGGCGATTCTCCGCGACCGCCTCCGGCGAGTCCCGCACATGCTCACCGAGGTTCAACGAGGCGTATCGCCCGATGCTGACCCCGCCGCCGCGCAGCGTCGAGAGCGCCCGGACAGTCGCTGGCGCCGGCCAATCGGGGGTGAGCCACTCGACCGGCATCAAGCCCTCCCCGAGCGGCCCTTGGGGCTCGCCGCCGCCTGGCGCGACGCCTCGCGGGCGTCAGCGCGCAGCACTTCGAGCAGACCCGCAAAGTCCGCGGGCACCGGCGTCTCCAGCGCAAGGCGTTTACCGGTGCGCGGATGATCGAAGGCGAGCTTGGCAGCGTGCAGCGCCTGATGCCCAAAGGCGTGCAAGCACTCGGCGAGTTCTTCGGTGGCGCCCCGCGGGCGGCCAAATCGGCCGCCGTAGACCGGATCGCCCACGATCGGGTACTTCAGGTGCGACAGATGCAATCGGATCTGATGAGTTCTCCCGGTCGTCAGTCGCACGCTCAAATAGCTATGGGCACGATAGCGTTCGAGCACGCGATAGTGGGTCGTGGCAGGCCGGCCGTCGCTGCGCACGGCCATGCGCAGCCGATCGCTCCGGTGCCGGCCGATGGGCTGATCGATGGTGCCGCCCGAGGTCATGACCCCCACGCAGACCGCAAGATATTCCCGGGACACCGACCGGGCCATGAGCTCCCGGGTCAGCACCGTATGCGCCTCCGGCGTGCGGGCGACCATCAGGAGGCCGCTCGTGTCCTTGTCGAGCCGATGGATGATGCCGGCGCGGGGCAGCGGGGCGAGCTCTGGGTCCCAGCCCAACAAGGCATTCTGCAAGGTGTGCCGCGGATTACCGGCTCCGGGATGGACCACCAGCCCGACCGGCTTGTCGACCACCAGCACGTCCCGGTCCTCATGCACGATGTTGAGTGGAATCGCCTCGGGCAATACCGCCTCGGACACCGATTCCGCCGCCGACATGCGCACGTGCACGCGCGACCCCGCCGTCACCACATCCCTCGGCTTGCAGGGCAGCCGCCCGATCTGCACCCCGCCCGCCTCGATCCAGCCCTTGATGCGGGTACGGGAATGCTCGGGCAGCATCCGGGCGAGCGCACTGTCCAGCCGGAAGCCGCTCAATTCCTCGGGAATCTGCAGCTCGATGACTCGGAACTCTGCGCTCATGGGGGCACTCGAAGCTAGCGGCGGGGCATCGGGTATACTGCCGCCCGTCTTGGAAATCGCCCCCATTGTAAGGAATCGGATGTGAGACTGCGCCAACTTGTACAGCCCAGCCGGGGCATCGTGCTCATCTTAGGGCTCGCCCTGCTGGCCGCCGGCTGCCATAGCCACCGGGTTGACGACGCCAAATCCGGCCCGGAAGTGCTGTATGCCCGGGCGCAGAAAAGCATGAAGGACTCGAGCTATGCCCAGGCGATCAAGCAGCTCGAGAACCTGCAGTCTCGGTTCCCCTTCTCCGAGCCCGCGCGCCAGTCGCAGATCGACCTGATCTACGCCTATTACAAGAATCGCGAGGTCGAGCCCGCCGTGGATGCGGCCGATACCTTCATCCGCGAGAATCCGACCAACCCCCGGGTGGATTACGCCTATTACATGAAGGGGCTGATCTACTTCGAGCGCCAGGCGAACTTCATGGAGCGCTGGTTTCACGTCGACCTGTCGCGCCGCCCGCCGGTCAACGCCAAGAAGTCCTTCGACGCGTTCGACGATTTGATCAAGAAATACCCGCACAGCCAATATGTGGCTGACGCCCGCCAGCGCATGATCTTCCTGCGCAACCGGCTCGCCGACTTCGAGCTGTACGTGGCGAGCTATTACATGAGACGGGGCGCCTACGTGGGCGCGCTGAACCGCGCGAAATACTGCATCGAGAACTACGACGGCGCCCCTGCGGTGCAGGGTTCCATGAAGGTCCTGGTGCAGGCCTACACCGCGCTCGGCATGACCGATCTCGCGAAGAATGCGGAGACGGTGTACGTGGACAATTACCCGGGGAATGCGCGGGATGT
>Ga0182012_10004788_pt1 | contig 14053 bp, 9 predicted proteins | sample 612S2SmetaG_FD_120486 | JGI IMG/M metagenome (GOLD analysis project Ga0182012, IMG submission 120486) | Permafrost microbial communities from Stordalen Mire, Sweden - 612S2S metaG | ecosystem: Environmental > Terrestrial > Soil > Wetlands > Permafrost | place: Sweden: Stordalen | collected... | reverse complement strand
GAAGGCAGAGTCTGCGGTGCCGAGTTCTGGTTCAAACTCCCGGCGCTGGTAGATACTTACACAGGAGATAGCAATGAGTGAGACAGCGATCCTGCTGGTTGAAGACGACACAAAGATGCAGAAGCTGATGGCGAATCAGCTGAAACATCGCGGATACGAGGTGAGAGTTGCAAGCTCCGGCCGCGAGGCGCTGGCAGCGGTCGGGGAGCTCGCACCGGATATCGTTCTGCTGGACATCTCCCTGCCCGATATCGATGGCATTGAGGTCTGCAGGCGGCTAAGGCAGGCGAGCGCTGTGCCGATTATCCTTGTGACGGCATCCGATACGCCTCAGACGAAGGTTACTGCGCTGGAGACCGGTGGAGACGACTACCTAACCAAGCCATTCCATATGGGAGAGCTGATCGCACGTATTCGCGCGGTGCTTCGCCGTACGGCAACCAACCAACCGGTGGTATCCGGAGCCATTTCGTGGGATTCCCTCACCGTGGATCTGAACAAACGAGAGGTAAAGCGAGATAGTGAGGTGTTGCACCTTACGAAGATTGAATATGAACTGCTGCGCGTTCTTATAACGAATGCGGACCGCGCCCTGCCCTACGCATTTCTATTGGCATCGGTCTGGGGGCCGGGGTACGACGACGTTCGTCCGGTGCATGTGCACATCTGTAACCTGCGTCGTAAGCTGGAGCCGGGGCCGGCAGGTCCTCGAAGGATACTCGCCATCCCCGGTATCGGGTATCGATTCCGGGGATCGGACGAGAACTAACCTGCGGCTACGGGTTAGGAACTACCTTGCCATCGATGGAGCTTGTTTCGGAGATTATTTTGGAACCGGTGTCGAGCCATACACCGGCGCTCTGTACCCATGTGTCGTCCGAAATGGTATCTACGGTAATCTTCTGAGTATTACCGCTCTGTGGGCTGGCATAAGCAAATATGCGGTGATCTTTGACATGCACCACCGCGGTAACGCCTGTTAGCTTTATGCTCACCAGGGATGACTTGCCGATTACGGATGCTGTTTGAGAGAACTTGAGAGCCGTCTGTTGGCGAATTCTCTTGAAGTTGCTCGTCTGTCCCTTGGCATCGGTTCGCACATAGTCCGGAGAGTAGATTGCGATGAAACCCTTAAGGTCCTTCTTCGCAACTGCTGCATTGCTTTTGTCATACTGGCCCTGAATTGCTTTGCGTGCGTCTGCAGCGGGATCTGCATTTCCCACCACACTGAAACCGATCATCGCGACGGTCACTGCTGCGCCGATCAGCGCGCATAACGATTTATTCGACATCCACATCTCCCCGAAATTCTGCAATAGTTGATGAAACTCGGCGACGCACAGCGCCGAATCTCAGCCCACACCGACAACGAGTCGGCGTGGATCCGATTCTTGGAACCGATTTAACCAAAACGGCACTACGGAATGGCCACCGCCTTACCGTTCTGGGTGGCGGATTGTGATACCAGTGTAGAGTGCTTCTGGAGCCACGTGGCACCAGTCTTTGTCCAGACATCCGTGGAGACGTTGTCCAGGACCACCAGCGTTACCGCCTTTGTTTTCGGATCGGTAATAGTGATTATGACATGCTCCTTCACACTCACGTCCGCATCTGCACCCTTAACTTTAATGGTGAGTATTCGCGAATTCGCTTTGAGAGTAGTCACCGCGGCCACCAGGGCGGTCATCTGCTGCTTTACAGCGGGCAGTGCGGTAATGCGGGCCTTTTTATCTACATAGGCGCGGTCAGGTGTGTAGATAGCAAGCGCACCGGTAACATCCTTCTTGTTCAGAGCCACATCGGATACATCATATCGCGCCTGGATCGCTTTACGCGTAGCTGTATCTGTGGCGGGATCTGCAAGCAGTGTACTTGCCTGTGCCAGGCTGAGTACCAGCGTGAGGACTGCTATTCCCTGTCTAAATCTGATGGTCGGCATTTCGTTCCCCTTTGATTCGAACACTAAGTTTGATTCTTAAGTGAGACTTTAGATTATTAGATACCGCGCGTGTCAAATTGATCGATTCAGCGGGTAACTTAATAGATGTGAATTTCATTTAGCCCCGGCTAATCAGTGAGATTTCACGTTTCTTGCGCAGAATATCCAGATGTATTCTGGGAATGGTAATACCGTGAACTACTCCACCAGACGGGAGAAGAGATGTTGAGCGCTTCTAAGACTGATAACTCGACTACCACAATCGTGTTGACAAGCCGCTTTATCCGGGCGATTATGTCTCCGATCTGGTTGATCGGCCGCGCGATTGTTTCTGTATCACTCTTAATCTGTCCGTTTAAACGGAACTCTGCTGATGTGGCGTCTGCTTCGCTTCAATCCAGCGAATAGGCCTCGCCTCATTCGCTCCACTTTTTTGGTGCACTCTTCGCGCTCGCAGTCGGCTCCTGCGAAGCATGAAGAGTGCACTTTTGCTTTCTCCGTTACGAAACGCCATGTTCCGTCAGAGTGTTGGCAATAAACGCGGCAACATCCCGTTTCAACTTCTGCAGCTCAGCCTCATCGATATACATCATATGTCCTGCAGCGTACTCTGCAGTGGTAACGTTCGCTCGCAATTCCGGATCGAGGCCGAGATGGGCGAGCGTGTACTCAGTTGCAAAATAGGGAGTTGCAAGGTCGTAGTATCCGGAGGCGATGAACAGCTTCATATGCGGATTACGCGCCATACCAGCCCGTAGCGCATCCGCAGTCTCCGCGAAGGCGTTGTTGGAATCCCACTCCCAGGGCGTCTTTACTCCACCGCCGAGTATGTAATAGGGCAGATCCGTTTCATATCCCAGCTGCGCCCGAACATAGTCGTTAAACGCGGCGGTATAGGGCGGACGAATCGCCGCCATGCTCGGATCGAACTCAATGCCGTCCGTTATGTTCAGCCGATCGATACCTTTGAAACGAGAATCGAGCCGACCAACCGTTCTACGCTCGTGCCGGAGCAACTCCTTACAGAATCGGAAGATATCAACGCGCAAGTTGCTATCTGTAATGTACTGCTCAGATAGCCCGGTATAGGCGGCAAGCTTGCTCCCGATCGCGGCGAATGCCTCTGAAGTGAGCGCGTCTCCTGCAGCAAGTGCTGCCGAGTACTCCCCCATCGCCCAGACCTCGACCTCGGCCAGTGTGGTAGCCAGGTCCTTCTGTAGTTCTGCGGAGAGGCGGCCGTGGTACCACGCCGTCGCCGTATAAGTTGGCAAAAAGAGTACATAGGGAAGATCGTTGCCATGGCCAAACATGGCGGTCTGAAACTGCAATATGGACGAGACCAGCATGATCCCACTGAACGCGACCCCATGTTCGATCAGGTATCCTGCCAGGCCCGCCGCACGGGTAGTTCCGTAGCTCTCACCGACCAGGAATAGCGGTGAACTCCAGCGCTGATACTTGCTCAGGTAGCGGGTTATAAACTCTCCCACAGAGGCAATATCGCCCTTTAACCCCCAGAATTTTTTGCCCAGATCCGGCTTAGCGGGTCGGCTGTACCCTGTACCTACCGGGTCTATAAAGACAAGATCAGCATCCTCAAGCCAGGTTAGCGGGTTATCCTCAAGCTTGAAGGGGGGAGGAGGCATCTGCCCATCCGAGCGCATCTTAACCCGCTTGGGGCCAACGGCTCCCAGGTGCAGCCATACCGACGAAGAGCCGGGACCACCGTTGAAGGAGAATATGACGGGGCGCTCTGAAACTGACCCGGACGAATCGGTGCGATTGTAGGCGATGAAAAAGACATGTGCCTCGACCTCTCCGGCCTCATCGCGTAGTGCCATACGGCCCGTAGTAACGGAGTACGCCAGCGGTGCACCATTTACAGTAATGGAGTGGTGCGTTACTACTGGCGCTGGCTCTGCTGCCACTGGGATAGCCTCGTTAGCACACTTTGTCTTGCCCTCAGTGCCGGTGCCGGCAGTTGCCGGCACCTCATTTTGTTCTGCCATTTATACAACCCTCTCTAAACGATTCGTCAATTTGAGCCCGGCATAGTTACGTGCATCTCTGCTGCATTTGGTGCAGATTCAAAAAAGTACACGATTCAGGGCTCGATAGGGGCTCTATTGTATAGAGGTGCCCGTGGCAGTAAATGGTTGGTCGCTAACATAGAGCGCATAGCCTTTTGTTTTGGCGGGTTTGTTACCTTTGCGTGCGATATATTGCAACCCACTAAACGTGGTCTCTTTACCGAGGTCGATCACAACAAAGTGCGGCAGCCCCGCATGGTTCTCGCTCCATACCGAATGCCAGATAGTGCCCTCATCGCCGTCTATCAGGTTGTCCGCGCTGCCGTCCTCCTGGGCGGTCTCTTCGCTGTCCGTATAGTAGATCTTCCAGGTATCTCGCGAGATGGGCTTGCCGGAGCTGTCTAACAGATAGAGCTCTGCGCAGGAAGCATAATCACCATCGTAGGAAGATCGCGCTTCAAAGCAGATGTATCGGCCCTTCTGTTGCCCGAACTGAACATTCTGCGGACCGTCGGCTGCCGTGAACTCGCCGGTCTTGACAGGCGTGAATGCTGATGGCCTGGGAAGTACAGCCGGAGTTTTTCGGAGCTTTACGATTGGCTCCTCTTTATGAAGCTCATCGAGCCGTGGTTCGGAAAGGCCGGCAACGGAGCTCTTCCCATTTGGCGTAAGATCCAGTACCGTCACCTCATTTTCGCCCCGTTTGAGCCATGGCGCCGGAAGATAGAGAGTCTGTTGCGGACCAATCTCCCAGAAGCGGCCAAGATTGTGTCCGTTGACAAAGACCACGCCCTTACCCCAACCACGCATATCCAGGTAGGTATCGCCAGTCTGTGTCAGATTGAACTCTCCCTGGCGTAGCGTTGGACCATCTGTCTCTTTACCATCGAATGTAAGGTGGCTCACATCGCGAAATGGCAGCCGGTATATCTCCCAACCCAGTATATCGGTCTCTCCGATCTTCACGTATTCGGTGATCCCCTTATGATTGTCGAGCAGCAGCCCTCCGTAGTTGATTCGGCCACAGTTCTCTACCAGGATATCCAGTGTATGTTCACCGCCGGCGAGAGAGATGACCGGCACGGGCGTCTTTCGACGGCGATCTATCACGGCGATCCGCTTGCCATCCAGAAGAACCACGGCATAGTCCCGCACATCCTTGATGTTCAGCTTGCCTTCCAGCGGGCCCCGCAGTTTCGTGCGGTAGAGCAAGAATCCGTAGTCCTGCCCGAGCTCCTCCATAGAGCGAGTCTTCTGGGAGAGTATCGGTTTAGGCAGAGTGCCCAGGAGAGATCCGGTGCGCTTCAATGCAAACTCGGGGATCGTTATAATCGGATTGGGGGCGGGCACCGCCGGCAGCGTCGTTCCCAGGAAGGACTGTATCGCCGCGCGAATCGCCATGTACTTAGGGGTCGCACGTCCGGCCTCATCGAGGGGCGCATCGTAGTCGTAGCTGGTAATATCGGGCTCGAAACCCGAACCGAAGTTCGCGCCGTTGGTGAAGCCGAAATTGGTGCCGCCATGAAACATATAGTAGTTGAAAGAGATCCCGCCTCGCAACATACGATCTGTGCTTCTCACGATGCCGGCCTGCCCGACGCGAACCATGGGAGCGCCCCAGTGATCGAGCCATCCGGGATAGTACTCCGGCACAAAGTAGGGTCCGCCCGGATAGTACTTGTCGATGTTGGCCTTGATCTCCGGCCCACTTCCACCATTCTCACCCGGTAGCAGCCCCTTCACATAGTCTGATGCAAGCTGTGAACCGCCATCGCACATAAACAGCGGAGCAGTGAAGCCCGCCTTGATCAGGGCATCGCGCACCATTCCAATATAGACGCGGTCGCTGCCATACGAGCCGTACTCATTCTCCACCTGAACCATCAGGATGTTGCCACCGTTTGAGACCTGCAACGGCACGAGTTGCTTACCAAGCTCCGTAAAGTAGCGCTGCGTATACTCCATAAACTTTGGGTCGCGCGTACGGATGGTCATCCCCTTTTCGTTCAGCAGCCAGTAGGGGAAACCGCCAAAATCCCACTCCGCACAGACATAGGGACCTGGCCGTAATATGACGAATAGCCCCTCCTCCTGCGCGATCTTAATGAACTTCGCGACATCTGCTACGCCCTTAAAAGTAAACTTACCCTTCTCCGGTTCGTGAATATCCCAAAATACATAAGTTGTGATGGTGTTTAGGCCGAAGGCCTTGGCCATTCTCAACCGCTGTCGCCAGTACTCCGGTGGAATACGCGGATAGTGCATCTCTCCCGAGATCAGCTGGATAGAGTTGCCGTCGAGCAGGAACTGGCCACCCTCGTATTTGAAGGAGGTGCCCCGGGCAGGCTTTACCGCAGAGCCGTCGGTTTGATCCGCCCTGGCTCCAGGGGAGAGTGCAGGATATAGCATTGCTGTGGCAGCAATCGCCAGCAGCAGCGTGTTAAACAGAGTTGATCGCATACGTATAATCGGGAACCGCATACAGCAATCCTTTCAAACGAGCAGGTCTATTATTTGTTAGATGCCGCCTCAAAATGGGGAATTACCATTCAAGAGCCACTATACCCGATTCGAAGGAGGGGAGGAAGGAGGGGAATTGCGACTATTCTCCGACAGTCGAATATTGCGCGCCAAAGGCTGATTTTGCAATTGCGCGTGCAGGTAAAATCAGCCTACTTAGACAAATAGCGTGTCAGTATGCTCGCCGTTTGGCTGCTGGAGAAAATATGTTATGGAAAAGCAGACTGCAATGACCCGAAGAACCTTTTTACAGGCAGCGGCTACAGCCCCGATGCTCGCATCATCTGCTGTGAAGTCGAGCGCCGCACCGTCACTGTCACGAAGTTCTGGAAATAGTGCACCCTCCGAGCGGATCCGCGTCGCAATGATCGGCTGCGGCAAGATGGCCAACGACTTCCATCTGCCAACGCTTATCGGGTTCAAAGATGTGCAGATCGTTGCTATTTGTGAGGTCGACTCCAACCGTCGTGACCATGCGAAGAAGCGAGTTCAGGATGCCTATACTGCCGACGGAAGAGCTTCCGATTGCGACACCTATGTCGATTTCCGCGAAGCGCTCTCGCGATCGGACGTCGATGCAGTCTGTATCGCAACGCCGGAGCACTGGCACGCAATCCCGATCATTGAGGCCTGCAAAGCCGGTAAGGACGTCTATTGCGAAAAGCCGCTCACACTGACTCTTGCTGAGTCGGTTCGGTGCATCGAGGCGGTCCGAAAGCACAAGCGTGTGATGCAGACCGGAAGCCAGCAACGCTCCAATGTTTTCGGACAGTTTAGAGAGGCCTGTGAGTTTATTAGAAGCGGCAGAATTGGCGAGGTGAAGAGCGTTACGGTTGGGGTTGGCGGCCCATCCAAATGGTGCGATCTGCCCGAGGAGCCAATGGAGCCGGGGCTGGACTGGCCGCTGTGGCTTGGCACAGCGGTAGCGCGCCCATACAATTCGGCGCTCAGCCCGCGCGGCGTACACAACCACTTTCCCGCATGGAGAAGCTACCGCGAATACTCCGGGGGCAGCCATGCCGATATGGGGGCACACCATTATGACATCGCGCAGTGGGCTCCGGGTATGGACCGCAGTGGACCGGTTGAGATCGTTCCGCCTGCCGATCCGGCAACCGGAGCGGGCGTGAAATTCATCTATGCAAACGGGATCGAGATGACCCATGGCGGACCTTCCGGATGCGTGTTTACGGGCACTCTGGGCACCCTGCACATCGATCGCGGCGTGCTGACCTGCGACAAGCCGGAGCTGATTGCTGAACCGTTACGCCCGGATGAGGTCCACCTGTTCCAGTCTCCCGGCCACCATCGGAACTGGATAGAGTGCATTCGATCTCGCAAAGACCCCCTCTGCGATATCGAGACCGGCGCACGTACTGTGGCGGTGGTTCAGCTCGGCAACCTCGCTTACTGGCATGGACGACGCCTGAAATGGAATCCTGAGAAATGGCGCTTCGTGAACGATAAAGAGGCGGATGGCTGGCTTGATCGCGAGCGCTCAAAGGAGTGGCCCCTGCCGAAGGCATAGTAGTAGCGGAGAATAAGCGTAAGAAGAAATATTTTGCGCGACAGAATTGCCGATTATCCGAAACGCCGTTCGACTATTGATTGAATCGGGAGACGGTGGCTAATAGGCGTTGAGCGCGAACGGTTAGCCTCCCAAACGGGATGAAGCGAGAAGGAGATATCGATGAAATACCTGTGTCTTGGATACTACAACGCGGCAACCTTTGACGCTCTTAGCGATGAAGACTAAATGGCTGTACTGAACCTCTGTCCCGCACTCTGCGAAACCATGCATGCGACAGGCAAATTTGTTGACGAGCCCGCGCTCGGATATATAACGCGCGCGAAACCGATCCACCCGCGTATTGGCAAGCCGACCGTTACAGACGGGCCTTGTGCAGGCCTACTACCTGATAAAACTCACTGCGTTATCTGTGCTGACTAACCAGATCCGCTCATGGCTCTCGCTATCGACAGCATAGACAGGAACGGGCGCTGCAAAACCAGCGGGCAGAGCAGATGGGATAATCGTAGTCCATGCCGTCGGACGAGCACCGTCGTCTCTTAATTCAAACGCTCCTTCTCTCGCCGCAAAGAGGAGCCGGTCGCCATATAGGCTGAGATTCTCGGGTGAGAGGGTTCGACCTGGAGTGGGATTGACGGCAGTGATCTTATCTGCATCGCATCGGTAGAGCGGAGCTCCAGCCGATACAGGAGACGGTTGCGCGCTGGTCATCGTAGGAGAAACTCCCCGCACGAGCCACAGATCCCCTTTCACCAACAGTGCCTGTCGGAAAGTAAGATCTTCGCCTGCAATCGCCAGTGTGTGGGAAAGATCCTCCCATCGGTCCTGAGCAGCATTGAGGCGATAGGCTCTCGCGTTGCAGAGCAGCCAGCAACCCTTGTCTCCCGAAAAAAAATCTATCCACCCCTCCGGCGCACCCTGTGCAGCGGTCCAGAAGCGCCAATCATGGTTGGCTTTATCGAAGCGACCAATACAGTCATTACCGCCCCGGCCTGCCGTTATCCAGACGTATTTCTTGTCTTCTGCCTTTACCTGCATCATCATCTCCGATGCGGGAGTCGGGATTCCAGGCGACTGATGGGACAGATGAGTCAACACGTTGTACTGCCATACCCCAGCTCCGGAGCCAAAGTAGATCTCATCCCCCTGCCACTGCAAACCGTTGTTAAAAAAAACACTGAAGTGAAACTGGAGTTTATCCGTAGTCCATTTTCCGCCGGCTTTGCTTCTGTTCAGCCTGTACACAAGATCGTCTGCGCAGAATAGCGCCTCGGATGCACTCACACCAATCATGTGATCGGGAAGACGGTTTGATTGGGGAGCAGGAGGCAACTTGATCCACTCACCGGTTGTAGCGTTGTAACCGATGGCAGAGCATTCGCGAGACATGGTGGGCAGCCAGTGGATAGCGCTGCCGTTTTCAACTTCAATATATCCTGTAACCACCCCACCGGGTAGCACATAGGGCAGAGATGCCTCGATGGGTTTCGTCCAGCGATTTGTTTCGGTATTCAAGCCGATGACGGGCCGATCACTGGGAAGAACATTGGCTGAGAGTGAAAACCAGATGATACTGCCCGTCATGGCAACAGGCGTCATTTTTGCACGGACCGCTTCGAGCTCTCGTGGCAAGACAGGAGGCTGTACGAGAATAAAACTGTTTGAATGCGCTGGATCCGCGCGATAGAGCTTGTTGGGTGCACCTTTGATCCAGGCAGTATCGCCCTGAACCCCCAGCAGGCCGAAAGCAGGCGAGTACCGGATTGCGAGCTGTTGATCACCCTCGGCGGTTAAGATCAGTCTTGATACCGTGTCGTACTTAATAAGCTTTGCGCCAACGGTAATCCACAGGCTGTTTCCTCCGGCAAGCATTGTCCCCTGGTCCGATCCGGCGGCGCGGTTCGGTTTCATCACTGCGTTGACCGCCGAAATCGGCTCTACGGAGTTGGTGGACTTGTCCCAGACCATCAGTGCCGGACCGAAATGTCCGGCAAGAAAAAATACTTTACCGCCTATAACGGTCGGAAAGACTGCTTGATCCTGTACTGATAACGTTGCCATCGGCGGTTCATAGTAGGAGATGTCCCGACCGACCTGATGCGTTAGGTAACTCCCGTGCCGGATAGCATTCGATGTGAAACCGTAGTACCAGTGATTGTCGGGCGCTGCAGTAGGAGCGCCAAAAGCTCCCGGGCGCTGCGCGGTTTGCGGTATATCGTCGTTGCACACCCACCCTGCGAATCGCCGACGCATACGAAGCGGCGAGAGTTGACCGAGCCCCGTGTGCGAGTTTGCGAGAACAGCATCCGGAACGGCGGCGTATGTACCGACGTCGACGTCGTCCCGATTTGGCGCCTCAATCGTAGTCAACTCTCCCGTAGCTGGATTGAGTGACCGAATCTCTGGAAGGTAGGCCATCTGCATATGTGCGAAACCAAGCACTCTGCCGTTGGTTACCCAGACTTTCCCATCCGCCAACGTGAGATTCTCGAGCCACAACGAATCCCACTCATTCTCACCGGCCAATCGTGCGGTCAACGTGAAGGATCGTTCCAACACCCCATTCACGATATGTTCTGCGGACCAACGCTCATTTCTGACTCTGCCTTTTTCCACATCTCGGTGGTACGCCTCCGCGCTCATCATCAAAACCCAGAGGCTACCGTCTTTTTCGATGGCGCTGCTCGCAATTTCGACATCGGGAATCACCGTAGCCCAACGCCGCGCCTGGAGATCAAAGCGGTATAGCCCCACATCGGCGCCGACCCACAGGTTCGCATCATCCATCTGGGCTGTAAGAATGCGGAATGCTTTCAGCTTTGATGCAATCGGCGGAGGCGGCAACGCTTCCCATCGATTAGATTCCAGATTGTAAAGGGCGCCGATGGAGCGGTCTGTGGTGGCGTTGGTAGTGACAAGAGCGGCACTTGCTAAATTTGCCGCGAGAAGTGCAGCCGGTAGGTGCTGATATCGGGCAGATTGCGAGATGGCGGCCTTTTCTAACGGCTGTGATCCAAGGCGTTTCCAGCGTTGGGAACCAGGATCAAGCATGCAGAGCTCGATCCGCCGCTCAGGACCCTCCAGGTCGGAGATGCAGACAATGTGGTCTCCCATCGAACCTATGGCAATCGTCTTTTGCGATGGCAGTCCATCCATAATCGTGTAGTGTTGCACTATTCGACTCTTCAAATCTAATCGTTTGATGCCGGCATTCGTGGCCAACCAGGTTGTAGTTGGCAGTAGCCGGGATCCGTTGATCTGATTAACGCTCGCACTATAGAGGTTCGTTCGCGAGTTAGTCGCGACCAGCCCGTAACTTATGGAGAAGGCATCTGAAAACTGCATTGCTCCACCAGGCCCCGGCACCATTGGCTCAGCAAACGGATGCGTAACGGAGTGAAACGGCTGTTGCGCGAGAAGTACTGCCGGCGCAAAGCCAACCGCCACGACGCAAAGAGAAAGGTTCGTTAACAACCGCACTGTGTAGGTACCTCTTCTCAACTAGACCAACAATATAATCCTAATTAACGGCACGGATTGCTATTGCCTTTATGACGATCCAACGGCGTCGATGGTGACGCCAATTCTTTTGTATCCGTAGCGAAAAACTTGCAAAGAAGTGAATAATAGGGACGTTAAACGGTCTGTTTTTATATCCGTTTTCATGTTCGATGCCGTTAGCTGAGCCGCAAGCGCTCTATAATCACCGTAAACGACGGATAGGAAACACCTTTGACCGTCCTGATGGAGGACTTATGCAGCGATTTAACTTATCAAAATCATCGCGATCTCAGTGGCTGGCTTTTCCGGTGGTTGTCCTAATCGGACTGGCTCGCAATATAAGTGGCCTGATGAACATGACCCAAAACCCCTCTGGTTTCATGCCACTTATGATCATCACTATTCTATTCGGCGTGCTTCCAATCATCGGCTACTTCCTGTCTGCCCGATATTATTACGAGGCGGATAGCTCCGAGGTGGTGCATCACACACTTTTTTCCGTTTCGCGCATGGTTTGGCGAGAAGTTGTGCAGATTCAAGGAGGCAGCACTGAGTTTTCGCCGGTAGTGCTGATAGACCATAAGGATCGAAAATTTACAATACCATTTGGCTCTCTGGAGAAGCGCGGCAAGGAACTCCGCTCCATATTGAACGGCCAACTGGAGGATCTACTCGCGAAGCGAGCTGCAGAATTCAAACTGCAATCCACGGCGCCGCGTGCAGGTTCGCCTGCTTCATCCGCGGCAGTGCTTGGAATAATTGGCGGTTTTTTTGCCATTATGGGCATTGTAGTGGCCTATGCTATTGGCGATAGCGCTAGCGTTGGGATGGGTATTTTCATTATTGTGCTTGGTGTGCTGCTTATAGCACTGGCGGTTGTTCAGGGGACGCGACGCATTACTCTGACCGACGATGCGATCGAGGTGAAGACGGCGGTAGGCGAGAAGCGACTTCTGTTTAAAGAAGTCGAATCTGCCTACACCTACGAGGGCTCCAATAAGGGAGGTCCATACGAAACGTTAACACTCTCCGGCAGGGGCGTTAAGATCTGGCTTGGCTCAACCTCAACGCCGGACTACGGCCTTATGAGGGACCGCATTATGGATCTGCTGCCACCGGATGTTCTGACCTCCGGTGTGCAAGCGCGCTCAAAGATGATGAAGGGGCAGGTGAAGCAGGTCGCCTGGATACTGGGGATCTGCTGCTCCTTCTTTGTGATCTTAGGCGGGTTTCTTGCGAAGGATCTGATTGAAAGAGTGCAGTTCGTTAGAGAAGTTCAGAAGCACGGTATTCGGGCGTCGGCAACCGTGGTTGGAGATAGCTGCAACTGTGGAAGTGAAGAGCTCACGACAATCCGATATAACTACAACATTGATGGCCACGACTATGTGGGGCTTAACCGCCATACCGCAAAGACGCGAGGCATCCATATTAGCGACAAGGTATCGGTCTACTACCTTGAGGGAAATCCGGGCAGAAGTCTGCTGGAACAGCGGCTGGACTGGAAACCGCTGGTTCTCGACAACGCCTTTATTCTGGTGGTCGCGTTCGCCAGCCCGCTGATGATACCGTTTGTATTAAAATCTGCCCGCAAATCTGCCGAGGCGCCATCGGAATAGAATTCAGAGTGCGCCTCGGCGTCTGCCTACATCAGTTCATAGTCTTAATGTCAATAACGAAGCGATAGCGTACATCGCTCTTGAGCACACGTTCAAACGCAGTATTGATCTTGTCTGCCGAGATCAGCTCAATGTCCGACGCGATGCCATGCTCTCCACAGAAATCGAGCATCTCCTGAGTTTCGGCGATACCTCCGATAAGCGAGCCCGCGAGCCTACGTCGGCCGAAGATGAGCGGTAGCGAGGCAACCGGCAGCAGTTCCTTCACCACACCAAGCATCACCATGGTTCCATCCTTCGCAAGGAGCGCCAGATGGCTGTTCACCTCGGTCGCGGCTGAGACCGTGTTCAGAATAAGGTCGAAGCTGCCCGCTGCTGCGGCCATCGCCGCGGCATCTTTGGAGACAATGAAATTCGTCGCTCCCAGCCGAAACGCATCCTCCCGCTTCTTACTGGAGGTGCTGATCACAGTGACCTTCGCGCCCATCGCCGCCGCGAGCTTTACACCCATATGGCCGAGGCCCCCCAAACCAACAACGGCGACCCGGGATCCCGGGCCGACATTCCACTCTTTGAGCGGAGAGTAGGTGGTGATTCCGGCGCACAATAGTGGCGCGGCAGCGTCCAGAGGTAGTTCGTCTGGAATACGAAGTACGTATTTCGCATCGACAACCACTCGTGTGGAGTATCCGCCCTGCGTCATCGTGCCGTCTACGTCGTTGCTGCCGTAGGTCATCACCATCTCGGCGCAGTACTGCTCCTCACCCTCCTTGCAGCTCGAGCACTCGCGGCAGGAGTTTACTATACACCCCACCCCCACGCGATCTCCCTCCGCAAAGCCGGTTACACCCTCGCCCACACTCTCAACGACTCCTGCTATTTCGTGGCCCGGCACCAGTGGGTAGCGCGTCAT
>Ga0182012_10004785_pt1 | contig 14055 bp, 8 predicted proteins | sample 612S2SmetaG_FD_120486 | JGI IMG/M metagenome (GOLD analysis project Ga0182012, IMG submission 120486) | Permafrost microbial communities from Stordalen Mire, Sweden - 612S2S metaG | ecosystem: Environmental > Terrestrial > Soil > Wetlands > Permafrost | place: Sweden: Stordalen | collected... | reverse complement strand
GGTGAGGTCCACGCAGACGTGGCCCAGCCGGGGGCAGCGCACCGCCAGCGCGGTGCCGAGGAGCACGGCATCGTCATCGGTCCCCGTGAGGGCTCCGAGCCGGCGCGCCACGTGCACGTCTGCCGCCCGCAGCACACCGGACTCGTTGAAGGTCCGCAGCACGCCTCCGGCCCGATGGGCCAGGCCGACGTCGTAGGGATCGATGACATCGAGCATGCTCATCTGTTTCCACCCTTCTCGAAGAGGTCGCTCAGCGCGTCGACCAGCCCGGCCGGCGGCCGCCATCCCCAGACCCCGCACGGCTGGCCGCCGACCTTCGGGAACACAGGGCTGCTCATGCCCCGCACGAACAGGTAGAGGACGCCGGCGAACTGTGTGCTCGGGTCGTAGCCCGGGACCCGCCACCGCAGGTAGCGGTGCAGCGCCACCGAGTACAGCAGGGCCTGGAGCGGGTAGTGGGCCCGGTACATCTCCGCCGTGAGCGCAGAGGGGCGGTAGTGCCAGGCGCTGGACTCTGACCGCGAGGGCCCGCCGAGCCAATTGGTCTTGTAGTCGACGACGGCGAAGCGGTCTCCGGGAAGCCGCAGCACGAGGTCGAGGCTGCCCGTGAGGTAGCCCCGCAGGGTGTTGTCGAGCGAGGGATCGGCAAGGCGTTCGGCATAGGGGGCGAGGATGTCGTCGGCTCCCAGATGCGCCCGGAGCACAGCGGCGATGTCGGGCAACGACAGGTCGCCCGACGGCGTGTCGCCCCCGACCAGCGGGAGCTCGAAGCCGATTTCGTCGAGCCGGTCACCCGGGCCGAACTCCCGCAGGGCCATGTCGTCGACCAGCGGGCCGAGCGGGGTCTCGAGCATTGTGGCCAGCCCGGCCACCCAGGCGTCGGGGTCCCCCAGGTCGATCCGCCGCCAGGCCAGCGCGGCTTCGATCCGGGTCCGGAGCTCTTCTTCGGCCCGAACGGCGGCGAAGTCGGTCGTTTCCAGCACGCGGTGGATGAAGGTACCGACCCGCACGCCGCCCGGCAGGTCGGCCAGCACCAGGGGGATGTCGCGCAGCCCGTCTTCACTCGTGTCCGCGCTCTCCCTCGCGCTCTCCCCCGTGCCGGCTTCGTCCACGGCTGCAGTGCCGACGCCGGGCTCGTCGTCGAGTACGTCGTCCTCGGGCTCACTGGCGACCACGGCCACGTGGGAGCCGGCGGTAATGCCGCTGTAGGACGTGCGACGCCACTGCTCATCGAGCGTGCGGTCGAAGGGCTCGGCCGCCAGCGCCGGGGTGTCACGGGCGGGACCGTTCCACACGGAGAGCGCGCCGGGTTCGGCGCGCTCGACGCTCACCTGCCCGAGCGAGGCAGCGGCAATCTCTTCGAACCTTGCGATGGCCTCGGCGTCCGACGGTGGGGACGACCCCTCGGCGGCCACCACCCCGTCGGCGTCGCGGTCGAACAGCAGTCGGGAGAGCGACGAGTCCTTTCCCGGGTACGTGGCAGCCCACCACACCACCGCCTGGTGGCGCGCCCTGGTGAGGGCGACGTAGAGGAGCCGGACGTCCTCGCCGCGCTGCTCGTGCAGGGCCAATTCGCAACGTTGCGCGAAGCCCGGACTGCCGGTCCCGCCCACGTCGAGGGTGCGCTTGTTCTCGTTGTGCGGGTCGTGGAACACGGGGATCTTGGGTGTGGGACTGAACACATCCCATAGAGAAGGGCAGAAGACGATCGGGAACTCCAAGCCCTTGCTCCGATGGATGGTGAGCACCTGGACCGCGTCGGCGTCCGACTCGAGGCGGCGGCTCCGGTCCTCGTCCTCACCGTCATCGCCCGCCTCGTTGATCCGCCGGTGCAGCCACGCCGTCAAGGCCGTCGCGCCCAGGCCCTCGGCCTTTGCTTCGGCATGCAGGAGCTGGCCCACGTGGTGAAGGTCGGTGAGCAACCGCTCCCCCGACGTTCGGCTCAGCACGCGGGCCGGCAGCTGGCGCGTGGCGCTGATGTGATCCAACAGGGCCGCCACCCCGCGACGGCGCAGGATGGCCGCCCACCGGTGCAGCAGCCAGTGCAGGTCCTCCCACTCGGCGTCATCCGCCGTGGCCACCGTGTCGGCACTCCAGCCGATGAATGCGGTGAGGGCGGCCGATGCCGCCCGGTCGCGCCCGGTCGGGCGCTCGAGCGCGTTGAGCAGGCGCAGCCAGTCGGCGGCTGGCGTGGTGGCGAAGACGCTGCCCGAGCCGTTGGTCACGGCGGGGACCCCGGCGGCTCGCAGGGCGTCGCAGATCACGAGCGCCTGGGTGTTGGATCGCACCAGCACGGCCAGGTCACCCGGACCGATCTTCTCGAAGGTGCCGCTGCTGGGCCGACGCGCCTCGGCGCCCGAGTCGAGGAGGGTGACGACTTCGGCGGCGAGATCGCGCGCCACCAGGTTGCGCGTCGGTCCGACCGCGGCGAATCCCTTCTTGGTCAACTCGACGTCCTCGCGGTCGACGACCCGGACACGCAACGGCGCGCCAGGTGCGCCGATCAGGCGGACCTGGGTGTTGGGGGGTGCGGCGACGACCTTGCGGTAGCCGATCCCGGCATGGCCGAGCTGGGCGCCCGAGAACAGGGCGTCGTAGGCATCGATGAGCCCCTGGTCACTGCGCCAGTTGGTCCCCAGCGTGGCCCTGGTCGATGCTTCGGCCGCCGCACCGAGGTAGGAGAAGACATCGGCCCCCCGGAAGGCGTAAATGGCCTGTTTCGGGTCGCCGATGAGCACCAGGGTGGAGCCGCCGGATCCGAACGCCCGGCGCATGATGTCCCACTGGATGAGGTCCGTGTCCTGGAATTCGTCGACCAGAGCCACGTCGAAACGAGACCGCAGCCAACGGGCGATGGCTTCCCCGCGCTCGGGGTCCGCCAGCGCACGGTCGAGCCTCGTGAGCAGGTCGTCGAAGGTCATCAGCCCGGCCTCGCGCGTACGTCGCTCTATCTCGTCGCGCACGGCCCGGGCCAGGCGGCCCTGCATGGCGACAACGCCCCTGTCGTCACTGCGCGGTGGGAGGATCTCCGCCGATGGATTTTCCAGCACGGCCCGGCCGATCTCGGCGGCCACAGCACGGGTGAACGGGGGCGGCTCGTCGTGGGACCAGAAGCGCCGTACGTAGAGATCGTCGACGACTTCGTCGAGGAGATCGCGGACGTCATTGACGAAGGCGGTGTCGCGCTCGACGTCGCCGGCCACGCCGAGCCCTACCAGCACGTGGAGGCAGAAGCCGTGCGTCGTCTCGATGGTGGCCGCGTCGAAGTCGGTGACCGCCGTGGCCAGCCTGTCCCGCCGTCGTTCGATCTCGTCCCGGGGACCGTCGGCCAGCACGCGCAGGACGTCGTCGCCCGCTTCGACGGGCATCCCGCGGAGAATGTCCGACAGGCAGTCGGCCGCCCCGACGAGACGTTCACGCACCCGCTCGCGCAGCTCCCCGGTGGCGATGCGGGTGAACGTGATGACGAGCAGCCGGTCGAGCGGCGTGCCCTCGGCGACGTAGCGGGCGACGAGTCCGGCGATGGCGAACGTCTTGCCGGTGCCGGCGCTGGCTTCGAGGAGCGTGACCCCGCGCGGGAGGGGGCCCGCCAGATCGAACGGCACGAAGTCCGTCGTCATTGAACTGGCGTCGTCATTGATCGGTCACCTTCTCGAAGCTGAGGAGCCCGGACCATAGGCGGTGGGCGTAACGGCCGAACCGAGTCTCTTCGGCTGCGTTCCATCCCTCACCGCTCTCGTCCGGCCGGGGGGGCTCCTCGAGCAGGCGCGCGAAGGGGACGACACCGCCGAGCACCTCGACGTGTTCGGGGTCCTTGTCCTCCCGGAGGGAGCCCCATTCGGACTTCCACTGCTTGACGGCGAGTGCCTCACGCTTCGTTACCGCGCCTTTGGCCCAGGCAGCCGTCGTCTTGCAGTACAGCGGTACCGGTTCGCGCATCCCCCGGCGGTACAGGTCCACCAGCTCGGCGAGGTGGCGAGCCGCCGTGCGCTCCCGCGTGGCGGCATCGGCGCCCAGGGCCTCGATGCGCGCCACGCTGACATCGGTCCGGGGCGGCCCGTCGTCGCGCAGGCGTCCAACGGTCATGGCCGTGAAGGCACGCTCAGGATGCGCCGCGGTCAGCGCCAAGAGGCGCAGCCATGTCTGCAGACGTGGGCGGGGACCCAGTTTCGAGAAGCTCACGGCGTGGACGACGTCGCCCCGGACCTGCGCCACGGTGCCGACAATGCGGGTCCGATCAGCCAGGGTGATGTTGACATCCATCGACGCCGGCTCCACGTCGGTAATGCCGTCGTGGGCCGCGGTGGCGATCGACTGCACTTCGGGGACGACGCCGTCGAAAATCCGATCGGCGAGCGCGCCCGGAGGGACCACACCACGCGCCCGCTCGGCCGCCACGCACGCCTCCAACCCGGCCCCGGCCATGCGGGCCGTCAACAGCCGGTCCCCGAGAGCCCACCGCTGCAGGGCATCCAGTTCGACCGGCAGGCCATCGTCGATGTCGGCCTCCTCCCGCGTGAGCCTGAAGCCGAGACGCTGGCGCAGGAACGCACGGACCGGATGACGCAGAAAACGGTCGAGGTCATCCAGCTCGACCACATCGGTGTCGATGTCGGGGAGCGGGCCGGGCAGGAACGGATCCGGCGGGCGGCGCGGGCTCACCGAGGCCTTGGCTCCGGCGAGGTTCACCGGGTCGAAGCCCCACGGACGCTCCGCGATGAGCTCGCCGGCGGTGAAGTTGCGGGCATCGAAGGGTTGGAGCGGATGCTGGACGACGATGTGGCCCCGCACGGGTGATCCGTCCGGGGTGCGGACGGTTCGATCGATCACATCGAGCAGCTCGCCCACGGGGACGGCCGGTGGGCGCTCGACATTGGTGCGCTCGTCGCGGCCGGTGTAGGTGATCAACAAGGTGTCGGTGGCCGCCAGGAGGGCGTCGAGCAGGAGCTGGCGGTCCTCGCTGCGCGGATCGCGGTCGCCCACGTGCGGGTCGGCCAGGGTGAGGTCGTCGCCGTCGTGCTCGCTCAGCCGGGGGAAGGCGCCGTCGTCGAGGCCGAGCAGGCACACCACCTTGTGGGGGACCGACCGCATGGGTACGAGCGTGCAAACGGTGAGATGGCCCGTGCGGAAGTTGGCCCGGGTGGGCCGACCCTTCAGGCGATCCGACAGCAGCGACACGACGTCGCTGGGTTCGAGCATCACCTTGGCGACGGCGTCGTCGGTGGTGGCCTCATCGATCAGGTCGTTCAGCAGGCGCTGCAGCTCCTCTCGCTGCCAGGCATCGCGCTCGGAGGTCGCAGTGAGCGAGTCGGCGGCACGGGCCAGCGAGCCCGCCCAGCCGTCGACGGTCTGGGGCTCGCTCAGCGCCGTGACGGCGGCGTCGAGGCGGTCGATCAGCTCGGCGAAGCGACCCACGAGCTCTATGGCCCCGCTGTCGACGTCGTCGAGGGGGAGCACGCCTCCCACCAGGCGCTGGCGCTCCTCGGCCATGGTCACCCCGAGCAGGGCGCGGTCCAACCCGGCCCGCCAGGTATTGGCTTCCACGGCTGCGAGCTTGTAGGGCGCCCGGCGCGCCCCGTCGAAGCCCCACCGCACACCCGACTCCACCACCCACTCCGCCAGCCTGGCCAGGTCGTCGTCGTCGAAGCCGAAGCGGCGGCGGACGGGGTCGCGGCCCGCCAGGTCGAGGACCTGGGAGGCGGTGACCCGCTCGGTCACCAACTCGAGCAGGCGCGCGATGACGCTCAAGGTGGGATTGGTCTGGCGCAGCGAACGGTCGGCCAGCCGCACCCGCAGGTCGGGGAGGCCCGAACCCCCTTCTTCGTCGGAGGGCTCGGCGGCGCCGAAGGTCGCATCGATGAACGGTGCGTACGTCTCGATGTCGGGACACATCACCAAGATGTCCCGGGGCTCGAGGTCGGGATCGTCCTCGAGCAGGTGGAGCACGGCGTCGCGCAGGACCTCGACCTGGCGGGCCCGGCCGTGACACGCATGGACCGCAATGCTTTGGTCGCCGCGGTCGAGGATCGGAAGGTCCTCTTGCGGGGTCTGATGGGTCGAACCTGCCGGCAACCGGTCGTCGCAGATGTCGTGTTGGATCCGGCGGAGCAGGGTGGCTGTTCCCAGGGCGGCCGGGCGGTGGTCGTCGACGACCTGGTCGCCGGCGGCTGCGAGCACCAACTGCATCTCACGGGCGTCGCGGCCCCACGAGCTGAGCAGCGGGTTGGTGGTCGCTGTGGTGCTGGGATCATCCGTGCGCCGCAGCCCCCTCGGAGGGTGGACGCCGGCCAGCGTGTCCCACAGCACCGGTGAGGGGTGCAACAAGAAAAGGTGGACGTCGCGCCGCTCCGACAGTGCCGCCAACACGTCGAGATAGCTGGCGGGCAGCCGGGTCAGGCCGAACAGCGAAATCCGTTGGGGCAGGTCGGACAACCCGGCGTCCTGGCGCAAGGCATCGCAGGCGTCGCTGAGCCGTTCGGCCGGGCTGGGTGAGCCGATCCGGTCCCGCAGCCGGCGCCACAGTTCCGCCTGCCAGCGTTCCTCGGGTGTGGTCGACCCGGGTGTGGTCGCGCCGCCGGCAGTCGCCCCGGGTGTGGTCGCGCCGCCGGCAGTCACCCCGGGGGTGGTCGACCCGGCTGCGCCGGCCGCCCACCCCCGCAGCATCTCGGGGCGGTGCACCCCGTAACGGTCGTAGAGGTCCGCGATGTGGCGGACGGTGGCGAAGCGGCGCAGCGAGCCGTCCGGGCCGGCGTTACGGAGATGGGCGGCCAGCGCGGCCAGCCAGGGTTCGTCGAGGTGGGCGTCGACCACTTCGAGGAGGGGCCACACGGCTCGTTCGGGGCGCCAAGGGTCGGTGGCGGGATCGAAGCCCGATGCCGCTGACAGGGCATCGCCGACCAAGGATCCGGGGAAGGGGAAGAGTACGTTGGCGCAGACGCCGTCGCTGCCCCCCGGCCCGGTCCCCAACTGACGGGACACCCGTTGGGCCAGCCACCGCTCGACGCCGCGCGAGGGCACGGCGACGATCTCGGCCTGCATGACATCGGCCAGGGGCTCCCGGAGGAGCTCACCCAGCCCGTCGACCAGCGCGTCGGCCCGCTCGGACCTGTGGATGTACAGCACACCGCGAACCTAGGGGTTCTGAGGGCACCTGGCTACGCTGCCCCGAGGGCTTGCCTCCGTCGCATGCGCCATCGGCACCGTCGGAGCGTCCGGCGGGCGTCGCGGCCAGTTGAGGCCATGCCCGAGGGGCGGCACCCTTGGCGGCTCTCGCGGTCGTGAAACGAGGGTGATTCTCAATTAGGTGTGAGAAACTTTGAGATAGCGACCACCCTCTAGTGTTGGGCGTGTGCTCGATCCGGGTTTGCACATTCCTGCGTTCTCCCTGCCGGACCAGGATGGAAACCTCTTCACTTCGGACTCGCTCCGGGGTCGTTGGGCTCTGTTGTGGTGGTATCCCAAGGCCGGGACGCCGGCCTGCACGGTGGAGGGCCAGGAGCTCCGGGACCACGCCGGGGAGTTCAAGGCCGCAGAATGCGAGGTCGTCGGGCTCTCCTTCGACACGCCCGAGGAGAACAAGGCGTGGGCGTCCGATCAGGAGTTCGAGTTCACACTGCTCTCCGACGCCGACCACGCGGTCGGCCGTCTTTTCGAGGTCGAGCGCGACGGCGACGACCAGTACGCCGATTTCCCTCTGCGCGTGTCGTACCTGGTGGCTCCCGACGGCATCATCAAAAAGACGTACGGGGTGAGCGACGTCGGGGGCCACGCCGCCGCGGTGTTGGCAACACTGCACAAGCTCCGCTGATGGCGACCGCCATTCCCGAGCGGGCGGTCCCGGCTTCGCCCGCCGGCCGTAAGCCGTTGCGCCCACTGCGCGTCGATGCTTCGCACCAACGCAGTGACCCGGCACAGGACGCGGCGGAGCTGGCGGCGCAGGTGGCGCGCGTGGCGCGTGGAGGAGCGAGGGCCGCCGTGCTGGGCATCAACGACGGCCTGGTCACCAATGTCTGCCTGATTCTGGGACTGGCGGGCGCTCATTCCTCGGCCACCGCGGTGCGGCTGGCCGGATTTGCCAGCCTGCTGGCTGGCGCGCTGTCGATGGCCGCCGGGGAGTGGGTTTCCGTACGGAGCCAGTCCGAGCTGTACGCCGGCCTGCTGCCGGGAGTCCGCCAGCTCGTCTCGCGCAACCCACGGCTCATGCTGGATCAGCTTTCGTCGCATCTCGAGGCGGTCGGGTTCGGGCGGGCGACCGCACAGACGGCGGCGGCCGAGCTCGCACTCGACGAGGAGCGATTCCTCGCGTTCACGGCGCAGATGGTGTTCGGCATAAGCCCCGGTGGACTCGGATCGCCGCTCACGGCGGCAACCACATCATTGGCCTATTTCGCAGCGGGGGCTCTCGTTCCTCTGGCGCCGTGGTTCTTCACCCACGGCGCGCTCGCCGAGGGCCTGTCCATCGGTCTCACCGCCATCGCAAGCGTGATCGTGGGCGGGATCATCGCCAGGCTTAGCGACCGGCCGATCGCCCTTGGCGCGCTCCGCCAACTGGGGATCGTCGTCGCAGCTGCCGCCATCACCTTCGGCATCGGAAGGTTGGTCGGGTCTACCGTCAGCTCATAGGCTTGGGTCGTGCCACAAAATCCGCTCGACCCCCTCGAAGAGTCGCTCCCGGCCGACTCGGGAATCGAGGAGATGGCCGAAAGGCTCATTGAGGAGAGCGACGGCCACGCCGCGTGGTGTAGAAGATTTCCATCGTCGTCGAGAGTGAGGGCAGGTGGCCGAGCTGATCATTGAGGGAGACGAGCTCGTCGTGCATCTGAGCACGGTGGAAAAGCTCGAAGCAGTGCACGGTGAGGTCCGAGTGCCGCTGGCCTCCGTCAAGGCGGTGGAGGTGCTCGACGACGCCATGGGGGCGATCCACGGGTTGCGCGTGGGGACGGGCATTCCGGGGACCGTTGCCGTCGGCACCTTCACCTCGAAAACCGCGAAGATCTTCGGCGTGGTGCATCACGACACTCCTCGTGGAGTGCGGGTCACCCTTGAGGGCGACCGCTACGACGAGCTCGTCGTGGGCTGCACCAACCCTGAGGCCATGGCTGCATCCTTGCGCCCGCCGGGCTAACGCGCAGCGGTGCAGCAACGGCGTCGCATGCCTCAGCGCCGGGGCGCCAACGAATCCACCAGCGAGTTGGCGAGCACGTCGATCCCGCCATTTCGGTTGATCTCCTCGATGAACTCGTCGAGCGCAGCTTGGTTGCCGACGTGCAGCGGCCTGTGCGCCAACTGGCGGACTCTCCACCCTCGTCAGCTGCCGACCACGTCACGGTGCAGTCCTGTGTGCTCCCGACGGTCGGACCAGGTCAAATTGCAACGGCGCCGTCCCGCCTCGAGGGTTGGCGCGAGACTCCGTCCCATGGGACAGACATTTGTGGCCTTCGAGGGCTCGGAGTTGGGCGAGCTCCTCAATGACGACGTGGAACAGGCTCTCCTCGAGGCCATCGCCGTGGTCGACGATCAATTCATAGAGGAGATCGCCTCCCGATTCGTCGCCCCTGACGGTGGGCAGTCGGGGCCCTTCTCGGACCTGCATCTCCCCCAGCGGTACCGGTCCTGGTACACCCCCGGCTTCGTCCGCGGGCTGCACATCTGCTTCATCGCGGTCGTGGCGCATCTCGCAACCGACCCGTGGGCGGGCCTCGCCTGCCGGGGGGAGGAGTTCGTCCTCGATGCGGTGTTGCACGAGGCCCGGAACCTGGCCGAGATGAACGAACTGCCCGAAGATTCGCTGGAAACGCTCAAGGAGGCATTGGCGGAGCTCGCCGAAGAAGCGTTCGACGACTTCGACTTCACCTTTGCCTTCGACCCGGCGGCGGACGGCATCGACGATCCGGCGACGGAGCTGGGCCGCCAGATCGGCATGTCGATGGGACTGCATCCCCGGTACTGGTTCGAGCCCATTGCAGGCCGGACCGTCCATCCGCTGGCCCGGAGCTGGCGGCTCTGACCGGGCCGGGCCGGAGCGGGCGCCAACCCGTCGAACACCGGGGGGTCCACCACTGAAGGTGCAGGTCAGCCCTACTATCTAGGGGACGTGTCACAACGCCTGTTTACCGTCAGCGCATGATCAAATTCATCCACACGGCGGACTGGCAGCTCGGCATGACCCGGCACTTTTTGTCCGATGAGGCCCAGGCCCGCTTCACGGCCGCCCGCATTGAGGCGATCTCGACCATCGGCGCCTTGGCGGTCGAGGCAGGCTGTTCCTTCGTCGTGGTCGGCGGCGACGTGTTCGAGTCCAACCAGGTTGAGCGCCGGGTCGTCCTCCGGGCCCTCGAGGCCATGCGGTCCACCCCCGACGTCGCCTTCTACCTCCTGCCGGGAAACCACGACCCGCTCGACGCGGCGTCCGTGTTCCGGTCGAAGACCTTCGTCGACAACTGCCCGGCGAACGTGGTCGTGATCCAGGACTGCAACCCGATCCCAGCGGGCGATGGCATCGAAGTCGTCGGAGCCCCCTGGCCGACCAAGCGTCCGTTGGTCGACCTCGTCGCCGGGGCCGTGTCGGGGTTGCCCGCCGACGGGAGCCTCCGGGTGGTCGTCGGGCATGGCTCCACCGACACGCTCTCACCCGATCCGAACGACCCCGCGCTCGTCGCCCTCGGCGGCCTCGAGGCGGCGCTCGCCGCCGGGAGCGTGCACTACGTGGCCCTGGGCGACCGGCACTCGACGACCGAGGTGGGCACGACCGGTCGGATCTGGTACTCCGGAACGCCCGAGCCCACCGCCTACGACGAGATCGATCCCGGCAAGGTGCTGATCGTGGAGCTCTCTGCCGACGCGGTCTCGGTCGAACACCACCAGGTCGGCACATGGCAGTTCGTGCGTCAGGACTTCGACGTCACCGGCCCCGAGGACTGCCTGAAGGTCGAGCACTTCCTCAACGAGATTCCCGACAAGGCCAGAACGATCGTCAAGCTGTCGTTGGTGGGGCAGCTGTCCCTGGCCGACATGGACCGGCTCGAGACCTCGCTCAGTCACGCGTCCGACCTCCTCGGCTCCCTGGAACGCTGGGAGCGTCGCAGCGACCTCGTCGCCCTGCCCGACAGCAACGATTTCGGAACGCTCGGGCTGTCGGGGTTCGCAGCAGCGGGGCTCGACGATCTACGCGAGGTGGGCTCCGGGACGGGGGAAGACGCCCAGACGGCCCGTGACGCGCTGGGACTCTTGTACCGGTTGGCCCGGACATCGGTGGACACGTGAGGATCCATCGCATCACGCTGCGCAACTACCGCGGCGTGGGCCGGTCCGAAGTGTCGTTCCCGGCCCAAGGTGTCACCATCATCGAAGGGGACAACGAGGTCGGCAAGACCTCGCTCTCCGAAGCCATCGACCTGTTGCTGGGAGAGCGGGACGATTCGACCAAGCAGCGGGTACGGGCCGTCAAGCCCATCCACAAGGATGTGGGTGCCGAAGTCGAGATCGAATTGTCCACCGGCCCGTACCGCTTCGTCTACCGCAAGCGCTGGCACAAGCAACGCGAAACCCTGCTCGAGATCCTCGAACCGCAACGGTCCCAGCTCACCGGGCGCGAGGCCCACGACAAGGTCCGCGCCATCCTCGACGAGACCCTCGACGAGGCGCTGTGGGATGCCTTCCGGCTCCGGCAGGGCACGGCGCTCGAGCAGGCCGCGTTCGCCGGTGGCTCCCTCGGGCGCGCCCTCGACCGCGCCGCCGGTGGTGACGCAGCCGGCGACCGTGAGGATGATCTGTGGGAGCGCATCAGCGCGGAACGCGACAGGTACTGGACCGCCACCGGCCAGGTGAAGGCAGAGCGCACGGCTCTGGCCGCCCGGGTCGCCGACGCCGCCACGCGGGTGGCGACGTTGGAAGCCGAACTGCGTTCGCTCGACGACGACGCCGCTTCGGTCGACCGCCTGTGCGATGAGGCGAAGGTCCTGCGCGACAGGAAGCGCGCCTACAAGAAGAGCGAGGACGAACTGGCCGTTCAGTTCGAAGCGATCCAGAGCCGGCGCAGCGACGTCACCCGGCTGGAAGGGTTGCGCGACACCGCTCTGGCCCAGCGGGACCACGTGCTCGGCCTCAAGAATGTGCGCGCCGATCTGATCCGTCGCGTGGCCGGGACTGCGGCCGCCGTTGCCGCCATTGAGTCGCACATGGCAACCGCTGTCCCGGCGCGCCAAGAGGGCAAGGCGATTCTGGGCGCACTGCACGAACAGCTCGATGCCGTCAAGGAACAGGCGGCGCACGCCGAGACCAGCCAGCGCCGGGCCATCGCCGACCGCGACTTCCTGCGCCAGCACATTGAGGTGGCGCAGCTCTCGGAGCGGCTGGCCCGGGCAACCGACGCCATGCGCCGGCGCGACGAGGCCCAGACCGTCCTCGACTCGGCCTTGGTGGATGACGCGTTGGTCGAGCGCATCGAAGCCGCCGACATCGACGTGGCACGGGCCGAAGCGGCCGCGACGACGGGTGCGGCGTCCCTCGCCGTCCATGCCGTAGCGGATGTGGAGCTCGAGATCGATGGAGAGCTCGGCGCCCTGGTGGCGGGTGCGGCGCGCGAGCTCATGGTGGACGGCTCCACCGAACTGTGCGTGCCCGGTGTGATCCGCCTCGTGTTCAACGCCGGCGCAGAAGCGCAGGCACTGGCCGATCGGTTGGCGGCGGCACGTCGTGCCTTTTCGGCGCTGTGCCACGAGGGCGGCGTCGCTGACCTGGCCGGGGCTCGTCTTGCCGCCACGGCGCGCAACGAGGCGGCGCGCACGCTCGTCGAGACGGAGAGGTCGATCAAGGACGACCTGCGCGACCTCTCGGTCGACGCGCTGACCCACAAGGTGTCCGGGCTGACGGAGCGGATCGCCCAATACCGCGCCGATCGTCCGGCGGAACCTCCGCTTCCGGCGGATTACCGCGCGGCCGAGAAGCAGGCTCTCTGCGCAGAGCGCGCGCTCCAGCAGCACCGGGAGCAGCGGGACCGCCTCGAAAAGGACGTGGCGCGGGCCAAGGATGAACTGCAGGCCCTCGACCTAGGCGACGCCAGCACCAAAGCCCGGCTCGAGCAAGCTCGAATCGCCGCCGCCCAAGAGCAGCATGCCCTCGACAAGGCTCGCAGCGAGACTACGGACGAGGAGCTCGAGCAGAATCTTGCGGCGCGCGAGGCCGCGCTGACGGCCCGGGCCGCCGAGCTGTCCACAGTGCAGGCCCAGCTGGCGGCACAGGACCCCGTCACGGTCGAAGAGCTGCTGGACAACACCCGCGCCGCGCAAGGACGTCTGGCCGGCGAGTTGCACGAGAACGAAGCCACCGTGCGTGACCTCCGCACGAAGTTGTCACTGCTCGGTGAAGGCGGCCTGGCGAACCAACTGGACATGGCCAAGTCCGAACTAACGCACCTCAGCGTCTCCTACGAACAGTTGGAAGCGCGCGCGGCTGCGGCGAAGCTCCTTTATGACACCTTCGCGCGCCGGCGGACCGAGGCCCATCATCGCTACGTCGCCCCGTTCCGCGACGGGATCGAGTCTCTGGGTCGACTCGTGTTCGGCCCAACCCTCCAGATCGACCTGGCCGATGACCTGAGCATCAAGCGCCGGACCCTGGACGGCGTCACGCTCGACTTCGCCGACCTGAGCACAGGAGCCAAGGAGCAGTTGGGGATGATCAGCCGGCTGGCCTGCGCGTCCATCGTCGCCGCCGACGGTGGCGCACCGGTCATTTTCGACGACGCGCTCGGGTGGAGCGATCCGCGAAAGCTCGAACGCATGGGCGCTGCCATCTCCAAGGCCGGCCGCTCATGCCAGATCATCGTGCTCACGTGCACGCCGGGACGCTATGCCAGTGTGGGTGACGCCTCCGTCGTCCAGCTCGCCAGCTGATAACCGTTCTCGTACCGCCGCACGGACCAGTCTGATGAACGCGCCCGTCGCGGGGCGGTTGGCGGGGTCAGGGCGGTCAGGCCGGCGGCGGTTGGGGCGGTTGGGGCGGTTGGGGCGGTTGGGCGGGGGCCGGGGTCGCTCGACCACATTCGCCATGCTGGCC
>Ga0182012_10004782_pt1 | contig 14060 bp, 10 predicted proteins | sample 612S2SmetaG_FD_120486 | JGI IMG/M metagenome (GOLD analysis project Ga0182012, IMG submission 120486) | Permafrost microbial communities from Stordalen Mire, Sweden - 612S2S metaG | ecosystem: Environmental > Terrestrial > Soil > Wetlands > Permafrost | place: Sweden: Stordalen | collected... | reverse complement strand
GTTCGTACCTGAAGTAAGGGTTGACCAAGCCGAGGAACCGCTGCCGCCCGACCCAGTCCCGCAAGGCGAGCCGGCGTCGACAACGTTTCCATTCGCATCCCATTTGGCGCAATTGCCGCTAACGCCGGTAGCCGTACCGCTGACTGTTTTGCTGCCAGTTCCGGTAAAGCTAAGCGCTGCTTGAAACGCGCTAGTGGATTGGGTGGCCGCTGTACCCAGACCTAGATTGGTGCGGGCGGTGGCGGCATTAGCCAAGTCGCTCAAGTTGTTTGCTTTTTGAAGGACTGTTCCTGCCAGGTCATAGCTGCCGATGGACGGGGTGGCCGGCGAAAATTGCTCGACGTTCTCCCATGCCTGTTTCAGATCATTGTGGCCGACGTTATTGGGATGCAAGGAATCGGCCATATCGGCGATGCCGGAGGAGTTGTAGCAGACGCCGCTGACCACTGACGTGCATAGATAGTTTCGAACGTTTACAAAATAGACAGCGAGACCATCACCGGCTAGCAGATTCACGTCGGCCAAAGCGTCGGCATTGTAGGCGGACGTGGTGGCGGAATTGGCGTCGCCGTTTTGCCGGGGAATACCGCCCACATATACATGCGGGGCACCATAGGTGGCTTGCGGTGAAGTTGTGCCAATTGCACCAATGTAAACCGGGTTGCTTGCCGACGTTGCGGAAGTGACTACGAATTTGATGGTGTGAGAACCAGCGGCCAAGCCGGGCACGCGAAGCAGATTCCAACCGTAGGTCTTGTGCAATTGAACCGTGTTGATGGCCGGATTGGTGGCCGTGGTGAGTGGTGTCGTTGCGCCGCCATCGACAGAATATGTGAAAGTGCCGCCGCTCGAATCTTGGTTGTAATACCAGGCGTACAGCGGACCACCAGAAGTATTGATGGTGCAGCTTTTGGTCGACCCACTTGCCGTTGAGTATTCACCGTTGGCGCTAGCAGACCAGCCGGTGATGGCAGTCCAGGTGCCGGTGTCCGTGCAATTGGTTGAATTTGCCGCGAATTTGTTGGAAACGGCGATCCATGAAATGGCGGCCTTGTGGCAGCCTTGAAAAATCGGTTCATAGGCGCCGGTGCCTTCACTGTTGGCGTCGTTTGTACCGATCAACATTGTGTAGATTGCGTTATTGTCCGCAGTGGTGTTGTCGTAGAGAAAGGTTTCGCTGTTGGTGATATCGCAAGCTTGACTCTGACTGATGCCGCGGTCAATGACGGTAGCGCGCTCATCGGCGCCGAGCAAATAAGGATAGCCGCAAGCGCTGGGGCTGGAGTTGGAGCCTAAGTTGTTGTTACAAGTGCCGGTTGTGAGATAGCCCCAAGTGATGGAATCGCCCTCTGCGATGTGAGTAGACGACTGGAGCACGGTGCTGCCAATGGTGTGGTTCGGCCACGCGCCGGTTACCGTCATGTTGCTACCAGCAACGAGCGAAGGTGCTGCTGTTCCGGTGCCGCCTCTGGAGACGGGCACCGTGGGTAGCGCCGAAGTGGAAAGAGTGCCGCTGGTGATGTTGGCGGCGTTCGTTGTGTCTGTAATCGCACTTGGCGCCAAGCCGCTGATATCGGCGGCGGTAGGTTGCGAAAGAGAGGGAACGCCGTTAGCGGCGATGGCGTTGAGCCATTGATGTGCAACGGCTGTTGCGGCTTGAATACCACCGAGAGATGTTGTAGACGGATTCGGTAAACGTGCAGCCGAAAGAGTGCCGCTGGTGATGTTGGCGGCGTTCGTTGTATCGGTAGTCGCACTTGGCGCCAAGCCGCTGATGTCCGCAGCAGTAGGTTGCGAAAGAGAGGGAACGCCGTTAGCGGCGATGGCGTTGAGCCATTGATGTGCAACGGCTGTTGCTGCTTGCACACCACCGAGAGATGTTGTAGACGGATTCGGTAAACGTGCAGCCGAAAGAGTGCCGCTGGTGATGTTGCTGGCGTTTGTGGTATCGGTAGTGGCCGAAGGTGCAAGACCTGTTACTCCATTCGCAGGCACCGATGTTGCCGTAATGATACCTGTTCCGGTGGGCGCTAAACTAGCGCCTGAACCGATCAGCAAAGTTGCGCTGGTGTTGGTTCCGCCGGTGAGATTGGTGAAAGTGGTGGTGCCTACCGTCGAGATCGCGGAGATAGCTGAGCGGACCGACTTCTCCGTTGGAATGTTGCTGTCGGAACCTGGTGAGCCTACAGTAGTGACAACGCCGAGACCGGCTGATAGAGCCGTGCCAGTTGTGTTGCTGTATTGAGCTACATTGCCGACCGTGGTGGTAACCGGTGCTGTGAGTCCGCTGCCGCCGCTACCTGAACCGCACGGTGCTCCCGCGTCGATCACGTTGCCATTGGCGTCCCATTTGGCGCAATTGTTTGCGCTGACGGTGCCGGTGGAACTGGCTGTTTTCGTACCGGTGCCGGTGAATGTAAGCGGCGATTGGTAATTCAAAGTGGGAATATCCCCGGCCACCAAGGTGTGTCCGCTGACGGTAGATCCGTTGCCGTTGTAAAAAGCAAATTGTCCGTTATTGGCGGTTAAGACTGTGCCGACGGTAGAGCCACCGCCGCCCGCGAGTACCGTCCAGGTGTTGGCCGGCGAGCAGAGGTACAAATTCTGGCCCGGGGCATTGTTGGTGTTAAAGAAAAATTCGCCCACCTTGCAACTTGCGGGCAACGCGGTTCCAGACTTCGCTGGAATGGTAGAGGCGGCACCAGAAAAATCAACGTTTTTGGTTTGCGTCCGCACGTCCACCATGGTCTGGCCGTGTAACGAGGAGACCAGCCACAGGAGAGCAGCTAATTGGTGTGTCTTCACAAAACTAAAATTCCTTTTGTTAACTAGCGCGCCAGCCCGCCAAAGAAACCGGACGAAGCATCGCTTCTGAAAGAAGTTTGGCGAACGCGCGTGCGAGGCTATTGGGTAATTTTCAGTTAAGTGGTTGATAACAATCGAAATATAGATTTTGCAAAACTTGTGACTCACTTTTCGGGGGGAGAATTTGGGCAGGCGGTCCGAGCCGGTAGGAGCCTCGCCTCGCCTGGCGGAATATAAGGGGAGCCGGGAGTTAGGAGTTGTGTCCAAGGGGCCCGCTCCCTCGGCGATTCGATGGCGATTTTACTGCGGGTTCAAAAGGAAAAAATTGCCTGGGACTACCAGACTTTTTCCGTCCATTAAATATTTCCCACTCGGAGAGCGGGAAAAATGTGCGATGGGGAGGCCCGACGAGCGCATTGCGTTCGCTGAATATTTGCCTGATGCGGCTTGCGTTTGGGTGGACGGCCGTAAGTCACTGGCTGCGGCTGGGTTAGCGGTTTCGAAATATTTTGCAAAACTTGCGAACGGCTTGATGCGTCCGGCGCTTACATAAGCAGGTGTTCTGTCGCTTCTGGAAGCCTACATTTGTAGCGGGTGCCCCTCGTTTGCTCAGGGTTCCGCTTCGGCATTCGGGACTAGAGCTTTACGTCGAACGATAGCTTCTGAATCATGGCATCGAGCTTGGCGTTTTCAGCCTCGATTTGGGAATCGAGTTGGGCGGTTTCTTTTTGCAGTGTGGCCAGGCGAGTTTCCTGGTCGTTGAGTTGTTGGGTGTAGCGCTGCAAAAGTTGTTTCTCTTCGGGCGTGCCTTTAAGAGCCTTGATGTTCTCGCGGAGGCGTTGCTGGTCGTCGAAGATTTTTTGGGTTTCTTCGTCTCGGGTGTTTTTCTGGCCGGTCAGGGCGATGACAACATTTTTCTGCGCCAAGACCTCTTCGAAAGCACTCTGGATGGCTGGCGTGATGGTGCGGCCGGTGGCGAACTGTGCGACTTGCTCATGCGAAAGATTGGTAAGCGCGTAGTTTGCGTTGATGGGCCGCGCTTCTTCGACGACGAGGGAGGCGGTCTGTTTCGAAGGCACTTCGAGGCGGAAGCGTAAATAGTCAACGGTGGTTTCGACGGGCAGCGGCTCACTCTTCAGTTCAAAGCCGTTGCGGACGGGGTGCTCAATGATGATGCTGCGCGGCGCAGAGTCTTCGTTGCGGAAGGTGTAGGTTTTCTTTTCGCGGACTTCGCTGGTTTGCACCATATTTCCTTTGCTGATGACGACACGCGAGACGCGCCGATTTTCTGAGCCGATGCGTGAACTGGCGTTGACCGCTAGATCGGTGGCGTAGGAGAGGAGACGTTTCTCACCCGGGCGGATGGGATCGAAAATGCCTTCGCCGGAGAATGTTTCGTCTTCGAGAATGCTGACGCTGCCGCCATCGAGAGTGAGGCCGGTGGTGTTGGTTAGCCAAACTGCACGTTCAGGGCGTGGGAGGCGGTTGCGTTCATTCCAGATGGAAACCTTTTCGGCGTTGATGGCGGATTGGACGATGGGGACGAGGGCCGAGCGATTTTTGAGGATGGTGATGGGGTCTTTGAGTTTGTATTCGAAGAGATCGCCGATTGCTTGGCTGAGAGCGGCAGCCTCGGCGGCGGCGCGGGCATCGCCGATGTGGTAAGAGCCCGCTCCCATGCCTCCGCCCGCACCGGTACCGTAGCCATTCCCAGTGCCGCGGCCCACGGATCCGAGTGCGGCGCCTCGGCCAAGAGCACGGCCGGTGCCGACGGTTAGAGAAGAATTAGTTGAGCTCATCAGAGCGTTGGACAGTTGTTCTTGAACCACCACGGTTTGCGTGGCACTGCCCACTTGAAGGGAAAGGTTCTGTTGCACAGGGTTGCCTGGCAACACCGTAATGCCCTGAACTTCGGAGCGGCTGAACCCCGGCGCTTCGACAGTGAGGCGGATGGTGCCGTTGGGTATGGATGAGAGTTGGTAGTTACCGTTGCTATCGGCGGTCGTTACGGCGAGCTGTGTTCCGTTCGTATCCAAAGCTTTGACGACCGCTCCGGCGATTGGCGAGCCTGAGGGGTCGGTGATCAAGCCACTGAGCTGTGCCTGCCCGGCGTTGAGCGTGGATTCGTAGGTCTGTGGAGTGGTGGAGACGGTATCGGGAAGAGCGATGGTAGGTCGTTGGGCGTAGTAGGGCTGCGACAGATTCTGGATGAACGACTGAGGCGCTCCGGCGACGAGGGAGAGGGAAACATTGTTCCAGTCTTCACCGACGACGTTATCGACGATGGCCCAGCCTTGGAGGAGCGGCGATTTTGTGGGTTGGGAGTTCAAGACAAGCCGGTAAGTCGATTTCCAAACGGGAACTTCGCTGATATAACTCACATAAAGGGAGCGGTCGCCGGTGCCCTCGGTCGAGATCAACATGTTTCTTACATCAGGTTGACGTTCGGAGGAGACAAGATCGAGATAGTGGTCGATCTTGCCGGTGAGGCCCGGTTCTAGGAGACGGACGGAGAAGGACGGAGAAATTTCGGAGGTGCGGATTTCGCCGGAATCGGAGATGAGTGTGAGGTAGTCAAGTTCGGTGCTGAGGCCGGCGGAGACGCGCGTTTTTCGTTCGGTGCTAAGCAGTCGGCCTGACATGACTGCGCCGCCGTTTCGAACCTCGATCTTGGTGCCGCGGAGGTTGGAGAGAACGTCGAGGAGTGAAGGCTTTTCACCTAGAGGCAAGCGGAGATCGCCAAGTTGGCGGTTTATGGGATTGGCTGTTCCGTAGGCGACGCCCGAGATGCGGCCGCCATTCAGATCGAGAACCGTAAGCGACTTGAGGACGTCGTTGAGTTGGCTGGAGGTGAAAGAGACGGAGACCGATTCATTGCCGCGGACACTACCGACGTGCTCGAAATAACCGACGCCGTTCTTGAATAAGACGACGCGTTTGATGGGTAGTTTGTCTTGGGCTGTCAAGACGAGAGAGGTGGCAAGCAGTAGGGAGATTAGCGGTCGAAGCAAGGCGGGGCTCCTTTGGGATAGGGATGTGGTGTGGACGGAGGTGCGGGGATATAGGTTTCAGGGAAAGGGGACGTTCAGGCCGTCCCCTTTTCTTTGGCTAGCTTAATGCCTGATCGAGATCCCAGATCAGATCTTCGATATCTTCAAGACCGACGGACAAACGTACCAGTTCAGGAGTGACACCGGCCGCTTGTTGTTCGGCCAAGCCGAGTTGTTGGTGCGTGGTAGAAGCCGGGTGAATGACAAGGCTGCGCGCATCGCCAACGTTCGCCAGATGCGAGAAGAGTTTGAGCTTGTTGATAAAGCGCTTGCCCGCTTCATAGCCGCCTTTCACGCCGAACGAGAAGACAGCGCCTGATCCCTTGGGCGTGTATTTCTTAGCCGTGGCATTGTAGGGACTGTCGGGCAGGGAAGCGTACTTGACCCAATCCACCTGAGCGTGACCCTTCAGGTGTTGCGCGACGGCGAGTGCGTTTTGCAAGTGGCGATCCATGCGCATGCCGAGCGTCTCGATACCTTGTAGAAACAGGAATGAGTTGAAAGGACTCACGCAAGGGCCGAGATCGCGCAGGCCTTCGACGCGCGTTTTGATGATGAAGCTGATGGCGCCAAAAGTGTCCCAGAACTTCATGCCGTGATAAGCGCGGGCCGGTTCAGTGAAGTCGGGGAACTTGCCGTTGTTCCAAGGGAATTTGCCGCTATCGACAATGATGCCGCCGATGGAGTTGCCGTGACCTCCCATGAATTTCGTTAGCGAGTGGACAACAATGTCTGCGCCGTAATCGATGGGCCGCGTGACATAGGGAGTGGCGAAGGTATTATCGATGACGAGGGGCACGCCGTTGTCGTGGGCGATTTTGGCGACTGCTTCAATGTCGAGCACGTTGCAGCGTGGATTACTGATGGTCTCGCCGTACAGTGCTTTGGTTTTGGGCGTGATGGCTTTGCGGAAGTTTTCGGGATCGTCTGGTTCGACAAAGGTGAAGTCGTAGCCGAGGCGGCGCATGGTGCAGTCGAACTGCGTGAAGGTGCCGCCGTAGAGCGTGCTGGAGGCGACGATGTGATCGCCGGGCGCGGCGATCGTGGTAAGCGCGAGAAATTGTGCGGCTTGACCGCTGGCGAGGGCGAGAGCGGCGACACCGTTTTCGAGAGAAGCGACGCGCTCCTCTAAGACAGCCGTGGTGGGATTCATGATGCGCGTGTAGATGTTGCCAAATTGCTGAAGGGCGAAGAGGCGCGCGGCATGGTCGGTATCGTCGAAGGTGAACGACGTGGATTGATAGATGGGTACAGCCCTTGCGTGCGTGGTGGCGTCGGGGTCGTAGCCGGCGTGAAGAGAACGAGTGTTGAAGCCCAACGGGCGTTCTATGTCTTTGAGCATAAGAGACAGAATATCGAAGACAAAATGCAAATGGCCCGAATTCTCTTGCGAGAGTCGGGCCATTTTGCGGTTTTGTGAAGAGTTACTTGCTGGGCGTGGCAGCCGGGACGGGCGTCACGGCCGTTTTCACTTTCTTCACATGATGCTTTTTTGTGACTTTCTTGGTTGATGTTGTAGCGGGCGCAGTGGTGTTCTGCGCTTTGGGGGCCTTCGGGGCAGCCAGAATGGCCACTGCCGACAGTAAAGCGATGCTGATGATCTTTTTCATTTTCGTTTCTCCTGTGTGTGGCGGATCGTTGTTTGCCCGCTCACAATCCTACTTTGCCTGGAATTGCCCGGCGGCGCCATCACGTGGATAAGCGAATTATGGCTAAGGAAGTTAATGAAAGAAGCTACACCTTGACCCAGGCACGTTTGTCGGAACTTTCGCTCACCTTCTCAAGAAGGATCATGCCGCGCAAGCCATCTTCGAATGTGGGATAGTCTACAGGCGCTGAAGCATCGGCAACCTTTGCATAGAACCGTTTGAAGATTTGTTTGTGCGAATCGTCATAGCCTTCGCTGTGGCCACCGGGGAGATCCGCAAAGCCGGCAGCTTCGGGATAGAAGAGCGACGCGTCTTTAAGAACAGTTTCGTTCGGTTCGTTGCGATGACCTATCCAGAGCGTGTCGGGTTGTTCCTGGTTCCAGGCAACGCCCGCTTTGGTGCCGAAAATCTCGAAAGCGAAATGATTCTTCGAACCGGCAGACATCTGGCTCACGGTGAAGGCACCGCGGGCGCGCTCGCCCATGTGCAGCATCACCATGCCGAAGTCTTCGGTATTGATGGGGAACGATTCGTAATCGCTGGGCGCCAACTTCTTGCCCGAGAACGTTTCCACTGAACCCTTGGGCTTTTTGCGGGTCTTATGAAATATCATCAGATCGGCGCAGACTTCGGTGATGGCGAGGCCGGTCAAGTGCTGAATCATGTCCATCCAGTGTGAACCGATGTCGCCCATGACGCGCAGCTTGCCGTTGAACTTGGCATCCAGACGCCAGTTCCAGTCGGTGTCATAGAGCAGCCAGTCTTGTGAGTATGTTCCTTGCACAACCAAAATTTCGCCAAGGTCGCCGTGCGCAATCATCTGTCGCATCTGCTGCACCACCGGGTAATAGCGCAAATTGTGTTGAACGCAATTGACGGCATTCCTCGCTTTAGCGGCGGCGACGAGTTGGCGCGCTTCGTCCGATGTCATGGTGAGAGGCTTCTCGCACAGCACCGCTTTGCCGGCGTCGATGGCCGCGAGGGCCATGGGGCAGTGGTCCACGTTGGGCGTGCAGATGTGCACTGCGGCAATTTCTTTGTTGTCCAGCACGTCCTTCAGATTGGCGGTGGCGAAGGGAATGTAATTGGTGTCGGCGAATTTCTGTGCCGTTTCGGGGCGGCTGCCAACGACAGCCGCGACCTCCACGTTCCCCAGGCGGCGCACATTCTCGGTATGCACCTTGCCCATAAAGCCTGTTCCGATGATCGCTGTTTTTATCTTCTTCATCTTGGTTCCGAACGTTAGTATATGCGAAAGAACTTTCTTGGTAGTCTAATTCGAAGGTAGCTTTTGGTGACCGTGGTTTTTCGTGGTAAACGAATTCGTTTCGAAAGGCGCGCGCGACGGGCGCCGGCCACGCCACAAAATATTGCGCTGGCGGCCGCCGCATTGCTTACGCCTTGCGCGCTGGTAGCGTTTACTGTCACCTGTTGGTGCGTGGCGGCTGATATGCAATGGACGTCTGGCTTCTTCGTCTCGCGCGGAATTTTTTCGCATTGGCAAAGTTGGTTGCTGGCGTCTGCGCTGTTGCTCTTGGTGTCGCGTCTGCTGTCGCAGTGCGTCGACGAAAGCGAATGAAAGTACTACGGGTACGGTCAGTTTCTCTTTGCTCTGTTGCACTCTCATGACAGACACAATTTGTGCCACCGCCGAACATCTGGTTATCCATATTCGCTATGAGCTTTCATCTAAACGGCGGCTAGTATGTTTTGCTAAGATGTTGATAGACCAAAAGATTTCCTTACCGGAGAACTTTTGGCCTCTGACATGCATCTACATGTCAGAAGGTTAATCTCGATGACTGTTGAGCCAAGATCTACTGCGGTTGCGATTCGGGCAGAGAACTCACGTTCCTGGCCCACAGCAGTACTACAAGGTAGTGTATTTATTTTAGAACGCGTTGGCGTATGGGCTGCCGACACTGCACAGCAATTTGGTGCAATGGTGGCGGCTCTAATGGGACCTGCGGTGTTGTCCGTGTATGCCTTTGTGGCCTGGAGTTTAGCCGCAAATTTAGGTTGGACCGATACGTTTGTCTTCAAGACCGGACCACTGTCGAATTGGATGATTTGGATGGGATTGGCCGTGCTGGTAAGTTTGGCTGCGGGTGTCCTGCGCAAGCGTTCCCGGACGGACGAACAATAACGGAAACAAATTAATTTTGAAAAACGGCACGTCTTTGCGGGCGTGCCGTTTTTCTTTGTTATCCTCAAGAACAAGGAAACCGAGAGCAGTTCAATGTCACTCAGTTCGCGTTCCTACGTGAATCGGTATACGCCCTCCAACCGCTTTCCCGTGGGCGTTAAGTGGTTGCTGATCGTCAACAGCGTTCTTTTTGTGCTGCACTGGCTGGGGCCACCGCTCAGTCTGATTTTAAGGCAATTTGCTTTAATTCCGGCGCAGGCCCTGATGGGGTTGCGTGTTTGGCAGGTGTTCACCTACATGTTCATCCACGCGGACGTGTGGAACTTAGTGTGGAACATGCTAGCGCTCTGGATGTTCGGCGCCGAACTGGAGCGAACCTGGGGCACACAAAAATTTGTCCGTTTCTACCTGACATGTGGCGTGATCGCCGGGCTAGCGGTCATTATTTTGACGTACGCCTTCGGCCAGGAATCTAGAGCCATCGCCTTTGGGTCAAATGGCGCGATTTATGGGTTGCTGGCGGCGTACGCCATCGTCTTTCCGGATGCCACGCTACTTTTCGGATTCCTGATTCCGATGAAGTCGAAATACTTTGTGCTGATTATCGGCGCATTGGTGTTTTTCCGGCAGTTCCCGCCGTCGCTCGTTGATGTTGGTTTGCTGACTGGTATGGTTGCGGGCTATCTGCTTCTACGCGGCAGCAAACTGCAGAGTCAGATTCGCCAACCGCTGATGGCTGGCTACAAGGATTGGAAACTGCGGCGGGCGCGCAAGAAGTTTGAGGTCTATTTGAAAAGACGCGATTCCGGTTCCGACCGCTGGGTTAATTGAGAGATTCTGGTAGCCTCTCTGCGGTTTGATCCGTCCATAATAGGAAGAATAACCATGAGGCATCCATTATTACTAGGGGCGTTGAGCCTCGCGATCATCAGTTTTTCACCGAAGCAGTTGCCGGCGCAGGAAGGCCCGCAATCGCAAAGCACCGATTCTGTAGCGAAGCCCAAAAAGCCCGCGGCCACGCCAGATGAAGCGCCTCCCGCCGAGAAAGCTCCCATCCCTTCAGAGTTCAAGAAGCCCAAAGATCCCGCTGCAGCCGGAGATATCCCGACGTATCGCACAACTGCCAATACCGTGGTGGTGGATGTGGCCGTGATGGATGACCACAACAACTTTATTCCCAAGATCCCGCAGGGGGCCTTTCGCATTTCAGAAGACGGCGTTCCGCAAAAGGTCACCACGTTCGGCCAGAGCGAAGCGCCCATGACCATTTGCATGTTGATTGAATTTAGCGGACGCTTTCAAGCGTACTGGAGCCAAGGTTGGGCCGAGACACTCAACGCATCTTATGGTTTTCTTGAAACGCTGAAGCCTGACGATAATGTCGCAGTGGCAACGTACGATTTGCGTACCACCATCCTTTCGGATTTTTCACCGGATAAACGCCAGGCCGAAGAAGCTATGGCTCGCTTGCGGATACCGGGTTTTAGTGAATCGAACGTGTTTGACGCGTTGACCGATATGGCCGACCGCATGTCGGGCATTGAGAGCCGTAAAGCGATTCTGCTGATTGCGACTGGTTTGGATACGTTCAGCAAACTGACATTCGACAAGGCGCGCAAGTCTTTGCAGGAATCCGGCGTGCCAATTTATACGGTTAGCATCTTGCAGATTGCCCGCATAGGTTTGGAAGGCCGCGGCGGCATGGGCGCGCAAATGATGAATATGGATTTCCTGCAAGCAGATAACGAGATGAAGACGTTTTCGAAAGAAACGGGAGGGTTGAGTTTCTTTCCGCGCTTTCCGGGTGAGTATCCGCAAGTGTTCCGCCAGATTGAGACTGCGTTGCGGCAACAGTACTCGTTGTCATACCACCCAACCAACGTGGCGCGCGATGGCAAGTTCCGCCGCATCAAGGTGGAACTTGTCAATCCAGAAACCAACGAGCCTTTTCGCATTGTGGATGGGAAGAACAAGCCCATTAAATATCAAGTGATTGCGAAGACCGGCTACAAAGCGCCGCGCGAAGTGGAATAACGCCTGCGAAAAATCTCAATGAATTCGTTGTCAAGCACTAGATGTGTCTTGCTTTGAATTCGATAGAGGGTGATTGACACTTAATGAGAAGACTGTTACCTTCATGAAGTTCGATGCGATCCGTTTCTTCTCAACGCGCCCCCTCAGACGCTCTAATTCTCCTGGTCGATGACAATCGCGACGGTGTGATTGCACGCCGATCCGTCCTGGAAGAGTTGGGCTATCAGGTCGTCACAGCCTGCTGTGGCTTAGACGCCCTGCATTTACATGAGCAGCGCAATCCCGACTTGGTCATCACCGACTATCGCATGTCTCCTATGGATGGTCTTGAGTTGATCGCACACCTGCGGCAGCGTGGGTTTCAAAAGCCGATTATTCTGCTGAGCGGTTTTGCCGAAACGCTAGGCATGCGTTCTGAAAACACCGGCGCCGACGTGGTGATTCAGAAGAGTTCCAATGAAGTGGCTAATCTTGTGCGGTATACGAAGAAGCTGCTCACTCCCAAAAAGCCGGCAGGCACGCAAGGGAAGAGTAAAGAATCTTACGTTCGCAGTACTAGCGACGTTTCCTAGTTCGCAGTACGTTAGTAGCGCTGCACAAAAATCTTGGTAAAGCCCGCATTGCGAAGTGAATCGCGCGTAGTGGAGAGTTCGCTAGTGTCGCGCATCGGTCCAATCAACACGCGGTATACATCGCTGGCACCTGGCTTGGCCACGGCATGGGCGTGAAACCCTTTCTTGCTCAAAACATCCGCTAACGCCTTTGCTTCTGTGTGACCTACGGCGGCTACTTGCAAAAAGGTTTGTCCGCTTTGCGGTCCAGCGAAGCTGTTTGTCGGTTTGGTGTGCGTAGCGGCCGGCGTTGGCGTAACCTTCGGGCCTGGAGTCGGCGGTCTAACTGGAGCCGCCTGCTCTTCAGGAACGGGCTCTTTCTTGGGAGCGCCCAGCACTGTTTCGTCCTTGGCCGCGGATGGAGTCATCACCGGCTCTGGAGGGGGCGGTTGCACTGTGCGCGTTTGCTCGTTGGCGGCAGGTTGGTCGCCGTTATCGCTTGCCGGCGGCAAGGCATGCGTCTCAAGGCTGGTGGCTGTGCTGGCGGCGGGATCTGTGGCTGATGCCGATATCACGGCAGGTTTCTTTTCGGACGAGTTGCGGCCCACCATGTAGCCGCCGGTGAACGCGATGCCTAGCAAAACGGCTAGCACGAAGAAAATAGCCAGCAGATGCCTGTTGCCAAGCAAGATCTCTGTTTCGTTTTCGCTGGTTGACGACATTTCTACCTAAAATTGTACTGAACTAATCATCGTCTAAAAACTATGACGCGCGCTACAGTACTTAAGTAAGCTATGAAAACCAACTTTCGATACGTCTTCGCTGCCCTGGTTGGCGGCGCAAGCGTGGTGGCGCTCGCCTTCGCGCAGAATGCACTGCCCGGCATGCCGCCTGTTCTAGATCCCAAGAATGTTTATTCCGCAACCGCCCCGGGTATGTTTTCGCCCGCGGTCGCAGGTTTTCCGACGCGTGTCTACGTTCCCAACACCAAGAGCGATACCGTTGATGTGATCGATCCGGAAACGTTCAAAATCGTGGACCATTTTGCGCTGCCGAAGAAAGGTGGCCGGCTGATGGAGCCGCAGCACATCATTCCATCGTGGGATTTGAAGAAGCTGTGGGTAGCACAGGATTTGGGTGATCAACTGACGCTGATTGATCCCGCCACCGGAAAGATGGGCGAGACGATTAATGTTGACGATCCGTACAATATGTACTCCACGCCCGATGGAAAATACGTTATCGTGATGGCAGAGCGCGAAAAGCGCATGGATTTTCGCGATCCCCAAACCATGAAGGTGGTTGCCCGCTTGCCGGTGGATTGCAAGGGCGTGAACCACGCCGATTTCACGCCCGACGGACGCATCATGATCGCGACCTGTGAATTTTCGAGCGAGTTGATCAAAGTGGATGTCGTGGCGAAAAAGGTTCTGGCGCATCTGCCTTTAACTCCAAAAGGGATGCCGCAGGATTGCCGCCTCACGCCCGATGGCAAGCACTTTTTGATTGCCAACATGGAAGCAGATGGCGTTCACGTGGTGGATGCTGAACCTTTCCGCCAAGTGGATTTCATCAAGACGGGCAAAGGCGCTCACGGTATTTACTTCAGCCGCGATTCGAAGTATGCCTATGTCTCGAATCGCGGAGAAGGCTCTGTCTCTCTCATCAACACCGAGACTCTCAAGCTTGACAGGAAGTGGACCATTCCTGGAGGTGGCAGTCCTGATATGGGAGGTGTCTCGGCTGATGGCAAGACTCTGTGGCTGTCGGGCCGCTATAACGGTGAAGTGTATGTGTTCGATACTACGACCGGCAAGCTGCGAGC
>Ga0182012_10004781_pt1 | contig 14061 bp, 12 predicted proteins | sample 612S2SmetaG_FD_120486 | JGI IMG/M metagenome (GOLD analysis project Ga0182012, IMG submission 120486) | Permafrost microbial communities from Stordalen Mire, Sweden - 612S2S metaG | ecosystem: Environmental > Terrestrial > Soil > Wetlands > Permafrost | place: Sweden: Stordalen | collected... | reverse complement strand
CGCTGACCCCTGACCCCTGATCTCTGTTCCCTGTTAGTCGATCTTGATTTTGCGCAGCAAGCGGAAGTCGGAGAGCATCTTGCCGGTGCCGAGCACCACCGAGGCCAGCGGATCGTCGGCCACGGAGACCGGGAGCCCCGTCTCTTCGCGAATGCGCTTGTCCAGATTTTTGATCAGCGCGCCGCCGCCGGTGAGCACAATGCCGCGGTCGCTGATGTCGGCCGAGAGCTCCGGAGGAGTGCGTTCGAGCGCAACGCGGATGGCGTTCATGATCACCGCCAGGCACTCGCCCAGCGACTCGCGAATCTCGCTGTCGTCAACTGTAATGGTCTTTGGCACGCCTTCAATCAAGTTGCGCCCCTTGATCTCCATGGTCAGCGGCTTGTCCAGCACGTAGGCCGACCCGATCTCGATCTTGATCTGCTCCGCCGTGCGCTCGCCGATCAGCAAATTGTATTTGCGCTTCAGATAATTGGTAATGGCCTCGTCCATCTGATTGCCGGCCATGCGCACGGAGCGCGAGTAAACGATGCCGCTGAGCGAGATGACGGCAATGTCCGTAGTCCCGCCGCCGATGTCTACCACCATGTTGCCCGAGGGCTCGGTAATGGGCAGACCTGCGCCGATGGCGGCCACCATGGCCTGCTCAACCAAGTAGACTTCGCTGGCCTTGGCGCGATAAGCCGAGTCTTCGACGGCGCGCTTTTCCACCTGCGTAATCTCAGAGGGCACGCCGATCACGATGCGCGGATGCACCAGCATCTTACGGTTGTGCGCCTTCTGAATAAAATAGTTGAGCATTTTTTCCGTGACCTTGAAGTCGGCAATCACGCCGTCCTTCATGGGCCGGATGGCGACGATGTTGCCGGGCGTGCGGCCAAGCATCTCCTTGGCCTCTTTGCCCACGGCTTCAACTTCGCCGGTGTTTTTGTTGATGGCGACGATCGAGGGCTCGTTGACCACGATGCCCTTGCCCGCCGCGAACACCAGCGTGTTGGCGGTGCCCAGGTCGATGGCCAAGTCGCTTGAAAACATGCTGAAAAGCGAGCGGAGCCCGTGCGTGCGCGATGAGCGCGAAGTATAACCGTTCAATGACATTGGGAAGTTGAATCTACCTCAACTGTATTGTACGGCCAGAGGCGTCCGGCTGCATCCTTTGGCCTGATTTCAGGCACTTTCCGTCCCTCGCGCCTCGCGATAGCGGCCCAGTTCCTTCACCATGGCGCAGTGACTGCGGAGGGCTTCCATGGCTTGCGTGGCCTCGTCGCTTGAGCCCATTTGGAAATCCAGGTAAAAGACGTACTCCCACGGGCTCCCGTGAATAGGCCGGGACTCGATCTTGGTCAGGTTTGTGCCTCTGGCCGCCAGCTCACTCAGCACCGCCACCAGGTAGCCGGGGCGGTTCACCCCGGTAAACGCCACACTGGTCTTGTTCGCCTCCGGATCGCTGACAGCGTCGGCACTTCTGCGTACGAGAAAAAATCGCGTGTAATTCTGCGGGTTGTCCTCGATTCCAGCTTTCAATATCTCCGCGCCGTAGTGGCGCGCCGCAGCTTCGCTGGCGATCGCTGCCTGGCGTTTGTCACCCAGCTCGACAACTTGCTTCACGCTGCCTGCGGTGTCGTAGTTGGAGACCGGCTGCATCTTCGGGTGCTCAACAAACAAGCGGCGGCACTGGGCCAGAGCCACAGGGTGGGAAAAGACGCGATCGATTTCATCGATCGACGCGCCGGCAACACCGATGAGATTGTGGCGGATGCGCAACAGCGACTCGCGCACTACCTTCACGTCATGCGTGAGCAGAAGATCGAAATGCTCGGCCACCGAACCGGCCAGGCTGTTTTCGATGGGAATGACAGCCGCATCTACCGTGCCTTTGGTGAGCGCGGCAAACACCTCGGCAGAGATCGAGCAGGGAACGATCGTCGCGTCGGGCGCCATTCTGGTTGCCGCGTCGTGGCTGAATGAGCCGGGTTCGCCCTGGATCGCGATCTTCATGCGGTTTTGTTATTCCTCAAAATGAATTCAAATGGAAAGTGGTACGATGAATTGCTTTCTCGCACAATCATACAGAGTTGGCATACAGAGTTGACGCGTTACGATCTCGCAACGCCGGCATGGAACGTCTTCAATGCCGCAGCAGGATATCTGCCGCAACAAAGCCCAGAAACACCGTCGCGATGACGCCGTTCATTGTGAAGAAGGCTGCATTGAGCCTGCTTAAATCGCGCGGCGAAACCAGGGAGTGCTCGTAGGCCAGCAGCAGTCCCACGGCAACGACGCCCAGCCATCCCGCCAGGCCAAAATGAAATAGCAGAGCAAACCACGCCAGCAGCGCCAGCATGGCAAGATGCATGGCCCTCGCCGTCCAGAACGCCGTCGCCACTCCGGCAGCCTTGGGCAGGCTGTAGAGATTTACCGAGCGGTCGTGCTCATAATCCTGGCAACTGTAAAGCACGTCGAAGCCGCCTGCCCAAAGCGTGACCGCAACAGTCAAAACCAGAATGCGCGGGTCGAGATTGCCGCGCACCGCGATCCACGCCGCTGAGGGCGCAAGGCCAAGCGCCAGGCCCAACCCCAGATGCGACCAGCGTGTCAGACGTTTTAAATAGCTATAGCCGAGCAGCACGATCAGGGCAACAGGGGACAGTAGAAGCGTGAGCCGGTTCAACTCGCCAGCAGCCGTAACAAATACCAACGCCGAAATCACCGTGAATCCCAGCACAAACTCGCGAGACAACAACCCGGCAGGAATCGCACGTGTACGAGTTCTGGGATTGGCAGCGTCCAGGTCGGCATCCGCCCAGCGGTTAAACGCCATTGCAGAGGAGCGCGCCGCCACCATCGCCACCAGAATCCAGCCCAGGGTGCGCAGGGCAGGCAGGCCATGGGCCGCCAGCAGCACCGCCGTCAGAGCAAAGGGCAACGCAAAGATCGAGTGCTCCCACTTGATCATCTCCAGCGTAGTGCGCGTTTTCGAGAGGATTCCCGGCATCAATGGCTCTACCTTCAAGTTTAATTGCACAATTCAGGCGCTGTATTCTGCCTAAAATGGGACCCCCAAAATGGGACCTTTGCCCGACCCAATACGAAACTGAACAACTATCTGTGACTCAAATCACATCATGCATAGGAATTCAGCCGATATAAACCTTGGAAAGCCTTGTTTTTTCAGAGCCAACCTAGAACCGCAAATCTTTCCCCGGAAATTGGACTTATGGAATTCGACCCCAAAGCATTTGTCGCCGATCCCGAACTGTTCAGCGCCCTTGAGACGCGGTGCGAACCGGTTTGCTGCGCGACAGAACAGCCTCTCTTCGAGCAGGGCGACCCGCCCGCAGGTGTTTACATCCTTCAGGGGGGCGAGGCCACTTTGTCTCTCAAAGGCGCGGACGGCCACCCGATTCTATCCCTGCTCGTCCATGCCGGCTCCCTGCTGGGACTTCCGGCTATCCTGGGCGGCCAGCCTTACTCCCTGACGGCGGTTGCCCGGCCAGGGGCCCAGGTAGGATTTGTCTCGCGGGATGACTTCAACCAGTTGATCCAGGACCATCCCCAACTTTCTTTCAAGATGCTTCAAGTGCTTGCTGCGGAGGTTCGCACCGCCCGCCAGGCTCTTTACTAACACGGCGTTCTCCAAACTCTCTGCCCCTCTCTGCTAAACTCACACGTTATGTTCCTCGCGTGTTTGCTTATCGCGGTATCGGCCTATCTGCTCGGGTCCATCCCCACCGGATACCTGCTGGTTCGGCTTTTCCGCAAGCAGGACATCCGCTCGATGGGCAGCGGCAACATTGGCGCAACCAATGTTTTACGCGCTGGCGGTAAAGGGCTGGGCGCTGCCACTTTTCTGCTCGACATGCTCAAGGGTTGTTGCGCTGTGTGGCTGGGCACACTCATCTGGAGCGGCATGATTTTGCTGATGCATGTAGTTCCCACAACGTCGCTGCGCGACTTTCAGGCGCTGGCGGCCTTGTCCTGCGTTCTCGGCCATATGTTCCCAGTATGGCTGCGGTTCAAGGGCGGCAAGGGAGTTGCCACGGGTTTTGGGGTTTTTCTGGTGGCTGCGCCGTGGGCGGCACTGGCCGCCATCGGCGTATTCTTTCTCGTACTCGCGCTCACCCGCTATGTCTCCCTGGCTTCGATTCTGGGCGCGGGCTGTTTTCCGGCATTCGCGTGGCTTCTCATTCGGGGTGACCGGCCGATCTTTTTTGTCGCCGTGCAGGTTACGGTGGCGCTGCTCATCATCGTCAAACATCACCAGAATATCCGCCGCCTGCTGGCGGGTACGGAATCCAAGTTTGGAGTGAAGAAACCCGCATGAGCCGCATCTTTGTCGTTGGTTCCGGCGCATGGGGAACCGCCATCGCCCTCTCGCTTCACCGCCGCGGCGGTCATCAGGTGACTCTGTGGGCGCACAGCCCCGAGGCCGCGGAGGAGATCGTTCGCGACGGCGAAAACAAGCTCTTCTTTCCAGGATTTCCGATTCCAAGAGATCTCGTTGTCACCGGCGACTGTGCCGCCGTGTGCGATGCCGACATCGTCGTCTCCGTGGTGCCGTCGGAGTTTCTGCGCTCCGTGATGGCGCGGCTGAGGCCTCATCTTCACGCTGGGCAGATCATCGTCAGCGCGACCAAGGGCGTGGAAGACCACACCTATCTGCGCATGACGGAAGTGATCTCGGAATGCCTTGCCGATGGGGCAGAATCTTCCCGCCTCACGCTGCCCGTGGGCGCCATGTCCGGCCCCAGCTTTGCGCAGGAAGTGGCCGAGGGCCAGCCGACCGCGCTCACCATCGCCTTCGATGACCCTGCCGTCGCCACACGCATTCGGGAAGAGTTCTCCTCCGAGACCCTCCGCCTCTATACCTCAACTGACGTGATTGGAGTGGAGCTAGGCGGCGCGCTCAAGAACGTCATCGCCATTGCCGCCGGTGTGGCCGCCGGCGTGGGCCTGGGCTACAACTCGACGGCTGCGCTCATCACCCGCGGCATCGTGGAGATCACGCGGCTCGCCATAGCCTGCGGCGGCCGCCGTGAAACCCTCGCCGGGCTCAGCGGCGTGGGCGATCTGGTACTCACCTGCACGGGCTCGCTGAGCCGCAACCGGACAGTCGGGCAAGCGCTCGGCCAGGGCCGCAAACTGCCGGAGATCTTGGAGTCGCTTGGCGGCAAGGTTGCCGAAGGCGTCCGCACCAGCCGGGCGGCACTGGGACTGGCGCGAAAGCACGACATCGAGATGCCCATCACCGAACAGATGGAGCTGATTTTGAATGAAGGCAAGGACCCGCGCGAAGCAATTCGCAATCTGATGTTGCGCCCCGGCAAAGACGAACACTAGACCGGTTAGTAGCCCAGCATCTTGTTCACAACATTGTCGAGCGGCTCGCCGTTCTTGAATCGCTCATACTGCGCAACAAAGAACCGCATAGAGTCATCGAGCCAGGATTGAGTCCGGTCGGCGGTGTGTGGCGAGAGCAACAAATTATCGAGCTTGTAAATCGGATCGCCTTCAGGCACCGGCTCCTGCTCGAACACGTCAAGCGCGGATCCTTTGATTCGCTTCTGCTGGAGGGCGCGTACCAGCGCGGCCTGGTCTACCACCGGCCCACGCCCCAGGTTGATAAAAACTCCGCTGGGTTTCATGGCCGCAAAGGTAGAGTCGGAGATCATGTGGCGAGTCTCCGGCGTCAACGGAGTTGCTGCCAGCACGTAATCGCACTCTCCGAGCATCTTCTCCATCTCGTCGCGCTCGTAAAATTTATCTACAATCACGTCGCTGCTTGTCGTCCGATTCCGCAGCGCGAGAATCTTCATGCCCATCGCGCTGGCGCGCTTCGCAGCGGCCTGCCCGATGCTGCCGTAGCCGATGATGCCCAGCGTCTTGCCGGCAATCTCATCGACGAGGAACAGCTCCCACCTGCCCGCCTCCTGATTGCGAATCATGCGCCGCAGGTCTTTCGCAAAGTAGAGAATCGCCGCAAGCGCAAACTCGCCCAGGGCCTCGGAAAAAACTCCCTTGGCGTTGGTGAGAATGACGGGGCTCTCGACCAACTCCGGAAACAGGGTTGCATCCAGCCCGGCGGCGCGCGAGTGAACCCAACTCACATTAGGCGCGATTAGAAAGACAGAACGCAGCAGCTCCCGCGACCCCGACCAGTAAAAAATGGCGCCAGCCCTCGGCGCGGCTTCGGCAAAGTCTTCAACCGTCTTGCCGATAACGCAATCGATGCCCGCCAGCATGCTGAACTGCGGCGAGTCTTCGTCGGTAATGACAAGCACGGGCGGATTTGCATTCATCTCGTTCGCTCACGTTATAAGCTCTTGTGTTGAAACGCCAAGAACACCGATGCGCTTTTAGATTTACAGTAGACTTCCGTGCCCCATCCTTTCCGCTTTTTTCTGCGGAAAGGGTGGGAGACCACGAAACTCAACCGTCACAAACTTCTATCCGCGCTTTTTTCCACCGGCACCGGGCCTCTTGAAGGAAGACTTCGGCGCTCCGGGTCTTGAACCGGCGCGCTTTGCCCCGCCCGGCCTGTAACCGGACTTCAAAAACCCGCCAGGTTTGCCTCCGCTGGGCCTGCCGCCACCAGTTCCTGACGGCCTGCCCTGTCCCGGAGGCCTTCCCGTGCTGCCGCCGTGGAATGTGGACCGCGAGCCCTCGGGCCGGGTCGCAGGACCAGTCGGCCCCTTGTCCCAACTCTTGGCCGGGCCTTTGCTGAAGTTCGTGCCGGGGCCTTTGCTCCAGTTCGATGCGGGTCTTTTCTCCCAGTTGTCCCCTTGAGCCTTATCGAATGGCTTTTTTTCGAAGCCACCGGTCGGCCTTGAGCCAAAGCTCTTTTGCGGACCACGATCGAATGCCGGCCGAGATCCCCTCTCGAATCCCGCACCGGAAGGCCTGTCAAAACGCGGCGGCCTTGGCCCAGAGGGGCGTTCGAAACTGCGCCCAGCGCCCTCAGGCCGTGGACGGAATGGCGGGCGACCTGTGCCGCCGCCCTCGGGACGCGGGCGGAAGCTGCCGGGCCGATCAGAATCGGGCCGTCCAGATCCCGACCTATTGAAGCTCGGTCTGCCTGTACCCGAACCCTCAGGCCGTGGCTTGAACGGCGGGCGCGGAGTGAAGCCGGACCTGCCTTCACCGCCAGCCCCACCAGGGGAAGCGAGCCGATCAAAATTTGAGGCTGATGGACGCGGCGGCCGTGGCCCGGAGGCCGAATTGAAGGGCCGATCAAAGCTCCGCCCAGCGCCTTCTGGCCTCGGACGGAACGACGGACGACCGGCGCCGCCATCTGGTCTCGGACGGAATGAGCCTGGACGATCAAAGTTCGGACGATCTGAGCCCGGACGCCCGTATGCAGCTTTATCAAATTTTGGCCGATCGAATCGCGGCTTGTCGAACCCGCCAGCCCCTGCTGGACGATCTACCTGTGGGCTGGCCGGACGGTCAAATGATGGGGAGGGTGCGGTTCTTGCGGGACGGTTGAAATGAGGCCGCGCAGAGCGATTGAATGGAGCGCTCGCCGCGCCAGCCTGCGCCCTGTTGAATGGCGGCCTTCTATCACCCTGTGAACCTGCAAAAGACGATTTTCCGTAAGGCGGCTTGCTGCCAAAGCTCCGCTGCGTAGGCGGCCCGCTGCGGCGATTGTCATTCCGTTCAAAATTGCGGCCTTCACTTCTGTTCTCACGCGGCGATCTGCGTTCATATCCGTCTGAGGAAGGCTTGATCTCTTCGCTGATAATCAGCGTCTTGGTGCGCTTCGGTTTGAGCTTGCCTTCGGCGGTGAGCTTCAATGCCGTGAGTTCCTCAGCATCCAGCTCACGGAACTTGCCCGGCTCCTGATCGAGAATCAACGGCCCGTAACCGACGCGGCGAATCTTCTCAACAAAGTGGCCGATGGCGGAAAACATCTTGCGCAGTTCGCGATTGCGGCCTTCGATAAGCACCACCTCAAACCACGGATTGTCGCCCTGGCGCACCTGGCGAACGGCAGCCGGCGCGGTTCTCACTTTGGGCGAGCCCGGTTTGCCGCGCTCAATGGCCACGCCGCCGCGCAGGATCTCGAGTTCGGATTCGGTAGGCTGCCCGGATACCTTCACCAGGTAGGTTTTCTCAACACCCGAAGCGGCCTTGGTGAGCAGGTTGGCCAGCGCGCCGTCGTTGGTCATCAGCAGCAGGCCTTCGCTCTGGTAGTCGAGCCTTCCCACCGGATACAGGCGCTCGCCCATGTTGGCGAAAAACTCCATCACCGTGGCGCGGCCCTCGGGGTCGCTGACCGTGGTCACGTAGCCCTTCGGCTTGTTGAGCACAAAATAGCGATGGCGCTCCGCGCCTTGCAGCATCTTGCCGTCGACGCGGATGTGGTCGCGATTGGCATCGGCCTTCTCGCCCAGCTTTGTAATCACCTTGCCATTCACCATCACGCGGCCGGCTTCGATCAACTCCTCCGCATGGCGGCGGCTGGCAACGCCGGCCTGGGAAAGGATCTTCTGCAGCCGCTCAAGCTTGGCCGGAGGACGCGGTGTGCGTTCTTGTTCCTCTGTATCCTCGGGGGCTTCTTCGTCTTCGAGGTCTTCCTGATCTTCTTCCGACTCTGCCTCGTTAGAGGAGTCGGCGAGATAAGCATCCATGGCGGGCGTAGAGGCCATCGGCTCCCGCTCAGGAATTGATGCCTGCGCCTCTCCATCGCTCACATCGCCGATTGGATCGAGAATTGGCTTCTCGGCCACGCCGGTTGCAGCTTTCGAAATTTTCTTTTCGGACTTTGCAGCGGGCTTGCCAGCGGTCTCCTTCGCGGCTGTCTTCTTTGCGGCAGTTTTCTTCGCCGCCGAAGGCTTGGCCGCTACGATCTTCTCTTTTTTTGCGGGGACTTTCGCTTTGGTGGCCGAACTCTTGGTAGATTTTTTCGCAGCCACGCTCTTCACCTTTGCGGATTTCAGAGCCTTGGCAGGTGCTTTTTTCGCGCTGGATTTCTTCGCCGTTGCTTTGGGCGCAGCCGCGCCTGTTCCGGCAGTCTTGCTGCCGGCCTTTTCACTTTTCTTTACCATTGGGGACCTCAGTCCTTCGCCCGCTCCGTGCCTCCGGGCACTGAATCAGGACTTGTCGTATCGTTCTGCGCTGTCATCGCGACAGCCTCGTCCCCCGGCTCCTGGCTGGCTTCGTTATCCAGCTCCAGGCTTAATTCGGCGGATACTTCGTTTGCTGTTTCCACTTCGGCGGCTGACGAGGAGTCTCCCGACTCCGTATCGTCCAGTTCAATGGCCGCCATCTTTTCGAACTCCTCCATCGAGGGCAGTTCGCTTACATCCTTCAAGCCAAAGCGCATGAGGAACTCGCGCGTTGTCTTGTACAAAATCGGACGCCCAATCACCTGCTTGCGCCCTGCCGTGGCGATGAGTTTGCGCGCCAGCAGCGATCCAAATACGCCGGAGGAGTCAACGCCGCGAATCTCGTTGACCTCGGGCGCGGTGACCGGCTGCTTGTAGGCAACCACGGCCAGCGTTTCGAGAGCCGGCAAGGAGAGCTTGAGCGCCGGCTTGAGGCTCTTCACAAAGGCCCGCACCACGTCGTGGCATTCGGGCTTGGTGGCCATGCGGTATCCGCCGGCAATCTCGCGAATCTCAATGCCCCGGTCATCGCAGGCGTAGCTTGCAATCAACTCGTCGAGATGCTGCTTCAAGATTCCGCGCACCTCGCGGTCTCTCTGCCTGGCCAGCTTCTTCTCCGCGGCTTCGGCGGTAGCGGTGTCTTCGGCGCCCGCTTCGCCGGTGCTGGACTCTGAAACGGCCTCAGCGCTCCCAGCCTCGCTGCCGCCGTCCGCCCCAGACTCGCCGTCCGTATGAGCCTCGGCCTGCGGATATTCAAGCTCCGCATTCACCGGCTGTTGCTCGCCGGCCTCGTCCTTCGCGGCCTCAAGCGCGGCGGCTTCCTGCTCCGCCTTCCAGCTAAGCGCTTCCTCTGTAAACAGAAGCGCGAGTTGCGCCAGCGTAACCGGCTCTTCGGCTGCGTAAATGACTGCTTCTAACTTTGCTTTCAAACTCATTCCTGTACGAGCACCATCTTTCATCGTAACGGATAGCAGGCAGCCTGTGTGCCTCCGGACGAGCATGCTGCTCCCGATTTGCTGCTACAACTACCGTTGTTCCGTATTTATTTCAAACCATTCGGCAAGCTGCTCTTCGGTTATCTCACCGGCGGCAAGGCTGAGGATTGTCAAATAAGCATCCTCCTGGCTGGCCGTTACTTCCATTCCATTTACATCGAGAAAAGCAAACGACACCACGAGAGCAGTGCGCTTGTTGCCATCTACAAACGGATGATTCGAAGAGATTCCGAATGCGTAAGACGCAGCAAGGCGACAGAGTGAGGGCTGGGACTCGGAGTATGCCCAGAGGGTCTGCGGCTTGGCAAGCGCGGACTCCAACATTCCCTGATCCCGAATGCCCTCGGCGCCACCATGTGCGGCCAGCTCCAAATCGTGAGCAATGGCCGCGTCCATCGCATTCATCCAAAGCGGCTCATCCATCACTCAGCCAGCTTTCGGAGGCTGTCACGGTACTTGTGCATCACTCGCTGCGTCGCATCCAGCTTGCGGGCGAACTGCTCATCATAAGGCGTCAAGTGCGCTCCGTATGGTGTTTCAGATAAAGAAATAACGTCACCCTTTTGGACATTGAGCCGAGCCAGAATCTCTTTGGGCAAAATGATTCCCACCGAGTTTCCGATCGCAATTACCTTGGCTGCCGTTGCCATGAAAACCTCCTTTGCGTCCCATGCTCTAAGCTCAAGTATAACATACGTTATAACTTATAGAAATTGAGTCGAGAACCAAAAACTCTACGCCAACAAAAAGGCGTCCGCCGCAGCGGACGCCTTTAATTTGCATGAATCGAAAGCGTTTATCCGCCAATCTGCCGGAACAGGAAGAACAGGCAACCGGAGAGCAGCGCCGCCGCCGGGAGCGTAAACACCCACGCCATGGCGATGCTGCGAATGGTGGACCATTGCAGGCCGCTGCCGTTGGCGGCCATGGTGCCCGCCACGCCCGAACTCAGCACATGCGTGGTTGATACAGGTAAGCCGAAGTTATCCGCCAGCGAAATCGTAGCCATGGCCACCAACTCGGCGCAGGCACCCTGGCCGTACGTGAGGTGTTCCTTGCCGATCTTCTCACCCACCGTCACTACGATGCGCTTCCAGCCAACCATGGTGCCCAGGCCCAGCGCCAGCGCCACGGCCACCTTGACCCATGGTGGAATGAACTTGGTCGCCTTGTTGGCGCTGCTCATGTAGTCCTTGATCGTGCTCGCCTCGGCTGCCGTAAAGTTTGGATTCTTGGCCTTCAACATCAGCCGCAGAGCCTCACTGGCCACATACATGTCGTTGCGCACGTTGGTCTGCCGGCCTGCGGGTACGTTCTTGAACTCCTTGTAGAGAGCGACCTCGTGGCTCAGGTCGTTCACCAGCTCGCGAACCGCCAGCACCGTATCCGGCTGCAGTTGCTTGGTGCGAATGTAGTCGGTGGCCGTGGCGCGCGCATCCGCGCCCAGTACGCCGCTCGCATCCACATGCGCGTTTAGAACCTTGTCGGCCTGGTCGGAGATGGAAACGAACGCCGCCACGTCCTTGGGTGCGAGCGCGTGGTTCAACGCGTAGGCCGTGGGGACGGTACCGATGAGGATCAGCATGATCAGGCCCATGCCCTTCTGCCCGTCATTCGATCCGTGCGAGAAGCTCACGCCCGAGCAGGTCAGCACCAGCAGCGCGCGAATCGGCCACGGCGGAGGCGCCGCCGTCTTGGGCGCCGTATATAACGCCGGATACTTGATAGTCGCTTTGGCCACAATCAGCAGCAGGAACGCTGCGCCAAAGCCGACGATCGGGGAGATCAGCAGCACCTGGAAGACTTTTGTAGCCTGCGACCAGTCCACGCCCGAAGTGCCGCTGCCGTGAACCGCCATCAGCTGATTGGTCAACCCCACGCCGATGATCGAGCCCACCATGGTGTGCGAGCTGGAGGCCGGCAAGCCCAGCCACCAGGTGCTCAGGTTCCAAAGAATGGCCGCGATCAGCAGCGCAAAGACCATCGCAAACCCGGCTCCCGCGCTGACCTGCAAGATCAGCTCAACGGGAAGAAGTGTAATGATGCTGTAGGCAACGGCACCGGAAGAGACCAGCACGCCGGCCAGGTTGCAAAGCCCCGACCACACCACGGCGATATTCGGATCAAGCGAGTGCGTGTAAATCACGGTGGCAACCGCGTTGGCCGTGTCGTGGAATCCATTCACAAACTCGAAGCCCAACGCGATGAACAGCGCCGTGCCGAGAAGCACGAACGGCCACCAACTGGTCACGACAATATTTCCCAGATCCTGCGCCACATGGAAGCCGATGAATCCCAGGCCGCCTACCAGCGCCAGAGTGATCACAGCGCCCGAGAACCAGGCCGATTGGCTGCTCATCTTCTTGTCGAGTACGGATTTTGCCGCGGGGAGTGTGTCTACTGCCGATGCTGCGTCTGACATGGGGAAGCTCCAAATCTTGAAATAAATGTCGATCCGGCGCGCCGGGGGTGGGCGGCAATTATCTGGACAAAGCAAGAGATATAAGACCAAGATGAATACCAGTCGCGAGTTATATGAATAGAATGTGAATTCCACCCATACCGCAGGGATAAGGGGAAGTTAAGGATTTGAGAAATTAGAAGATTTTGAGGCAAGATGGGTTGGAATCTCCCCATGTGCCCTCCATCGTCAGTCCGGTACACTCGACTGATCCACCGGAATGCACGCGCAACTTGAAAATGCGTCGATTGAAGGAACCTCCAGCATGTCTCAGCTCTACGCCGTAGTTCTCATCGTTATCGTCGTCGCGCTGCTCTCGGTTGCGCTCTATCGTACCTCCAGGGTGAAGTCCAAAGCCGACTACCTGGTCGCTGGCCGCTCGCTTCCCGCCTTCGTTCTGGTCCTGACGCTGCTTACCTCCTGGATCGGCGCAGGTTCTCTGTTTGCAGGAGCGGAAAACGCCTACCGCAACGGCTTTGCAGCGCTGTGGTTGCCTGCCGGCGGCTGGCTGGGATTGGTGCTGATTTACTTCATCGCGCCGCGCGCTCGGCGCTTTGCGCAGTTCACCCTGCCTGACCTGCTCGAGGCCCGCTACAACCAAACCGCGCGCGTGCTCGGCACCATCGCCATCCTATTTTCTTATGTCGCAATAACCAGCTATCAGTTCAAAGGCGGCGGCAACGTGCTGCACCTCATCTTCCCGGGCACCATCACACCCGAACTCGGCACCTACCTCATCGCGGCCTTCGTCATCGTTACCACGGCGCTGGCCGGCATGTCCTCGGTGGCTTATATGGATGTCGCCATCGGGTCGCTCGTCACCATCATCTGCGTCATCGCCGCGCCCATGCTGTGGCTCAAAGCAGGCGGATGGGTCGGCCTGCACGCCGCGCTGCCGCCCACGCACTTTGAAGTGCTCGGGAATCTAACCCTCGTCGGCGCGCTCGAATTCACCGTCCCCGGCCTGCTGCTTATGCTTGGCAACCAGGTGATGTATCAGAAGTTTTTCTCGGCAAAATCCGAGCGAGATGCCCGCATCTCCGTCATCGGCTGGATCTGCGGCACCGTGGTGCTCGAAACACTTATTGTTGCCATCGCCGTCATCGGCTCCGCGCTTTACCCTACCGGCGAAGTCGCCCAACAGCCCTATGAAATCATCCCCTACACCGCGCGCCACGGGCTGCCCGCATTCCTTGGCGCTGTGCTGCTTGGAGCAGTCTTTGCCAAAGTCATCTCCACGGCATCGAATTATCTCTTCTCCCCGGCCACCAATCTTGTCGAAGATGTTTTTGTCCGCTACATCTCACCCAACGCATCAAACAAGCGTGTGCTCATCGTCTCCCGCCTCGCCGTGGTGATACTCGGCTGCTGGGCTCTCTATCAAGCCATCTACGCGCCCAGCATCCTGGCCAAAATGCTTTACGCCTACACCATCTACTCCGCCGCGCTCACGCCCGTCGTGCTCGCCGCTTTCTATTCAAAGCGAGTCACCGCATGG
>Ga0182012_10004780_pt1 | contig 14062 bp, 16 predicted proteins | sample 612S2SmetaG_FD_120486 | JGI IMG/M metagenome (GOLD analysis project Ga0182012, IMG submission 120486) | Permafrost microbial communities from Stordalen Mire, Sweden - 612S2S metaG | ecosystem: Environmental > Terrestrial > Soil > Wetlands > Permafrost | place: Sweden: Stordalen | collected... | reverse complement strand
GAATTCAGGCAGTTGTTTGCATTGCCACTCTTGCTTATCTGGCGATCACAATATGTGTTCCAGTCTTCAGCAAACCATTGTTGGACGGCATGGCGCTTTTGCTACGCACGTGCGTTGCCACTGGGTTTGGGCTACGCCCCTGCCGGAAGGCCTTGATCCAGCTAAAGCCGGTCCGCTCTATTGCGGCGGCATAACCGTCTTCAATCCACTGGTGCAGTTCGACGTGAAGCCCACTGATCGGGTGGCCGTTGTCGGTATTGGTGGCCTGGGTCATATGGCCTTGCAGTTTCTGAACAAATGGGGTTGTCACGTCACTGCTTTTACAACTTCCGATAACAAGGCGGCAGAAGCGAAGAGCCTTGGAGCCCACGCGGTAGTTAATACCCGCTCGGAAGCTGACTTGAAGAAAGTTGCTTACTCATTCAACCTCATCCTATCGACGGTTACCGCCAATCTGGATATGAATCTTTATGTGGGCGCACTTGCGCCGCGTGGACGATTCCATACGGTTGGAGTGATTCCCGAAATCAACACGAGCGCGTTCCAACTCATTATGGGCCAACGTGAGATTTCGGGTAGCCCTTCAGGCTCGCCAATAACCGTTGCCACGATGCTCGATTTCGCCGCACGTCATGGCATCGCCCCCATTACGGAAGAATATCCAATGAGCCAAGCGAACGAGGCGTTGGCGCATTTGCAATCAGGCAAAGCGCGGTACCGCATTGTTCTGAAAAACGACCTGAAGTAGCCTAACTGCGGAGCAATGACTCAATTGCTCCGCGCAAATCTGCTTCACTCATGAGCCCCGGATGGTATAGCCGAACAATTCCGCGCTGATCCACCAGCACTATGGTTGGTGTGGTGCTGGCGCCGAATCGCTCGAAATTGCCACGATCCACCGGAACGCCGGCTACTGGAACTCCCGCGTAATAGTGGTCGAAAACTTTCGTAATGAACGGCGTTTCCTTTTCGGGTGGAGCATGATCGTCGTCGAATGTATAGCCATAGCGGCGAGTGGGTGCCACAATTACTAAGCCGCGCGATTTCAGCTCTGTCCCCAGCTTGGCGAGAATCGGCGCTTCGGCCTTACAATCTGAGCACCAATGTGCCCAGAAGAACAACAAGACTACTTTGCCGCGCAGTGCCGATAAAGCTGTTGGCTTGTCGCCAATCCATTCCGTCTCGCGTAAAGATGGCATCGGCCGGCCCTGTAGCGTCATCAGGTTGATGTTCTTTTCCAACCTATCGCCGAGTGAGGTTTCATGCCATTTGGCAAAGGCGGTTTGCAATAACTGAATCGCCGCCGCTCGTTTACCCTGCGCAAACAAGGTTTCCGCTTGGACTTCGTATGCGGTGCCCAAAGCCAAAGGAAGATAAGGCTCAGAATCAAGTGGGCGGGTGGCCAAAGAAACCTGCGCACTCTTTTCGATTTCCGCCGCGGTCTCGCCTGCGCGATCAATTTGGTGTGCTGCTAGTTCCCCGCGCGCCAACCAACCAAGCGCATCCAGTGCCTCAGGGGTATCGCCATTTAATCTTCGGTATTGCCGTGCCAGTGCCTCCGCTTGCCCAAGGTCGCCGGCCTTCAACGCCATTTGTATGTTCGCCACGATCCGCGGGGTGGGAGGCTGCCCATAAGTCGGCGGAATGCTCTGCGCGCCCATGGCGCTCGCCACGAATCCTACCAACGCAAAAACTTTGCTTAAGACAGACACAGGCTTTTCAAATACTCACGAAACTGTTCGCCCAAATCATGCCTGCTTAGCCCAAATTCAACCGTTGCCTTCAGGAAGCCTAGCTTGTCGCCCGCGTCGTAGCGCTTGCCTTCGAACTTTAGCCCGTAAATAGGCCGGTTGCGCAACATGTATTTCAAAGCATCAGTCAGTTGAATCTCACCGCCGCTCCCCGGCTCGATAGATTCGACACAGGTGAAAATATCAGGCGTCAAAATGTAGCGCCCAATGATTGCTAAGTTCGAAGGTGCGTCCGCAGCCTTCGGCTTTTCCACCATGTTTCGAATGCGGAATAGGCGCCCTTGCCTGCCGTTGTCGGCAACGGGCTCGGCATCTACTACGCCATAGGCCGAGATCTGGTCGCCGGGAACTTCCATCAACGCTAGCACCGATGCGCCGTAGTATTCGTAGACATCCAGTAACTGGCGAATACATGGTATCTCTGAGGCAATGATGTCGTCCGATAAAACGGCGGCAAACGGTTCATTCCCCACCAGTTCCTTTGCCCGCAGCACCGCGTGACCCAAGCCGAGAGCTTCTTTTTGCCTGACATATGACACGTCGATCATGTCGGAAATACCACGGACCATCGATAGCATTTCGCTCTTATTCTTCGATTCCAGCAAATGTTCGAGCTCAAAGCTGACATCGAAATGGTCTTCAATGGACGATTTGCCACGCCCGGTAACGATAATTATGTTCTGGATTCCAGAGTGCAGAGCCTCTTCAACCCCATATTGAATCAATGGTTTATCGACAATGGGCAGCATTTCTTTGGGCTGCGCTTTCGTCGCTGGCAAAAACCGTGTGCCTAATCCAGCGGCAGGAAATACTGCTTTGCGTACCTTTGCGATCATCTAACCTAATTGTACGCGCTTGACTATCGGATTCTGACCGCTCACTGTAGCCTGTTTGGTGTCTTTTTGTCAGGTGTGCTAATTCTAAAAGTTAACCAACCGATAGGATATTTAAGATGGCTTACGTAATCGCCGAACCGTGCATTGGAACCAAGGACTCAGCCTGTGTGGATGCTTGTCCTGTTGATTGCATCCACCCCAAGAAGGATAGCCCCAAATTCGAGGGTGAAACGATGCTTTACATCGACCCGGTGGAATGTATCGATTGCGGCGCTTGCGTCCCCGTTTGCCCTGTTTCGGCGATTTTCGCATTAGACGATCTGCCGGAAAAGTGGCACGATTTCGCGAAGAAAAACGCTGCGTTTTTCGGAAAATAGCTTTAGTAAGAGCCGATTTTCGCGTAAAATTGCCGCCAAACCGAATATAACCGTGATATTGTGCAGACACCACGCACAGTGTCTGTATGGCGGCTCGAAAACCTAACAAGCAGAGCGCAGTTCGTCCTCGAAAAGCCGCAGTCCCACCTCGCCGTTCGTGCGATCTGGCGGCAGATCTTGAAGACCTCAGCGATTCAATCCTCGATTCTTTAGTCTCGAATGTCGCGGTGGTGAACTCGGACGGAACGATTTTGGCTACGAATAAAGCCTGGAATCGTTTTGCACGGGATAATGGAAATCCTCCGCCAGATGCCGTTAGCGCCGGCGCGAATTACCTTGAGGTTTGCCGTCAGGCGGCTGCAAACGGCGATCCAGAGGCAAAATTCGCTATGGAAGGCATCTGCGGCGTTTTGCGAGGGGTGCGAAGTTCCTTCCATCTCGAATACCCATGTCTCGCAGGCAATGAAGAGCGCTGGTTTGTGATGGACGTCGCACCGCTAAAGGGCGCTGATCGCGGGGCGGTGATCATTCACTCGGACATCACGGATCGTAAAGTCGCCGAGTTGGCAGCGCAAACTAGCGAATCAATGATTCATGCCTTACTAGCCGCCGCACCCCAGTCTGTGGTGGCCATGGGCGAAGACGAAAAGATAGTTTTCATCAATGGCAATGTGAAAGACATGTTTGGCTACACCAAAGAAGAGCTTTTGGGAAAGCCGTTGGAGGTTCTAATTCCGGAAAGGCATTGGGAGCTCCCAACCGCAAACCACAAAGCTCAACTCGCCAGCACGCAAAAGGGAAATGGCTTAAGTATCGAAGCCCGCCGCAAAGACGGCTCGCTGTTTCCTGTGGAAATTGGTTTGGGCGCGGTTCAAACGGCCTCCGGGAAGCTTGCGGTCGCCTTTGTCAGCGATATCACTCAGCGCCGCCAAATGGAGCAGATCGCCCAGGCGCGCGCCGAAGAGGTTCGTGCGCTCGCTGCCAGCCTTCTTACAGCGCAGGAAGAAGAGCGTCGCAGGGTGTCTCGCGAGTTGCATGATCAAATTTGCCAGCAGTTGGCATCGCTTGCTATAGAAATGGGCGGTTTGGTTGCTGATGAAGCGATTTCCACAAGAATGCAAAGCAGGCTTAAAGCTTTGCAAGCGCGGATCGTGAGGGCGTCGGAAGAAACCCGTCATATCGCCTACGAGTTACATCCTTCCGTTCTCGACGATCTGGGGCTGGTGGCTTCACTTAGGGATCTCATTCACGAGTTTTCGAAAGAGACTAAGATCGCGGTGAAGTTTACGCATAATGCCCTGCCAGCAAGTCTTCCTCGGGAAATTGCTTCGTGTTTATACCGCGTGGCGCGCGAGAGCCTCCAAAACATCAAGAAGCATGCCAACCCCAAAAACATTGGAGTCGCGCTTACGTTACGAAAGGACACAATCGTCTTAACCATTGCTGACGACGGCGTGGGTTTTGACATGGCGGCCATAACTGCCAGGGGTGGACTCGGGTTGATAGGCATGCAAGAACGCGCTCGCCTCGTGAATGGAAAACTTGCCATCGATTCGCGTCCTGGCTTTGGCGTTCGAATTGGTCTTGAAATCCCGTTGGACCAATAGCGCCTATGACTCGTCCTCGTGTTTTGCTAGCGGACGATCATCCGCTCACTTTGGAGGGATTGCGCGCTTTTCTTGCTCCGCACGCGGATATTGTTGGCACAGTGATGGATGGCAGGGCTCTCGTAGATCAAGCTCTGCATTTGAAGCCGGATCTGATCATTCTCGACATTGCGATGCCTTTGTTAAATGGCATTGACGCCGCAACCCAAATTAAGAAGGGTTGGCCTGAAGTTAAGCTGCTTTTCGTCACTATGCACGTTAACCCCGCCTACCTGGAGGCTGCGCTCAATGCGGGCGGTACGGGCTATGTGGTGAAATCTGCCGCCCGCGAGGAACTCCTGGATGCGATTAAGAACGTCATGATGGGCAAAATATTTGTCACTCCCAGCCTTTCGAGGGATGAATTTGCGCGCTTCTCCAGTCCTTCAAGAGCGGCGGCCACTCTTCACCTGAGCGGGCGGGAGCGAGAGATTCTCCAACTCATTGCCGAGGGCAAAGCGAGCAAAGAAATCGCCTTCCATCTTGCCATCTCAATCAAAACAGTGGCTTTTCACAGAGAGAACATCAAGAGAAAGCTTGGCCTGCGAACCACCGCTGAACTCACGAAGCACGCTATCGAACAAGGGCTTGTCTCTTGATTCGATACGCTGGGGCCGATGCTTATTGGGGAGCATCCCAGTTCTTTGACTAGGTTCTTTCCTTGGCGAAATCCTGATATTTTTGAACTTCGGAAACCACGCGGCGCTTGCAGGCTTTCATCATCAGTCGGAATTTGAATGAAACTTTGAGGACTTATGGCAACGGATGTTCTGGACATACCGGAAAATCTATTCGCGGAAAACAAATATGTGCTGCGAGATGAGATCCCGGCGCTCCAATTGATTGCTATCGACAATGGCCGCGCCCGTTGGGGACCCATGATCCGCTTGCCTCGCGGCGCCGAATTGCACGACTTTGGCCAAGGGTTTGACGAACAGACGATGCGCGTGCGCTATGACGGCTGTTTCTACATCATTTTCCAGGAAGACCTGGAAAAGGCCCAACGTGTGATTGAACCCATCAAGTGGAAGAAAGCTCAAACCGCCTGATTTTTAGCGCCTATAGACGGCGCAACTAGTATCCGTTTCCCAAACCCTAACATAGGCGAGCTTCACTGGCTCGATCCCGCGCTGAATCTCATCAAAAATGAACTTCGCGATGTTCTCCGCGGATGGATTCACCGTGTCGAACGGCTTCAAATCATTAATCAACTGGTGGTCAAAATACGCACTTGCCGTGCGCAGCCGCTGCTTTAAATCCGCGAAGTCAAACAGCATGCCGTGCTGATCTAATTCACCCGTCATCCCCGCCTGCACGCGATAATTGTGCCCATGCAAGTTTTCACACTTGCCTTTATAGTTGCGCAGGAAATGGGCGCTCGCGAACGTATGCTCAACAAAAATCTCAAACATCGAAAAAGTTCTGAATATCCTCTAATTTCTTGGTTAATTTATAGGGCGGCAAGCTGTCGAAAAACACCTTGCCGTACGGCAACTTCGTAATCCTATTATCCAGTAATACCAGTGCGCCGCGGTCGCCCGATCCGCGAATCAACCGTCCGAACCCTTGCTTAAGCGCTAACGCAGCTTGGGGCACCTGATATTCATAAAATGCATTGCCGCCAGCCTGACGAATCGCTTCCGTCCGCGCTGCAATCACCGGATCGGTCGGAACAGCAAACGGCAGCCTATCAATGATCACGCAACTCAACTGCTCACCCTGCACGTCGATGCCTTGCCAAAAGCTCGAGGTGCCAAATAGCACCGCGCCGGGCGTATTGCGGAATGTTTCCACCAAGGCGGTTCGGGGCGCTTCGCCCTGCATCATCAACGGATAATCCAACCGGACCTTCAGCATTTGGTAAACCTGCTGCATCTGCTGATAGCTGGTGAATAATACAAATGCCCGCCCGCGTGACGCGTCGAGCACTTCATGAATCACATCTGCCGCACGCCAACTAAACTCCGGTTGCCGCGGATCGGGTAAATGCGGTGGCACATACAGCACTACTTGCTTGGCATAATCGTACGGGCTCTCGACACGCAAGGTGCGCGAGTTCGGTAATCCTAGCCGTTTCTGCAAGTAATCGAACTCTCCCGCAACTGCCAGCGTGGCCGACGTTAACACCACGGTGCCCAACTTTTCGAACAGGCGCGACGACAAAGTTTGCGATACATCAATTGGCGTGGCTTGAAGATAAACGCCGCGTCCACGCGCCTCTACCCAATAGACGAGGGCCGTATCTGGTGTCTCCAGCCAATACTTCAACCCTTGTTGCAACAGCTTTCCACGACGCACAAGAGTCAGGGTGTCTTCTAGAAAACCGGTCACGGATTCGAGCCGCAAACACAGCGATTCGAGCGCTATTTGCAACTCGCGATAGACTGCTTCGTTCCTTTCGAGGAACTGAGTATGCTGCCGGAAACCTTGCCGCCCATCGCGCGGGAATAATGCGAAGAACTCGTCGCAGCGGTCTCCCAATTGGATCAGGACACGGTCTAATTCTGGTGTAGAAAAGCGCTTGCGTTGTGCAACCGACGCAGTATCTTTCACCAGTTCGTGAACCTGAAGATTGCTGACGCTGAGTCCGAAGTACTGCCCTACGACGTCTTCAATTTCGTGCGCTTCATCGAAAATCACTGCGTCATAGTCTGGCAAGATTGACCCGAAGGCGCGGTCGCGAGCCGCCAGATCTGCAAAGAATAAGTGGTGATTCACGACGACGATGTCGCTCTCAATCGCCTTCCGGTGCATCTCCGTAATGAAGCAGCGTTCGAACTGGGCACATTTTTGCCCGCTGCAGTTATCGCTGCGTGCATCCAACCTCCACCACGTGCTACTGGCTTCCGGAAGTTCGCGCAGTTCGCTGCGGTCACCAGTCTTTGTGGTCTTCTCCCAATCGCGGATCATCGGGAATTCACCGCGCTCCTCATAGCCCGTTAGGAGCGGTTCACGCTCGGCGTCATAAACTTTCTGACGGCACAAATAATTCTGCCGTCCCTTCATGTAACAGGCTCTGATCGGATCGGAAAACATACTTTGCAAGAAAGGCAGATCTTTAAAAAACAACTGCTCTTGCAAGGCCTTGGTGCCAGTGGAAATAATGACGCGCTTGCCGGACAAAATCGACGGCAGCAAATAGGCTAACGTCTTGCCTGTGCCTGTGCCGGCTTCTACGATGAGATGCCGCCGGTCGGCAAGCGCATCGGCTACGGCGACCGCCATTTCCACTTGTCCAGGCCGGTACTCGTAGTTGGGATGAGTTTTGGAAAGCGCGCCGTTTCGCCCGAAAAAACTTTTCGGCGTCAACCTGGGGCTCGCGCCGCGAGGTCTTTCGATTTGGCTGGCGGTGTTCACTACGGCGGCAGGGGTGGAACCCCCAGTGTAGTATGGTCAGCGGAGGAATCTAACTTGAAACTTCGTCTTTTGCTCGGCCTCTGTCTAACCTCAAACCTGCTCACCGCTCAAAACCTGACCGGTACCATGATGCAGCGTTATTTCACTGGCATCCGCCGGAACCTTGAGGCGAGCGCTGATGTTATGCCAGCCGACAAATACAGTTTTCGCCTCACCGCCGATCAAATGACGTTCGGCGAGTGGCTTATCCACTCCATCGAGCGTAATTACACCGACTGCGCAACTCTCAAAAGCGAGCCCGTTCCCGACGCGCAAAAACAAGCCGCTGGCCTGAAAGACAAGCCTGCCATTTCGCAAGCTCTGAAGGATTCCTTCTCGTATTGCGCCGCCGCCTTGGCCCCGCTTGACGATGCCAAGGTGATTGCGTCGCCTCAGATGAGCTACTCGTTTATGCACATCGCCGTGCATAATAACGAGATCTACGGCAACATTGTTGGCTACATGCGTGTGAGCGGAGTTGTGCCGCCATCAACTGCTGCTCGTCAGAATCAAAAGAAGTAATTGCGCTGCTGCTCTGGCGCAGGGATGGCCTGCACCTTACCTGACGCCAGCCGCCGCCATCTTAGCCCGCAAGCCCTTCTCAGCGTCCGCTCCCCAGTAGGCGCAATCCAACTCTAAGAACACCGACGTATAAGGCACAGTCATATTCGTCTTAATGATGAGCACCTTAAATGTTTTGCTGATTTCGTCCAACCGCTCGATTATTTTTTCGTGATCAAGAGAGTGGACGATTTTATCCTTGAACATGGCATCCAACCGCTGGCGATAGGCTTCCACGCCGGGCGCTTCCGAATCATCCAGGTACTTCAACTCGTGATCGGTGTAGATGATTGGCGCAACATGTTTCGTATTGCCCAGCGCCGCCATCACAACTTGCAGGACCTGCAATTGGTCGGCATTCGCCACAACCGTTTCAATGCCTTCTTTGGCCTGCGCCGGATAAGCTGAATCGGCCACCACAATCCAGTTACGATGCCCGTACGAGGGGATTCGCTCGGCCAGTATTCTCTGCCAGTTGGTATCGGCGCTCAAGCACACCATCGTACAAGACAGCGCTAGTAATAGAAGTTTCATCGCCTTCTATTAAACAACTTTCCCCGAAAGACTACTTGCCCAACTTAGCGTTCGCTTCTTCTATCTTCAGCAATTGCTGCTTGAGCATCTCGGCATCTTTCGCCTTGGGCACCTCGGTCAAGTAGGTGCGCAAGTAGCCTGCCGCGCTGGCGTAATCCTTTTGATTCAAGGTGATTTCCGCGAGCAATCGATTCACTTCCGGATAACGCTGCGCGGTATCCACCTTCAGCAGCGCCTTCCCGCTCTTCAATGCTTCTTCTGGCTTATCAAGATTGTAGTTAGCGACAGTGTTGTACCAGAACGAACTAGGAAACTCGACCGGATTCAATTCTATGGCCTGTTTGCTATAGCCAGCGGCATCCTCCCACTTGCCATCTTGCGCCGCCAACCGTGCTAGCTGATCGTACGGGCTCACGTACTTCTTATCCGCATCAACCGCTGACAGATAGGACTTGCGCGCATCCTCCAAGCGGTTCTGCCGTTGCTGCACTTGGCCGAGTGCAAACCAAGCTGTCGCGTACTTTGGATACTCATTGGTAGCCACCGTCAGGCGCTTTTCAGCCTCTTCTAAGTTGCCTTGACGCGCGGCTAGCATGCCCTTGTCGTAACTCTTCTGCGCGCCTTTTGGCGCTAAAGCCGATGTCAAGCTGATGGTTGTGCCTTGCACGTTAGCGAGCCGGTGCAAGATAATTGTGCCGATATTTGGGTCGTCCATCGTGCGCCGACCCGCCAACGATATCGAGTCAGAGCGGTAGCCAGGGTAGGCAGCCCGCAGCTCGCAGCCCCAAAGCGCGGTTTCCGAATTTGCAGTCTTTGAGCCTCCCCCCATGCTGGCAAATGTTGCATTGGAGTTGCGCGAAGAGCCATAATCTCCCTGAGTGGCATCACCCGAAGCAATGTCGGCCCCTAGCGTCTGTCCAAACTGAAATGAGAACCGGCCCTTATTGTCTACATGTGCTTCGGTGCGGCTACTCACGCCGCATACGCGTTCAATGCGAACATCCATGTTCACCGGTGATCCGTCATCGAACATGACCTTGCCCACCAAAAAAATGGGTCGATCTTCCAGCGGATTATTTGTTGTGTTTGTCCCGTTGCTGAGGCTGTTATTCGGACTCCGTGACGAGTTGTTCGACGGGTTCGTAGACGTACCACGGGTTCCCGAACCGGCGGACGGCGCACTGGGTGAGCCCGCTCCAGCTCCTGCGCCAGTACCCCTCTGCTGCCCTAGCATGTGCGGCGCGCTGCTGGCCAGCATTGCCGCGAAAAAAATCACACCACTACGGTTGGCCCATTTGGACATGGAACCTCCCCAATGAATTGAGTATCGCACTTATTTTCGGAATGCATCCTAAGCAAGTTGATTGCTCAGGAACGATATTTGGCGTAAAACGATTCAGAGCCGCACGCCAGCAACAGATCTGTGACAACTCGGTATAAAGTCTCGCAAAGCCAGTTCCGATAGTTCTTTAGCGAAGGGATTTCTACTCAACCTTATATGAAAAAGTTTTTCTTGACCACTCTTGCGACTCTGTCGCTCTCGGTCGTGCCTGCTTGTGCGCAGGAAATCAGTGGGCATATGGGATTTTTGTTGCCGCTCGTAACGCGGGAGGCTGGACAAACCACAACGCTGGTGAACGAACTAGCGTATGGATTCCCATTGGGCATCACTTTTAAGGGTGAAAGTCCGCTGGCTTTTGATTTTGAGGTTGCACCGGAAATTGAAACTGCGCCTATCAAGGTACATGCCACCATTCATCCCGGGGCGGTTTTGTCACTCCCCCGCGGATTTGAAGTTGGCTTGCGTGCTGCGTTTGTCCCCGGAAGCGATGCCAAATTTGGATTCACGCCGATTTTCGGCAAAACTTGGCGCTTGCCACGCGAATTAGTCTTTTTCAAAGAATACTTTGTTGAGGCTGAGATCCCAGTTCGTTACCGCAGGCCTGCTGGTGGACCCGATACCGTCCCCGTTGCCTTCGCCATGCATGCGGGCTTGGTGTTTTCTCTTCGCGAGAAATAAAGCATTTTGCTTGTTGGTCCTAAAGCTGGACTTCCAACTTCGCCGGCATTGCCCTTAATCTCGGCTTGAATTCTGCCATTTTGTGTAACAACTCCGGTAGATTTGGGCTTACGAGTAGCAGTTCGCGGTCGTCGGGCTTCAAGAAACGCTCGTCCACGGCATGAGCTAAGAACTGCAGCAGCAAGTCGTAATAGCCATCGACGTTCCACATCCCGCACGGTTTGTGATGGATCCCCAGTTGCGCCCAAGTCATCGCTTCGCACAACTCGTCCATTGTGCCCCAAGCGCCGGGCAAAATGAGAAATGCGTCGGAACGCCGGGTCATCTCAGCCTTGCGCTCATGCATCGAGCGAACTATATGCAATTCGGTGAGACCCCGGTGAGCGATCTCTTGATCGACGAGCGATTGCGGGATGATTCCGACTACCTTTCCGCCTGCGGCTAGGGCCGAGTCGGCGAGGGCACCCATCAAACCGCGCCGCCCTCCGCCATAGATGATTTCGATTTGGCGCGCTGCCAGTTCCTTGCCGAGTGATTGCGCCGCCTGGACGTAAACTTCGCGCTTTCCGCCGCTCGACCCGCAATAGACACAAATGCTAGCGATGTCCATCAATCACTATTGTGAGTTACAGCGCGTCTAGCCGCGCAAGCCTTTTCGCTTGTTGTCAACTGGTTTCTTAATATCAGTCCGTGTAAGGGTGTTGATCTGAATTACCGGCATCAAGCTGCGGTCTTCTTCCTTTGGCCTCGTGCTGGCTGCGCGCTTTGACAATTCCTGGTTCAGATTCGTGATGAAGCCTTCAATTTGCTGCTGCATCGCTTCCATCTTCTCGCGCATGTTGAGAATGATTTCAACGCCGGCTAAATTGACACCTAAGTCGCGCGTCAACTTCAAAATTACTTCCAATCGTTCAAGGTCTTCGTCAGTATAAAGCCGAGTGTTGCCATCGCTGCGTGAAGGTGTCAATAAACCTTCGCGCTCATACAGACGCAACGTCTGCGGGTGAATTTCGTATTGCTCGGCCACCGCCGAAATCATGTAGGCTGCTTTGCTTTTGCTCTTCGTCATTTCGCGCCGCTACCTGCCTTAAGCTGCCGGTTGCACTTTGCTCCAAATCTCCGACCGCACATCTTCCGTCTGTATTTGTGCCAGTTCGCGCAGTAATTCGCGCGTCCGTTCATCATGTACATCCGGGGCCTTCAAAAACACTTCTACAATCTCGTCACCGCGGGTATTCTTTCGTCCATTGAACACGCCCTTTTCGCGGAGCCTGAACTTCTGTCCGCTTTGCGTGCCTTGCGGTATTTTCAACAGAGCCCGACCGTCAATGGTCGGCACTTCAATCTTCGCGCCTAACCCCGCTTCGCTAACCGTCAATGGAATCTGAATCACAATGTTGTCGCCATCGCGCTTGAAAAATGGATGATCTTCCACGCGAATCGTAATGTATAAATCGCCAGGCGCACCACCTGCTGTCCCTGCGTTCCCTTTCCCGGCCACGCGCAGCCGTGAGCCTGATGACACACCCTGAGGGATTCTAACTTCCACGACGTCCGGCCGGGTGAGCGTTCCTTCGCCCCGGCAATTCGGGCACGCATTCTTCAAGCGTCCGCTCCCGCCGCAACGATTGCAGGTCAAATTGAACTTCATTGCGCCCGCCATCTGCGTTACAGTTCCACTGCCGTCGCATTCAGGACACACAGCAACATTGTTGCCCGATAGTCCGCTCCCATGGCATACGTCACAAGTTTCCTGGCGCGAAATGCTCAGCTTTACCTGCGTACCTTTCATCGATTGCCAAAAATCGACGTTTAAGCCATATTCAAGATCTGCCCCGCGCTCTGGATGCGAGGCCTTAGTGGCGCCGCCCTTTCCAAAAAACTGGCTAAAAATATCGCGGAAACCACCGCTTCCGCCCGCGCCAAAACGTTCATCCTCAAAGCCAGCGCCGGGCGTAGGGCCTGCGCCACGCGCGGCGTTTTGTTGCCTTAAGAATTCGGCGAAGTCGAATCCTTCAAAGTTCGGCCCGGTCGTTGGTCCACTACTCGAGTGTCCGCCATTGGGAGGAATGTTATCAGAGTAGAAACCGTACTGGTCATATACTTTCTTCTTGTTCTCGTCACTCAGGATGTCGTACGCTTCCTGCACTTTCTTGAAGCGTTCTTCCGCAGCCTTGTCCCCGGGATTTAGGTCGGGGTGGAACTTGCGCGCAAGTTTCCGGTACGCCTTGCGTATCTCGTCCGCATCAGAACTGCGGTTTACTCCCAGAGTTTCGTAATAGTCTTTTTTAGATGCTGACGGCATGGCCTAATCCCACCAACGGCTTTACGTGCACACCCCTCCCGAGTGCGTACATTTCTTGAATTTGAGCGGCAGTGTTAACCACTGCCGCTCAAACTCTACAGCCTTACAAATTGCCTTGCAGCTACTTTTTGTCTTCGACGTCCACGAACTCGGCGTCGACTACATTGTCTTTTGGTTTCTCCGCGCCTGGGGTCGGACCTGCACCCGCTCCGGGCGTACCGGCTCCGTTGCTTGGCGTGCTTTGCGATTTGTACATTGCTTCCGCTAGCTTGTGGCTGGCAGTCGTGAGTTTGTCTGTCGCCGACGTAATCTTGTCGAGTCCGCCTTCGGCCATCGCTTTCTTGACTTCCTCCAACGCAGCTTCAACCTGCCGTGCGTCGGCGTCGGAAATCTTTTCGCGATGCTCCTTCAGCATCTTCTCTACGTTGTAGGTCATGGCGTCCGCACGATTGCGCGCTTCGATTTCGTCGCGCTTCTTGCGGTCGTCGGCCGAGTGAGATTCGGCGTCGCGCGCCATCTTCTCCACTTCGTCCTTGCTCAAGCCCGAAGAAGAAGTGATGGTGATTTTCTGTTCGTTGTTGGTTGCGCGGTCCTTCGCGGTTACGTTTAGAATGCCGTTCGCATCGATATCGAACG